>Ga0209343_10000692_pt1 | contig 46545 bp, 41 predicted proteins | sample RifCSPlowO2_02_FD_184026 | JGI IMG/M metagenome (GOLD analysis project Ga0209343, IMG submission 184026) | Groundwater microbial communities from Rifle, Colorado - Rifle CSP2_plank lowO2_0.2 (SPAdes) (version 2) | ecosystem: Environmental > Aquatic > Deep subsurface > Groundwater | place...
ATTCAGGGAAGCCGCCGCCTCCTGAAAGATGTAGGAAATATCCCTTCCCCGAATTGCCTCTATTTGAGCCTTGCTTACCTTTAACAAATCCTGGCCTTGAAAAAATACCTGCCCGCTTATAATATCGGCGGTTTCAGGCAGAATTCTGGTAATGCTTAAAGCCGTTACGCTCTTTCCGCTTCCCGATTCACCGGCTAAGGCCAGGATTTCATTTTCATATATGTCCAGATGAACCCCTTCCACCGCCTTTACGATTGTTTGACCATGTCTAAACTGAATACTTAAGTTTTTAATCTCTAACAATTTGCCCATCTTGACACCTGACACTCCCTGCCTGCTTGAGCAGGCAGGGATACCTGACACAAGACGCTATTCTTTGTGTTCTCTTAATCCTTCGCCTAACAAATTAAAACCCAGAACAGTAAGCAGTATAGACAGTCCGGGAAATAAGGCTAACCACCAGGCCACTCCCAGGGTTGACTTTGACTCCGCTAAGATATTTCCCCAGCTGGGTGAGGGCGGCTGGACTCCCAGGCCTAAAAAACTTAAAGATGATTCCAGGAGAATCGCTCCGGCTATCCCTAAAGTGGCATTGACAATAATCGGCTCCAGGGCATTGGGAATTAAATGGCGGATGATGATTCTAAAATTACTTACCCCCATTGCCTTTGCCGCTAAGATGAACTCCCTTTCTTTTAAAGATAGAATCTCCGCGCGCACTAAGCGCGCCGCCGGCATCCAATTGGTAAGCCCGATAATAAGCATAATATTAAATATTGACGGCTCTAATATAGCCGCCGCAGACAAAATGAGAAAGAAGGCGGGAAAACAAAGCATGATGTCGGTAAAACGCATAATTAAACCCTCTGGCGCGCCGCCGAAAAATCCGGCCAGAGAACCTAAAAATAAACCTATCAGAGTAGCTATGCCAACGGATATTACTCCCACTAATAAAGACACCCGCGCCCCATAGATCATCCGGCTAAAAAGGTCCCTGCCTAACTGGTCAGTGCCAAGCAGGTGTGTTAAAGAAGGCGCCAGCAGCGCCTCTTCAACCGTAATCGCCGCCGGGTTATGCTTGGTAAGCAATGGCGCAATAATTGCAATAACGCTTAATAGAGAAATGATTATCGCCCCTGATAGCAATTTTGAATTCATTTCTTATATCTTATCCTGGGGTCAACATAGGCATAGGATATATCGGCAAATAAGTTGCCCAGCAAGGTTAATCCCGCTCCCATAACCAATTCCGCCATTATCATCGCATAATCCCGCGCCATTACTGCCTCGTAAAAAAGCCTGCCCACCCCGGGCAAAGCGAAGATGGACTCAAAAATAACGCTTCCGCCGATTAACCCGGGAATAGACAAACCCAAAATGGTCACTACCGGAAGCAGCGCATTCGGCAAGGCATGCTTTTTTAACAGCGCATCGTCCGACAAACCCTTTGCCTTTGCAGTGCGGATATAGGGTGTTTTGAGTATTTCTAAAATATTCTGGCGGATATAGCGGGAAATGCCGGCCAGCCCGCTAAGACAAGAGACAAAAAGCGGTAAAATCAGGTGCTTAGCTAAATCCAGGGCCTTTTCCCAGAAGTTATAGTATTCAAAATCTAAAGAAGTTAATCCTGAGATAGGAAGCCATCTTAAATGAAGGCCAAAAAAGTTCATTAATAACAAACTGAGCCAGAACCCCGGCATGGCAAATCCGATAAAGACAAATAAGTTCATAGAGCGGTCATAGAAAGAACCCGGCGCCTTTGCGCAATTAAGCCCGATTAATATGCCAAAAAATAAAATGAGCGCAAGCGAGGCGGCATTGATAAATACGGTGAGCGGCAGCCGTTCCCAGATTTTCTCTATCACCGGCCGGTTGTCAATAAAAGAGGCGCCAAAATTCAGGGTGATCACTTTCTTACTCCAGTCAAGATACTGAATATAGAGCGGCTTATCCAAGCCATATAATTTCTCTAAGCGCGCCCTTGCCTCCTGAGAAACTTTTGGATTCATTGCCTCAGAAAGAGTAGTGGGCTTACCCGGCGCAAGATGGATAACCATAAAGGAAATAGTAATAATCCCGAAGAGCAGGGGAAGCATACCTAACAATCTTCTAAAGATATAGGTAAACATACGATGAATTATACCATAATTTTAACATCTTATTTACCCTATTTACAAAAAAAATACCCCCACGCCAATTGCAATAAAAATAGTCGGCTATCACGCAATTGGTGTGGGGGTTAAATTCGCCCCGCCGCAGGCGGGACTCATTTAATACATATCGCCGTATCCGCCGCCGCCGTGGCCGCCTGGCATAGGAGGCATTGCCGGTTTTTCTTTCTCCGGCCTATCGGTAACAAGCGCCTCGGTGGTTAAAAGAAGCGCGGCAATGCTGGCTGCGTTCTGCAGAGCGGTGCGGGTAACCTTGGTCGGGTCAATTACTCCGGCCTCAACCATATCCCTGTATTCGTTAGTAGCAACATCATAACCAATATTGGTTTTTTCCTGCTTTACCTTCTGGACAATAATCGAGCCCTCTAAACCCGCATTCTGGGTTAGCTGGCGGATCGGCTCCTCAAGGGAACGTTTAACAATATCAACCCCGATCCTCTCATCGCCTTCGCTTTTAAGCTTATCCAGGGCAGGAATACAGCGCAGAAAACCCACGCCGCCGCCCGGGATAATGCCTTCCTCAACCGCAGCCCTGGTGGCATGCAGCGCATCCTCAACCCGGGCCTTTTTCTCCTTCATCTCGGTTTCAGTAGCCGCGCCGACGTTAATTACCGCCACTCCCCCGGCTAACTTTGCCAGCCGTTCCTGGAGCTTCTCTTTGTCATAGTCAGAATCGGTATCTTCAATCTGCTTTTTGATCTGGGATATTCTTCCGTTGATGGCCTGGGTTTTCCCTGCTCCCTCAACAATGGTGGTGTTTTCCTTGTCAATCTTGACTCTCTTGGCCCTTCCTAAATCATCAATATCCACGTTCTCTAACTTTATCCCTAAGTCCTCAGTTATGGCTTTGCCGCCGGTGAGCACCGCAATATCCTCTAACATTGACTTGCGCCTGTCGCCGTAGCCGGGAGCTTTAACCGCCGCGCACTGCAGGGTGCCGCGGATTTTATTTACCACTAAAGTGGCTAATGCCTCGCCTTCAACTTCTTCGGCAATAATCAAAAGGGGCTTGCCGGTGCGGGCAATCTTCTCTAATAAAGGAAGCAGGTCCTTTAAGGAAGATATTTTTTTCTCGTGAATTAAGAGGTAAGGATCCTCTAAGATTACCTCCATCCGCTCGGCATCGGTAACTAAATAAGGAGACAAATACCCCTGGTCAAACTGCATACCTTCAACCACCTCTAAGGTAGTGGCCATTGATTTTGCTTCCTCAACGGTAATCACGCCGTCTTTACCCACCTTATCCATAGCTTCAGCTATCAAATCGCCGATTGCCGTATCGCAGTTGGCGGCAATTGAGGCCACCTGGGCTACTTCCTTCTTATCTTTGATTGGTGTGGAGAACCTCTTTAATTCCTCAACTATCTTTTCTACCGCCTTCTCAATGCCTCTTTTAAGCGCCATGGGATTTGCGCCGGCAGTAACGTTCTTGAGGCCCTCGCGGTAAATCGCCTCGGCTAATACCGTCGCGGTAGTGGTGCCATCGCCTGCGTTGTCCGATGTTTTCTCAGCTACCTCCTTAACCATCTGAGCGCCCATATTCTGATAAGGGTCCTCAAGTTCAATTTCCTTGGCTACGGTAACCCCGTCCTTGGTAATGGTCGGTGAGCCGAATTTCTTGTCAATAACCACGTTTCTTCCCTTGGGGCCTAAGGTCACCTTTACTGCGCGGGCAAGCTGCTCCACGCCGCTTAAGATCTGGCGCCTGGCCTCTTCGCTGAATAACAACTGTTTTGCCATTACATTACCTCCTTAAATATTAATGTGCGAAGTTTCGCTTCGCACATTTTCATAAAGTTTCATTTAATAATTGCCAGAATGTCGTCTTCCTTCATAATCAGAAGCTCTTCGCCATCCTTGGTAGTAATCTCGCTTCCTGAATACTTGCCATACAGAACCCGGTCGCCTGCCTTTACCTCTAAGGCCTGCAACTGGCCTGATTCAGAAAACTTACCCTTTCCTACTGCCACTACCTTACCCTCCTGGGGCTTTTCTTTAGCAGTATCCGGAATGACAATCCCTCCCTTGGTCTTATTCTCCGCCTCCAGCGGCTTGACAATAACACGGTCTCCCAACGGCTGCATGTTCATACAAACACCTCCTTCTTCGTAGTTTTTTTAAATTAGCACTCTCGCACTCGGACTGCTAATTATAACCAAAAAAAAATCCTTGTCAAGCTTTTTTTAAAATTTCTTGCATTATCATTCTTTGCAATTCTCTTTTTCTAAGAATAGATTTCGCATGCTCTTTTGACGCTGTTAGAAATGGTTTTATGAGGCGCGGCCTAAAAAACAGGAGATAACTCCACATTATTAAATCATACAAAAGGATACAGGGAAGGTGTATGAGAAGGCCGGGAAAAGATTCATTTTTGATAATGGTAAAATAGCGATTTTTTATCAAATCTACTTGCAAAACATCGTTCAAATATCTGCGGGCATATGGTTTATCCAAACCCTCTTGCCTCCTTACCGTGCCTCCGCGAATATGATAGGCGATAGCAGAAGGGATATAATAACCCCGCCAGCCTGAATTTTGCGCCCGCCAGGCAATATCCAGGTCTTCGTAGAAAATATGAAAATCAGAGTCAAAATATTCAAAATTTATCTTGAGCTCATCCAGCATTTTCTTACGATAAAAGGCAGTTGCTCCATTTACGCCAAAAACGTATTCCTCTTTTTCAAACTGGCCCCTATCCTTAAGCCCGTAACCCCTTTCTTTTGCGGTTCGCCAGCAGCTTAAAAAGAGCCCCGCGCTATCAATAGTCTTTCTGTCGCTGCGTAAGAGCTTACCGCTGACCATGCCGATTTTCTCATTGACGCCAAATCCTCTGAGCGCATTTTCAATAAATCCTTCATCCAGAACCACATCATCATTAAGGCATAAGATAAACTCTCCCTTAGATTGACTTATCCCAAGATTAAGCGCAGGGCAATAATAAGGGTTGTGAAAATTAGAGTAAAGAAAGAATTCGGGATAAACGTCGGCAATCACTTTCTCAAGTTCTTGATTAAACGTATTATTGATAACCTTAACTTCTAAATTCTCATAGCTTTGTTTTCTTATGGAATCCAAGGACGGCTTAAGATAATTCAACCTGCCGCAGGTTACAATAATAACGCTTACGATTTTATTGGCAAAACCTGTCATTTTGGAATATAATTATAGCAGATGCTCAACATTCTCTTAATATTAATCTTTATCCGGCCTTTTATCTCCTCGCTTGCCTTTCCTTACCTAAATTCTATCTATACGTACAGCTTGCTTATCTTCCTGCTTTTCTGGACCATTTTTAAAGGCCTGCCCATAAAAGAAATCAAACCTATAAGATATCCGTTTGTCGTCTTTGTTTTTTCCCTGCTGATTTCCGCATTTTTCTCCCAAAGCAGAATAAGCAGCTTAAGAGAACTCTTAAGTTATGCCGCAGGACTAATGGTATTTTTGGCCTGCGCCTCATTATCCTGGAAAGATAAATTTACAATTATCCGAACTATTATTTTAGCAGGTGTTATCATAGGTCTTTTAGCCCTCTATCAATATTTCTTTGGTTTCAGCCATATATTAGACTATATTTCAAAAATGAAAATTAATGACCATTTTGCCCTGGACTATATTGAACGGCAAAGGGTATTTTTCCCTTTTATTACTCCCAACACCCTGGCAGGATATCTTATTCTTGTTATTCCTCTGGCTTTAATAAACGAGGGTAAAAGGAAGTATCTCATTCTTGCTCCTTTATTATCTGCGCTCTTTCTTACTCAGTCTTTAGGCGCTTTCTTAAGCCTTTTCCTGGGAATAGGATTATATTTTTACCTGCGGAAGGATTTTTCTGGTAGGGAATTTACGCTATTACTGATTTTAGCAGTAGTCTCTATTTCCGTATTTTCTTTAAGGCAGGCGGCCACAAAAGAACACATCCTGCCTGCCTTTTCTTTTTTCAAAAGATTAGCTTATTGGAGAGATACCTTAAAAATTATCAAAACCCACCCTTTTATTGGCATTGGCTTAGGAAACTTTCGTCTTCCCTTAGCCCGCTACGCCCATAACATCTATCTGCAAATCTGGGCTGAGATAGGAATATTAGGAGTATTCTCTTTCCTCTGGTTAATAGCCGCTATCCTCAAATCAACACTGAAAAAAGTTGGACACTCCATCCATAAAAAAGAAATAACCAGCTTAGATATTGCTTGCCTCGTCTTTCTGATACATAATTCATTAGATTTTACTTTTTTTCTTCCCGAACTAAGCCTTATCTGGCTGACTCTCCTTGGCCTAGTCTTTACCTTCTCCGCCTCGCCGAAAATGCGCAAGCAAGAAAAATCTATTCTTTTTTCCCCAAAAAAACATCTATGTTGCTGAATAATTCATAAGAGGCAGGGCCTAATTGTATTGGATTGCCGGCATATCCTCCAAGAGGGTCATCGCTATCAGGGGGAGGCCCGTTTCCAGCCGCATCATTGAACGATGTCACATATATTCTTTTTATTCCGCTTTTCTGACCGGATAGCGTCAACTTCAATTCATAATAGCCTGGCTGCGCTATCTTGGTTCTTTCAAGGACGTTACCCCCTAGGGCGGGCTTATCATCAAACACAGCAACATATATATCTCCCTGAGAATACCCGTCAAAGGAAATCGTTCCCATAATCGTAATTCTTTTTTCCTGAGGCGCGCACCCGTTAATAAAAACTGTGGACGCAAAATAGCAGAATGCGGCTGCTGTAAAAATGCCTATTCGCCGTTCCATCTTACACCTCCTTGAGTTTTAGTTTCTGGACTGTTGATTTAAGAAATCCGAGTCCATTTTTTATATTTATACCTCTAATTAATGAAAGTGTCAATATATAAACTATAGGGGCAAATACAACTATAATTTTTACCGTAGCCATGCTCAAAAATAATATTGTCACCATAACTATGGACGCCAACAAAGGTTTGACGGCTGAATTAAACATACATTTTGAATATGGTGCAGTAGATAAAAATAAAAACCCCATTAAAGGACCTATCCCGCGGGAGAAAAGCCCTGCGAGAGCAGCCCCTGCAAAACCGTAATGCGGAATCAAAATCAGACTTAAAGATATGCTTACTAATGCAGACGCACCTGTAAAAACTAACTCCAACATTTGATTTCCCGTTGCAATTAAGATCCGGCTGTTTATTATCCCAAAAAATACAAATATCTCAGCAAAAATTAAGATTTTTAAGGCGGCCTCTGCGGGCAAGAAGTCAAATCCATATAAAAGACTGATTATCTGCCGGGAAAAGAAAAAGATAGTTACCGCGATGGGAACGATAAATATTGATAAATATTTATAGGTTAACGTATAAATATTTTTAAAAATTTCTTGAGAAATGTAAAAATACTTAGACATCAGCGGGAAAACCGATGCCGCTGCAGCTAAGGGTATGAAATGAAAATACTCCGCCAGCTTAACTGCTGCGGAATATAAACCAAGCTGTTCGGGGCCCTTGAGTTTAAATAAAAGTATATGGTCTAAGCGGGTATATATAGATATAAAAATAGCGCTCAAAAATAGCGGCCATGAGTTATTGAGTATCTTGCGCCATAAACTAAAATCTATTCTAAAGTCTAATCTAATAAATTTATTCAATATGCGCGTTATAAAAAAAATATTTATCATATTTGATATAACGAGCGCTAACATAAACTGGTTAATATTACCTTTGGCCGATAAGAGCATAAAAACTGCGGCCATATAAAATAACTTGCTCAGAAAAGAGATTCCTATGTAATATGGCATATTTAACCCTGCCTTGAATACCGCCTCAAAAGATGCAAGAATAGAAATAAGCGGGATATTCGCTATTGCAAAGCGTGTTAGAGTCAAAACTTCTTTAGGACAATTCATAACTCTAATTATTGCGTATATTAACAGCATTGCCGCAGACGAAACCAATAATTTTAAGATAATGCTATTGCCTATCAATTTACCGCTTTCTGCGTTATCCCTGGATATTTCGCGAATCAAAATGGGTTTTAGCCAGATATCGTCAATAACCATAAACTGATAAATGAAACTTAACGCAAAAGAATATGCTCCAAATCCCGCGCCGCCAAAATATCGTATGAGACAAACAGCTATTGATAAATTAATCAAACCTCCTAAAATATCTCCGAGCAAGATGGCTGCGCTATTCTTTGCGGCTTTCCAAATCATATTCTTTCTCTTAAAATAAAACCTCTGTTTTTTCCTGCGAAAAGGCCTATGGATAACCCGGCAAAAAAAGTAATTTTCCTGAAATAATCAAGAATGCTGAATACGAAGGATTCGTGTAAATGAAAACCTTTTTTACAATAGCCAAAAATCTCTTTAGGTATCTTGGCTATTGATAAGAATGCCCTAATAGAAGAGGGTATGCCAAGCATCGACCTGCCTCTATCCATCACTATGAAGGCCTCGCCCTTTCCGTAGTTATATTGAGTCTTTAATAATCTACACACTGTCTTTTTTGGTTGATGGTATATTATTGCTTTTAGATTTGATTTTAAAATATACCCTTTTGCTTTAAGTCTATAGCATATATCCTGGTCTTCCCCTCCGGGAAAAGTAAATCTTTCATCAAAGCCTCCGATTAAATCCAGAATATGTTTACGAAAAGAGATGTTTGCAGTTATAAGATACTTAGGATTATTTTTGTTATTAATCTGGGATTCGACTTCTGTGCTATAAATATAACTGCAATATTTACCTAATAGATGATTGTTGGGCATTATTCGAAGATATCCACCTACAGCTCCTATAGCGTTATTGTAATCTCTGGCGTATCCATTTATTAATTCCTGCAACCAAGTATTTGCTGCGACGCAATCGGAATCGGTAAAAGCGATTATAGCTCCATTTGAATTTTTTATGCCTAAATTCCTGGCCGCGGCAGGCCCCTTATGCTTTTGAAAGATATAGCGCACCTGCGGAAGGCGCATACATTGATATGGCATAATAAACTGCATGATATTATCCGTAGAGCCATCGTCAATAATAATAATTTCATATCTATATAGCGGATAAACTTGCTCTAATAATGACGGAAGAAGTCTTTCCAACCCATCTTTATCATTAAACGCAGGGACCACAATACTTACATAAGGACTTTCTTCCATTTCTTATTCTGATAAAAATTCCGCAGATAATACCTTATATCTAAAATCAAATGATAGAGAAAGGAAGCTATATCAATATATACCAGGGAACAATCTTTATTTTTTATATCCATTCTACAGTAATGGCCCAATAAGCCAAAATTTTCTTTCGTTTTCAGCATTAAACCTTCCCAGGAAATCGGCTTCGGCCAAACATAGAAGTGCCAATTCCAATATGAAATCATTACAGATTTTACGGAATCTGTTTTTAGGTGAACAGCTTGAGCATACGGATTATATATTAATTTAAAGCCCATCTGGATAATCCGCCCAGAGATATCGCAATCTTCGTAATTACTTTTATACATTTCATTATACAATCCGACCTTCAAAATTATGCCTTTTTTATACACCGTATTACTCCCGTACAGGAATGCGGGATTTTCTATCCGCTCGCTGCCCCAATCTTGTTTTATATGCGCTTCTCTCCACCTGTCGGCAACATTAAATTTACAGCCGATAAGTCTGCCTCCCACACCTGCCACACTATCTTCTATAAAGTTTCTCATTAATTCTTCAAGCCAATCTGGCGCTGCGCTGCAGTCCGCATCTAAGGCGGCAATAAATTCATTCTTTGCACTTTTGAATGCCGTATTCCTCGTCGCCGCTAATCCTTTATGAAGTCCGTGTTTTATCACCTTAACAGGATACCTTGATGATACGGCAACAGTCTTATCATTTGAACTGTCATCAATGATTAGTATTTCATCAATTAGATATGTTTGATGTAGGGCCCCTTCTATAGACTGTCTTATAAATTTTTCGGCATTGTAGCAAGGGATATACAAACTTACTTTTTCCATCTAGAAAAAATGATTTTATATTCCAAAATCTTCTCATCCCAGCTATAAAATTTTTTAATTCGTTCAACGGCTTTCTGTCTGTATGAAATCACAATATCTGGATTATCTATAAGATACTGCAAACCATCTCTGAGCGCAACAGTTCCATACTGTCCGTTATAGGAGTATCCGGCGTCGCCAACAACCTCCATGTTTGATTCACAATTATTAACCAATACGCAATTACTAAATGCCATGGCTTCCAGCAGAACCACCCTTGTCCCACTTACCATAGAAGGCAATACAAAAATGTAAGCGTTGCGCATTAGCTGGTTGTACTCTTGCCCAAAAACAAAACCTGTAAAAATCATAGGGAGACTTTTTGCAGATTTTAGTGATTCAATATAGCGGTCGCTGTATGTTGCGTTTCCTGCAATTACCAATTTCAAGTCGGTTCTAAGCATATTATACGCTTCAATTAAAATATGGGCTCCATTTTCAGGAACTAATCTGCTTATAAATAATATATATTTATCTTTTTCTAATCCGAATTTCTTTAATATATCTATCTCATAAGCATTTCCCCTCGTCCTTATCTGTGCCCCATAGGAAATATAAACTGTCTCTTTGCTATAAGTGTTTCGATAATAGCTCTGTACAAATCTTGAATCTGTTATTACCACATTAGCGAAGATAATCGCCCATACTTCGCACACCTTCAAATATAATTTTGCAAACGGGCTCCATTTTTCTCTTGACCAATCAAGCCCATCAACATTAATAATTACTTTTGAACCAACTAATCGCGGAATAAAGATAAGCGGGCTGTTTCCGACTCCACAAACATATACAATATCATATCTGCAAAATAGACAATGAATAACAGAAAGGAACGTATGGAAAATGGTATCCAAATGTTTCATTTTTATGGTTGGCAGTCTTATAATACGTATGCCGTTATATCCCTCTCCTTTATAATTTATATACTGCCTGTTGTAGACTGTTACTAGATAACCATCTCTAACCAGACCTTCAGCGAATTTTTCAACAAATGTCTCAAAACCGCTATAACAAGCCGGAATTCCCCTTATGCCTGTGAACGCTATATTCATCTGATATTAATTATTCTTCAAAGCTTTATTGTAACTTTGCAAGGTAAAAATGGCTGTGTTTTCCCAGCTAAATTCACTAGCCCTCTTTAATCCTGTCTGACTTGATTTTTGTCTCATATCGGCATCGCCTAAGAGCCTCTCCATTGCTTCGGATAATTGTTGCACATTGCAAGGTTCTATCATAACAGCGGCATCGCCGGCTATTTCGGGAAATACCGATGTATTTGAAGTTATTACGGGAACCCCGCAAGCCATAGCTTCTAAAACCGGCAAACCGAAACCTTCATAAAAAGATGGATAAACGAATATCTCCGCTCCATTGTATAATAAAGGTAAATCTTGAACCGGAACATAATCCGTAATAATTATATCTTCTGTCATCTTTAAATCTTGCATAGTCTTAATAATTATTTCTTTTCCAAAACTTTGCTTGCCAACAAAAACTAATTTATATTTACGGATAATTTCATTTTTTAATAAACTATATGCTTTAATAATATTTATCAGGTTTTTCCGGGCATTCAAACGGCCGACATATAAAATATAATCTCCACGGATCCCGTACCTTGCCTTAATATTTGATATTGCTTCCTTGGATTCTGCGGGCTTGAATATGCCGCTTACGCCATTGTATATCACATCTATCCTGTCGGGGCTTATACCCATCTTTTGTATCAGTTCATTTTTTGTGAAGTGAGAGACCGCGATTATTCTACTGGCTTTCTTTAGCCCATCTTTTACGAAACGAAAGGCAAGTAATTCTTGCTTAGAGAAAAAATATGGATATGGAGAAAAACAAATATCGTGGATGGTAACAACTAATTTACCTCTAAAAACAGGGGGCGCAAAGTATTGTACATGCAATATATCCAGTTTCTTTTTCAATGATGCGAGCCCTAAGGCAAGCGGGGTTCGCAGCCATTTGTTTGACGGCCTTAGTTTTGAAATAGAGAAATTGCTGTTTTGTAATACAGCCGGGCAGCGCCCTAGTTTTTTATCAGTTATAAAAAGATAATATTGATTGCGGCTATCTATTTTAGACATATTCTCGATCAAATTGCGTGTATAAACTTCATTTCCGCATTGTTGACTATGCAGCGAGTGAGCGTCTATGCCGATAACCATTTATGTACCCTATGCTTACTATTGTTCTAAATAAGAGATTCGGATCCATAGATACCAAGAAACGAAGGGGATTTATGGCCAATGCCAGCCATTTCAAAACAAATATCCTGGAGGAACGTTCTCTTATTGAAAGAGACATGCCCTCCATATAGCTTCTCCATATGAGATAAGAAAACTTGAGCCTTTTCCTAGGGATGGCGTGATAGACAACCATCTTATCATTCCAAGTAACCTTCAATCCGTTATTTAATGCGCGCTTAAGTATGTCATTGTCTTCTCCAAATAATAAATTATCGCTTGTGCGGTTTATCTCTATATTATAATAACCTATCTTATCAAATACCTTTCTTTTAAATGCCACATTACTGCCTATCGGCCTAAATTCGTTGCCTACGGTGTGCAATCCTATCTGCCAATTTAACGAATCCCTCCACCATAGAGGAAAATCTGTCCTTGTGGATGGAAAAACAGGACCGCCTGCTACATCACCATTCTTCAGAGAGGTCTCAATACTGTTTAACCATGAAGATGTTACAAAACAATCATCATCGGTAAAAGCGATGGTATCTCCTCTGCTAATCTTAATCCCGATGTTTTTACATGCAGATAAGCCTTTCTCGTGGTCATTTTCTATAAACCTCACCCTTCCATTGAATCTATCCTTTATAAGTTCACCTGCGCCATCGGCAGAGCCGTTATCAATAATTATAATCTCATATTCGCCAGGATAATCCTGCGCAATGAGGCTCTCAATGCATCTTTCCAGTAATGTCTTGCGATTAAAGGTAACAACTATTATGCTTATCATTACAAAACTCTTATCTGGCCCATAAAATATTTATACTCTCCGGCAGGGACAAGTTTATTCTTGCCTTTATTAACCTTATAGAGGCCTATCGCTCTACCCCGGAACGTCCTGCTTGAGTTTTCAATTACACAACGGTATCTACCGTCTTCAAGGCAAGACTTAAAAGCAAGCGATGGCAGGGCATTTTCCTTATTTATACCTGCCTGCACCCCTATTTCATTTTTGATATCCCCGCCCCACATTTTTACCCACTTACAATTTGCAAATGCAGTATCAAATTCTCCGCTTTCATTATCTCCCGCAAACCATTTTTTATATCTATCTGAAAGCATAAGCTTGGAATGCTCTGCCTCTATTTCTATCTCTTGATACACCCACATATCAGCTTCCCATTCAATTATATTTCCTTCTTTCAATTCCAGCCTCCATGTTTGCGATATAGGCAAATGCATCCAGTTACCTTGAGCAATAATTTTATTTCTATCGGCGCTTACGATATTCCACACGGCTTCACGCGAATCGCGCCAACAGCCATTGGCAAACACCGAGGCATAAAGGCAAAGGCCTTGGGTAAGCTCATTTCCATTCCAAAAAATCCTTCCCTTCCCTTTATCAAAAATAAGCTTCAGGGATCCTTGCTCAATAGCCGCCACGGCATCGTTTAGAAGTTTATTCCTATATATCAAAAGATTATTTTTATAAGCAAGGGGCATTTTTTTTATTAATTCAAAATTATTGATATTTTTATAAAATACGCTTCTTGCATTGTCTAATTGTTCTTTCACGAAGTATAAATCATTCCTGGCTTCGGTATCTATGTTATCCTTGACAATCACATAGTCAGCTTTTAAACAAACGTTGCCAAGAAAAGAAATGTCTTCTTTTTTATACTGACTTTCGGGGTCAAGAGAAACGCGATATATATCCATATGTTTCTTTTCTCGAAAGACTATATTTTCTAAAGGGAAAAAAATCTCTGGTAAATTATCTAAAAAAAGTATCTGTTTCCATTCCTCATCGCTGCCTAATTTTGATATTTGCTCTAATGTTTTTTTTATATTTTCAAAACTTATATAAGAATAGTAAAACGTTCTCATTGGCACAACACAAATACCGCCTATTTTTTCTTGAGGCAATGAGTTCAAATTATGCGAGATTGAAAAAAAGTTAAAAATCCCATAGAAAATTATTAGTCCCGCCCCTGCCCTCCTAAGGGCATTATGCCTGACGCTGGATATGCCGATTGAAGAAATGAGCGCCGCAAATGGCAGGGAGGGCATTAAGTATCTAAGCATAAGCCCTGGCGGGACATAGAATAAAATGGAAATAAAAAGAAACGGAATGATAATGGGAAAAAATAACAGCCATTGCTCCCGGCTTTTTAGTTTAACATAAAATATAAAGCCGATAAAAAATACTAATGAGAAAAATGGAGATACGGACTGCGTGATTAACGCTTGGAAATAAATCCATAAATTGCAGAACAGCTTTTTTATGAAATCAAAAAGGGATAAAAAATAATTCTCTTCAAATGCCCTGAAGCAGGACGTATCCCATATCCGGTAAAATATATCTTTGAATTTAAAGATATAAAAAAATACAAAGATAAAAATTGTTATTATGAATATAAGGATGAAATTTTTTACTGCCCGGCCGCCTTCTTGGTTTCTTTTGCGTAATCCCTTCTCTGCTATGAAAGCTCGATATAAAATAATGCCTAAAGGGCCTGCGGCAAATATAGCATAGTTAAATTTTATTAATAGGCCCGCGCCGGCAGCAAGGGCGAATAAAAGAGAATATTTTTTATTTCTAAAATTATCTGTCCGTAAGAGGGCATACACGCTCAACGCAACAGCGGCAGTCAAAGGAACATCTAACATATACGTCCTTAGGTTAAAGAAAATAACGGGGTATGCTGTAACTATAAAAGAGCCGAGGACACCCGCTCTCCTGCTGTGTAATGTCCTGCCAATTCCATAAACTGATACAATAAGTATAATTAAAAAGATTGCATTATTAACCATAATCGCCGTATTTTCGCTTGCGCCAAATAAAAAATAGAATGGCGCAGTAATACTGCTTACAAAGATACCGTGCCATTTTGCAAATTTAAAAATTTCGATAACTTTAAATAAGGAAAGCGTCCCGCATAAAATATCTTTTAATACATCATAAACTCTTAGACTGAATAAATAATAAACAGCTGAATCAAAAATTAAAAATGATTTGTTTATTTTTAACCAAACATAATTATTTATTAAATGAAATGCCGACATGGAAGAAAGAATGACGGCTGTTTTATATTTTTGATTCATTGAAAAGCATCTAGTTAGGCATATATGTATTTTTTTTCTTATATAAATGCAATATTGTCACATCAGGGTCTGGCAGATTAATTTCTTTAAGCAATGCGAATTTGTCTTGAGAATTATAAAATAATCTGCGTGTTTCAGCGATATCCTTCCTGGCCGATTCTTTTACATAGAGTCTATTCTGCCAAATATTACTTTTTAAGTTATCTTTTTTGATTGCAACATAATCTGCCAGAGATAATAAATATGCGGGATCTACCTGATTCATATAGAAATCATCGCTTAATGGAATAAAGGAGACAAAAATTGGCGCCCTTTCAATCGCAATCCTTGAATTAAGAGGCTGATAAACTTCCGGAATAGCATCAACGAAGAGAATATTGATATATCGCAAGCCATCTGAATGCGCCTCAATTGTATCCAATATCTCTTTTTCTTTCCATGAAATAGATGCAGGATAAGAAAATGGCAAAATCGTATTTCTATGGACAAGGTTTATGCTTCGGTTAAATAGGGCTATCCTTTTTAAGAATGGAAAACTTATTTCTATCTTTTCTGGTAAAAAATCAAACTTAAATGATATAGCTAAATACTGAAAGAGGCCAAAAATTACAGTTGATAAAATCAGGATTTTTTTTATCTTTCTATTTGCAATATTCATAATCCCTGCAGCAGATACAATTGCCATAGCCGGAAGAAGAGGCATGATGTATCTATTTATATACGCCTTATGAAAGACAAAAGAGAGAAATAAAAGAGGCATTAACAACCAAAGAGATATAATTTTCTTATATTTTACCTTAGAGGTTATAAATGGTATGCTGGCTATAGCAAAGACAACCATAAACAGAAAGGAGACCGAATTACTAATGATTTCTCGGGAAAACCATATCACATACTCAAGCGCTGTTTTAAACCAGATAGCCGGCAGTTGCTGCGATTGACTATCGTAATATCCTATTGCGCATAACCATGACGTAGTATAAGCCCGATAGAAAACTTCCCGCGATTTAAGTATATAAAACTTTAAAGATATAACTATCGCTAGCAACAATGAAATTGCGATATTTATCCATCCTGTTTTTTTTACCCTAAAACATACCAAGAAAAGCGGGGCTGAAATGAAACCTAAAAAATTAAATTTTGTCAACATTCCCAATCCTGCCGCAAGTCCGAATAATAAAGAAAATTTTCTATTGTAGAAACAGTCCGAAAGCAGCAGAAAGTATATGCTCAAGGCAACCATAGAAGTAAGCGGAAGGTCTAATTCAAAGCTTCTTGAATGCGTAAATATAAGCGGATACATAATGACTATAAATGCGGCCAAGATTCCTGTTTTTTTATCTTGGCTTATCTTCCTGCAAATACCATAGACAGAAAATATTAAGATACCTGAAAATATAGTCCCGTTCACAAATACTCCGGTATTCTCGCTTCTGCCGAATAAAAAATAAAATGGAGCCACTAAATATCCGACAAATATCCCATGCCAGCGATAGGCCGGAAATACATACTGGATTACATCATAGACGAATGGAAAATTTCCTTCCTTAATCCAATCAAAAATTTTTAAGCTGAAAAGGAAATGATTCAGAGAATCAAATACCAAACTCGCCTCATTAAAACAAATCCAAACGATATTATTTATAATGTGAAATAGCCAAATACTCATAGGCATAAAAATATTATTCTTCCTTTTCATATAAATATACGATGATATCCTTAAAGCGCGTTTCAGTGATTTTTTTATAACTACTATTTATAACTTCCACTATGCTCAATTCAGGTTGATTTACTCCTGTGAATTCCCATGAAGAAAAAATCAACCATACCCTCTTAATCTTTTCGGTTAGAAGATTCCTCTTTTCTTTAAAAATATCTTCCAGCGGCAAGTATTCGCAAGGTAATAATTCAGAATTTTCTAATTTTAATAAGTATTGCTTTATGGCTATTTGAGCATTTTTAGATAAATAATATCGGAAAGGCTCAAAAGTATTTTTAGAGGTATGAAGTATTACGTCATCGTGTATTTGAAAATTTTTCATAATGTGCTGCGCTGCTTCACGGTATTCTTTCCTTGCATGAACCCCTATATGTTCCTGTTCTTGAGATTTTTTAGGAAGATAATTTACATAATAATTTATCAAGGCAGAACTAATTAACGATAATATGATTATCATTACAAACAAAAGATTTCTCCTTTTAAACCTTGAAAGCCCGTATGCTATAATTATGTAGTAGAATAGAGCGGATGAAATAAAATGCCTATCCACAAAAAATCTTTTAAACTGAGAAATAAAAAATGAGATTAAAACCGGGAGGATGCATAAAGTCAATACTAAAACTAACTTTTCCTTTTCTTTTTCTCTAACCAAATTAAAAATCCCTTTACAAAACAGAATAAGGCAAACCCCCGCGGCTAATAAATAAATTGGTTTTACAGCATTATATCCGATGCTAAAATTTTTAAGCGTAAAGAATATGGATACTATAGAGGGTTTAGGTATCCAGTCACCGAAAGAGTGAAAATATGGCGCATTCAATGCCAGGTTTAATCTTGATAGGTTGCCAAAAATAGTCGCCAAAAGCGGCGCAAGAGTTAATAAAATTAAAAAATGGCTTAAAGCCAGCGCGGGAATATCCTCCTTATATTTTTTCCCATAACATAAAAGATATACTGCCTGAGCAATCAACATAAGAAAAGCTGCAGGGTGAGAGTATATATTTAATACATTAAAAATAATATATCCTATACAAAATGTATATTTTCTATTTTTTAAGAATTTAATTAGAAAAAATACAGAAAGCAATGTAAATGAAGTCATAAATGTATACGGTCTGATTTCCTGCGAATAATAGATATGAAAGGGGGATACGGCAAGGAGAAAAGCGCTTATCACTCCAGTTTTATAATTAAATAACTCACAAGCAAGTTTAAATATCATTACAATGGAAAATAATCCAAAAATTAAAGGCAATAATCTTAAAATAAATTCACTGCTTCCTAAGTGCTGCCAGAAATGAAGCGATATTAGGAAAGTGGGAATATAAGTAACTGTTCGGAATTGGGAATAATTTTTCAAAAGGAAAAAAATCATGCTCGCGCCGCGAAGCGAATGCGCCTCATCAGACCAAAAACTATTATTACCCAGATTGTAAATTCTTAATGCAAATCCTATAAATAAAATAATAACTAATAAGTAATGAGAAGGATGCGGCAAGAATACTTTAATCTTCATTTTTCATAAGCTTCCTGACCGCCTCCAGCACGTCTTCTATGCGTATCATCTCTATACAATTTCTTTCACAATTCAGCCGGTAACAGCCTACGCAGGTTACCTTTGGCTCTAAAATTTTTCCTAAACCATATAATTCAAACTCTGCTTTATTAAATATGTTATTAAGTAAAACTATCTTCTTTTCTAATGCAATTGCTATATGTAATGTCATCGTTACGCCCGTGACTATCAGGTCGCAAAGATTAACTAAGGCGATAAACGTCTTCAAAGAATGATGCCCGAAATAAACCACTTCTGCTATTTGCGCGATTCTTAAGTTTTTATTATGTTCGGATTCGCCGCCCAGCAGCATTACTTCATATCCCGCTGCCTTCAGCCTTTTGGCTAATCCTATCCACTTATCCTCGCTCCATAATCTATTCGGCCATCTTTCGCCAGCGCCTGCATTAAACCCAATCAATTTTTTATGTTTGTCGAAACGGCAATCTAGGATATATCTTTCCTTATTGAATTGGTATCCAGCCATATCAAAAACCTGTTCGGGATATGATTTTTTACACCTTTTATTTAACCCATCATCTATACCCGTCTGAAATTTAAAAATAGAATCGCCATCAATGGGGGCGCATTTGCCATCTATTATCGTAAATCCCTTTTTCTTATCTGCTTTAATCATTTTAGTCAAGGCACAGGATTCTAATTCTTTATCAAAATTTAACAAAAGATCAAACTGCCCTGCTTGCAATATTAAGATATTCTTCGCTTTGAACTCCAATGGATTATCAACTAAATCCGGCAATACTTCGGGAAAATCAGTCATCCATGTAATGCATGCATTAGGATGCTCTTGCTTGAGTTTTCTTAAAATCGGGGTAGTCCTGATAACATCCCCAATCCTTCCCGATTTAATAATAAGAATTCTGTAATTTATCGGCTGATAATACCTGCATCTGCAGATAGCTCCTTCCTGTTTATGAAATATGCAAGGTTTATCGCCCTCAAAATACCTGCACTCTCTGCTTACCTTCATCTTTAAATATCTTCGTCCCATTTTTACAGATAGCTATTTTCCTGATACCACTCAATAGTCCTTCTTAGCCCCTCTTCTAAATTTATTGGTTTATAATCTAATTCTTGAACTGCCTTGTCTATTTTGTAAGATTTATTCTCAGTAAAAAATTTTACTACTGCTCTGGTAAATGGGGGATTGATTGGGAATATTTTTCCTCCGACTTCAAACAGCGAAGCTATAAATTTTGCTATTCTGCATGATGGAATATTTATCTGAAACGATTTAGCCTTGATTATCTTTGCTATCATGCCAACAAATTCTTTCACCGTAACCGGCCTTTCCCCTGCCAGAATATATATTTGGTTAATGGTCTTCTCATTGTTTATACACGACTCAAATCCATGGATTACATCTTCAATATACGCGGGCTGAAGCAGCGCCTTCCCGGAGCCGATGAGCGGAAAGAACCCTCCCTGTACCGCCTTAAATAATCCTAACATATGGGAATCGCGCGGGCCGTATACGACCGCGGGCCGGATGATTGTTGTATCTATTTTTGCGTCGCCGGCGTATGTCAAAACCAGTTTCTCCGCCTCTGCCTTTGTGCGTTCATAAATACTTGTAGGACGATAAGGAAAGCTTTCATCAAAAAAAGCTTCTCCTGTAGGCCCTAGAACTCCTGCGCTACTGCAATGCACAAACCTTTTTATTCTAAATCTCATACATAGCTTTAGCATATTTTCAGTACCTCTAATGTGCACATCTTGATATACTTGATTAGGAATATTCCATTTTCCCAGCACGCCCGCTAAATGATGAATCTGTTCGATTCCCTCGGGTATTTGCTCTATAAGATTGCTATCGGTTATATCGCCAGTGATTAACGTTGCTCCCAGGTTACGTAAAATTTCTCCTTTCCTGCAATCTCTAATTAGACAAAAGATATGATGGCCCTTAGAAATTAACCTTTTTACAAGATGGCTCCCAATAAACCCCGTCCCTCCGGTAACTAATATTTTCATAATGCTTTACTATCTTAAACTAAACCTTAAAAAATTTAATCCTGAATTTAGCAATGATTTTATATCATAAAGCATATTTATATAATTAACTCCCGCGGCGGTACAGAAACATTTTCTATCTTTAATCCCCGCCCTGACATTCTCTGCTTTTTTGCCAAACCAAATTTTACGAAAGTTATAATTGTTATCTCGTAAGTTACCCATACTCTTTGCCTTCACGCAACACGCCCAAACCTCGCCTTCTGATGAGATATAGGCGCTGCTAAATCCGGCATAACAAGAAATAACCTGTCTTCTTTCTTTCAACATCTTTATTATTAACTCATAATACCGTAAGCGAAAAGATTGGATAATCTTTGCTATTCCTCTATAATCCGTGCTTATAATATTTTTTCTAAAATAGCTTATCGCTTCCAAATAATCTCTTAAATCAGGATGCATATCTAAGCCCGCATTGCCTAACTCTACCCTCTCCTGAGCAATCTCAGCTATGTAAGTATCCGGCTTAAGCTCCATTAATTTTTTAGAAAATACAAGGAAATCTTTAATATTATATTTGGATAATACCGTATTGATGCCCAGGGTAAGATTTGGATGATTTATTGAACGCAATCTTTTAAATGTTTCCATCGCAAACCTAAAGTTATCCTTTACACCGCGCATTTCGTCATGCCTTTCTGCAAAGTGATCTAACGAAAGATTAATGGTTATACGTGTTTTAGGGCATTCATTTAATATCCTTTCAGCATTTTGTGCGATAACCTCGTAAGATATTCCGTTGGTGGGGATATTCATCATCATTGGATGAAAATTCTTGTAAGCGCTCTTGCATATTTCAACTAAGTCTTTCCTTAAAAATGGCTCCCCGCCTGTAATAGTCAGCCAAAAGACATCGCCTTTAAAATTTGAGAAAATCTTTTCAAACTCGCCTAAATTCAATTCCAATGTATTTTTCCTATAGATTTTACATAACTTGCATTTTGAATTACATCTGTCTGTTACATTAACCGTTAAAGCGAACGGCAAGATTTGAGGTATTCCTATGCCACGGAATAGCTGACAGAAAGGAGCTTTAAAAAGTAATTTTATCAATACGGCCTTCTCCTGCTTGTCTTGGCAATCTCCCAAACGCTATGGTCCTTCTTTGCTATATAAAAATCATACGCCCCTAACGCCCTTGCCCAGATTTCTATTGCAATTATCATGACCGTCCAGAGAATCAATCTTAAATTAAACCCCATAATCTTTAAAATAGAGCATGGCAATACCCTGAAAAGATGCGCGATATTTACGGTTGAAACAACATAAGACATTCTGTTTTTCAGCTGTAGATGGCCGGCGTAAATATTACGCCTTCGTCTTATAAATTCAGTTACCCTCTGGGGGTTTAAATTATTGAATACCGCCTCAGGAACATAAGAGAGCTTAAGGCCGCGCTGTGTCATAATGGCTTCTGCAATGCCTTCATCATCAACAGTATCCAGAGGAAATTGGAGATTATCCAGGCGCCGATAGGCAACCATTTCTCCCAGTTTAGGAAATTTTAAGGCAACTCTGTGATGTAATTCCCATAAAAAATGGGCGGCAAAACCCATAAAATTATCCGGCTTATCCAGAGGAATGACGCGCCCCCCCGCCATTCCAATCCTGGAATCAAAAAAGGGAGAAATTAATTTCTCAATTACATCTTCTTTTAAAATAAGGTCGGCATTTATAATTGAGACGATACTGCTCTTTGTTGTCTGCAAATAAAGATTAATTGCGGACATCTTACCTTCTCTTTTATTCTGGATTAAGAGTTTTATTTTTTCACATTTCCCGGCAAAGCTGGATATGACATGCAGCGTGTTGTCTGTGCAGCCGCTCGCAACAATGCATATTTCTTCTATATTAACGTTTGAAAGCCTTTGATTAAGCAATGACTCAAGCGCCAGGCCTATATTTACTTCCTCATTATACGCCATTATTCCTACGCTGCAGCTTATCATTTATCTTTAGATTTATTCTATTTATAAAATAAATTTTTTAAATAAATCCTTATTTTATGCAGAATCTTCCAAAGCGGAATATTTTTAATGACAACTATAAAATAATCTAAGCTTATGTAGAAAGATAAATACATATTGTTTGTTATTTTAATTAATCTCTTAAAATCTATATATTTAGATTCTAAATATTTACCCTCAAAAAAAGGATTATAATTTTCATCTTTGATACGGCCCTTCATTAGAAGATATTTGTGCAGAGATGACTGCGGATAGACTATCAATGGCTGCAGAATCATACGCTTGGCTTTTATCCTTTTTACAAATTTTATTGTCTCTTTTCCGGCTCCATCTAAATTTCTTTCATATTGGTTTACAATCATTAAGGCGGCGGTGGATAAACCCGCCTTCTTAGCCAAGGCAAAAGCATTTTCTACTTCTTTTAGAGTTGTCCCTTTGCGATAAAAATTTAAAGTATCTTGGTGCGGTGATTCGACGCCAAATCCTATTTCTCTGCAGCCCGCCCTTCTCATATTCTTTAAAATTTGCTCATCTACGCAATCTACCCTTGTCATGCATCTCCACCTTATCTTCTTGTGCAGCCTCCGTTTTATTATTTCATCGGTAATTGCATAAACATATTCCTTACGAGCGGTAAAGGTATTATCTATGAGAATAAAGAAATCAATATCATAATTACAGTAAGATTCTTCTATCTCGGCAACTACCTTCTGCGGATCTCTAGTCCTTATTTTGCTGCCAAACATCGTTGCTATAGCGCAAAACCAACAATTACCGCTGCAACCCCTAGAAGTTTCGATTAAAGTTATGGGACCCCTTAGGGAAATTCCGTATAGATTGTTCGGTAATGAACCGCGATCCGGAAACGGCAAAGAGTCTAAATCCTGAATATATTCCTGTTTAGGGGTTAGCATAACCCTGCCGTCTTGCCTGTATGCTATTCCTTTAACTTTGTCTAATCTCTCTTTTTTTTCTAAAGTGTTGATTAATGAATGAAGGATCATCTCCCCTTCTCCTATTACAGCAAAATCAAACATAGTAAATTTTTCCAAAATCAACCGCGGGATATAACTCGGCGCAACCCCGCCTGCCACCGTAATAATGCGATGATCGTAACGTTTGATTTCTTCGGCTATTTTTGCATTAAAAATAACTTCTGTATGTATAGAAAATCCGACCAAATCCGGCCTAAACCGTTTAATCCGTAAAACGACCTCCCTTTCCGAAAGATTTTCAGCATTGGCATCTACAATTATTGCCTCATACCCCCTGCTTCGCAAATAAGCAGATATATAGGCTATTCCTAATGGCGGCGAGACCGTCATCATAAATCTGCCTAACCCCATTTTAGCAAGAGCCATTCGGAAATTTGGATAAATTAACATTATTTTCATTTTTTTAACGTAATGAACTATCTATGCCACGCATAATATGGCAGATATATCTATAGGGGAGTTGTGTGAGCCAACATTCCGCAGTAATCCTCTAATTTGCCTTCGCAATAACTCGGCAGCCAGGCATCTGCGCATCTTTTTCTTGTTTTCTCTAAATCTAAATTGTAGGGCGTATAAAACGTAGCAAATTCTAAAGAAATATAATACCGGCTGTCAAAATAAGGAATTTTATTTTGCAGCGCTCTTTGAAAAAATAAAAATGGCGCGCGTTTAAGCACGGCAGAGAATAATTCCTTTAGAAAAAAGGCTTTTGCTTTAAGGGGATGCGTTCTAAGCATATCTTTAAATAAACTTATATTTTTACGGAATTGACCAAGCGGAAAAATATCCCTCATTCTTTTGGCGCTCCTGGGGACAAAAATATGCTGATTTACATAGCATTGCGGCGTATTATATAAAATATATCTTAATATATATGTTATTTGCTGAAAAATATAAAACTCCTCAAGCGTAATTAATCCCTTGGTTTCTTTCTCAAGAATTTCCACTAACTCATCTATTGTGAATTCCTCATTTACAGAAAATCCCAATCTGCCTATGTGCGAATACCCTCTTATGCTCACCTCTGATATGAATCTATTTTTTCTTGCAAAATCTATGATTTCTGGAATATACTTCTCTGTCGCTCCCCTCAGGATGACATCAATCATGCCTGTTTTAATACTGAGTTTTCGTAAATTATCCAGGGCTGTTATTTTATCTTTCAGTAAGCCCCTTCCGCGCATTTTCTGGTAAACCTCATCATCCGAGAGGGTATCAACTCCTATTTGAAACACGCCTATACCGCTTTTTTTAAGCCTTCTTAAATAATCCATATCTTTGAGTTTTATGCCATTGGAAAAAAACTCTACAAAATGACCGGCTTTATGAAAGGCCGCGATAATCTGAAAAATATCTTCCCGGATGGTAGGCTCTCCACCGAGGATGCTAATTGTCTTTCTGCCTCTAATCAAAGCTATCATTTTCTTGATCTCTTCTAAAGATTTTTCAAAATTACCATTTTCAGTATGCGTATAGCATATTGAACAGCTTAAATTACATTTTGCAGTTGGGTAAAACTGGATTGTGCGGATAGTCCTGTCGCTTAATGGATGGCCACAGGGATAAAGCGTATCGTAAAGAGAATTCAACCCCCTGTAATACCAGGCATACTTTGATACCATAGCCCTAAATGCTCCGTGCTCTTCGCATTTTTTGGCCATATATACAGAGCCATTTTCATCGATAATTCTGGCTTCTATTATCTTTTTGCATATAGGGCATATACTTTTAGTTTTTTCTATAATAATATCCATACCAGGCCCCTTTCGCCGAAGCTAATCGTTGTTAAGCTTCAGAATTAAATAAACCATATGCGCAAATTTATTTTTTACAAATTTAGGCAGAAACGATTCAAAACATGCCCAGCCGCCCAGGAATCTCTTGACAGGCCCTCCTATCTTTTTATTCCTGATTAAATTCTTTGCCTGCGCTGATATTCTCATACCAGGCGAAAAAGGAGGCAAATCAATTTTTCCGGAGCCTAAGACGAACATTTCTATCCCGGCTTCCTTGACATAATGAAACAAATCCTCCGCGGCTAACCCGGCCAATCCTGTCTGTTCCTTATGCGCCCTATTCTCTTTATTAGGGGCGAATAATAGTATATATTTTACATTTTCACCAAGCTTCTTAAGATAGCGAACCCGGGATTCTCCCTCCATCCTCTGCAGCACTGCTGAGCTGTAGCAGAACTCATAGCGTTTATTTAGATTAATGTCTTCTAATCGCTCTACCCTTTTAATTTTTATATTATCCGATATCAATAATCCTGAGCCTGCTAAATCTTCTAATATCCTGCTGAAATTTCTGATTATATCGTCTCTTTCATCTACAATATCAATAATGCAGTTGCAGGAATTTCTTAGAAATAATAAATCTAAGCCATAGCCGTATTTTTCTGGCAATCCAGCAATAAGAATATTCTCTGGCTTCTCATTTTTTTTAAATAACTTCTCGCTTAAACAGGTTTTAACGAGGTATTCATAAGCAGTCCCTAATCCCTCTCCTTCTTTAAGGGCAAGGGTATAAAAAAAATTAAAATCTTTCCTAATCATTTGTGTCCCCTGCCATATCTATAAGTGGCCGAGCCGCCTATTTTAATCTTTATGGGCCTCTATGAACATATTGAATGAAATCAACCCGGGAAATAATTTCTCTATTTTAAAAGCCGCAACAGCTTTCGCTATCCAGCTGAATTTATTATGCGCTGCGCTTTCAAAGTAATCGGGGAACCAATAATCCGTCTTTCTAATAGAAAATTTGCACTGCTTTAATAAAGTTTTGATGGTTTTAGGCGAAAAGAATCTTATGTGGTCGCTAAAAAACAATTCGGGAATGATTTTATCTGATATGGCGCTGGAATCTTTAAAATTTCCTGTAAATAAGAAATGTATCCGGTTTAGTATCATTGAGGCGTTTGGTATGCCGCAATACAGCGTTCCATTTTCTTTTAAGACCCTGTATGATTCTTTTAAGACAAAATAAGGGTCAAAAACATGTTCTAAGGTATCAAAAATAAGAACCGCGTCAAACAAACCGTCTTCAAACGGGAGATGGTCATTGATATCAAAATATTCAGCATGTATGCCCCTCTCCTGAGCAATCCTTACCGCCATATCAGAGATATCTAATCCAATAATTTGATTATTATTATTCAACAAGAGAGAAGAAAAGCTTCCATCGCCGCATCCTATATCCAGAATTCTTTTATTGCTCAGCTTAATTTTCTGTATATATGCTTTTTTATATTCGGGATAAGCATAAACCTGCGGAACATATCCTCCCCTCCTCCAGTAAGTATCATAAAATTCTTTAAAATTCATCTGAATCAGCTAAAGATTTTGGCGGTCAAATCGCATAGCGGAAAGTTCTTCAAGGGGTCAAGATGGAATACGCCATTGTGGCACTGCCGGGAAATCATTAACTTATCGTAATTCCATGAATCGTAGAAAGTATTTATAATTAAAAAGAAAAAATCAGATGGAAGAAAATCATGGATTACTTTATATAAAGGCTGTTTGCTTAATTTAAACATTAATAGAAAATACTTCATTGAAACGGAAGAATGCTTTAATAGTTCCTGAGCAATTTTATAACGAAAATACTGCCTTGCTTCCTGAGGCGACTCTTTCCATTTCTTTTCAAATTTATCTATTAACTTAGAATACCTTATAAATTTAATTGGATATGAATTATTTCTCGGCAGCAGTATCGTTTGAGAATAATAACAGAAAGGCGTATTTTCCAATGCCGCCAATATATAATTAAATTTCTGATACCAATACATATCTTCCAGGGTAAACATTCCTTTGCTTATTTTAGCCACATCTTCAATTAATTCATCTATAATAAATTCGTTTGCTTTAGAAAATCCCTTTTTCCCCAGATGAGCGTAACCCTTTATCCAGAATGTTTTAATAAACTTATTTTTTAATATATACTCCCAGCAATCTTCAATATCGCTGTCATTGAGCCCTTTGGCTTTAATATGATACAGGCAAAATGGAATATTAGACTTCTTTATATTTTCTATCGCCTGCATTTTCTCTTTTAGCACTTCGCGCCCTCTTGTCAATTTATGAATCCCATCGTTTTTTAGCGAATCTAACCACATTATTATTCCTTTCAAGCCATTATTTTTTAAGATTTCAAGATATGCGCAATCCGCTATCTTAAGTCCATTAGTAAACATATAGGGAAAATTCCCGGATTTTGCTATCAGCCGAATTATCTCGGGAAGGTCGTCTCTTGAGGTAGGCTCTCCGCCTGAAAGGCGGATAATTCTTCTGCGATTACGTATCGTATCTAAATATCTCTTGATTGTTTCTATCGGTATGTCTTGGATATGTCTCGTTGTATTTGCGTCAGTAAAGCAGATAGGGCAATTAAGATTGCATTGAGAAGTAACAAAAAGAACATAGAATAAACACTGCCTATTTCTATAAAAATCTTGCGGAAATACGGCATCGTAAAACGAACTAAGCCCTTTATAATACCAGGCGTGCTTAGCTATTTTGACTTCAAATCTTCCGTGCTCGCCGCATGTCTTCTCCATAAAGACGGAGCCGTATCTTTCTACAATATCGGCATCTATCTCTTTTTTACAGATTGGGCAAACGCTTATAGTCTTATTTACTAACATTTCTGGCAAAGGGCGCTTCCGGTATTTAAGGCTGGAAATTTGTCCTGGTCTTTCTTAATAAAATAGCTCTTAATATATTCTTTGGCAAATCCAAGCTTTTCCCTAAGGTATACCTGCGCCTTGAGCTCGTGTTTTTGCCTGATTTCTTCTGAATAATTTTTAAACCCCGTTAATCTGCCCCATAGCTGCAACGCCGTTTCAATAAAAAAAATGGGATGGACTTTATTGCTTGCCTTGTGCCAAAGGCCAAGGATAAGGTCAAAAAGAATAATTGAATCCTCCTTAAAAAAGAGCCTTTTGGCCTGATACAACTCGCTTCTTTTCATAAGGCCTCTCCTGAAAAGCAAAACTTCAGATAAATCAATGTAGTTATAAATTGGGCTGCCGTAAAAAAGACTATAATTTTGAAAAAATTCTTTGATAATAGTTATGGCTTCGGGCGTCTGCGGAAAGGCGGCGTTTCCTTGATGATAATTACTGCCGTCATATATATGCCTGATTTTATTTTCTAAACAGAATATAACCGTCTGAATATATATTCCTACCCTCTCGGCAAGACACAATAGTCCAATGTTCTTTAGATATTTTTTAGGAGTCATATTATCCTTGACAGTTAGATTAAAAATACAGCTATTATCAATTATTTTATGGATAACTAATTGAGGGCTGTGTCTTTCCTGGAGCCTCTTCGCCATAAGGCATGAGCGTTTAATAAACAGCTCATATCTATTTTTAAAAGTGAGCAGAATAACTCCCCCCGTATGCTTCTCCAGGGCCAGGCTCGCGGCAAGGCTGCTATCTGCTCCTCCTGTAAACAAAATAACTGCCAAAGAATTGCTGTCGCCGGAAACAACCATGTTTATTTCTTAAGCCGGATAATCTCTTCGCAATAATCCGCATGCGGCCTTATGCTTTTATAATTTCTTTTAAATGTTAATCCGGGATTGATTTTAGAAAGAAAGATTTGATTAGGCCTATGGTAAATCCAGCGGCAGATCTCCCTTGTATCTAAACCTACGGCTTTACACGCCTCTAATACGGGGCAATAATTATGCCATCTGGTGATTAATATAAATTTATCTTTTTTTATAACTTTCCTGTCTTTATTATCAAGTTTATAAAACTTTTTGTAAAATATCCTATCTATAGAATCAATAAGATTTTCTTTTTTCAATCTCAGTTTATCTTTATTTTCCTTAAGCCATTCCAGTCTTTTTGCAATAGCTAACCTTTCTAAAATTTCCAACGCCTTCTTTTTGCCAATCAGAGTACTTACCTTTTTTAGATATGTAAATAGCCGCACAAAATCGCCTTCTCTTAGTCGCTGAACTTCAGTATTTGATATTTTCTGTCTTCTCTTAATCATTTTATTTTTGGCTTGTTTACCTGAATACAAGACAGGTGCCTCGCCTTTTTCACGGTCTCTGAAGTTACTTCAAATAATTTTCCCTCTTCAATTACAAAATGCCTTATAGGCAAATCCTTCCTGGTTATGGTTTTTGCCTGCTCTGCCAAAAGATGCAATTGAAGGCAATGCGGCGAACCGTCAATAGTAAGAACAGCTATATCTTTAATAGTCTGATATGTTAAAAGTGTCGCGAGTTTAAATCCCAGATTGTCCATATGGTGCTCTTGCAGACAGGCGGCTAATAAAATTCTTCCCTTTGATAATTTCTGTAAAAATCTCTCAAATTGCTGCGGCAGGCATTTTCCATATAATAATATTCTTGCGTTAGAAAAATTTTTTGAGCCCATATCAATTGAAAGCAATTCCATATCGGCTTCCTCCTTTTCCGCTTAAGATTTTATGAAATGATGCGCGAACTTTTGCAGTGCCATAGCCCTATGCGAAATCCCTGTCTGTTCCTCTATGCTTACTTCTGCAAAAGACTTATTTTTACCGTCAGGTATAAACAAACTATTGAATGGAGAAAAAGGGCTGAACGTGCCTCTCGCCACAGGACTAATCATCCCCCTGCAGATACCTTTAAATAACAGTATTTTTCTGCTGCCGTCTCCGTATGCGACAGCGGTTTTAAAATAAGCCTTTCGGCTTCTGCCTTTGAGTAATTTTAATATACCTTCATATCCTAAAACTTTGAAGATATATTTTGTAAAAGCTCCCGGAAATTCAGGATAAGCCTCAAAGAAGATACCCGCATCATCAACAATAAAGGGCTCCCTAAGAACAGGGCCTATCTGCCTTGCTTTCTCTATAACAATGTCTTCTAAGCGCGTGTGCGCTAATTCTTTAAATTTAAACCGCATGCCTTTAACATCTATGCCAAATTTATTTAAGATGCGGGATGCCTCTTTTATCTTATCTTTATTGCTTGAAACAAAGATGATTTTCATCCTCTTTTATATTTTTTAAAGCTTCCCTGGCTTTTTTAAAATCCTCTTTATAAATATGGGCGGAAACTACATTAAGACAAAAAAGGCCGGTTTTAATATTTAATTTGTCGGCTACATCCTTTTGTATCTTTGCCAGGCACAAAATATCCGCGTACATCTTCTTATAAACATCCTGGCTGCGGGCAAAACAGGCCAGGAGCAATTTTTTATCTCTTATCTTGAAATCAAGCGTCGTCAAGCAGGGAACATGCATGGCATCAAAACCTGGCATCATTAATGCGATAGTGGCGGACTTTGCCGCAGGGTTGTCTTTTAATTTTTCGGCAGCCATTTTAACCTGGTCTATCTTATTATAATTATATAGTCTTTGGCCATAACTATAGCCCCATCCGGAAATGGCCTCTTGACTAAAGAAATTCTTTTGCATCCAGGCGATCATCTTTAATTCAGCCCTGTTTTTTACAGTCTTATCTTCAACTAAAGGATTTACGATAGCGACAATAACATTAAGGATTTCTTTTATTACACTATCATTATCCTTAACCAAAATACCTGCCTCCATTACTTTTCGCAAACATCTAATCTGGGCTTCGCCGGGATATCTTGCCTTAATTATATGAAGCATCTTCATATTTTTTATCAAAACCAAAAGCCTCTTTCCATGCCTGGATAATGTAACGCTGCCACTGAATCCTGTCTTTTATAGTTTGAGGAAGTTTTAACGGATGTTTTTGCCTTTGCGCGACCTCTTTAGGCAAGATACCGCTCAATGCTTTTTTCAGCAGATATTTCCGCTCTCGCCTTCTTATTTTTTCCAGAAAAGGAATATTTATGCTAAATTGGATAAGCTCCCTATCTAAGAACGGCGGCCTATATTCTATTCCCCAGGCCATAAACATCTTATCTAATCTTATGTTATGATAATAAGGGATTTCGTGAAAGATATCAAAAAATGAGCAGATGCCATACCAGGGTTTTTCTTCTAAGAATTCATCAAATAACCAAGGGTTGCCGCGCTGCTTCAAAATATACTTTTCAAAATACAAACGGTTAACATCCTTGTTTGAAAATTTAGATTGAGTAAGCATATCGTACATTCCGGGATGCCGAGTATAACCGCACCAGGACTCATCCGCGCCGTCTCCGCCTAATACAACTTTATAGCCCCTCCTGCATATCTCTTTAGCCAAATACCAGTTAGGCAGCAGGGAACCCGTGTCCTGGGGAGTTTCTTGGTGATATAATACTTTCGGCATTTCAGAATAGATATCCAAATCGCTCAAGAGTATTTCGGTATAATTAAGTTTAAATTTATCAGCGAGAATACGACTATAGTAAAATTCATTATCTTCTTTGCTAAAACCCAAAGAAAATACCTTAAGATTAGAGCGATATTGCGAAGCCAGAGCGACAACCGCAGAACTATCAATCCCTCCTCCTGAAATAAAGGCCACGGGCACATCCGAGACAAGCCTTTTCTGAACTGCTTTATCCAGCAACTTGTACAATCTGCGGTCAGAATATTTTATATCCTGCTTCTGGAAGCGATGGTACCGGTAATACTGAATCTTATTTTTAGATTTATGCAAAAACTCACCCGGCTCTAACAATTTAATATGTCTAAAGGGGGTTTCATTATCAGGATTATACCCATAGGCAATAATATTCCGTATGGCCTTTTTATTTATATCTTTTTTTACCCTTTCAGATTCTAAAATTGCTTTGCATTCCGAAGCAAAGACTAAATCGCCACCCATAAATGAATGATAAATGTTCTTTATTGCTAAATGGTCAATAACCAAAAATAGATCTTTTGCCTTCTTTTCATACAATGCAAAAGCGAACATCCCGTCTAATAAGTTAAAAGATTCTATACCGTATTCTTCAAACAGATGCGGGATTACTTCTATGTCGCTATGGCTATAAAACCTGTGGCCCTTAGAGATAAGATGGCGGCGCAGCTCATTATAATTGTGAATCTCGCCATTGCATACTACAATTAAAGAACCGTCTTCATTAAATAAAGGCTGATTGGCTTTATCAGATAAATCAATAATGGCCAAGCGCCTATTTCCTAAAGAAACATCATTATCAACATAAAACCCTTCTCCATCCGGGCCGCGATGGGCAAGCGCATCCGTCATCTTTTTTAATAAACCCTTGTCGCTCCAGGTAAATCCTGCTATGCCGCACATATCTCCCCTGTCTTTGCTTAGCTTAATTATAAAAAATCCTTAAGCCCTGCCGATTTAAAGGCTTTGGCTCGCCATAAACATTCCGGACACGTTCCATCGGGTATTTTCTTTCCCGAGACACAAGTCCTTGTTTTGCGAATAGGAATGCCGGATTTCATCGCCCACAAAATCAAATCCCTTTTATATAGAGGACTGCCCAGAACGGGCTCGATGAGCGGCGAAGTTAACTGCCAATTCCAATCTTCTGTATCAATACAAACAAGGAGAGTTTGGACCCGCAAAGCCAAAATGCTGCAATGGGGAAAGGTTTCATCGGGGCTCATCGCGGTAAAGACGGTCCTTATGTTAAGATTATATCTTTCATTCAAAGAAACCGCGTATTGTATGCCTACATTCTGCAAACTGGCATCTCTCATTGGATATCCGACTGTCCTTAGCATCTTAGCGGAAAAATGAGGTTTTAATTCCAAGGGCGGAATCCTTGCCTTAACCTTGCATGGCTGCCTGAAATTTTTCGGATACCTTTTGGCGTAGAAACCTGCAAAATAATCAAAGGCCCGCTCTTCAAATTTTTCTGCCCGCGCCCCTCTTTTGACAAATACAGGATACACATTAACTGCCCATTCCCGGATAACCTTGTCTATGCTTACCGCTGAATCCAATCCGCCGGAAACAAGAAAAACTACATTTTTTTTTCTGGGTATCCTGAATAGATAGTTTCTTTTTTTGATTAAAATTCTCTCAACCGCTTGCGTAATAATTGAGCAATTGTCCATTTCGCACCCAGCGCATCAAGTTATCCAAATTCTTTAAAACTGTTTTTTGTTTGGCCTTTGGGATATGTACCGCTCTTTTTGCATATTTTTGGCAATATCCGCATTTCCCGCAAGAGATGCTTTCGCAATCAAATCTTTTGAAAAAGTCTAAAAAATTATCCAATGCTCCATTATCAATATATATCTTAGGCCGCAGCAAATTAGATTTTCTCAATCTTTCAATGGAATCAAGGCCATTGATATCATTCAATTTTAAGAGATTCGGTTTCTCCTCGGGCATATTTTTGTAAGCACTAAAGGTGCCTAATATATCTGCGAGATTCCCATCGTATTTTCTCTGAAAATAGGCCTTTGCCGCCCGCAAAATCCATTCGGTTGGCCTGGCCCTGCCTACAAGCTTAAACTTACTAATGCCGATTTCTTCATAAAAATGTAAATCCTCCGGACGGATAAACATACTTTTTATTATCTGTTCCGGCTTAGATATAAATGCCCTCTCGCAAAAAAGACGGCTATAACAAATGTAGGCATTTATATTAGCTGACTGTGAGGCGTGGCTATCAGAATTCACGTGATAATAAACGTACGGGCAATGGAATAAACATGCCTCATTAACGAGTAAAACCAGTTCGGTTTTGGCTACTTTCTTAATCTCTTCTAATCTTCTAAAATTACGGGTAATATTTGGATCTAAGGTTATTTCACTAACGCCTATATCCTGCCAGAATTTTGCCTGCTGAGCGCTAGAAACAAAAGCCATTTTAGACACAGAGATTTTAAATTTTGGGAATTTGGCCTTTATCAACTCGGCAAGATAAGGTATAGCTACTGTAATATAGTTTGCGCCGGTACCCTCAACCCATTCAAGCAGATTAATTATAGAGCGATAACCCACCCTGGTGAACTCCCTGTTTCCCAAACAAGATGAATTCAATAAATAGCTAAAATTTAATCCTTTGGTTCTGGCCTTTTTGATATAATTCTTAACAAACCTTTTAGCCGGCTGAGGAAGTTTACAAGCAGGCCGGCCGCCTCCAATTTCGTCAATGCCTAATTTTCCATACAGAGTGTGCTTGGAGTGGCTCAAAGATTCAATTAACTTATAATCCCAATTGCAGGGAATGCATAATTGCGTCATTGTAAATATCCCAAATTTCTTAACCTCTTTTTTGTCTCCTCATTAAGCGGCTTGGCCGCCTTTATCAAGCGCGGCCGAGGCCGCGCCTGCCACTCTTCTAACTTTTTCTTTAATAATTTGAACATATCTTTTTCCGTTTCAATGAGATTGTTTGTCTCTCCGGGGTCATTTTTTAAATTATATAATTCGTACGTACGTTTACTTAAATCATAAACCAATTTCCAATCCGCCGTTCTAACTGATTTCAGAATGCGATTTTTAATCACATTTGACAACTCGCTGAAGGCATATGTGAATTGTTCTTTTTTTCTATTCAGAATTAAGGGAAGGAAACTCCTGCCTTCTAATTTACGCCTATTATATTTCCCTATTTTTAGAATATCAAGAATAGTCGGCATAATATCTATTGACTGAACTTGCTGGCCGATTACCTTGGCGCTGATACTTTTCCTGCCATTAATCTTAATAATTAGAGGCACCTTTAATTCTACATCATAGAGACTAAAGCCATGGGCGAAATATTTATTATAGTCAGCTAAGTTTTCTCCGTGATCAGAGGTAAGAATAATCAATGTTTTTTTATCTAATCCTAATTGCTTTAATTCTCCCAAGAGAATTCCTATCTGCTCATCAACGAAACCTATCTCTCCATCATATTGAGAGATGTAATATTTTCTATTTTCTTCAGTCAAACTGCCATCACTAGACTGTTTGGGAAAAAATACAATTCTTCCCTTTGCCCACTCAAATGCGGTCCACTCGTATTTCTTGATTAAAGTCTCTCTCTCTTGTTTTTTAAGTTCAATGGGCAGATGCAGCCTGTCATACGGAAAAGGCGGTTGATAGCGGGCATGGGTGTCCATATAGTGTATCCATAAAAAATGTGCCCTGTCCCGGTTGTTTCCTAACCATTTTACTGCGTGCTGCGTAATTTCGTTTGCAGGCGCGTCAAGCATATCCTTGATTGTATCAAAACCTGAATCGAGTCCGGGCACGCTGGAAAAAATCAAACCATGGCCGCTAATTGCTCCCGTATGGTATCCTTTATCTTTTAATATTTGAGCTAAGGTCAAAGCCGAAGGATTTAGGAAATTAACCTCGTCTTTCAATTCCTCTATGCCGTGGCTGCTCGGAAAGGTTGAGGTAAAGAGCGAAGGCAGAGAAGAAAATGTTATTGAACTCTGCGCAATTGCCTGACTAAACAATATTCCTTCCTTAGCTAAATTATCGATATGCGGGGAAGTATTTAGGGAATATCCATAACAAGCAAGATGGTCAGGGCGCAGGGCATCTATAGTAATGAGTAAAATGTTAGGACGGGGTTCTAAATATGTGAGCAATAAGAAAGCTCCGAGAGCTATGGGAAAACATACAGGGAAATAAACTAACCATCTGCGTTTAAAGCGCATAACGTTTCAGTATTCTTAAAAATTCTTTCTATGTATTTTAATTAAACACGACAACAATATTTTATTCTGCCTTTTGTTAAAATAGGGATAATCATAATAAACAGAATACAAAAATTAAAAAAATTAGAGGTTTTTTAGTTTTAATGCCGGATCCCTCCTCCAAATTATTCCATCAAGAAAAAAGTGGGTAAGCGCGACGCCGGCAATTATGGCTTCTGGCTCAAAATATCTTCCCAAACCAGCTTTACTTCTTACAATAATCATATACAACATGCTGATTGATATAAAAAAAAGTAAGTATAGCAGAATGCACCTGCGTTGAGAGAGAAAAGAGATAAACCACGTTTCTCGATTAATTAATCCTTTAAATTTATTCTGATGGTACAGCCAAACCCAGCTGATATATTGAACACTATGTAACATTATTAGACGGTAGTACGCGGATACGGGAAGATTCTTAGTGCTCATTAATAAAAAATAAAAATTAAAAACCATTAAAATTTTAAAAAAGAATAATTGTTTCCATCTAAAAAAGCAGATAATCTGCCTTGCCAGAAAACACCCTCCCGTCAACCATGCCAGAATCAAAATGCATTCCAAGAAATGAGTATCTATAGAAAATTTAAGGAAATTCCATTTTGCAGCCAGCTTGCTTTGTATATCGTATAAATAATGAAAACCTAAATAAATTCCTCCCGCTATGAAAACCAGCATATCAAGTATTTTATCCGCAGTAAATAGACGTTGGTTTCTCAATTTAAAGAATCCCAGGAGGTAGTGATATTGAAATAATATATGATACAACCCCCAGTAAAACCTGATAATGCCTATTTCAAAGGTATATCCTAATGTATAAAAAAATATTGTAGATATAAAAATAACAAAAGGCACCGCTATGAATAACGCGGGATTTTTATATCTTTTTTCAGATAGATAAGCAACAGCGAATCCAGAAAAGACGTGAGGAACGTTAAATAATACATAATCATAATAACGATAATTTGGAATATAATAACAAAAATAATTCAGCAAAGGAGTTATTAGAATAAATGGAGCGCCGGCGATAAAAGCCATGATGAGCCAGGAATTCATAAAATTATATTTTGTGCGAAGCGTTTCCTATCTCTTTTCTTAATTTTTTAACGATGGCTACCGCTTCAATTTCTACGAGTAAATCTTGACGACAAAGATTAGCTTCTACGCAAGTGCTCGCAGGAAACGGATGAAGTTTTTGCTGCCTATAAAATTTATTCCTTATTTTATTAAAATTTTCGTAATCCCGCATATCTTTAAGATAGCAGACAGTTTTTACCACGTCGCTCCAAGATGCTCCTTCTGACTTAAGCAGCGCTGTAAGATTTTTAAATGTTTTTCTCGTTTGTCCTAAAAAATCTCCTTTCTGAACGGTATTTCCATTCTGATTTACACTCGCTGTTCCCGATATAAATAATAAGCGGAATTCTCCCAAATCTGCGCATATCCCCCTGGAAAATGAAACCGGCTTGGGATAATTAATTGGTTCCTCCAAAATCTTTAGCACATGAATAGCTTTTTTTTTGATCGAATTTTTTTTCTTTTCTCTTAAAAATTTATGCATATCTATATGCTGCGTTTTATCATAGCTGCCCAAATTATCAAAATGATAACTCTCCCTCCCGCATCTATTAGATCCTTACTGAAGATATCCTAAAGATTTTAAGCTTTCTTTTTTTGTTTCATCTATTTTTAATGGAATTAAATGCATCCGTGAATTTTTTTCATCGTGCAGATCATTAAAGATATTTGATAGCCTTTCCTTTAATGGATTAAAAATATTAATTGCTTCCTCAGCTAAATTTTTCTTTTCTTGCGGGTCTTCAATTATATCATAGAGTTCAAAATCCGAAGATGGCAGATATTTTTGTCTAGAATGGTGTGCCCTCATATTATAAATCAATTTATATCTTCCATTTCTAATGCACGCATTAGCGTTTGGCTCTTCGCTATAAATAAATCTTTCTTCATAAAAGTTATCTCTGATAAGCGGAAGAAGGCTTATTCCCCTATAATCACCGCCCTTAATCTTCAGATAATCTAAGATAGTCGGAAGGATGTCTGCTAAACCAACCGGTTTATCAATTATTTTATTCTGGAATCGTGCATTTGGAAACCTAATAATCAAGGGAACTCTTATAATTTCATCATATAAAATATATCCGTGTTCACAATAGAGATAATGTTCGCCAAATCCTTCGCCATGGTCGGATGCAATAATAATGATTGTATTTTTGTTTAAATTCATTTTTTTAATTTCTTGCAGAAGAATACCTATTTGTTCATCTGTATATAATATCTTTCCATCGTAATTATCAATGTAATAATCCAAATCGGTTATATTATTTTCTGCAGCCTTTTTTGATATCACCCCGAATACCTCATCACTTTGTTGTATGGGAATGGATATATTTTCTTTTGCGGGATCTTCTTTTAATCGATTTACAAAATTTGGTTTGTACGGAAAGTGCGGACCGAAATAATGCATAAAAAGAAAGAATTTCTTTTTCTTATTTCTCATAATCCAGTTTATCGCTTCTTCAGTGGTTCTTTTTGAATTATTGAAGGTTACGTTTATAAACGTATCAAAACCTCTGCCAATACCAGAGATTAAAAATAAAGGCGTCATATCCGTAATTAAGCCCGTGAAATAACCGTTGCCTCTTAGTAACTCAGCCAATGTAGATTTAGACGAATTTAAAGACAAACCAAACATGTTGGTTATAGTCCGAAACATTTCATGTTCTCCCGGAAAAGATGAAGTGAGCAAAGAAGCCACAGAAGGAGCCGTCCACGAACTTTGAGCTATAGCCTTAGTAAAGAGGATGGCTTCTTTGCTAAAAATATCAATATTGGGAGACGTATTTCTATTATATCCGTAGCATCCTAGATGGTCTGGCCTCAATGAATCTATGACAATTAGAATAACATTTACATTTTTCATATTCTTATGACAGGGCAAATAAAAGACAGCTATCATACAAATAAAGGCAATAAAAATATATTTTATTTTAATGGTTCTCATCATTAAATAATATTTTCTCTTGCGCCTGTTTTGAATTATGGATATTAAATATACGCAAAATAGCAGGAGCTATATCTATAAGCTCAGGATTATCTAATTTAACCTTCTTATTAGTAAATATAATCCCCGGAACTAATGCTGGGTCTATTAGATGATCTCCGCTCCATCTTTTGTTATTCTCTTCAATAAGCATTCCGGGAACGCTGCCTAAAGCCGTCTGCCAAGAGGCCCTATAGCCAACATTAAAACCTACGAATAAATCCGGGGCATTCTCTTTATAGGGACCATTAAATATTTCTTCCTTCTTATAGACAGTTCTTACAATCTCTTCATCGGTCTGTCCATCTCTCCACTGCTTCAGTTTTTCTGAAATTGCTTTCTCTAAATCCTCTAACTCTTGTTCCTTAACAATCCCTTCCCTCTCTCTTCCTTCCTTATTTAGATAAATTCCGCCGAATCCTAATGCATAGGCCTTGGTCTTAGGCCAATCTACGCCTTCAAAAAAATCCCTGCCCTCCTTTAGCCTATCTTTCAAACCGAGAAATCCATTCTCCAAAAGCCAGCGGTTTAAATGAACAGCTTTTCTAAAAGCGCTAAATCCATGGTCAGACAGTATAATAAGCGTTGTATCCTCGTCTATACTCTTCAAGACCTCACCCAACATTTGATCTATTTTCATATAATACTCAAATATGGTATCCCTATATGGAGAAGATGATATAAAAAGAGGATGCTTAGAGTCAATGAAGCGCCAAAACATATGCTGGACGATATCTAACGTATCAAAATAAAAGAAAAAAAGCCCATTCTTAAAATTTTTCAATTCTTCTCCTAAAATCTTCCTTTTTTCATTAAGGACCGTATCCACATGCTGCAGGAATGCCCCCTCGCTAATTCTGTCTTCGCTGAGAGCCCAGCTATCGTGGGGCATCCCCTGGGTATAGTATAAACCGAGCTTTCTTGCTAATTTTTTTGAGAAATCCTTAGGATAAGAAATAGGAAAAATAGGGCTCTCAGGATTAAAATTTATGGGGCTTAAATACAATTCAAAATCTGGCATTATGCTTTTTAAATAAAACTTGACTATTCCGTATGCCTTTTTGAACAGGCCTATCTTAAAAGATACCCTCTGCCATTTACTCCATTGCCCTTTCTCAAGAAATAAACGATTGTTCTGAAATTTTATTTCTATCTTTTTCTCATCCGGATAAAGAAAAATCTTCAATGGAACTGCGCTTTCTGAAACCTCATTTTTAACTGATACCTTTGGGCCATAAATATAAGTTTCAATAATATTGTTATCTGGCTTCACAGACAAAAGCCTGCCCCTCGTTTCTTTTTCCTGCCCAGATAATTCCTTGCTTGTATAAAATGAGAATCTTCCCATTGTTCCATAAAGATCCGGCACGCCCATTCCAGAAAGCATCTTGCCGAAAATTTTCTCAGGCGGGAACGTATTGGGACAGAAAAAAATATAGCTGGGGATCCTGTCTTTTGATAACACATCCCAAAAAGTCCTGCCTTTTCTATAGATTTTTATTTTTTCGGCATTCTTAGATACTTCGTTCAGGCTTAAGTAAGGCGTATAAGTAGAGGGCGCGCGCATTATAAAATCAAATACTCCGTGCCCGCCCGGATTTAATCCGGTAGAAAAACTACTCCAGGCAACTACAGATTCAGCCGGATATGTAGTTTGGATACGCGAATAGCTTCCATTGTTTTTTAAGCGAGAAAAGTTGGGCAGCTTTCCTTCATCAATAAGCCGCTCTGTTATATTTGGGTCCATTGCATCTATCCCTATTATTATAACTTTTTTATTAATGCCTCTCTTACCCATTATCATTCCACCGATTATAATAATTATAAAAATTATAATAATAGCCCAAAAAAATCTTTTTGCAAATTTTATCCATAACAAAGCAAATCCTATCAGACTTAATACTGCAGGCCATAAAAAAGATGTATTCTGAAAAAATGTAAATCCATTGCTCGGGTCAATATATGCAAACGCCTCTTTCATTAATTAAGTCAACAAACTATCCCTATAGCACAGGTATGGCCATTCCTCTGCAGAACAAACCTTCCCATGTAACTTAAATCTTGAAATTTTTCTATCGCTACCGGCGCCTCTGTAGCAATGGCCACGTCTGCCGCATCCGCTTCTTCCAAAGTTTCTATATTTCCTCTGATTTCAAAAGTGCCGGTATTTATACTTTCTGTTATTTCGCAAATCCTCGCATAAACCTCCTGAGTTACACATTTAAAAGACAGCCGTTCTTGTTTTTTTAATTCAGATAAGCAGAAAATCCTGGCTTGGAATTCATTTGTTATCCTTGGAGGAATATTCTTATAAACCACATCTCCCCTTTTTAAACCATCATTATTATCAAATACAATTCCTATACTTTCTCCTGTTTCCGCTCTAGATTTAACTTCATTAAAAGCCAATACCTTCTTTATCTTTAGTTCTCGTCCTATTGATGAAACCTTTACTAAATCTTTTCTATCCGCCCTGCCAGAAATAACAGTTCCTATGGCAACCTTTTTATCTTTAATATCATAAATATCTTGTATCGGAAAACGAAACCCGAAAATACTGCTTTTCACTGTAAAGATGTTTAGCGCCTCAATTAAACAAGGCCCCTCGTACCAGCTCATCCTGGATGATTCTTTAATAAGATTATCGCCTTCTTTTGCTGATACAGGCATAGCGAAACTCAAGCCCATGCCTATATCTTTGCAGAATTCCATCAACGCTTCTTTTTTCTGATAAAAATCTTCTTTGGAGTAGGATACCGAATCCATCTTGTTAACCGCAATACCTACTTCATTTATGCCTAAGAATTTTAAGACGTAAAGATGCCTCTTGGCCTGTTCGCCCAGCGGACTATTGACATCAACCGCTAATATAGCCGCATCAGCATAGGAGGCCCCTGTAAGCATATTTTTTAGAAATTCTCGGTGCCCAGGGACATCCACTAATAAAAAATCCCCATTCTCAGTTTTAAGCAAGGCCTGTGTTGTATCTAAAGTAAAATCTTCTTCCCGTTCTTCTCTAAAACTATCTAATAAATATGCGAACTCAAAATTTTTACCTAAATCTTCGCAGGTTTTTTTTAATCCTTCTTTTACATCCTTAGCAATTAGACCAGTGTCAAATAAGAGTCTGCCTATCAAGGTAGACTTCCCGCTATCAACTTCACCCACTACAACAATCTTTAATTGCCTATTCATCTATTTAAAATTTCTTAATGAATGCTTCTTACATATAGCCCAAAGACCTAAGTTTTTGCATCATATGTTCTTTCTCTTTATCCTGCAGACGCCCTAGCCGTTCTGAAGCCGCCGGGCTCTCTATTTCTTCGATAATTTTATCAATAGTATTAGCTGATGATTCTACGGACTGACAGCAGCACGCGCATCCGATACTGCGGTATCTTTTCCTATTCTTTGCAAAATACAAACTTACCACAGGCATCCTTTCTCTTTTTATATACCTCCATATGTCAATCTCGCGCCAATCAAGCAGAGGATGTATCCGGAGGTGAAATTCATCTTCACCTTTTGCTTGATAAAATTGTTCCCAGAGCTCTGCCGGCTGATTCCTGTAATCCCATTTAAAATCTAAATTCCTGGGAGAGAAATATCTCTCTTTTGCCCTGATAGAATGCTCATCTCTTCTTATGCCCACTAACAGGGCTCTGAATCCATACTGACTGATTACCTGTTTTAATGCCTCTGTCTTTAAGGCGTTGCAACAATCAAACCTTCCCATTACAGGAGACATACCCCTTCTCAAAGCATCTTCGTTCTTAGCAATAATTAATTTAATATTCAATCTTTTTATATATTTATCTCTAAACCTGTAAATCTCTTTAAATTTAAATTCAGTGTCAATATGGACTACGGGCATAGGAATTTCTCCAAAAAATGCCTTTCTTACAAGATGTATCATAGTAGCGGAATCCTTACCACAACTCCATAGTATGGCAAGCTTATCTCTATAGCGCCAGTAAGCTTCCCGGATGATGTAAATACTTTTATTTTCTAATGCTAAGTAAGACACGGCTTGGTTTGGAGCAAAAATTCTTGTTAACTTGAATTTCCCTCAACTAATAGTAGTCATTACATAACAACAATTACCACAACACGCAGAATGAAAACAGTAATTTTTTATCAGCCGTATTTTTATCATACTATACTCCCGCATTAGCTTATCTACAAGATAAGATTTCTGTGCTTATCGTTTGCCGGGTTCCTACGAGGCGCAGCCACATAGTTTATCGGCTTAGGCTGCATTATCTTAACAAAATTATACCGCCGTTTTAGTAATTTCTGCAATGATAATTTGAGAATTAAAAAAACGCCCTCAAGCATAATACGCACCGACATCTTTGATTCTCCGCTATTACGCTCCACGAAAACAATGGGTATTTCTTTTATGGAAGCGCCCAAATTTTTTGCAATATAAGATACCTCTATCTGAAAGGCGTATCCTTTGGATTTTATCTTGGAAAAATCTATCTTTGTGAGAAGGCTGTCTTTAAAACATTTGAATCCGGTGGTTACATCACTTAAATTCGTGCCTAAGATGAGGTTAAAAAACCATTTAGTTATTTTTGAGATAATGTTGCGCCATATCGCCCTATCCTTTATGCTTACCCTTCCCAGGAAACGCGAGCCGGTAACAAGGTCATAAGTTTTGGCATAATGCAAGAAAAGCGGCAGATACCGCGGATCGTGGGAAAGGTCGGCGTCTATTTCAAATATATATTCCGCATCTAACTTTTCCAGAGCAAACTTAAATCCGTCTTTATAAGACAGCCCCAAACCCCGTTCACCTCTACGGTGGATAAAAAATATCTTATTGTTTGATTCAGAAAGCTTCTGCGCAATAACTCCTGTCCCGTCTGGAGAATTGTCATCTACTATCACAATATGCGCATCGGGCAAAACTTCTATAATGGAAGATACTATTTTCTCTATGTTATCTTTTTCGTTATAGGTAGGGATAATCACCGCAACCTTAACCTTCCTGGCCTCTGAAATATAGCTGCTGCTTTCTTCTAAAATTTTTTCAGCCAAAGAAGTATCTGTCAAGACGTAAGAACATAATTCTGATTTTTGCATAAACATCTTTAATCCTGCTCCTATATATCTTTTTAATTCCTCAAAAGAATTAAGCTGAGTTATCCTGTTCCAAATGATTTTTGAACGAAAATAAAACTTAATATAAAATTCCTTGCTAAGCGCTTCTATTTCTATCTCTGATAGATTTGACCATGGCGCGGGTAGCCGGCCCTCTATCTTTTTACCTAAAACATGCCCGCGCCAGTAATCTTTCCCGGTCTCTTTAATCATCAGCTCATCTAACTCTGTCCCTGGCTTAGCAATAGTCCTGCAGACTTGAATAAAATCCAGGCCAAGGTCTTTAGCAAATTCAATTGTATCTTTTACGCTTTCCCGTGTATCACTCGGATTACCTACCATAAAAAAACCCATTGACCTTATGCCATATTTCTTTGACCATTTAATTGCCTGTCTAATTTGTGCTATCCTTATATCTTTTTTTATGGCCTTTAGTACCTTGGTATTTACAGATTCTATGCCGTAATATATTTGCCTACAGCCAACGCTGGATGCCTGACGCAGGATATCCTCGTCTACCGCATCTACCCTTGTGCGGCAGGACCACTCTATTTTCAGGCGTCTTTTTTTCATTCCCTCAAAAATTTCAAAAGCCCTGGGTCTTGGCAAAAAGAATGTTCCATCAAAGAAATCTATTTCACGTATACCAAAATCCCTGCAACAAAGTTCAATTTCATCAAGCACATTCTTTGCCGACCTTACGCGGTAATGCGTATTTGGATGTATCGCGCAAAAGGTACAGAAAAAAGGGCAGCCAATAGTGGTAACCATAATAGTAAAATTCTTTAGTTGTGAGATAAAAGAATAATACGCTTCGTTGGGAAGAAGATGGCGCGCCGGAAAAGGAAAAGAATCAAAAACATCTAATTTTTCTTGTGGGCTGTTGATAACAATTTCTCCGTTTTTCTTATAAATTATACCTGGTACATCATCTAAGTTTTCCCCATATTCTAAGGCATTGATTAGTTTAGGAAGAGAATCAAGGGCATCTCCGATAACTCCATAATCGATTTCCCGGTGAGAAAGTGTTTCCTTGGGATATAAAGAGAGATTAATTCCGCCAGTAAAGACAGGAATATTCAGGCTTTCCTTTAAATAGTTTACCCATTCCAGCGCATCGTGAAAATGATAAGTCTCTGACCTAAAGCCTAAAACATCCGGTTGAAAATTTTTTATTTCTTCAAGTACCCGCTCTCTGGAAAGCCCTAAAGTATGCGCATCTAACAATTGCACTTTATGTCCATGCTGTTCTAAGATTGCTGCAACATAGGCCAGTATTATGGGAGGGGCTAAACAAAACTCGTCATCTACGGTACTTAAGTTTTCTGAGAATATCTTATGCTGGTAGGGAGGGAATATTAGCGTTACTCTCATATATAATCCTGATTATTTCTCTACTTTTATCTTCAGGCCAAAATGCTTTAATAAATATACGCTGCGCGCTGCCATTCTAAAAACTATCTTTTCGCAAGAAAGTAAAGGCTGAAATAAGGTTTGTTCTTCCCCTCTTTAGTGGACAAATTGTTAAGATAGAACGAAACTTTTTTCGTACTCAAAAGGGCTCAAGTAGCCGAGCGTCGAATGCGCCCTTCTGGTGTTGTAATACATTTCAACGTATTCAAAGATTTTTGTTTTAGCTTCTTCCCTAGTCTTGAACTTCATCCGGTGTATAAGCTCCACTTTAAGCGTATGAAAGAAACTCTCCGCTACCGCGTTATCCCAGCAGTCGCCTTTCTTGCTCATGCTGCCCGTAAACTCATTCTGGGCCAATAATGCCTTGAAATTATTGCCGGCATATTGAACGCCCCTGTCAGAATGATAGATAAGCTTCTTAGGCGGAGAGCGCCGCAGGATTGCCTGCTTTAAAGCCTGTAGAGTCAGGGTCTCGGCAATGGTTTTATCCATAGCCAGGCCGACTACACCCCAGGAGAATAAATCAAGTATCGCCGCCAGATACAGCCAGCCCTCAAATGTCCAGACATAGGTTATATCCGATACCCAGACGCTATTAGGCCGGGTAGTGATAAAGTTACGGTTTAACAGATTCGGCCATACAGGATAGCCATGCCTGGAGTTTG
>Ga0209343_10000693_pt1 | contig 46536 bp, 47 predicted proteins | sample RifCSPlowO2_02_FD_184026 | JGI IMG/M metagenome (GOLD analysis project Ga0209343, IMG submission 184026) | Groundwater microbial communities from Rifle, Colorado - Rifle CSP2_plank lowO2_0.2 (SPAdes) (version 2) | ecosystem: Environmental > Aquatic > Deep subsurface > Groundwater | place...
GGAGTCGAACCAGACGATGTCCTTCTTCAGGCTGTCCAGTTTGGCGAAGGCACGGGCCTGGCCTTCCGGCGTGGCCAGCACTTCATAGACGTCCTTGGGCTCTACACCGTCGGCCAGCAGGGCCCACTCCATGTTCACCTGCGGGCGTTTGCGCAGGGCGCGCTTGCCGGGGATTTTCGCAGTGTCGAAGAAGTCCTCGATGCTCGCCGCCTTGGTGCCGCCGATGGTCTGCTCGTTATAGGCAAACACCACGGACCAGACGATATTGCCGACTGCGCATTCGCTGGCCAGGGCTTCGGGGATAAAGTCCTGGGCGGCCGGGGAGCCGTCGATGCCCGCTGGCAGGACGCTGTGGTCGAGGGGTTCGAGCAGGCCTTCGGAGCAGGCGCGCTCAAGGTCGATTACCTCGAAGTCGACCACGTCCCACTGGATATTGCCGGACTCGACCTGAGCCTTGATCTCGGCCACGCCACCGGTGTAATCCTCGAACAGCACTTTCACGCCGCTCTCTTTCATATAGGGGTCGATCACATGTTTCTGTTGCGCCGCGCCATAGGCACCGCCCCAGGACACTACGGTCAGGCTGTCCTCGGCGCTGGCAGCGAAACTCGCCGTGCCCAGGGCTGCTGCGAGGGCGAAGGTGGAAAAGCGGGTGGTCAGTGTTCTAGCCATTGCTGTGCTCCATTGCTTCTTATAGGTCAGGGGGTTGTGGCGGGGCGATCCAGGGCCTGGCTGTCTTGTGGCAGCCAGGCCAGGGCGACTTCTTCCTTGGCACTGAGTTGCGGGGCGCTGCTGTCATTCATGTTTTTCACCACCAGCTCGGTGCCGTCGCGGGTTTCGAAGTGGTAGCGGATGTATTCGCCGACGTAATGCCGGGTGACGAAGCGCGCCATCACCTGATTGCCGGTGCTGCCGAGTCGCTCGGTAAAGCTGAGCTTTTCCGGGCGAATCGACACGGTGGTGGGTTGGCCGATTTCGGTGCAGTTGGCTTTCAGCGAGCTGACCAGGCCGCCATCCTCCAGGCGCACCTGCACGTTGTCCTCGCCGACGCTCTCGATCACGCCCTTGAGCTTGTTGCTCTCACCGATAAAGTCGGCGACGAACAGATTGGCCGGGCGCTCGTAGAGCACGTGGGGTGCGGCGCACTGCTGGACGATGCCGTTGTTGAACACGGCGATGCGGTCGCTCATGGTCAGGGCTTCAGTCTGGTCGTGGGTGACGTAGATCACGGTGAAGCCGAGCTGCTCATGCAGGCGCTTGATCTCGAACTGCATCTGCTCGCGCAGCTTCTTGTCCAGGGCCCCCAGGGGCTCGTCCATCAGGATGATGTCAGGGGCGAAGATCAGGGCGCGGGCCAGGGCCACGCGCTGGCGCTGGCCGCCGGACAATTGCCCGGGAAAGCGGTTGCCAAACTCCAGCAGCTCGACCAGGGACAGGTATTCGTCGACCTTGGCCTTGATCTCGTCTTTGGGTCTTTTGCGGATCTTCAGCGGGTAGGCGAGGTTTTCGCGCAGGGTCATATGGGGGAACAGGGCGTACTGCTGGAACACCATGCCGATGTTGCGGGCGTAGGGGGCGATGCTGGTGACCGAGCGGCCGTTGATCAGGATTTCGCCGCTGGTCACGTCCTCGAAGCCGGCGAGCATCATCAGGCAGGTGGTCTTGCCCGAGCCGGAGGGGCCGAGCAGGGTGATAAATTCGCCCTTGGCCACATCCAGGTTGAAGTCCTTGACCACCAGGTTCTTGTGGTCGTAGGTCTTTTTTACATTGGTGAATTGCAGGAACGGTTTGTCCCCAGCTTGCTCAGCCATATTCCTCCCCAGCATTCCATCAAAACAGGCCTGGCGCGCGTGGCGTTTACCTGACTGCTTCAGTCAACCGTCTCGCTCACTTGTGGTTACGAGCAGCTGTTATGGAAATAACTAAAAGCAATAACCACGCCAGTCAGCCATAACCGCGCACTGCTGCGCAGCGCGTGTTTCTAAGCCTAGTCCAGCTTGGGGTTTGCGCTAGCGGGGTGGGAGAAGTGGTAACAGCACAGGGGGAAGGGGGGTACCCGCCGAAACGCACTCGGCGGGTGCAGCGCTTAACTGCCGTGGGCGTTTCGGTGCGGCGGCACGGCAGCGCGACTTTAGCTATTGGGCAGCAGGCGGACGGTCAGGCTCTTGATATAGCGGGTCTCATTGATGGCCGGGTGTACCGGGTGATCGGGCCCCTGGGCTCCACGCTCGAGCAGCTGGATATTGCGGTCCAGATGACGCGCGCTGGTCAGCAGGATGTTCTGCAGGTCGTCTTCCGGCAGGTGCATGGAGCAGCTGGCGCTGAACAGGATGCCGTCCTTGTTGAGCAGGCGCATGGCTTGCTCGTTGAGGCGGCGGTAGGCACCTTCGCCGTTCTTCAGGTCTTTCTTGCGTTTGATAAAGGCCGGTGGGTCGGCAACGATCACGTCGAAGCGCTCTTCCGAGGCCTTGAGCTGCTTGAGCGCCTCGAACACATCGCCCTCGACGCAGGCGACCTGGTCGGTCAGGCCGTTCAGCGCGGCGTTGCGCTCGACGCCGTCGAGGGCGAAACCGGAAGCGTCGACGCACATCACATCGCTGGCCCCAAAGGCCGCCGCCTGTACGCCCCAGCCGCCGATATAGCTGAACAGGTCGAGCACGCGCTTGCCTTTGACATAGGGGGCCAGACGCGCGCGGTTCATGCGGTGGTCGTAGAACCAGCCGGTCTTCTGCCCTTCGATCACGGGCGCTTCGAACTTCACGCCGTTCTCTTCCAGGGCGACCCACTCCGGCACCACGCCAAACGGGGTTTCGACATAGCGCTCCAGGCCTTCGGCATCGCGGGCCGCAGAGTCGTTCTTGAGCAGGATGCCGCTGGGTTTGCACACCTGGATCAGGGCGGCAAGCACCTCGTCCTTGTGGCGCTCCATGGCCGCGGATGCCAGCTGCACCACCAGGATGTCGAAGAAACGGTCGACCACCAGGCCCGGCAGCAGGTCGGAGTCGCCGTACACCAGGCGGTAGCAGGGCTTGTCAAACAGGCGCTCGCGCAGGCTCAGGGCGACGTTGATGCGGTGCACCAGCAGGGACTTGTCCAGCACATGCTTGACGTCCCGCGACAGCAGGCGGGCGCAGATCAGGTTGTTCGGGCTCAGTGCGACAACCCCCAGGGGTTTGCCACCGGCGGCCTCGAGAATGGCCTGGTCGCCCGCAGCAAAGCCGCTGAGGGGGGTGGCGGCAACGTCGATCTCATTGCTGTAGACCCACAGATGGCCGGCGCGCAGGCGTCGGTCGGCGTTGGCTTTCAGGCGCAGGCTGGGCAGGGACATGGGGGAGGGCTCCGAAAAAAGAGCGAAATTATAGCGGGTTCGCAGGGGCTGTTGCCGTTTCATCGCGCGAATGAAGCGGCAGCAGACCCTCGCCTTCGCGGCTTTTTCCACCAGCAGGCAAAAGTTGGCTGCGGAACTTCGCTGTCTTTGGCTAGACTGCGACGCACCTCTCATTCCGGTTGTCGCCCGCATGGCTCACGAGTTCTCCCCCGAACAGCTTAAAAAATTTCTCCAGGGCATCAGCGTGCCGCCGCAGCCGCAGATCATGGTCGACCTGCAGATGGAGCAGTTTATGCCGTCGCCGGACCTGCGCAGCATCGCCCGGCTGATCAGTCAGGACCCAGGGCTGTCCGGGGCCCTGCTGAAAATCGTCAATTCGCCGCATTTCGGTCTGGCCAATCGCATTGCCTCGATCCAGCAGGCAGTGAACCTGCTCGGCTGCGACACGGTGATCAATCTGATCAATGCCCAGTCGATCAAGGGCGAGCTGACCGACGAAGCCATCGTCACCCTCAACCGCTTCTGGGACACCGCCCAGGATGTGGCCATGACCTGCCTGACCCTGGCCAAGCGCATCGGCTACCACTCGCCGGACGAGGCCTACACCCTGGGGCTGTTTCACAATTGCGGTATCCCGCTGATGATCAAGCGCTTTCCCAGTTATATGACGGTGCTGGAGGAGGCCTATGCCAGCGCCACGAGCGAGCGCCGGGTGGTGGACACCGAGAACCGCCTGCTCAACACCAACCATGCGGTGGTCGGTTACTTCACCGCCAAGTCGTGGAACCTGCCGCTGCACCTGTGCGAGGCGATTGCCAGTCATCACAACGCCCTGGCGATCTTCACCGAGGACGCCGCCCGCGATGCCCCGTTGAAGACCCTGCTGGCGATCCTGAAGATGGCCGAGCACATCTGTGAGAGCCACCGGGTGCTGGGCAATCAGGTCGAAGACCATGAATGGGACAGCATCGAGCAGTTGGTGCTGGAGTATGTCGGCCTGTCCGGGTACGACTTCGAGAACCTGCGTGAAAGTATTCGCGAGCTGGGGGCGGCCTGAGGGTTGGCTTAGGTCCTGCCCGGCTCGTCGCTCCAGGGCATTCCTGCTAAGGTAGGGCCGCCTCCCGTTCGTCTCGATTGAACCCCTATGCCCGAACTCCCCGAAGTCGAAACCACCCGCCGCGGCATCGCCCCCTACCTCGAGGGCCAGCGCGTCAGCCGGGTGATTGTGCGTGAACGGCGCTTGCGCTGGCCGATCCCGGAAGACCTCGATATCCAGTTGTCCGGGCAGCGTATCGAGTGCGTCGAGCGGCGCGCCAAGTACCTGCTGATCAAGGCCGAGACCGGCAGCCTGATCAGTCACCTGGGCATGTCCGGAAGCCTGCGTCTGGTCGAGTGCGGGTTGCCGGCGGCCAAGCACGAACACGTGGATATCGAGCTGGAATCCGGGCTGGCGCTGCGCTACACCGATCCGCGGCGCTTTGGGGCCCTGCTCTGGAGCGCCGATCCCCTGGGGCACGTGCTGCTCAGCAAGCTTGGCCCGGAACCCCTGACCGAGCTGTTCGATGGCGAGCGTCTGTTCCAGCAGTCGCGCGGCCGCAGCATGGCGGTCAAGCCCTTTATCATGGACAACGCGGTGGTGGTCGGGGTCGGCAATATCTATGCGACCGAGGCCCTGTTCGCCGCTGGCATCGATCCGCGGCGCGAGGCGGGTTCGATCTCGCGGGAGCGCTATGTGAGGCTGGCGGATGAGATCAAGCGCATCCTCGCCCACGCCATCGAGCGCGGCGGCACCACCCTGCGCGATTTCGTCGGTGGTGACGGCCAGCCCGGCTACTTTCAGCAGGAGCTGTTCGTCTACGGCCGTGGCGGCGAGTTCTGCAAGGTCTGCGGCAGCACCCTGCGCGAGATCAAGCTGGGTCAGCGGGCCAGTGTCTATTGCCCGCGCTGTCAGCGCTAAGCTTCCGTCAACGATCTGCTGCGCGTCGGCCATACTGCGTTAAAAACAGGCTCGGAATGCTCATTTACACCAGTAAACTCCGCTTCCTCGCCAGTTTTTACCTTGTCTGTCTCTAGCTCGCGAGATCGTCAAAGTGCATTGATTTGATGATAAGAAACACCGAGGTCGAGATGTCCGGTAACTACCTGCCCCGCAATCCCCTGGCCGAGTGGCTGGGGCGCAGCGTACTGAAACTGATGGGCTGGCGTATCGAAGGCGAGCTGCCGAAGCTTGACCGGTTCGTGGCCATCGGTGCGCATCACACCTCCAACTGGGACTTCGTGATCTTTATCGCCCTGAAGTTCGTCCTGCGCCTGAACGCCCGCTGGTTCGGCAAGCACACGATCTTTCGCTGGCCATTCGGTGGTCTGCTGCGCCGCTGGGGCGGTATTGCCATCCATCGCGGCCAGCAGGGCAATACCGTGGAGCAGGCCGTGCAGGCGTTCCGCGATCACCCTCAGTTTATTCTGGTGCTGTCGCCGGAAGGCACGCGCAAAAAGGTCGAGCGCTGGAAGATGGGCTTCTACCACATCGCCCTGGGAGCCGGAGTACCGATCGTGCTGGGTGCGCTGGATTATCAGAATCGGCGGGTGGTGATCGGCCCGACCTTCTGGCCCAGCGGCGATGAAGTGGCCGATCTCAGGGAAATACTCGGGTTTTATCGGCCCTTTATCCCGAAAAAACCCGAGTACGGCTTTTATGGCGATTGATGTCGGTCACGCTGACAATTGGCAGAGCGCTGTTATAGTTAATCGCACCGCCTCCTAATAGCTGAAGGATCGCCCCATGAAACTGTTTCGTTCAACCGCTACTGCCCTGGCGCTGACCACTGGCTTGCTGGCTCTGCCGGTGCATGCTCAGCAGAATGCCAGCGGCGACCCTCTATATACCTCGGAGGCTCCGGCTGCCTTTTCGATGGTGGCCGATCTGCTGATCGCCCGGCCCCTGCTGATCGCGGCAACGGTGATCGGTGCCGGGGTATTCGTGGTGGCCCTGCCGTTCGCCGCCACCGGTGGTGGTATCGGTGAGGCCGGCAGGGCGCTGGTGGTCGAACCCGGCAAAGCCGCCTTCGTGCGCTGCCTGGGCTGCACCGGCGACGGTTACAACAAGCGTCAGTGATCTGTCCGATGGGGCGTTAGATGCCCGATAGCGGTCGCGAGCTTCTGCAGCGCTGGCGGCCCCTGGCCTGGGGCCTAGTGTTTGCCATGCTGGCCCTGAGCTTCTGGTTCAGCGATGGCTGGCTGACGCTCTGTGCCGGCCTGGCGCTCTTTCTATTTGGCATGCAGTGCCTGGAAGACGGCCTGCGCCAGCTGGCCGGCGGCCAGCTCGAACGTCTGCTGGCGCTGAGCACTGCCACCCCCTTCAAAAGCCTGATGTTTGGCGTGACGGCGACCATGCTGGTGCAATCCAGCTCGCTGGTGTCGCTGCTGACCATTGCCTTTCTCAGTACCGGGCTGATTCAGCTGGCCGCCGGCATCTCCATCCTATTTGGTGCCAACCTGGGCACCACCAGCGGAATCTGGCTGCTGGCTCTGGCCGGGCAGAATATCAGTCTCGGCCCCCTGGCCTTGCCCTTGCTGGTGTTCGGGGTGCTGGGCAGTTTTACCGGGCCTCGCGGTCAGGCCATCGGTCGCGTGGTGATGGGGGTGGCCTTTCTGTTCCTTGGTATCGATCAGATGAAGGCCGGTTTTTCCGTCGTGGCCGGCGCTTTCGATCCTCTGCAGTACCAGTTGCCAGGCATCGCCGGAGCCCTTTTGTTTACCGGGGTCGGTTTGCTGGTGACCGTGGTGCTGCAGTCCAGCCATGCCACTTTGATGCTGACCCTGGCCGCCCTGGCGGGTGGTCAGCTGGCTCTGGAGCAGAGCCTGGCGATTGCCATAGGTTCCAACCTGGGCAGCACGGTCACGGCGGTGATCGGCGCACTGGGCGGTGCGCGGGCTGGGCAGCGTCTGGCCCTGGCTCATGTGCTGTTCAACCTGACCACCGGTGTTCTGGCGCTGCTGCTGCTGGTTCCGCTGGCGGCATTGGTGCAGGTACTGACTGCGCCCCTGGGCCTGGGCGACAACGTCCTGATCCAGCTGGCGCTGTTTCACAGCCTGTTCAATGCCATGGGGGTGGCGCTGTTCTGGCCCTGGCAGGGCTGGTTGGCTGGCCTGCTGATACGCTGGCTGCCCGAGCCAGTCGAGCCTCCCGTGCTGATCACCGAGATCGTCCAGCCCGAGGAGCAGATCAGTCACGCTCGCTATCTGGATGAAAGTGCCCTGGCCAGCGCCGATAGCGCCGCCAGCGCAGTGGTACAGGAGCTGCAGCACCTGGGGCGCCTGAGCCTGGAGGTGATCTGCCATGCACTCTATCTGCCGGTGGATCAGCTCGCTCGCGAGCGCCCGGACGACGACCTGCTAAATGCCCGGCCGGAACTCCATGCCCTGGATGCCGAGCAGCTTTACCAGCGGCATATCAAAGGGGTGTACGGCGACCTGCTGGGTTTTATGGGGCGTCTGGAGGTCACGCTGGATGAGGCCCACCAGCACTTCTGGGTCAGCTGCCAGTTGGCCGCTCTGCAACTGGTGGATGCGGTCAAGGATGCCAAGCACCTGCAGAAGAACCTTGGTCGCTATCTGCGCGAGGACGAAGGGGCCGCGCGGCAGGCCTATGTCGACTTGCGCCGGCATCTGCTCGGCGTGCTTCATGAGGTGCGCGAGCTGGGGCATATGGAGCTGCCCGAGCAGGCCTGGAGCGAACGTCTCGACCTGCTCGATCAGCAGTCTGCGGCGTTCGATAGCCGCTTTCGCCAGCGCCTGTTCGCCGAGGTGCGCGAGCGTCAGTTGAATGGTCAGCAGGCCAGTTCGCTGATGAATGACCTGGGCTATGTCAGCCGCATCACCCAGAGCCTGCGCAATGTGCTGATGCTCGGCCAGGGCGATGGCAACGAACTATTCCGCCCACTGCGGCAGATGCTGGCCGAGGATGGGCCGCTGATCCAGTTAAGTTGATCAAGCCGAAGGTTACGGTTTTATCGGCGTCATCACGGCGCTGCTGCCGATCCCCCGCGGGTCGCTGGCGGCCTGCACTTGGCCTGTGGCCTTCTCCCAGAGCAGCACCTGCTGGTTGCCGTATGTCCTCTCGGTTGATTTCAGCCGATGGCCGAGGGTCTGCAGGGCGGCGATTTCGGCCGCGCTGAAGGTGTCCGGCTCATGCTCGATCAGGTCGGGGCGGAACTGGTGGTGGTAGCGGCCGACGCTGGGCCAGCGTTCGATGGGTTGGTTATCCAGATACTGCAGAACCGCCAGCAGCACCATGCTGGGAATCCGGCTGCCGCCGGGGGTGCCGAAGCTGGCGAACTCGCCGGGGCTTTCGATAAAGGTCGGGCTCATGCTCGACAGTGGCCGCTTGCCGGCGGCGATGGTGTTGGCGTGGCTGCCGGCCAGGCCGTAGGCGTTGGCTCCCTGTACATCGGCGGCGAAGTCGTCCATCTCGTCGTTGAGCAATACCCCGGTGCCGGGCACGGTGAAGGCTGCCCCGAAGGGCAGGTTGATCGACAGGGTGGCGGCCACCGCGTTGCCCTCGGCGTCCAGTACCGAGAAGTGGGTGGTGTGGTCGCCTTCCTGAAAACCGCCGGCCGCCGGCAGGCTGTCGCTGGAGGTGGCCTGGTCGCTGCGGATGCTCGCGCCCAGCTGCTTCAGGTAGGCCGGTGCCAGCAGGCGCTCCAGGGGATTGGCGACAAAATCCGGGTCGCCCAGCAGGCCGCGGTCGCGGTAGGCGCGGCGCAGGGTTTCCACCACCAGGTGGGTGCGTTGTACCGAGTCGGCCTGTTGCCAGGGCAACTGCTGGAGGATCAGCAGGCTCTGCCCCAGGGCGAGGCCGCCGGCTGATGGCGGCGGTGCGCTGATCAGCTCACGGCCACCCTGCAGACTGACGCGCAGCGGCGTGCGTTCGACGGTACGGTATTGCGCCAGGTCTTCCAGGGTCCAGATTCCGCCGGCTGCCTGTATGCCTTTGACCAGGCGCGCGGCCAGTTCGCCCTGATAGAACCCGGCATGCCCCTCGCTGCCCAGGCGTTCCAGGGTAAGCGCCAGATCGTGCTGGCGCAGCAGGGCCAGCTCTGCGGGGATCTCGCCCTGGTCGAGAAAGATTCGCGCGCTTTCCGCATCGTCGCGCAGGGCCGCCAGTCGCCAACCGGCTCGCTCGCGGTAGACCCGGTCGACACTGACGCCGCTGCGGGCCAGGCGAATGGCCGGGGCCAGCGAGTCGCGCAGCGGCAGGCGGCCAAAGCGCTCGGCCAACTCGACCAGTGCAGCAGGCAGGCCGGGAATCGCAGCGGCCAGCGGGCCATTGAGCGACAGCTGTTTCTGCACTTCGCCGTCGACCTTGTAGAGATCGGCATGGGCCGCCAGCGGCGCGCGTTCACGGGCATCGATAAAACGATAGGTGGGTGTTGCGGCTGCTTCGCGCAGCAGAAAGAAACCACCGCCACCCAGCCCCGAACCGTAGGGTTCGACCACCGCCAGGGCGGCGCTGATGGCCACCGCCGCATCGAAGGCATTGCCGCCCAGGGCCAGGGTTTCCTGGCCGGCTACGGTAGCGGCCGGGTGGGCGGTGGCAATGGCGGCACGGCCGGGTTGTTCGGCCGCGTGCAGCTCAAGGGCGCAGAGCAGGGCAAGCGCACCGAACAGGGTGCGCCAGGGAAGATGGCCGCGGATCAGGCGGCCGGTCTTCATGCTTTGCCGGTAATGATCAGGTACTTCTGCATCAACTCATCCTTGCTCTCGACATTGTTCTCGTCGAGTGGGATGCAATCGACCGGGCAGACCTGCTGGCACTGAGGTTCGTCGTAGTGACCGACGCACTCGGTGCACAGGTTGGGGTCGATCTCGTAGATTTCCTCGCCTTGGGAAATCGCCGCGTTGGGGCACTCGGGTTCGCAGACGTCGCAGTTGATGCAGTCGTCGGTGATGATCAGGGACATCAAACACTCCTGCTGCGCCCATCAGGCGCAGCCTTAACACTTGGGGACATGCTGCAAATTGTGCCCCATCAAGGCCGCGCATGCACGCGGCTTGCCCAGTGCGATCAGCGCTTAAAGCGTTCGGTCAGCGCGGCAGCCACGGCCGGGTGCACGAAGTTGGAGATATCGCCGCCCAGGGCCGCGATCTCGCGCACCAGGGTCGAGGAGATAAAGGAGTACTTTTCCGACGGAGTAAGGAACAGGCTTTCCACGTCGGGGGCCAGTTGGCGGTTCATATTGGCCAGCTGGAATTCGTATTCGAAGTCGGACACCGCGCGCAGGCCGCGCAGGAACACATTCGCCCCCTGTTCCTTGGCGAAGTGCGCGAGCAGGGTGGAGAAGCCCACCACTTCGACGTTGGGCAGATGCTGAGTGACTTCCCGAGCCAACTCGACGCGCTGCTCCAGGCTGAACAGCGGGTTCTTCTTCGGGCTGGCCGCTACCGCAATGATCACGCTGTCGAACAGCCGTGCGGCGCGCTCGACCAGGTCGCCGTGCCCCCTGGTGATGGGGTCGAAGGTGCCTGGGTATAACACTCGATTCATCGTGACGTCCTGGCGGGTCCGTTGGGGAGTCGGATGGTAGCGCAGCGCTTCCCCGCGGCCAAGTCGGCCACGACTTATCCAGGGTATTCACGGGCGCGGAACGGCCCGTGAATACCCTGGCATCAGGCGTGCTTGAGGCGTTCGGCGAGTTTTGTCGCGAGTTTGGCGGTCAGGCCGTAGATCGACAGCTGCGGGTTGGCCCCGATGCTGGTGGGGAACAGCGAGCCGTCGTGGATCGATAGGTTGCTCAGCTGGTGATGGCGGCCGAGGCTGTCGGTCACTGCCTGCTGCGGGTCTTCGCCCATGGCGCAACCGCCCATCACATGGGCGCTGCCCAGGCGGGTGCGGTAGATCTCCATGGGCAGTGTGTCGATCAGCTGCTTGGCCTCGCCCAGGGTCTTCACATAGCCGGCGTCGGCGTGCAGCGGCAGCACCGCCTTGGCCCCGGCGGCGAACTGGATTTCCGCCATGCTGTGGAAGGCGCGGCGCACGCCGTCCCAGGTGTAGTCGGTCATCTGATAGTCGAGTACCGGGCTGCCATCGCCACGGAGTTCCACCCGGCCTTCGGCGCTGTCCGGGTGAAAGCCGTCGCGCAGCAGGGCCAGCATCACGTTGGTATTGGGCAGTTGCTCCATGCGCATGGCGTTGTCGATGCCGAAGCGGCCGAGCAGGGTGGCAGTCAGGGCCGGTTGCAGCGGCGGTACTTCCAGCTTGTAGGAGAGCCTGCCGGTGGTGCCGTCATCCCACTGGAAGTGGTCGGAATAGATGGATTGCGGCGCGCCGTAGAAGGGGTTGATCACCTGCTCGAACAGTGCGGCGGAGAAATTCACCAAATGCAGGTAGGTGCGCTTGCCGGTGCGCCGATGCGGGTCCGGTGCGTCCGAGCGCAGGAGAATCCCAGGGGTATTGATGCCGCCGCCGGCCAGTACATAGTGCTTGGCCTTGACCCGGATCTTGCGGCCAGTGGGCGCGACGCAGCGTTCGTCCATGCCCAGGCACTCGATCCCCGTGACCCGATCGCCCTCAATCAGCAGCTTGTCGGCGCGGGCCAGATAGAGCAGCTCGCCGCCTTTATCCAGGGTTGCCGGGATGGTGGTGACCAGCATCGATTGCTTGGCGTTGGTCGGGCAGCCCATGCCGCAATAGCCAAGGTTCCAGCAGCCGCGCACATTGCGCGGAATGACTTTCCACTTATAGCCGAGCTTGCCGCAGCCGCTGCTGATCACCGCGTTGTTGGCATTTGGTGGCACGGCCCAGGGAGCGACGCCCAGGCGCTGTTCCATCTGTTCGAACCAGGGAGCCATCTCTTCCGGGCTATGGCCCTGTACGCCGTGTTCCTTGGCCCAGTGCTCCAGCGTTGGCGCGGGGGTGCGAAAGCTCGAGGTCCAGTTGATCAGGGTGGTGCCGCCCACGGCGCGGCCCTGCATGATGGTGATCGCGCCGTCCTTGCTCATGCGGCCGATGCCTTCCTGGTAGAGGCTGGCGTAGGCCTTGTCCTCGAGCATCTTGAAGTCGTCGCTGGTCTTCAGCGGGCCTTCCTCGATCAGCAACACCTTGAAACCGGCGGCGCTAAGGATCTCCGCAGTGGTGCCACCCCCCGCGCCGCTGCCGACGATGGCCACGTCGGCTTCCAGGGTCAGGTCGCTGTCCAGGCGCGAACCGTTGTAGGTCTTCCAGCCGTTGGCCAGGCCTTGCTTGAACATGTCGGGTACGGGCATCTCAGGCGCTTCTCTTATGGTTCTGGTGTTGGAGGCTTGCTGTAGGAGCGGGCTGGTCCGCTAAAGCCGGCAGTGCAGAAGCATCGCGGGCAAGCCCGCTCCTACAGGTTCCGTGCATGTCTCTTATACCGTTGGCGGCCCGGGGTAGCCGCAGTGGGCCCAGGATTCGGCGCGGCTATACCAGCTCATCATCACCAGCTGCAGCAACGAGGCATGGCCCATCTTCAGCAGACCGATGGGGCTGTTCTGCCAGCGTTCGAGGAAGTTGCGTACGTCGGCGGCCGATGCGTTCTGCCAGCTGCCCCAGACTCCGGTCAGGGGGCCGCGGGTGATGGGCAGGGCCAGCACGTCGAACAGCTGCACGGTCAGCTTGAGCATTTCCGGTGACAGATGATTCAGGCTGTAGTCCAGGTTTGCGAGTGTGGCGCTGACGGCGGCCGGCATCTGCGCCGGCTGTACCGCGCCGGCGAGCATCACCGGGATCAACGCCTGCAGGAAGGGCAGGTCGGACTCGCGCAGCACGGCAAAGCCGGCCTTGGGGCTGCTGGCCGAACAGCCGCTGAGGCTGGCGGTGAGCCCGGCGGTGGCGAGAAAGGCAGAGCCCATCAGGCCGACCTTGAGCAGGCTGCGTCGGCTCAGGTTTGGCGCTTCAAGCGTGGTGTTGTGCATTTATTCTTGTCACCAATTCAGGCCATTGCCCCGGCATGCCAGGGCGGGATGGGGTTAGCGAACGAACAGCTTGTAGATCAGCTTCTGGATCGACTTGCCGTAAGGCGGGTAGATCAGTTTGGCGGCGTTGAAGCGCTGCTTGATAAACACGCCCTTGGCCTTGCTGAAAGTCAGAAAGCCTTCATGGCCGTGGTAATGACCCATGCCGGACGGGCCGACGCCGCCGAAGGGCATATCGTCCTGGGCCACATGCAGCAGGGTATCGTTGAGGCACACGCCGCCGGAGTGGGTCTCGTGCAGCACGCGCTGTTGCTCGCCCTTGTCGTAGCCGAAGTAGTAAAGCGCCAGCGGCCGGTCGCGCTCATTGATAAAGGCGAAGGCGTCGTCCAGCTTGTCGTAGGGAATGATCGGCAGCAGCGGGCCGAAGATCTCGTCCTGCATGACCTTCATCTCGTCCGTCACGTTCAGCAGTACGGCCTGGGGCATGCGTCGGCCCTGGGCTTCGGGGTACAGAGAGATGATGGTCGCGCCTTTGCTCTCGGCATCCTGCAGGTAGCCATTGAGGCGCTGCTGCTGACGCTCGTTGATGATCGCGGTGTAATCCGGGTTGTTGGCCAGCGTTGGGTAGAAGCTCTGCACCGCTTTGCGGTAGGCCTCGACAAAGCCCGCCACGCGGTCCTTGGGTACCAGCACATAATCCGGGGCCACGCAGGTCTGGCCAGCGTTCATGGTCTTGCCGAAGGCGATGCGCTCGGCGGCATCACTCAGCGGTACGGAGGCTGAAACGATGGCCGGCGACTTGCCGCCCAGCTCCAGGGTGACCGGGGTCAGGTTCTCGGCGGCGGCGCGCATCACGTGTTTGCCGATGCTGGTGGCACCGGTGAACAGCAGGTGGTCGAAGGGCAGTTTGGAGAAGGCCATGCCCACTTCCGCCTCGCCCAGCACGACGGTTACCAGGTCCTCGGGGAAGACCTTGGCCAGCAGGTCCTTGACCAGCTGGGAGGTGGCCGGGGTCGACTCGCTCATCTTGATCATCACCCGGTTGCCGGCCGCCAGCGCGCCGACCAGCGGGCCAATGGCGAGAAACAGCGGGTAGTTCCACGGCACTATTACCCCGACCACGCCCAGGGGCTGGTAGATGACCTTGGCCGAGGCCGGCATAAACTGCATACCGACGCTGCGCCGCGAGGGTTTCATCCACTTCTTGATGCGCTTGCTGGCGTAGTGGATGCCATGCAGGCTGGGCATCAGCTCGGCGAGCAGGGTTTCGTCGGCACTGCGGTTGCTGAAGTCCTGGGAGATCGCTTGGATAAGCGCCTCTTGGGAGTCGGTAAGCAGCTGGGTCAGTACTTTCAGCCACTGAATGCGCTGCTCGGCCGAGGGCATGGGGTTTGCCTTGAACGCCTGGCGCTGACGGGCAAAGCTGCTCTCCAGCTGGCTGAGCTGCTGTTGGCTGTGTTGCAGGCTTTGTTCTAGGTAGGCGACGTCGGCGACCATGGTATTGCTCCTTGGCATTCCAGCAGTGCAGTGCGTCAGGTGAGCTGAGGCCGCTGCGGAAAGGTGTGCTGGATTTTTAGAGCAATTGCTCTAATCTGTCAAATAGCATGGCGCGGTCAGCCGACGGGCGCAGCCCAACGAAAAGTTAGCGCATGTTGCCAAGGGTTATTCCGGTAACACTTCTGCTGTTTCTGCCTGTACCTTTGCCGGGCTTTTTTCAGTCGAGATCTCTGTCATGGCCGCCCCGAAAACCCGCGAACGCATCATTCAGGCCAGCCTGGAGCTGTTCAATGCCCAGGGCGAGCGCAATGTCACCACCAACCATATCGCCGCACATCTGGGTATTTCGCCGGGTAACCTGTACTACTACTTCCGTAACAAGCAGGCGATCATCGCCGAGTTGTTTGCCCTCTACGAAAGCCAGGTGGATACCTTTCTGCGGCGTCCCGAGGCACGGGCGCTGACCGTGGCGGACAAGACCTTCTATCTGGAAGCGCTGCTCGCGGCGATGTGGCACTACCGTTTTCTCCACCGCGACCTGGAGCATCTGCTCGACAGCGACACGGTACTGGCCGAGCGTTACCGGTTGTTCGCTCAGCGCTGCCTGGCCCAGGCCCAGGATGTCTATCAGGGCTTTGTCGAGGCCGGCATTCTGCTGATGAGTACGGCGCAGATCGAGGCGCTGACCCTCAATAGCTGGATCATCATGACGTCCTGGGTGCGTTTTCTCTGCACCACCCGCGGCAAGCCCGGCGACCTCAGCGAGGAAATGCTGCGCCGTGGCATCTACCAGGTGCTGGCCCTGGAGGGTGGCTATATCGCTCCGCAGGCGCGCGAGGCGGTGGAGGCGTTGTACGCCAAGCTGCATGTGCCACTGGAACAGGTGATCTGAACCTACAGTGGCTTCGCCGCCTGCGCGGCCAGCCACTGCGGAATGCGCCGCTCCAGGTAATAACCCGGTTTGCCCAGACTGCCGTCGACAAAGCCGACATGGCCGCCGTGGGCGTGCAGTTCGAATTCGGTGCTGGGCGACAGCTCGCAGGCTTCCGGCAGGCTGTGGGCGAACACGAAAGGGTCGTCGGCGGCCTGGATCAGCAGGGTAGGTGTGGTGATCTGACCAAGGAAATAGCGGCTGGAGGCGCGCCGGTAATAGTCCTGGGCATCGGCGTAGCCATGCAGCGGCGCGGTGATGCGGCCGTCGAAATCCCAGAAGGTGCGCATATTGTCCAGGGGCCCGAGTTTCTCCAGGGTGGACAGGCGATCGCTCATGCCCTGGTGGGCGAACAGGCGCTGCTTGTCCTTCACGTAGGCCACCATCTCGCGCATGAAGTGGCTCTGGTAGACCCTGGAAAAGCCCAGGCCTATACGGTCTGCGCACTGGTCCAGACGAAAGGGTACCGACACCGCCGCCGCGCCCTGCAGTTGGCTATCGGCACCCGTTTCGCCGAGGTACTTGAGCAGTACATTGCCGCCCAGGGAATAGCCCACCGCATAGAGCGGCACCATCGGCCGCTGGGCGCGCAGATGGCGCACGGTTTCCGCCAGGTCCTCGCTGGCACCGGAGTGGTAACCGCGGGCCAGCAGGTTGGGTTCGCCCGAGCAGCCGCGCCAGTTCAGCGCCACGCTGGCCCAGCCCTGAGCCGCCAGGGCCTGCTGCAGACCCAGCACATAGAGCGAGCTGGACGAGCCGGTCAGGCCATGCAGCACCAGTACCAGCGGTGCCTCGGCCCGATGCGGGCCGTGCCAGTCAAGGTCGAGAAAGTCGCCATCTTCCAGCCACAGCCGTTCGCGCGTGCGTTCAAGCCGCGCCGGCTGGCGGCACATCGGGTTCCACAGCGTCTGCAGATGGGGGCCGGGTAGCCACCAGGCGGGTTTGAAGGCGGTGCTCATGATTGCAACCTTGCTTGGCCGTTAAGCCGTGCGCTGCCACAGCGCGTAATACACCTGGCCGGCCTTCTGCTCGCGGTGCAAGCGCCAGTTGCCGGGCATGCCGAGGCTGGAAGGCGGGTTTTCGCTTTCGGTATACACCCAGGCGTCAGCCGCCAGCCAGCCGTTCTGCTCGAGCAGGGTGCAGGCCGGTAGCAGCAGATTCTGGCTGAACGGTGGGTCGAGGAACACCAGGTCGAAGGTGCTGGCCGGCTGGCTCTGCAGGTAGGCCAGGGCGTCGACCTGCTGCAGCTGGCCGTTGTCGCAGTTCAGTGTCTGCAAATGACCGCGCAGGCTGGCGATGGCCGCCGGGTTGAGGTCCAGGGCCAGCGCGCTGCCGGCCCCGCGGGACAGCGCTTCAAGAAACAGCGCGCCACTGCCGGCGAACAGGTCAAGCACCTTGGCCCCTTCGACATAGGGCGCGAGCCAGTTGAACAGGGTCTCGCGCACCCGGTTCGGCGTCGGCCGCAGGCCTGCAGCCATGGGGAAGTTGAACTGACGCGAGCGCCATTGCCCGCCGATGATGCGCAGCTGGCCATCGCCGGCATGGGCGGGTGCGCCGTTGTGCGGCTTGGGTCGCTTGCTCATCAGTGCTCCGGTATGGCAGACGGTTGTTCGAGGGGTTTGTCGCTGGGCGGCGGCAGTTCCTTCTGCTCGACCGTCGGCCCGGCGGTGACGATCACCAGAGCTTCGGGGTCGAGGTGTCGGGCCATGGCGGCCTTGACCTGTTCTACGCTCAGGGCCTGGACGTCGCGCATAAAGTCTTCCAGGTAGCTCAGCGGCAGGTCATAGAAACCGATGGAGCCGAGCTGGCCAACGATGTCGGCGTTGCTGGCGGTGGACAGCGGGAAGCTGCCAGCCAGTTCGCGCTTGGCGTTGTGCAGTTCGTCCGCGGTGGGGCCGCTGCCGATAAAGTCGGCGAGCATGCCCTTGACCAGCTGCAGGGTGCCGTCGCTGAGTTCGGCGCGGGTCTGCAGGTTGATCATGAATGGGCCGCGGGCCTGCATGGCGCTGAAACCGGAATACACGCCATAGGTCAGGCCGCGCTTCTCGCGTACTTCGCTCATCAGGCGGGTGCCGAAGCCACCGCCGCCGAACACCTGGTTGCCGAGGTACAGCGCGGCGTAGTCCGGGTCGCGGCGGTCGATGCCCAGCTGGGCAATCATCAGGTGGGTCTGGTTCGATGGAAACTCGATATGCTGCAGACCGGCCTTGGGCGTTTCCGGCTGGGTGATGCGCGGCAGCGCCGGGCCTTGCGGCAGGGCGGCGGAGACCGCGCCGGCGATGGCTTCGGCTTCCTCCCGGGACAGGTCGCCGACCAGGGCCAGCACCGCGTTACCCGCGCTGTAGGCCTTGGCGTGGAAGGCCAGCAACTGTTCACGGCTGATGGCCGGGATCGACTCTGCGTTGCCGTCGCTGGGGTGGGCGTAGGGGTGGTTGCCGTACAGGCGCTCGAACAGTGCCAGGCTGGCCAGTTTGCCGGGGTTCTGCTTCTGGTATTCGAAGCCGGCCAGCAGCTGGTTCTTGATCCGTGCCAGGGCGTCCTCGGGGAAGGTCGGCTGGCCGATCACCTGGTTGAACAGCTGCAGGGCCGGCTCGCGCTGTTCGGTCGCGCTGAGGCTGCGCAGGCTGGCGATGGCCATGTCGCGAAACGCGCCATTGCCGAAGTTGGCCCCCAGGCTTTCGAAGCCGGCGGCGATGGCTCCGACATCCTTGCCCGGCACGCCTTCGTTGAGCATGGCGTTGGTCAGCATGGCCAGGCCGGGTACGCCCTGGTCATGGCTGCTGCCGGCGGCAAAGGTCAGTTGCAGGTCGAACATCGGCAGCTCGCGGGCTTCGACGAACAGCACCTTGGTGCCTTCGGCGGTCTGCCAGGTCTGGATATTCAGGTCGCGGCGGCTCGGCGCGTCGCCGTTCAGCTCGGCCAGGGATTCGATAGCGGGCGGCTCCGCAGGCGTTGCCGGGCTGTCGGTCTGGGGTTCGGGTCGGTTGATCACCAGGGCCAGCAGGCCCAGCAGAATCAGTAGCGCCAGGCCGAGCAGGCCGTAGCGCAGGCCATTGCGCTCACTCATCGTCCTTCTCCTCGGGTAGCACATGGGCGACGCTCAAGCGGTCGCGGGTAAAGAAGGTTTGCGCCGCACTCTGGATATCGGCCGGGGTCACGGCCTCCAGCTCAGCCAGTTCCTGATCGATCAGTTTCCACGACAGGCCGACGGTTTCCAGTTGGCCGATGGCGGTGGCCTGGCTGGTGATGGAGTCGCGCTCGTAGACCAGTCCGGCGATCACCTGGGCACGCACGCGGGCCAGCTCCTCGGCGCTCGGCGGGTTCTGCTGCAGGTCCTGCAGCTCGCCCCACAGGCCGGCTTCGGCCTGTTCCAGGGTCTTGCCGGTCTGCACGTTGGGGGTGGCCGAGAGCACGAACAGGCTGTCGCCGCGGGGGTAGCCGTTGTACCAGGCCGATGCCCCGGAAACCAGTTCCTCGCCACGTTCCAGACGGGTCGCCAGGCGCGCGCTGTAACCGCCGTCGAGCAGCGCGGCGATCAGGCGCAGGGCATGCACCTGGCGTGGCTGTTCGGCGGTGGCCAGGCCGGGCACGTTAAAGCCCATCATCAGACTCGGCAGCTGGGTTTTCAGGTACAGGGTGATGCGCCGCTCACCGGGGGCGTTCAGTTCGCGCGGGGCTTTCGCCGGGGGCACGGCGCGCTGGGGGATATTGCCGAAATAGCGCTCGGCGAGAATCTTCACCTCGGCGGCGCTGACATCGCCGACCACCACCAGGGTGGCGTTGTTGGGCGCGTACCAGGCTTCGTACCAGGCGCGCAGTTCCTCCACCGTCATGCGCTCCAGGTCGGCCATCCAGCCGATGGTCGGGGTGTGGTAGCCACTGGCCGGGTAGGCCATGGCCTTGAAGCGTTCGTAGGCCAGGGAGCTGGGCTTGTCGTCGGTGCGCAGGCGGCGCTCCTCCTTGATCACCTCGATCTCGCGGGCGAACTCCTCGGCCGGCAGCTTGAGGCTGGCCAGGCGATCGGCCTCAAGTTCCAGCGCCACGGCCAGGCGATCGCGGGCCAGCACCTGGTAGTAGGCGGTGTAGTCGTCGCTGGTAAAGGCGTTTTCCTCGGCCCCCAGCTCGCGCAGGATGCGCGAGGCTTCGCCGGGGCCGAGCTTGCGGCTGCCCTTGAACATCATGTGTTCGAGGGCATGGGACAGGCCAGTCTGGCCCGGCGTCTCATAACTGGAGCCAACCTTGTACCAGAGCTGGGAAACCACCACTGGGGCGCGATGGTCTTCGCGGACGATGACCTTGAGGCCGTTGTCCAGGCTGAATTCGTGGGTCGGCTGGGGCTCTGCGGCCAGGGCCAGCAGCGGTGTACAGAGTGCGCCGAGAAGCAAGGCGGCGGCGCGTTGGGCAATCATATGCATTATTTATCGACCTGTCGGACGGGCCCGCTTGGTCTTAGCTTCGGCGGGCGCGGAGGTGCTAGGATACGCATCCGTTTTACTGGCGGCCACGTCTGCTCAGGTATCCAACTATTACCGCGCCCCTTTTCAGCTTTATTCTGCGGCGCTGTGAATGTTTTGGACCCCGGATGGCTGGCGTGTCGCACCTTTGAGATAGCCGTCCTCCATGCTTGGTTCCAACGACGACAAGAAGACCGCTGCGCCTGCCGCGGCCGATAAGCCCGCCGAGAAAAAAGACCTGTTCGGCTGGTTGCGTAAAAAACCGCAGCCCGGCCCTGAAGCCGCCGCGCCCGCTGCGGCAGAGCCCCCTCCCGCGCCCGCCGAGCCTGTGACTGCTCCGGCCGCGCCGGTAGTGCCGCCGCTGGCCGCACCTGTTGAGGCCCCCAAGCCGGTCGAAACCGTCGAGGCCGCGCCATCGAACCCTGTAACGGTCGCCGAGGCCGTGCCCGCGGCAGAGGCCCCTCCTGTCGTTGCGGCCCCGCGGCCTTCGCGCTTTCGCATCAATGCCGGCAGCGAAGTGCTGCATGCTCATATCGACCTGCCGCCCCAGCCTGTGCCCCAGCCCGAACCCGTGGCCCCGGTTGTCGTTCCCGCGCCGCCGGTTGTGCAAAGCAAGAGCGCCGAGGAAACCCGTGCCGGTTTTCTCGAACGCCTCAAGCAGGGCCTGGCTAAAACCAGCGCCAGCCTGGGCGAAGGCATGGCCAGCCTGTTCCTCGGCAAGAAGGCCATCGACGATGAACTGCTCGAGGATATCGAAACCCGTCTGCTCACCGCCGACGTCGGCGTCGAGGCCACCACCGCCATCGTGCAGAACCTCACCAAGCGCGTGGCGCGCAAGGAACTGGCCGACAGCGGCGCACTGTACAAGGCCCTGCAGGAAGAACTGACCGCACTGCTCAAGCCGGTCGAGCAGCCGCTGCGGATCGATAGCAGCAAGCAGCCCTATGTAATCCTGGTGGTCGGCGTCAACGGCGCGGGCAAGACCACCACCATCGGCAAGCTGGCGAAAAAGCTCCAGCAGGACGGCAAGAAAGTCATGCTGGCCGCCGGCGACACCTTCCGCGCCGCGGCGGTGGAGCAGTTGCAGGTGTGGGGCGAGCGCAATCAGATCTCGGTGATCGCCCAGCACACCGGTGCCGACTCCGCCTCGGTGATCTTCGATGCGGTGCAGGCGGCCAAGTCCCGCGGCATGGACGTGCTGATCGCCGATACTGCCGGGCGTCTGCACACTAAAGACAACCTGATGGAAGAGCTGAAGAAGGTTCGCCGGGTGATCGGCAAGCTGGATGAGACTGCGCCCCACGAGGTGCTGCTGGTGCTGGATGCCGGCACCGGGCAGAACGCCATCAACCAGGCCAAGCAGTTCAACCAGACCGTCAACCTCACCGGCCTGGCCCTGACCAAGCTCGACGGCACCGCCAAGGGGGGGGTGATCTTCGCCCTGGCCAAGCAGTTCGCCCTGCCGATTCGCTATATAGGGGTGGGCGAAGGGATCGACGATCTGCGCACCTTCGAGGCCGAGGCCTTTGTCCAGGCGTTGTTTGCGGAGAAATAGGGATGATTCGTTTCGAACAGGTCGGTAAACGCTACCCCAACGGGCATATCGGTCTGCACGAGCTGAGTTTCCGCGTGCGCCGGGGCGAGTTCCTCTTTGTCACCGGCCACTCCGGGGCTGGCAAGAGCACCCTGTTGCGTCTGCTGCTGGCCATGGAGCGCCCGACCAGCGGCAAGCTGCTGCTGGCCGGCCAGGACCTGGGGCAGATCACCAATGCGCAGATTCCCTACCTGCGCCGGCAGATCGGCGTGGTGTTCCAGAACCACCAGCTGCTGTTCGACCGCAGCGTGTTCGACAACGTGGCTTTGCCCCTGCAGATTCTCGGCCTGTCCAAGGGCGAGATCGGCAAGCGCGTCGGCAGTGCCCTGGAGCGGGTGTCGCTGTCGGACAAGGCCGAGCAGTTCCCCGGCGACCTCTCCACCGGTCAGCAGCAGCGCGTCGGCATCGCCCGCGCCGTGGTGCATCAGCCGGCCCTGCTGCTGGCGGACGAACCGACCGGTAACCTCGATCCGCGCCTGGCGGCGGAAATCATGGGGGTGTTCGAAGACATCAACCGTCTGGGGACCAGCGTGCTGATCGCCAGTCACGACCTGGCCCTGATCGCGCGCATGCGCCACCGCATGCTGACCCTGCAGCGTGGTCGCCTGATCGGCGACGGGGAGGCCGTATGAGCGCAACCCGCATGCCGCCGCCACAACCGGCGCAACGCGTCGGTGCCGCGCCGAAGAAGGCCGGCGCACCGACCCCGGACGACGGTCCGGACCTGCGCAGCCAGGTCAATGCCTGGCTGGAAAGCCACCGCTCCAGCCTGGTCGACAGCCTGCGTCGTCTGGGCAAGCAGCCCATCGGCAGCTTCTTCACCTGCCTGGTGATGGCCGTGGCCCTGAGCCTGCCCATGGGGCTGGCCTTGTTGCTGGATAACGTCGAGCGCCTGGGCGGCTCCTGGCAACGCGCCGCGCAGATTTCCCTGTTTCTCCAGCTCGATGCCAGCGACGCCGAAGGCCAGGCGCTGCGCGAGCAGATCGCCGCCATGGCGGATGTCAGCGAGGCCGAGTGGATCAGCCGCGAACAGGCCCTGGATGAGTTCCAGCAACAATCGGGCCTGGGCGAGGCGCTCAAGGAGCTGCCGGATAATCCGCTACCCGGTGTGGTAGTGGTGACGCCGCAGGAAGTCGACAAGGTCGCCCTTGAGGCCCTGCGCCTGCGCCTGGCCGAATTGCCCAAGGTGCAGCAGGCCCAGCTCGATCTGCTCTGGGTCGAGCGCCTGAGCGCCATGCTCAAGCTTGGCGAGCGTTTCGTCTTCGGCCTGACCCTGCTGCTGGTGCTGGCGCTGCTGCTGGTGATCGGCAACACCATTCGCCTGCATATCGAGAACCGCCGCACCGAGATCGAAGTGATCAAGCTGGTGGGCGGTACCGACAGCTATGTGCGTCGGCCCTTCCTCTATATGGGCACCCTCTACGGCTTCGGGGCCGGCTTGCTGGCCTGGCTGCTGCTGGCCTATGGTCTGGGCTGGCTGGATGATGCGGTGGTGCGCCTGGCCGGTCTGTATGGCAGCGATTTTGCCCTGGACGGGGTGCCGTTAGCCGATGGTCTATCCTTACTGCTTGGAGCGGTATTGTTGGGCTATATTGGTGCCTGGCTGGCGGTCGCCCGTCACCTGAATGAATTGGCACCAAGATAACTTATTGTTTTTATTGATATTGACTATCTGTAACGGAACTTGTACTCAGGTACAAAGTCCCAAGGAGCAGTGCTAGACTGCCCCACGATTCGTAAGTCGGAGGATTCAAATGTCCACTTCTTTGCAACCTGTTCATGCTCTGGTTCCGGGTGCCAACCTGGAGGCATACGTGCATGCGGTCAACGGCATCCCGCTGCTGACCCCTGAGCAGGAGCGCGAACTGGCTGAAAGTCTCTACTACAAGCAGGACCTCGAAGCCGCCCGGCAGATGGTCCTGGCTCACCTGCGTTTCGTTGTGCATATCGCCCGTAGCTACTCCGGTTATGGCCTGGCCCAGGCCGACCTGATTCAGGAAGGCAACGTCGGCCTGATGAAGGCGGTCAAGCGCTTCAACCCGGAAATGGGTGTGCGTCTGGTGTCCTTCGCCGTGCACTGGATTCGCGCCGAGATCCACGAGTTCATCCTGAAGAACTGGCGCATCGTCAAGGTCGCCACCACCAAGGCGCAGCGCAAGCTGTTCTTCAACCTGCGCAGCCAGAAGAAGCGTCTGGCCTGGCTGAACAACGACGAAGTGCATGCCGTGGCCGAAAGCCTTGGGGTTGAGCCGCGTGAAGTGCGCGAGATGGAAAGCCGTCTGACCGGCCACGACATGGCCTTCGATCCGGCCGCCGAGGCCGATGACGACAGCGCCTTCCAGTCGCCGGCACATTATCTGGAAGACCACCGCTACGATCCGGCTCGCCAGCTGGAAGACTCGGACTGGAGCGACAGCTCCAATGCCAGTCTGCACGAGGCCCTGGAAGGTCTCGACGAGCGCAGCCGCGACATCCTCTACCAGCGCTGGCTGGCCGAGGAGAAGGCCACCCTGCATGACCTGGCGGCCAAGTACAACGTCTCCGCCGAGCGCATCCGTCAGCTGGAGAAGAACGCGATGAACAAGCTCAAGGGTTCGATCGCCGCGTAAATCGCGCTATTGTTCAGAAGCCGCACTTAGGTGCGGCTTTTTTATGGCCTGCCATCCCTGGCGGCCACCCTGCGGGCCGTCGCTACGCGACGTTAAAAACTGTTCCGGACAGTTTTTTATGCCTGCCATCCCTGGCGGCCACCCTGCGGGCCGTCGCTACGCGACGTTAAAAACTGCTCCGGGCCGTTTTTTATGTCTACCATTCCCGGCGGCCACTCCTCGGGCCGTCGCTATGCGATGTTAAAAATCGCGCCCGGCGATTTTTATGGTCAAGGAAAAACTCGATGAAATTGCCGCCCATACGTCCACAGCACTGGCTGATCTTTGCCGTGGTTGCCGCCCTGTTCTTTGCCTGGGGCGCTTGGCTGATGCGCCCGCAGCCGGCCGCGCAGCCTTTGCCCTGGCTGGCCGCGTGGCAGGAGCAGGTGCTCACGCCCCTGGCCGATGATCGCCTGAGCCTGGTGCACCTGGGTGATGCCCTGGATGGCGAGCTGTGGCTGCAGCCCAATCTGGACGGGGCACGCCTGCTGTACCGTGGCGAATTGCAGGATGCCGATGGCAATTGGTCGCTGGAGGCGGAGGTCGGTCTGGACAAGGCCGAGCGCGAGAGTCTGCTGGCCGCGGCCGGGTTAAAGCCGACGGACAAGGAGCAGCCACTGGGCAGTCAGCTGCTGGTTTCGTTGGCCAATCGCCCGATCATTGCCCTTACTCTCTTGCCGCCGGCTCCGCTGGACGCTGCGAGGCTAGCTGCGAGTATTGGTCAGCCGCGCCTGACCCTGGAGCTGGCGGAAGGCCAGGCCTGGGTCTATCCCGAGCTGGGTATGACCGCGCACCTGCAGGATGAGCAGCTGTACTTTCTCTATGCAGTGCCGCGGCGTTTGCTCAAGCAGCCTTAAGCGGTCGGGCCTGGTGCGGCGGGGCGGCTTTAGTCGGTCCCCAGCCACTCCGGTAGTTCTCTGGGCCACCAGCCCGGGCGTTGCGGCTGGATGCGGTTGAGGTAATGGCTGCCGCCCAGTTGCCATATCTGTTGGCGAATCCAGGCGGCGCGGCGGCTGACCTGGGCACTGGGGCGGCTGGCGCTCCAGGCCCGCGGGTTGGGCAACACGGCGGCCAGCAGGCTGGCCTGCTGGCGTGACAGGTAGGGCGCGCCGACCTTGAAGTGGTGTTGCGCCGCCGCTTCCGCCCCGAAGATGCCGTCGCCCCATTCGACGCTGTTGAGGTAGACCTCAAGAATGCGCTGCTTGGTCCAGAGCAGCTCGATCAGTCCGGTAAACCAGACTTCCAGGCCCTTGCGCAGCCAGCTGCGGCCCGACCAGAGAAACAGGTTCTTCGCCACCTGCTGACTGAGGGTGCTGGCCCCGCGCAACGAGCCGCCCTGCTGGTTATGCTCCAGGGCCGCCTGAATTGCTGCGACATCGAAGCCCCAGTGCTCGGCGAACTTCTGATCTTCGGCGGCGATCACCGCCATCTTCAGGTGGTCCGGCAGCTCGCGCCAGGGCCGCCAGCTGCGTTGCAGGTCGATGGGTTGGCCGTCGACCCAGGACTCTATCTTGCGTTCGACCATCAGGGCGGTGCCCGGTGGCGGCACCCAGCGCAGCAGCAGCACCAACAATGCCGAGCCGATCATCAGCCAGAGCAGGAGTTTGAGCAGGCGACGGGCGATGGATCGAAACATGCGGGCTTGGCCGGAACGAATGAGCGGGCCATTATAGCCAGCTCGTCCGCTGTTACTGGAGTGATACATGGCGCGTCTTTGCCTGTTGCTGGCCGCTTTCACTGGATTTACCGGGGTGGCCCTGGGGGCTTTTGCCGCTCACGGGCTTAAAGGCCGACTTAGCGCCGACTACCTGGCGGTGTTCCAGACCGGCACCCACTATCAATTGATCCATGCCCTGGCTCTGTTCGGCGTGGGCCTGCTGGCGCTGCAGCGGCCGGGTCGGCTGGTCAACTGCGCCGGTGCGCTGTTTGCCCTGGGTATCGTGCTGTTCTCCGGCAGCCTGTACCTGCTGACCCTCAGTGGGGTGAGCGCGCTGGGCATCGTGACCCCCTTCGGCGGGGTGGCGTTCCTCGCCGGCTGGCTGTGCCTGGGGTTGGCGGTCTGGAGAATGGGGGCGGGCAAAAGTGCCTGACTCGTGAGTCAGAAAGCAGGACGAACGGCAGCCTTTAGCCTTGGTCCACGCCCTGCGATCAGGCTAGAATGCCGGCCCTTTCTCCAGTTGTGACCCTACCGTCATGCATATTCAGTTAAACGGTGAAGCATTCGAATTGCCCGACGGGGCCACCGTCGCCGGGCTGATCGACCGTCTGGATCTGGCCGGACGCCGCGTGGCGGTTGAGCTCAATCTGGACATAGTGCCGCGCAGCCTGCACGCCACCACCGCTTTGCGCGAAGGTGACCAGGTTGAAGTAGTCCACGCCATTGGCGGTGGTTGAGAACTACCTGCGTTGCCGATACTGCGTTAAAAACAGGCTCAAAATGCTCATTTACACCAGTAAACCCCGCTTTTGCGTCTGTTTTGACCAACCGCAGGCTGTTACTAACGTAGCGCCTTGTCTCGGCGGCCTCGGCAAGGTTGCTCAACGACTAACCGCTTGCCTGATTCTCCGCCCACTTTACGAGGATTACCCATGAGCCACGTTCCCAGCGACAAGCCCTTTACCCTGGCCGGCCGTACCTATCAGTCGCGTCTGCTGGTCGGTACCGGCAAGTACAAGGATCTTGAGGAAACCCGCCTGGCCATCGAGGCCTCGGGTGCCGAGATCGTTACCGTGGCGGTGCGTCGGACCAATATCGGGCAGAATCCGGGCGAGCCGAACCTGCTGGATGTGATCTCACCGGACAAGTACACCATCCTGCCCAACACCGCCGGTTGCTACGACGCTGTTGAGGCCGTGCGTACCTGCCGTCTGGCCCGCGAGCTGCTCGACGGCCACAAGCTGGTCAAGCTGGAAGTGCTGGCCGACCAGAAGACCCTGTTCCCCAATGTGATCGAAACCCTCAAGGCCGCCGAAGTACTGGTCAAGGACGGCTTCGACGTGATGGTCTACACCAGCGATGACCCGATCATCGCCCGCGAGCTGGCGGCCATGGGCTGTATCGCGGTGATGCCGCTAGCCGGCTTGATTGGCACCGGGCTGGGTATCTGCAATCCCTACAACCTGCGCATCATCCTCGAGGAAGCGACTGTTCCTGTGCTGGTCGATGCCGGTGTCGGCACCGCGTCCGATGCCACCATCGCCATGGAGCTGGGTTGCGAGGCGGTGCTGATGAACAGCGCGATTGCCCATGCGCAGAACCCGATTCTGATGGGCGAGGCGATGAAGCACGCGATCATCGCTGGGCGCATGGCTTACCTGGCCGGGCGTATGCCGAAAAAACTCTATGCCAGCGCTTCTTCGCCGCTGGATGGCCTGATCAAGTAAAAGCACTCTAAGAGCACAGCATGACTGATTTGCCACAACAGCCCGAGCCGGCTGAAGACACCTCCAAGCACCGCGCGATCAAGAGTTTCGTGATGCGCGCAGGGCGCATGACCGAAGGCCAGCAACGTGGCCTCGATCAGGGCTGGCCGAAGTTCGGCCTGCAACTGGAGGATGGTCTGCGCGATTTCGATCAGGTGTTCGGCCGCAGCGCGCCGCGGACCTTCGAAATCGGTTTCGGCATGGGCCATTCCACCCTGGAAATGGCCGCCGCCTGCCCCGAGCAGGACTTTATCGGCGTCGAGGTACACCGTCCGGGTGTCGGCGCGCTGCTTAACGGTCTGATGACCCAGAACCTCAGCAATATGCGCGTCTACAGCTGCGATGCGCTGGAAGTGCTGCGCAACTGTGTGGCCGACGCCAGCCTGGACCGGGTGCTGCTATTCTTCCCCGACCCCTGGCACAAATCCCGCCATCACAAGCGCCGCATCGTCCAGGCGTCCTTCGCCGAACTGGTGCGGCAGAAGCTCAAGGTCGGCGGCGTGCTGCATATGGCCACCGACTGGCAGCCCTACGCCGAGTACATGCTGGAAGTGATGAATGTGGCACCCGGCTACCAGAACCTGGCAGCAGACGGCCAGTATGTGCCGCGCCCGGCTGAGCGCCCGACCACCAAGTTCGAGCGCCGCGGCGAGCGTCTCGGCCACGGCGTCTGGGACCTGAAATTCCAGCGTAACGCCTGATCCTGTAGCGCCAGCGCATGGCTGGCGCGCCGAACAAATACAGGGATGACTGCACAAGAGCGGCTCAGCCGCCTGCTGCCAGGATGGCTCCTCACCAAGACGGCCTATCAACCCGCCCGCTAACGGCCGGGTCATAAAAACAGCAGCCCTGCTTCGGCCAGGTTGCGAGGAGATCGCTGTGTTGAAAGTGTTTTCATATCTACTGCTGACTGCCTTTGCCCTGCAGGTGCAGGCCCAGTCTGCCCGTCTCGGGCAGGATCTGACCCCCCTGGGGGGCGAGCGCGCGGGCAATGCCGCTGGCACCATCCCCAGCTGGGAGGGCGGCCTGGCGCAACCACCGGCCAACTACCGGGCGGGCATGCACCACCCTGACCCCTATGCCCAGGACGCCGTGCTGTATCAGGTCAACAGCCAGAACCTGGCGCAGCATCAGGCCCAGCTGCCGGCGGGGTTGAAAGTGTTGCTGGAAAAGAACCCGGATTACTTCCTGCGGGTTTTCCCCACTCGTCGTAGCGCGGCTGCCCCGCAGCGCATCTATGACGCCACCCGCTTCAATGCGCAGAGCGCCGAGCTGATTTCCGGCGGCAATGGCGTCGCTGGCGTGGCGGCCGGTATCCCCTTCCCACTGCCGAAAACCGGCCAGGAAGCCATCTGGAACCACATCATGCGTTACCGTGGCGAGCAGATCAGCTTCGTCACCAACCAGGCCGCGGTGCTGGCCAATGGCTCCTACAACCTGCTCAAGCTGGAACGCGACATCTACTTCCTCTACGGCCGCGAGGGTGTTACCCCGCAGGACCTGGACAACACCCTGTTTTATTACAAGTACAAGGTGGTCGCTCCCTCCAAGCTCTCGGGCTCGGCACTGGTGGTGCAGGAAACCCTCGACCAGGTGCTGGCGATCCGCAAGGCCTGGCGCTTCAGCCGCGGCGAGCGGCGCGTGCGGCGTCTGCCGATGCTGGCCTACGACACCCTGCAGCCCGATACCAATGGCCTGGCCACCGCCGACCAGGTGGATGTCTACAACGGTGCGCCGGACCGTTACGAGTGGCAGCTGCTCGGCAAGCAGGAAATGCTGGTGCCCTACAACAGCTATGCGGTGCATCAGCAGGGCATCCCCTACGACAGCATTCTGCAGCGCGATACCGTCAACCCGCAGCTGCTGCGCTATGAACTGCACCGCGTGTGGGTGGTGGAGGCCGATCTGCGCAAGGGCTTCAGTCACCCTTACGCCAAGCGTCGTTTCTACATCGATGAGGACAGCTGGCAGGTGCTGGCGGTCGATCTGTACGACAAGGCTGGCGAGTTGATCGGGGTACAGGAAAGTCACCCGATCAGCTATTACGACGTGCCTATGTTCGGCAGCACCCTGGAAACCATCTACGACTTCAAGGGCAAGCGCTACTTCGTCGACGGCCTGGACAACAACGAGCCCATGTACAACTTCAAGGCCAAGCTCAGCCCTCGCGACTTCACCGCGCAGGCCCTGCGCCGCGAAGGCAACTGAGTTCGCCCTTAGGGCCTGCAGTTAACGCTGGTGCGCGCGGCGCACCCTACCCGTTAGCGAGTCTGTAGCCCAGAAAAAGCCCGACCTTGAGTGATCAAGATCGGGCTTTTTGCTGTGGCAATCAGGCTGTGAAGAGCAGCGCTGTAAGCGCGGCGGGGTATCCCGTTCCTACGGTGTTTGCATCACCCCGTAGGGTGCGCCGTGCGCACCAACAATCTGCAACCGTGCTGGTGCTCGGCGCACCAGGCGGCAAGGAGCGCATGCGCCGGTTGATCAATGCGGTGGCCAGCGGGCGTATCGACCTCAGCCTCCTGATCACCCATCACCATGCCCTGGACGACATAGTCGCGGCCTATGAGCTGTTCGCTAACCAGCGCGACGGGGTGCTCAAGGTGGCGATCAAGCCGTTTGGCTGAATTGCCTGCCGCTAGTTGCGATCGGCCAGAATGCCGATAACGAAGAACACCAGAATCAGCACCGGGGCCAGGGTGAAGTTGTTGAAGAAGCCCAGGCCCTTGGCCAGGTACGGCGTGGCGAAGACGATCAGCAGGCCGTAGCCCACGGCGCAGAGCAGGACGAAGATCAGGGTGCGCAGGATAAAGTTCATACTGGCGGTGGAGCGCTGCACCCAAGCGTTGATACCGGGGCCGAACAGCACCAGTAGGGTGGCCATGATCGCCAGGGAAATATCGTAGAGGTGGCTGCGGCTCCAGCGCGAGAGGGTGACGATCAGGTCGAGTAGCAGGTCCATCCGGTTTCCTTAGTCGTGGGGCAGAAAGCCTTTCAGGGTAGAAAGTGTTGCAGCAGGTCGTTGAGAAACAGCTGGCCTTCGCGGGTGGCGCTCAGGCGTGCCGGGTCGGCGTGCAACAGGCCGCGTTGCTCGGCCTCGCGCCGTGCGGCGGCGAGCTGGGCGAGGGGTAGGCCGGTGCGCTGAGTAAACAGTTCGCTGGCGACGCCGTCGGTGAGACGCAGCACATTCATCAGAAATTCGAAGGGCAGTTCGTCCGCGCCCAGGGGCCGCTCGCCGGCGCTAAAGCGTTTGCTGCGGTCCAGATAGTCCTTGGGCAGGCGGGTCTTCCAGCTGCGGCTGATACTGCCGTCCGGACGGCTCAGCTTGGCGTGGGCACCAGCTCCGATGCCGAGAAAGTCGCCAAAGGTCCAATAGTTGAGGTTGTGCCTCGCCGCACGGCCCTCCTGGGCGTAAGCGGAGACTTCGTACTGCGCGTAGCCTTCGGCGGCCAGCAGGGCCTGGCCGGCTTCCTGGATATCCCAGAGGATATCGTCCTCCGGCATCACCGGCGGCTGGTTCCAGAATACCGTGTTGGGCTCTACCGTCAGCTGGTACCAGGACAGGTGCGTCGGCCCTTGGGCGATGGCGGTGCGCAGGTCGCTTAGGGCATCCTCGATGGACTGCTCCGGCAGGCCATGCATCAGGTCCAGGTTGAAGTTGTCGAAGCCGGCGGCGCGGGCCATGTCCGCCGCGCGCACGGCCTCATCGCCATCGTGGATGCGCCCCAGGGCGATCAGCTTGGGCGGCTGGAAGCTCTGCACGCCAATCGACAGGCGGTTGATGCCCAGGCGGCGATAGTCCTTGAACTTGGCCTGCTCGAAGGTGCCGGGGTTGGCTTCCAGGGTGATCTCAATATCGGCAGCAAACGGCACGCGCCGCTCCACGCCTTCAAGCAGACGGCCCAGGGCCCTGGCCGAAAACAGGCTGGGGGTGCCGCCACCAAAGAAGATCGAACTCAGCGGACGGTTATGCACCTGCGCCAGATCGGCATCCAGATCCGCCAGCAGGGCGTCGACGTAGTCTTCTTCCGGCAGCGTTGGCCCGGCGGCGTGGGAGTTGAAGTCGCAATACGGGCACTTCTTCACGCACCAGGGGATGTGCACATAGAGTGCAAGTGGCGGCAGTTCGAAGCCGCCGCCGGACGCCGTGGTCATGCCAGTCCCAGCCGCTGTTTCAGCAGCGCCATGGCGCGGGCGCGGTGGCTGATCTGGTTTTTCTCGGCAGACGGCAGTTCAGCGCTTGAGCAATCGCGTTCGGGCACCCAGAACAGCGGATCATAGCCGAAGCCTTCCACGCCTTGGGCGGCATGCAGAATGCGCCCATGCCAGAGGCCCTCGCAGATGATCGGTAGCGGATCGTCGGCATGCCGCACCAGGGCCAGGCAGCAGACGAACTGCGCGCCGCGCTCGGCATCGGGCACATCCTTGAGCACCTCGAGCAGCTTGGCGTTGTTGGCCGCATCGCCCTGGCCGTCTGCGTAGCGCGCCGAGTAGATGCCCGGCGCGCCGCCGAGAAAGTCCACCGCCAGGCCGGAGTCGTCGGCCAGCGCCGGCAGGCCTGACATCCGCGCGGCGTTGCGGGCCTTGAGGATGGCGTTCTCGACAAAGGACAGGCCGGTTTCTTCCGGCTCAACCCTGGAGAACTCGCCGACCGAGCGCACGCGTACGCTGCTGCCGAGCATGGCCTGGAGCTCCTTGAGTTTGCCGGCGTTATGGCTGGCGAGTACAAGCTCGTTGAAGTGGATCATTCGTCTGGGAAGAATTCCTGGTTGAAGTCGAAGCTGTGCGCCACGCCGTCGGCGGCGGTGACATTGATGGTAAAGCGCAGCATTTCGCGCTGGCTGAAGGGGAACTGGGCCAGGTAATAGATGGCTTCGCCCTCGGTGACCTGCTTGAAGTTAAGCGGGTGGCTGCGCCCGACCAGGTCCTTGACCTCGCCGCTGACGCTGGCGTTGCTGGGGGTACCGGCCTTGAGCACGGAGATGTTTACCACGCCCTGGGTCTTGCTACGCACCAGGCCCGCGGCGGCGGCGATCTCCGGTTGCAGAAAGCCCGAGTTGAAGGCGATGTAGTGTATGTCCAGGTCGCCATAACTCTGCTTGCGTTCGGCCAGGGCCGGCAGGCTCAGGCACAGGGCGATAAGGAAGAGGGCGAGGCGGTTCGTGTTCATAAGGGTACTCCTGAATAAGTGACGCGCTAGCGACGACCTGCCTACTGGGCGAGCGGCGCAACCTGAGCGTCGGGGCCGCTGATCCGGTAGATACCGATCTCACCTAATAGATTAGGCCAGATCCGACTGGCCCAGCCGTGCCGATGGTCGCGGTCGACCGCCAGGCGGTCCATCACGCTGGCCCCCTGGTCATGGCAGAGGTTTTCGAAATCCTCGAAGGTGCAGAAGTGGATATTCGGCGTGTTGTACCAGGTGTAGGGCAGGAAATCCGAGACCGGCATGCGGCCCTTGCTCGCCAGGTACCAGCGGCAGCGCCAGTGGGCGAAGTTGGGGAAGGTGATGATGCAGGTCTTGCCGATGCGCAGCATCTCCGCCAGCACCTTGTCCGGGTAATGCAGGGCCTGCAGCGACTGGGTCATGACCACCACGTCGAAGCTGTTGCTGGCGAAGTTGCCCAGACCCTTATCGAGGTTCTGCTCGATCACGTTGACGCCCTTGCTCACGCACTGGGCGATATTCTCCGCATCGATTTCCAGGCCGTAGCCGGAAACCCGCTTGTGCTCGGTCAGCCAGGCCAGCAGTTCACCATTGCCGCAACCCAGGTCGAGAACCCGGCTGCCGGCGGGAATCCACTCCTGAATGATGTCTAGATCCGCTCGCATGGCTACACCTTGATCCGTTTCATATAGCTGTCGAAGGCCTGCAGATAGCGCGGGATGGGAATCAGGAAGGCGTCGTGGCCCTGGGGCGCGTCGATTTCCAGGTAGCAGACGTTCTTCCGCGCGGCGGTCAGGGCATCGACGATTTCCCGCGAGCGCGCCGGCGAGAAGCGCCAGTCGGTGGTGAAGGACATCACGCAGAAGTCGGCGCTGACATGGGCCAGGGTCTTGGCCAGGTCGCCGTCATGGCTGGCCGCCGGGTCGAAGTAATCCAGCGCCTTGGTCATCAGCAGGTAAGTGTTGGCATCGAAGCGGGTGGAGAACTCTTCCCCCTGGTAACGCAGGTAGCTTTCCACCTGGAACTCGACGCTGTGGAAGTCGTAGTTGAGCTTTTCGCTTTTCAGTCCGCGCCCGAATTTCTCGCCCATGGCGTCGTCGGACAGGTAGGTGATATGGCCGACCATGCGCGCCAGCATCAGGCCGCGCTTGGGGATCACCCCCTGTTCCTGAAAGTGTCCGCCATGGAAGTCCGGATCAGTGAGGATGGCCTGGCGCGCCACCTCATTGAAGGCGATGTTCTGCGCCGACAGCTTGGGTGCCGAGGCGATGGCCAGGCAGTGGCGGATGCGCTCGGGGTAGCTGATCGCCCACTGCATGGCTTGCATGCCGCCCAGGCTGCCGCCGATTACCGCGGCCCATTGCGCGATACCCAGGGCGTCGGCCAGGCGCGCCTGGCTGTGCACCCAGTCTTCCACGGTCATCACCGGGAAGTCCGCGCCAAAGGGCTTGCCGGTGGCGGGGTTGAGGCTGCTGGGTCCGGTGGAGCCGTTGCAGCCGCCGAGGTTGTTCAGGCTGACGACAAAGAACTTGTTGGTGTCGATCGGCTTGCCGGGGCCGATGCAGCTGTCCCACCAGCCGGGCTTGCGATCATCTGCGCGATGGTAGCCGGCGGCATGATGGTGGCCGGAAAGGGCGTGGCAGATCAGCACGGCATTGCTCGCCGTGGCGTTCAGTTGGCCATAGGTTTCATAGATCAGTTGGTAGTCGGCCAGGCTGCGCCCGCAGGCCAGCGCCAGGGGTTCGGCGAAATGCGCCAACTGGGGCGTCACCAGGCCAACAGAGTCTTGGGGGAAGGCAGTTGACATCGACCCTGCTCGTAATCAAAGAAGAGCCGCAGTCTAAAGAGCGCCGCCGCAGGCGGCAAGCGCACGGGGCGGCGAGGTGGATGGTGTTGCGCCGGGCTGTCGGGCTATTCGCCGACGCTGTGCGGGCGCGCGGCTCCCGGCAGGGTAACCACCTTGCCCTGGCGCTGTATCGGGGCCGGGCGGCGCAGGATGCGCAGCATCTCGCCGGCCTGGGCCAGCTGTTGCTCAAGCTCGCTGCCGTAACGGCCCAGTTGCTGGCCGCGTTGGCGCGCCTGCTGGGTTTGTTGGGCCAGGGCCTTGAGCCGCAGCATATGGGTTTCCAGCTGTTGCTTGTGTTCCAGGCTGTGCTGCAGCAGCGGCATCAGGGCATCGTTGGCCCATTGCTCGGCTTCCCGGCGCACGCGCTGGTGCAAGCCGATGACTTCCTGCACCAGGGTGGCGAAGAAGCGTTTGCTCAGGCTGCGTTGCTCGGTAAACAGGGTTTTCAGCTGCAGGCGGAACTGATCTGCCTTGGCTTTTTGCTGGGCGAGCTCGCGCTGGTAGCGGCCGATATTGAACTGCGGGGCGTCGACCCCGTGCAGTGGGTTCTCTTCGTTGTGCCGGCGGTAGATGGCCGCAACCATCTTGTTGGCCATCTCGGCTTCCTGGGCCAGGTTGTGCAGATCGTGCTTCACGCTGCGGAAGAAGTGCAGGATGGCCTGGTTGATGCCTAGGGTGGTCCAGCTGCCGGTAAGGTTGCGCCGCACCTTGTTCAGGTGTTCGTCCAGGCGTTCGCTGCGGGCGGCGCTGCGCAGCAGGTCGCCCTGGCGCTTGAGCAGGCGCTGGTTGGTTTTCAGGCCAAGCAGGCGGCGGTGGTGCAGGCTGTGCTCTTGCTTGGTCTTGGCGGTCAGCTCGAACAACAGCTGGCCGTTATCCTGCTGGTGATTGTCGAGCAGGGCCTGTTGTTCGTTGACCTTGTCCAGACGCAGCTTGAGTACATGCTCGCTGTTCTGCAGCATGGCCAGCACCTGGTTGACCACGCGGCCCTCCAGCAGGCGTTCCTTCTGCGCGATGATGCGCTCGCAGAGCAGCTTCTCCAGGTTGGCCATCTGGCTGCGGGCCAGCAGCTCGGGGTCCTTGCGCACCTTGGCGAGCATCGCCTGCTTGGCCGACAGCGGCAGCACCTCGTCGACCTTGATGTCCAGTTGCCGGGCCGTGCTGGTCTGGATCTGGCGGATCGCGCTTTGCACGAAAGCCTCGCCGGCCAGGTCGTCCCAGAGCACGTCGATCTTGTTCAGCACGGCGAACAGGCAGGTCTGGGTGTCGTCGTCGAGCTGGCGGATATGTTGCTGCCACACGGCCATGTCACTGGCGGTGACGCCGGTGTCGGCGGACAGCAAAAAGATGATCGCCTGGGCGCTGGGCAGCATCGACAGGGTCAGTTCCGGCTCGCTGCCCAGGGCGTTCAGTCCGGGGGTGTCAAGGATACGCAGGCCTTGGCGCAGCAGCGGGTGGTCGAGGTTGACCAGGGCATGGCGCCAGGCCGGTACCAGCGCCTCGCCCGGTTTATTGGTGCTTTCCAGCATATCCGGGTGGAAGCCCAGGGCGATGGCCTGTTCGACCGGCATGGGTTTGGTCTTGGCCACCTGGGCAAAGGCCTGGACCATATTGTCCGGGTCGCTGAGGTCCAGGGGGATATTTACCCAGTGCCGCGGGATACGCTTGAACTGGGCGATGCTGGCCTCGGCAAGGCGGGTCTCGATCGGCAGCAGGCGGATATAGGAACGCTCCGAGCGCGGGTCGAAGAACAGCTCGGTGGGGCACATGGTGGTGCGCCCGGCCTGGGATGGCAGCATGCGCTGGCCGTACTGGGAGAAGAACAGGCTGTTGATCAGCTCGGTCTTGCCGCGGGAAAACTCGCCGACGAAGGCCAGGGTGATGTGGTCGGTGCGCAGCAGTTTGAGGGCGCGTTCGAGCTGGGCTTCCACGGTTTCGGAGTTGAGCCGGTTGGTCACCAGCCAGCTGCGGTAGCGGGTGATCTCGCGCATCAGCTCGCGCTTCCAGGCGACGTAGGCATCGACTTGCTGAGTGAGACGCTCCATGTTCATCCGGGCTTTCCTCTGCTTGATCCGTCCACAAGGGGTGGCCCGACGAAAGTCCGCTGGGGCCGGAGCATCTGCCGCTGCCGCTGCCGCTCGGCGAAGGGGCGATTTCAGCGAGCTGGGCTGCTGGCATTATGCTATTCATATGAATGGCGTCAATCACCCGTCACGCAGCACCAGACTTAGGGTCGGTCAGGGTGTCTCGACGTCCACCCCGAGCGCGGCCGGAAAATGCCGCGGCTGTTTGATCCGCACGCGCTTCTGGCGGCTCTGCTGACCGCTTTCCAGGCTGACCTGGCTCTTGCCGACGGCAAAGGCGGCCGCCAGAAAAGCCAGTAGCTGGGCGTTGGCCTTACCGTCCACCGGTGGCGCGGTTAGGCGGATCTTGATCCGCTCGCCGTGCAGCCCGGCGAACTCATCCTTGCTCGCTTTGGGCTGCAGGTGGCAGTCGAGAATCAGGTCCTCGCCATCCCATCGGTAATAACTCATCAGATCGCCAGGCTGAGGCCCTTGTACATGCCGGTCATGATCGCCAGGTTGCGGATCACCAGCATGTCGATCAGGTTGAGCAGCAGGAAGGCCACGATCGGCGACAGGTCGAGCCCGCCCATGCTCGGCAGGATACGGCGGATCGGCGCGAGCAGCGGTTCGCAGATCTGGTTGATCAGCTCGGCCGCCGGGTTGTGGGTGCCGGGGGCGACCCAGGAGAGAATCACGCTGATGATCAGGGCGAAGAAGAACACCTTGAGGAACAGGGCGGTCACGCCAATGATCGACCACACTAGCAGCTGCAGCGGGTTGTTCAGCTCATAGCCGAGCAGCAACAGGGTCAGCGCCATCAGCACCAGCTGCACCAGGATCGCCAGCACCAGAGAGGCCAGGTCGAGGCCCGCCAGGCTGGGAATCACCCGGCGCAGGGGGCGCAGCAGGGGTTGGGTGGCGCGCACGATAAACTGGCACACGGGGTTGTAGAAGTTGGCCCGCACCAGTTGCAGGATAAAGCGCAGCAGCACCACCAGCAGGTAGAGGCTGCCGATGGTTTGCAGGATATAAACCGCGGCGGTGTTGAGTCCGATCATGTTGGTTCCTTATTGACCCAGTTGTTCGGCCAGTTCCGCGGAGCGGCTGGCGGCGGCGTTGAGGGCTTTCTCGACCAGGGCGTCGAAGCCGCCGGCCTGGAAGGTGTTGATGGCCGCTTCGGTGGTGCCGGCGGGAGAGGTTACGCGGCGACGCAGTTCGCTGGCATCGACATCGCTGGTTACTGCCATGCGCGCTGCCCCAAGGGCGGTGTGCAGGGTGAGCTGGGCGGCGGTGTCGCGGGGCAGGCCGAGCTTCTCCCCGGCGGCGGTCATGGCTTCCATGAGCAGGAAGAAATAGGCCGGGCCGCTGCCGGACACCGCGGTGACGGCGTCGATCAGTTCTTCCTTGTCCAGCCACAGGACCAGGCCGACGGCGCTGAGCAGTTGCTCGGCCTGCTGGCGCTGGGTGGCGGAGACATGGCCGTTGGCGTACAGGCCGCTAACGCCCTGGCGCAGCAGCGCCGGGGTGTTGGGCATGCAACGCACGATGGCCGGGGTCGCCTGCGGCCGTGAGCAGAGCCAGCTTTCCAGGCTGGCGCAGCTGATGCCGGCGGCAATTGATACCAGCAGCTGGCCTTCGCTCAGGTGGGGGGCCAGGTCCTGGCACACCGCTTTCATCACCTGGGGTTTGACCGCCAGCACGATGATATCGGCCCCGGCCGCAGCCTGGGCGTTGTCGGCAAACAGTTCGATGCCGTGCTCGGCGGCGATCTTCGCGCGCTGTTCGGCTCCGCGGTCGCTGGCCTTGATGGCGCTGGCGTCAATGCCCTGGGCGCGCAGGCCGCCGATCAGGCTGGCGGCCATATTGCCGGCACCGATAAAGGCAATGCGGGGAGTGGTCATAGGGGCTTCCTTAATAAGTCTGCTGGCAAATTCGATCAGTTGTGGCCGTAGTCGCGGGCCCCGAACAGGGCGGTGCCGATACGCACCCAGGTCGCGCCTTCGGCGATGGCCGCCTCCAGGTCATGGCTCATGCCCATGGACAGGGTGTCGAGGTCCAGTCCCAGGCCGTCCTGCAGCTCGCGCAGGCGGGCGAAGGCGGCATGCTGACGGGCCACGTCGTCGGTCGGCTCGGGGATTGTCATCAATCCACGCAGGCGCAGGTTGGGCAGTTGTGTAACCGCCTGTGCCAGGGCCGGCAGTTCATCCGGGTTGCAGCCGGACTTGCTGGGCTCGCCACTGACATTCACCTGCAGGCAGATATTCAGCGCCGGAAGGTGCGCCGGGCGCTGATCGGACAGGCGCTGGGCGATCTTCAGGCGATCCACCGAATGCACCCAGGCGAAGTGCTCGGCAATGGCCTTGGTCTTGTTCGATTGAATGGGGCCGATGAAGTGCCAGATCAAGGGCAAATCGCCGAGTTCGAGCTGTTTTTCCAGGGCCTCCTGCAGGTAGTTCTCGCCGAAATCCCGCACGCCGGCGGCAAACGCCTGGCGAATCGCCGCCGCAGGTTTGGTTTTACTCACTGCGAGCAGGCCGACAGTCGCACAATCTCGCTGTGAGGCTTGCGCCGCCTCACGGATACGTACTCCGACCTTTGCAATATTCTCTGCTATCGTGGACATTACTTGCGCCCGCCGCCTGGGTTTCGCGGCATTCTACCGCCATTAGGGAGTCCCATGGATATCACTGAGTTGCTTGCCTTCAGCGCCAAGCAAGGTGCATCGGACCTGCATCTCTCCGCTGGTCTGCCGCCGATGATTCGGGTCGACGGCGATGTGCGTCGGATCAATTTGCCCGCCCTGGACCATAAACAGGTGCATGCGCTGATCTACGACATCATGAACGACAAGCAGCGCAAGGATTTCGAGGAATTTCTCGAGACCGACTTCTCCTTCGAGGTGCCGGGTGTCGCGCGTTTCCGGGTCAACGCCTTCAACCAGAACCGTGGTTCCGGCGCGGTGTTCCGGACCATTCCGTCGAAAGTGCTGAGCATGGAAGACCTCGGCATGGGCGAGATCTTCCGCAAGATTTCCGATGTGCCCCGTGGTCTGGTGCTGGTCACCGGGCCAACCGGTTCGGGCAAATCGACCACCCTGGCGGCGATGCTCGACTACATCAACAGCAACAAGTACCACCACATTCTTACCGTGGAAGACCCGATCGAATTCGTCCACGAATCGAAGAAGTGCCTGATCAACCAGCGCGAAGTGCACCGCGATACCCTGGGCTTCTCCGAGGCCCTGCGTTCGGCCCTGCGGGAAGACCCGGACATCATCCTGGTGGGCGAGATGCGTGACCTGGAAACCATCCGCCTGGCCCTGACCGCCGCGGAAACCGGCCACCTGGTATTCGGCACCCTGCACACCACCTCGGCGGCCAAGACCATCGACCGGGTGGTCGACGTGTTCCCCGCCGAAGAGAAATCCATGGTCCGTTCCATGCTCTCCGAATCCCTGCAATCGGTTATCTCCCAGACCCTGCTGAAGAAGATCGGCGGCGGTCGGGTGGCGGCCCACGAAATCATGATCGGCACCCCGGCGATCCGTAACCTGATCCGCGAGGACAAGGTGGCGCAGATGTATTCGGCGATCCAGACTGGCGGTTCGCTGGGCATGCAGACCCTCGACTCCTGCCTCAAGGGGCTGGTGGCCAAGGGCGTCGTCAGCCGCGAAGCGGCTCGTGAGAAAGCCAAAACGCCAGAGAATTTCTAAATCGACAGTATCCGGCGGGCAATTGCCTGTCGGGTTCAGCCCAGCGGCAATACACGCGCCTGCCGCTGGCCTTGCATAACCGCGTGATGCACATGGGCGAACAACGATGGAATTCGAAAAACTGCTGCGCCTGATGGTGGAAAAGGGCGGCTCTGACCTGTTTATCACCGCCGGCGTGCCGCCGTCGATGAAGGTCAACGGCAAGATCATGCCGATTACCAAAACGCCCATGTCACCGGAGCAGACTCGCGAGACCGTGCACTCGGTGATGAACGAGGCACAGCGCCGCGATTTTGCCGAGAATCACGAGTGCAACTTCGCCATCAGCGCCCGTGGCATCGGTCGTTTCCGCGTCAGCGCCTTCTACCAGCGCAACCTGGCCGGCATGGTGCTGCGCCGGATCGAAACCAATATCCCGACCCTGGACGAGCTCAAGCTGCCGGAAGTGCTGAAGAAACTGGCCCTGACCAAGCGCGGCCTGGTGCTGTTTGTCGGTGCCACCGGTACCGGTAAGTCTACCTCCCTGGCGGCGATGATCGGCTACCGCAACAAGAACAGCAGCGGCCACATCATCTCCATCGAAGACCCGATCGAATATATCCACCAGCACCAGAGCTGCATCGTTACCCAGCGCGAGGTGGGCATCGACACCGAGTCCTTCGAGGTGGCGCTGAAGAACACCCTGCGCCAGGCCCCGGACGTGATCCTGATTGGCGAGGTGCGCACCCGCGAAACCATGGACCACGCCGTGGCCTTCGCCGAAACCGGCCACCTGTGCCTGGCCACCCTGCACGCCAACAACGCCAACCAGGCGCTGGACCGCATCATCAACTTCTTCCCTGCCGACCGGCAGAACCAGGTGTGGATGGATCTGTCGCTCAACCTCAAGGCCATCGTCGCTCAGCAGCTGATCCCGACTCCGGACGGCAAGGGCCGCCGGGCGGTGATCGAGGTGCTGATCAACACCCCGCTGGCCGCCGACCTGATCCGCAAGGGCGAAGTGCACGAACTCAAGGCGTTGATGAAACGCTCCACCGAAATGGGTATGCAGACCTTCGATCAGGCCTTGTACAACCTCTACAGCCAGGGCGAGATCACCTACGAAGATGCCCTGCTGTATGCCGACTCGGCCAACGACCTGCGCCTGATGATCAAGCTCGGTTCGGAAGCCGACGGCGATCACCTGAGCAGCATGTCCCAGGGTCTGTCGCTGGAAATCAGCGAAGAGGATCCCGGCAAGCGTTTTCGTTGACAGGCAGCGCCTGCGCGCTGCTGGAACGAATGCGTTTGCCGCCCTGGCGCGCCACGGCCTCGGCCTGGCCGTCGCGCTGCGCGCCGGCGCGGGCCTGGCTCATCAGCTGTGGAATCAGCGGGCCTTCCGGCAGGTTTTTCCAGAAGCGCACCGGCAGGTTGGTCTCCAGTACGCTGCGGTTGAGCCGCGCCGGGTTGAAGGTGCTGCCGTAATAGGCCAGCCATAGCGCTTCCCCCTTATCTTCGGGTGTTTGCGCCAGGCGTTGCCATGCGTTCGGGCAGGGCCGTTGGTAGTGCAGGCGCTGGCCATCCCAATAGACGCCGTCATCCGGTGTGGCGATCAGCCAGGTACTGCGTCCCAGGCGCTCGGCAAAGTGCTCGCTGGCACTGGGCAGAATGTCGTGGGCGGGCTCATGCCAGGCCACCAGTTGTGGCCCTTGAGCGTTTTCCGGGCGCGGATGAAAGCGTAGAAAGGCATGCAGATGATGAGCCTCGCGTCGCACCGTCTTGAGCCGTTTATGCAGCTGGCTGCCGTCAATATCTCCCGGCAGCATGGCGGCGCGATCACCCTGGGCAACCCGCCAGAGAATCCGATAGAGCAGGCTCCAGCGATCTTCGACGCGAAAACGCGCCGCGCTCTGCAGCAGTTCAAGCAGCTGTTTGGGGATGCGCGGTGCGGGTGCCAGGGGCTGGGTGTTGATGGCGTCAGGCGCGCGGTCGAACAGGCCGCCTTGATCCCCATCGCCCAGCCAGTTGACCTGGTGCGGCGGCACGCCTTGCTGCAATAACGCCCTGGCGACCTCGCGCCAGCCAGCAAAGCTGCCATCGAAGTACGCGTTGTGCATCACCACAGCACCATCTGAGCGGGCGTTTCACTGAGCTGCTGGCGCAGCAACAGGGATTCGCGGCTGGCCTGCAAGGGCCGATAATCCTGGGTGATGATAAAGGGCTTGGCTTTTTCCAGGGCGCAGCGCAGGCGCGTCAGGTCGTCGAAGCGGATGCGTTTCTGTCGGCGCAGGGCCTCCAGGCGCTTGGCGCTGAGCATGCCGATGCCGGGCACGCGGGCGATCATCGCCGGTTCGGCGCGGTTGAGGTCGACCGGGAAGTGCTCGCGGTTGTTCAGTGCCCAGGCCAGTTTCGGGTCGATATCCAGGGCCAGGTTGCCGGGGCCGCTAAGCAGTTCGCCCACCTCGAAACCGTAGCCGCGCATCAGGAAGTCGGCCTGATACAGGCGGTGTTCGCGCAGCAGGGGCGGCGCTTCGAAGGGCACTGTATTCGGGCTTTGCGGGATCGGACTAAAGGCTGAGTAATACACCCGGCGCAGGCGGTAGTCGCCATAGAGCGAGGCAGCGGTGTGCAGGATGGTGCTGTCATCGGTGGCGTCGGCACCAATGATCATCTGCGTGCTCTGGCCCGCCGGGGCAAAGCGTGGCGCACGTACTTCCGCGCGGGCTTCGCTCTCGCCCTGATGGATCGAGTGCATGGCCTGCTTGATGGTGAGCACCTTTTTTTCCGGGGCCAGGCGGATCAGGCTGCTCTCGGTGGGCAGTTCGATATTCACGCTAAGACGATCGGCATAGCGCCCGGCTTCGGCAATCAGCAGCGGGTCGGCATCGGGGATGGTCTTGAGGTGGATATAGCCGCGAAACTCGTGCTCTTCGCGCAGCAGCTTGGCCACGCGGATCAGCTGCTCCATGGTGTAGTCGGCCGAACGGATGATCCCGGAGCTGAGGAACAGCCCGCTGATGCAGTTGCGCTTATAGAAGTCGAGGGTCAGGGTCACCACTTCTTCCGGGGTAAAGCGCGCGCGCGGCACGTCGCTGGAGCGTCGGTTGACGCAGTACTGGCAGTCATACAGGCAGAAGTTGGTCAGCAGAATTTTCAGCAGCGCCACGCAGCGTCCATCGGGGGTAAAGCTGTGGCAGATGCCCATGCCGTTGGTCGAACCTATTCCGCTCTTACCCTTGGAGCTGCGGTTTGGCGCGCCGCTGCTGGCGCAGGAGGCGTCGTACTTGGCGGCGTCGGCGAGTACGGTGAGTTTTTCGATCAGTTGCATCGTGCTGCTCGCGTAACTGGATGTACATACAGTATTTAGCAATCGCCTGCCGGCATCAAGCGCTGATATGGCGGGTCGCGCTGCGGAGTTCCCTGGGTGGCGAACCTTGCGTAGAGTGTGGCGTCAGATGCAATTCAGGCCATCAGGAGGCACGCACATGCAGCGACAGGACACGCACAGCAAACTTATCGGCTATCTGCTTTGGATTTTTGGCTTTCTCGGCGCGCACCGTTTCTATTACGGCAAGCCGGTGACCGGGACTATCTGGTTCTTCACCTTCGGTCTGCTGTTTATCGGCTGGATCGTCGACCTGTTCCTGATTCCGGCGATGGATCGCGAGGCCGACCTGCGTTTTACCGCGGGCGACACCGACTACAACGTGGCCTGGATTCTGCTGACCTTCCTCGGCATTTTCGGTGTGCACCGGATGTATCAGGGCAAGTGGATCACCGGGATCCTCTACCTGTTTACCGGCGGCCTGTTCCTGCTCGGCGTGCTGTATGACTTCTGGACGCTGAACTCTCAGGTATCGATCAAGAACGCTGAGCGCGCCTGAGTCTCAGGCACGAAAAAGCCCACTTAAATAGCGGGCTTTTTTGTTTCTGGCTGATCCTAGAACCTGTTTTTAACGACGCAGGGCCGACGCGCAGCAGATCGTAAGCAGGTTCTCAGGCCTGGTAGCTGATATGCCCGTCTACCAGGGTGTAGCGCACGGCGCTGGGCAGGCAGTGACCGATAAATGGGCAGTTGGCCCCTTTCGAGTACCAGCTTTCACCGGCCAGGGTCGAAGCCTGCGGATCAAACAGCAGCAGGTCGGCGGGCGCGCCTACGCTCAGGTTGCCGGCAGACAGGCGCAGCGCTTGCGCCGGGCCGCTGCTCAGGCGCGCGAGCAGGGTGGGTAGGTCGAGCAAGCCATCTTGCACCAGGCTCATGGCCAGCGGCAGCAGCAGTTGCACGCTGCTGATGCCCGGCTCGGTGGCACCGAAGGGTGCCAGCTTGGCGTCACGCTCATGGGGCTGGTGGTGGCTGGAGATGGCCGAGATCACCCCGCTTTTTACCGCCGCGCGCAGGCCGTCGCGGTCGGCAGCGGTACGCAGCGGCGGCTGCACGTGATAGAGGCTGGAGAAGTCGATCAGCGCCTCGTCGGTGAGGATCAGCTGATACAGGGCCACATCGGCGGTTACCGGCAGGCCGCGGGCCTGGGCACTGGCGATCAGCTGGGCACCGCGGGCGCTGGTCAGCTGGCTGAAGTGCGCGCGTACGCCGGTCTGCTCGACCAGCAGCAGGTCACGGGCCAGGGCCACGGTTTCCGCGCTTTCCGGAATGCCCGGCAGGCCGAGGAAGCTGGCGGTGGCACCTTCATGGGCCAGGCCGCCTTCGGCCAGATCAAAGTCCTGGGAGTGGAAAATCACCGTCAGATCGAAGGTGGCTGCGTATTCCAGGGCGCGGCGCAGGGTGCGGTTATTGCGAAAGCTGTACAGGCCATTGCCGAAGGCCACGCAGCCGGCGTCGCGCAGGGCCACCAGTTCGGCCAGCTGCTCGCCTTCCAGGCCTTTGCTCAGTGCGCCAATCGGGAACACCTTGGTATGCCCGGCTTCGCGGGCGCGGTCGAGAATCAGCTCGGCCACCGCCGGGGTGTCCAGCACCGGTTTGGTAAAGGGTGGGCAGCACAGGCTGGTGACGCCGCCGGCCGCTGCCGCCAGGGTTTCCGTGGCGATGCTGCCCTTGCGGCTGTAACCCGGCTCGCGCAGGGCAACGTTAAGGTCGACCAGGCCGGGTGCGGCGACCAGGCCTTGGGCGTTGATGCTCTGTTCGGCGACGAAGCCGGCCGGAGCCTGGCCGATGGCGACAATCTTGCCGCCTTCGCTATAGATATCGGCGAGCTGATCGAAACCGCTGCTGGGGTCGATGACACGGGCACCGAGGATTGCGATACGCATCAGTTCTGCTCCTCGGCGTCGAGTTGGCGTTGGGCGTTCTGCCCGCTCATGGCCATGGACAGCACTGCCATGCGCACGGCGATGCCGTAGGTGACCTGGTTGAGAATTACCGACTGCGGGCCGTCGGCCACTGCCGATTCGATCTCCACGCCGCGGTTGATCGGGCCCGGGTGCATCACCAGAGCATCCGGCTTGGCCAGCTTGAGGCGCTGTTCGGTCAGGCCGAACAGGCGATAGAACTCGCCCTCACTGGGTAGCAGGCCACCGGTCATGCGCTCGCGCTGCAGGCGCAACATGATCACCACGTCGACATCCTTGAGGCCCGCGGTCATGTCGCTGTAGACCGTCACGCCGTACTGCTCGATACCCACCGGCAGCAGGGTTTTCGGCGCGATCACACGGATATCCGGGCAGCCCAGGGTTTTCAGCGCGAGCATGTTAGAGCGTGCTACTCGTGAATGCAGGATATCGCCGACGATCGCCACCGATAGGTTCTCGAAGCTGCCTTTGTGCCGGCGAATCGTCAGCATATCGAGCATGCCCTGGGTCGGGTGGGCGTGGCGGCCGTCACCGCCGTTGATAATTGCCAGGTTCGGGCAGACGTGCTCGGCGATAAAGTGCGCGGCACCGGAGTCGGCATGGCGCACGACGAAGATATCGGCGGCCATGGCTTCGAGGTTGCGCAGGGTGTCGAAC
>Ga0209343_10000694_pt1 | contig 46521 bp, 52 predicted proteins | sample RifCSPlowO2_02_FD_184026 | JGI IMG/M metagenome (GOLD analysis project Ga0209343, IMG submission 184026) | Groundwater microbial communities from Rifle, Colorado - Rifle CSP2_plank lowO2_0.2 (SPAdes) (version 2) | ecosystem: Environmental > Aquatic > Deep subsurface > Groundwater | place...
TCTGATCGAAGCCTTGCAATTTGGCACGCTCCCTCATATAACATTGGAACAACAAAAAGCCGACAAAATCCGCTTACTAAAAAGTTACGTTGAAACCTATATAAAAGAAGAGGTTCAGCAAGAAGCCTTGACCAGAAATATTCCGGCTTTTGCCAAATTCCTTGAATTAGCCGCTCATGAGAACGGCAATGTCATTAATTATCAGGGCATTGCCAGAGAAATTGGCGTCCATTCCAAAACGGTCAAAGAATATTTTCACATCCTGGAAGACACTTTGCTGGGGTTTATTTTCCCAGCCTACACAAAATCCCACCGCAAAAAATTGGTCTTGCATCCTAAATTTTATTTCTTTGACTGCGGAGTTGTTGCCGCCCTGCGCAATGAACTAGCCAAAGAACTGGCCCCTTCAACTCCTCCCTATGGCCGGGCCTTTGAGCATTTTATATTGCTGGAAATCAAAAAGCTGATAGATTACTACGAACTGGAAGCTAAATTGAGCTTTTTTCGCACAGCAGATGGAGCTGAAGTTGACCTGATAATCGAATTTGTTGATAAAGTCTGGGCTATAGAGATAAAATCATCTTACGCTCCAACATTGGCTGAATTAAGGGGTTTAAAAAGTTTTATTAGAGACCATAAACCTGATAGGGCAATTTGCGTTTGCCAAACTCCCCAACCTTATACCAGGGAAAATATTGATTTTATCCCCTGGCAGGAATTCTTCAAACAATTGATCTCCGCACAACCTAAACTATCTCCTCCAGCTTAATTTTTCCCTCGTACAGAGCTTTCCCCACCACACAGCCTTCGGCGCCGGTGGTTTTTAAGTCCTCAATGTCTTTTTTGGAAGAAACACCGCCGGAGGCGATGACCGGGACGCTTACTCCGGAAATAAATTCTTTAATGCTTTCCAGGTTGGGACCTTCCAACATGCCGTCTCGCGTAATGTCCGTATAAATAAATCTCTTAACGCCAAGCTCAATGGCTTCTTTGGCCAGGGTGAGGGTGTCTTTCTTGGAAACTTGCGTCCAGCCTTCGGTGGCGACGAGGCCTTTTTTTGTATCGATTGCCACGGCAATTTGCTCGCCAAATCTTTTACAGATTTCTCCCAGTAGATTGGGGTTCTTAACCGCGGTGGTGCCGAGTATTATTCTGTTGACGCCGCAATCGATCAATTCTTTGATCAGGTCAAAATTACGTATGCCGCCGCCGACTTGAATGGGGATGCTAATGCCTTGGGCAATGGCTTTGATGATGGCGACATTTTTGGGCAGGCCTGTTCTGGCTCCGTCAAGGTCAACTATATGCAATCTTTTGCCCCCCTGGGCTTCCCACTGCTTGGCTATGGCAAGAGGATTATCGGAATAGACGGTTTCCGCGTTGTAGCGTCCTTGCTTTAGACGCACGCATTGGCCGTTCAACAGGTCAATAGCCGGTATTATCTCAAACATAATTTTCCAAAATTCCTTAATATTTTCAACCCAACCTCGCCGCTTTTTTCCGGATGAAATTGAATGCCAAAAAGATTGTTTCTACAGACGGCTGAAACAAATTCTACCCCATAATCAGTGGTGGTGGCAATAGTCATTTTGTCATTTGGCACCGCGTGGTAAGAGTGGGCAAAATAGACCAGACTCCCTTCCGGTATCCCTGCAAAAATTGGCGCTTTGTGTTTTATTAATAATCTGTTCCAACCCATATGGGGGATACTCAAGTTGTCCCAGGGTGTTCCGGCAAAATTAAATTTTTTAACTTCACCCTGGAGAATGCCTAAGCCTTTTTGTGTGCCCTCTTCAGATGATTCAAACAGGTGTTGCAGTCCAAGGCAGATACCCAGGAAAGGTTTGCCGAGAGCAATCGCTTCATCGATTGCCGCTTCCAGACCGGATTCACGCAGCTCAGTTAGTGCTGAGTCAAAGGCGCCGACCCCAGGCAGGACGACCCCCTTAGCTCCGCGTATTGTGGTTTTATCTTTGGTAATTTCCGCTTGAAACCCGAGATGTTGAAAGGCCTTTTCAACGCTGCGCAGGTTACCCGAGCCATAGTCAATTATGGCTATAGACATAGCGCCGCGGCTCCAAGAACACCGGCTTTGGTGCCCAATTTAGCCCTGACAATTCTCACTGATTTGGCCGGCAGACTCAGGGCATATTTTTTAAATTCTTTTTTAACCGGGCTAACGATTAATTCACGCATATTTGATAAACCGCCGCCAATAATAACCATTTCCGGGTTAAAGGCATTGATCAGATTGGCAATGCCGATAGCCAGGTAGTGGGCTAATTCTCGAATCGCTTGTCGCGCTTTTTTCTCTCCTTGCCGAGCGGCCAGCTCAACGGAAATAGCATTCATCCCTGTCATCTTCTTAAGCGCGCTGCCGGAGGCCAGGGCCTCGAGACAACCATAATTGCCGCAGCCGCATTTTGGGCTGCTGTCTGCAATTTTCATATGGCCAAATTCTCCCGCCGAGCCTATTGCGCCTCGATAAAGTTTATTATCTATAATTATCCCTCCGCCGATACCGGTTGACACAGTCATATAAATAAAGTGTTTTGCCGATTTGCCGGCGCCAAACCGGGCTTCGGCTAAAGCCGCACAATTAGCGTCATTATCAACAAAAATGGGTAATTTAAATTCCTTTTCCAGGATATTTTTTAAATGAACTTTTTTCCAGCCCGGCAGGTTTGGGGCCTCTATGACGATCCCTTTTTCATAAAGGATAGGGCCGGGGGCGCCGATGCCGATAGCACTAACTTTAGCTTTGTGGCTGTGGATCAGCATACGGACAGCTTTCTTAATGTTGGCTATGACTTGTTTTTTTCCCTTTTGGGCTTCGGTGGGGATTTGGACGTCCATTATGATTTTACCTGAAGGGGTAGTTAAGACGCCGGCAATTTTTGTGCCACCCAAATCTATGCCTATAATCATGCTGAAGAAAGTATAGCACAGGTTGGAGATTCTGTTCAAATTGGGCCTCCCGCGGTTAATACATCGGTAAGTGTTCAGTATTTCGGAAACCACAGATCGCGGTTCCTGGGTAGTACATCGTGCTTGACGCATATTGGTATGTATAGTAGAATATTTCTGTAATGGAAAATCTAAATCAAGATCAGGATCAAAATCAAGTTGTGGATATCACCCCAAAAGCAAATAAATTTTTCGGAATAGTGAAGAGTTTTTTTGTTTTTTTCTTGTTGATAGCGATAATTGTGGCTAGTTTTTGGGTTAGTTATCTGCTTGGTAAGAGAATCTTAATGCCAGTCAGAAAATTACCCGGACCAACAATTGAAGTCACTATCCCTGAACCTCCGGCCGCCATTGCCGCTTTGCAGGAATTTGAAGAAATTACCAAAGAAGTAAGAATAGAACCGGCCAAACCCAGGCCAAAAATAGTTAAAAAGACCGTTAAACCGGGGGAAAAATATACCTATGTCGAAAAGCGTTATTATAAAGTCCAGGTGGGTATTTATGTGCATAAATCAAATGCAATTAAAACAGCCGAAAGGCTTGAGGCCAGCGGGTTTCAAACTTATATGAAGAAAGTTGACCAGGGCTGGCGGGTGCAGGTTGGAGCTTATATCAAAGAAAGTATGGCGCAGAGCTTACAAAAAGCTTTAAAGGCTAAGGGTTTTACTGCCAGCGTAATTTTTGAATAGCCCCTCGATTTTGCTCGGGGCAAGGAGGACGAAATAATAATGGGATTGTATGATATGATATTTGGGCATTTTTCACGTGATTTGGGGATAGACTTGGGAACGGCCACAACCCTGGTTTTTGCCAGAGGTGAAGGGATAATTTTATGTGAACCGTCGGTGGTAGCGATTGATAGAGATAGTGGCCGCGCTTTGGCGATCGGCAACGAAGCTAAGATGATGTTGGGCAGAACTCCGGCTAACATTGTGGCTGTCAGACCTATGCGCGACGGTGTTATCGCCGACTTTGAGATTACCGAGACCATGTTGCGCCACTTCATTAATAAAGGGCATAACCGTTCGACTTTTGTCCGCCCTCGTATTGTTGTGGGGGTTCCTTCCGGCATCACCGGCGTTGAAAAACGAGCAGTGCTTGACGCGACTATGCATGCCGGCGCTCGCGAAGCCTATCTGGTTGAAGAACCTATGGCGGCGGCGATCGGCGCCAATCTACCGGTTTCTGAAGCCCAGGGGAGCATGATTGTTGATATTGGTGGAGGCACAACGGAAGTGGCTGTGTTGGCTCTAGGCGGAATTGTTGTCTCAAAATCAATCAGAGTAGCCGGGGACGAAATGGACGAAGCCATCGTCTCCCACTGCCGCAAGAATTATAATTTGCTGATTGGTGAACGTACTGCCGAACAAATTAAAATAGATATTGGTTCCGCTTATCCACTCTCGGAAGAGAGAACAATTGAAGTCCGCGGTCGTGACCTGGTTACCGGGTTACCCAAAACTTTAACTTTAACTTCTTCAGAAATCAGAGATGCCCTGTCGGAACCGGTCTCGACGGTAGTTGACGCGGTTAGAATGACGCTGGAAAAAACCCCTCCGGAATTGGCCGCCGATATTATGGATCGCGGGATTGTTTTGGCCGGCGGTGGTTCGCTTTTACGAGGCCTGGATAAGCATCTGGCGCAAGAAACCGATATGTCAGTCTATGTGGTAGACGATCCCATCTCTTGTGTGGCTTACGGTACAGGTAAGATTTTAGAGGAAATAGACACTCTTAAAAAAGTCTTAATAATGCCTAAACGCCTATCGCAGTGAGCGCTTTTCGCCCATACAGAAAAAAAAAGTCTTACGCGCTGGCAATCACAATAGTCTTGCTGGCAGTCGTTGTTTCTTTCTCATCTTTCCGCGATCTGTTTGGCGTTAGGTCTGTGCTGCAATCCGTTATTTATCCCTTTCAATTTGTTGTCGTCAGCGTCTGGAAAGGGGTTGGCAACATCCCTGTTTCAATTATTAATCTGCGCAATTTATCTCAAGAAAATGCAGCGCTCAAAAGCGAATTAGTAAGCATAAAGCCTAATCTTGCAGTTTTAAATGATCTGCAAAAAGAAAATGAGCGCTTAAGCCGGGCTTTAAGTTTTAAACAAGACAACCAACATCGCTATAATCTCCTGCCGGCCCGCATCATTGGCCGCAGCCCGGCGCATTGGTTTTCTATCCTGGAAATAAACAAGGGCAGCCTGTCCGGGGTTAAAAACGATATGCCGGTTATATATCAAACAGGCCTGGTGGGCCGGGTTATCGAAGTGGCGGTTTTTTCCGCGAAGGTTCTGCTCATAATTGATGCCGGCAGTGAAGTTGCCGCAGCCGATGTCCGCAGTCGGGACCTGGGGGTGATTGAGGGGACAAATTTCAATAAACTCATTATGAAATATGTGAGTAGTGGCGGGGATGTGCAAGCTGGTGATCAAATTGTAACCTCAAATATTTCTACTATATTTCAGCCCGGACTTCCCATCGGTACTGTTCTGCGGGCGACCAAGGGAGAACACGACCTATTCTATCAGATTGAAATTAAGCCGGCGGTCGATTTCTCAAAAATTGAGGAAGTTTTTGTTATCCTATAAAAACAACGTATTATTAAAATGCGCCTGCTTAAAATTTTACTTTATTTACTGTTTATTACTGTTTTACAAACGGTAGTCTTAGCCCGTTTTAATTTGTTTGGTTTTGCGCCCGATTTGATTTTGGTTTCGGTTATTATTTTTGCGGTTCTGGGCGGAAGAAATAGGGCGACACTTTTTGCCGCCGGCAGCGGGTTTATTCAAGATATCCTTTGTTTTGGCGTCTATTTAAATGTTTTGACGAAGGTCGTCGCCGCCGCGGTCGTCGCCATTGTTAAAGAAAGTTTTCTGGGGAATGAGTATGCGTTAATTCTAAGTCTGGTGGCTGTTTTAACTCCGGGGACTTTAATCGTGGAAGGCATGTTATATTTATTTGTTCTGGGGCGGAACGTTTATCTGCCGCATTTTTTTCTGACCATCATCGTTACTACCATATTAAATTTGATCGTGGTGCCAATTTTGTTATCTTTTATGAGACAGTTGGCGCGTGAATAATACCAAGCAGGCCCTGATTATTATTTTTATTGTCGGTTTTTCTTTGGTATTTTTGCGCTTAATTCAACTGCAGGTCGCGGAGGGGGGCAAATTTGGCAGACTGGCTGTTGAGAATGCCGCCAAAATGGTGCCGGAGTCGGCACCCCGAGGAGTTATTTACGACCGTTTTGATAAAGTTGTGGTGGAAAACAGACCTATTTTTACTGTGCGTGTCCTGCCCTATATTTTAGCCAAAAAACCAAAACCAGAAAGAGAGAGGGTTTTAGGTTTATTAGGTAAATTGCTCGGAGAAAAAATCGAATTTAAGGTTTCGGCCACTGAACCTATAATCGTTAAGGATAATGTTCCTTTGGCCGTAGCTGTTCAGGTTGAAGAAAACAAGCTGAATTTGGATGGGGTGGTTGTAAGCAGCCGGCCGGTTAGGCTGTCTAAATATGGCACTTTTGCTTCACATGTACTTGGTTATGTGGGAGAAATTGAGGCCAGGGAATTAGAGAGGCTAAAATTAAATGGGTATCGTTTGGGTGATATTATTGGCAAAGATGGGGTGGAGAAAAATTATGATAGGCAATTGCGTGGCGAAGACGGCGGCAAAATGATTGAGGTCGATGTCTATGGTACCCCCACCCGCATTCTTGAGTCGTTAGATCCGGTGCCCGGACCGGACATGAAACTGACCATTGATTTAAGCCTGCAGCTGGCGATTGAAGAAATCTTAGGTGGGCAAGAGGGCGCGGTCGTGGTTCTCAACGCCAGGTCGGGAGAACTGCTGTCCCTGGCCAGTTATCCCAATTATAATCCAAATATTTTTGCCGACTCCGCTGAAAACTGGAAATGGCAGCAACTTAATTATAATAAACATCCTTTTATTAATCGTGCGTTGGCAATTTATCCGCCGGGATCAATTTTTAAAATTGTTACCCTGGCTGCCGCTTTGGAAGAAGGAGTCGCGACTCCAGATACAATCGTCAACTGTCCGGGTTATTACAAGTTGAATAACCGCCTGGCCAAGTGTTGGCTGGGAAGGGGACACGGCTCGATCGGCGTCGTAGAAGGACTGGTGTGGTCCTGTGATGTTGTTTTTTATGAGCTGGGCAGAAGATTGGGGCCTGATCTTATCGTTAAATATGCCAGGAAGTTTGGGCTGGGTTCGTATACAGGCATTGATTTGCCGCAGGAGAAAAAAGGGACTGTGCCAACCAAGGAATGGAAGGAGACATATTTAAAAGAGCCTTGGTATCCGGGAGATTCAATCAACTATGGCATTGGCCAGGGTTTTGTGCAGGTTACGCCGCTGCAAATGGCTATGGCTTATGCGTCACTGGCCAGCGGCCAGCTTTTTCGGCCATATGTTGTGCAGGAAATAAAAAATAAAAATGGGAAGGTTGTGTATCAGGGAAAGAAAGAAGTCGTTGGCAGTGTCCCGCTTACCAAAGACAATCTCGCCTTGGTGAGACAGGCTTTAAGAGATGTTGTTAAACGCGGCACCGGCGTGGCGGCCAGGGTACAGGGTCTGCCCGCGGCCGGGAAGACCGGCACGGCCGAGAATCCCGGTAAAGCCCATGCCTGGTTTATTTGTTATGCACCGGATGATGACCCGGAAATTGTGATTGCGGTCTTTATTGCCCATGGAGAACATGGAGACCAGGCTGCAGCCTATGTCGCCCGAGATGTGCTGAAATGGTATAAAGAACATCGTTTGGGGAAAGAATATCCCCAAGAAAAATTTGAGCAACAATATATTCTGAATGGTAGAGCTAAAGTTCCTTATCGACCAAAAACCAATATCCAGCCGCCGCTGATCAGAGATACCGGTTTACCTGTGGACGGTGGGACTTGAAAATATTAGAGATGTATGATAATATTCTCAAAGAGGAAAGTGAATGATTGTGGTAAAAACAGAGTTAGTAGCGGTTGAAAGAGAAGAATCTGGTAAGAATAATAAAAAGATTCGGGCGCAAAAGCGGGTCCCGGCCGTAGTTTATGGCCGCAGATTTAAGGCCACTTCTATTATTATTGAAACACGTGAATTCGTAAAAAATGTTTTAGACTCTGATGCCGGCTTAAACCTTATTTTTAATCTTAAAATGAGCTATGAAGGCAAAAGCCAGGTTGTGCCTGTTAAAACCCAAAGTATACAACGAAACCCTTTAAATGATGAGATCATTCATTTGGATTTTATGAATGTTATTATGGATGAAGCCATTAAGACAAAGGTTCCGATTGAGCTCATTGGTCTGGCGATAGGGGTAAAAGAATCCGAAGGTGTTTTAGTGCACGGTTTGCGCGAAATTGAAGTTAAATGTTTACCTGGTGATATCCCGGATAAAATCGAAGTAGATGTTTCCGGTTTGGAGATCAACCAATCTGTGCATGTTTCAGATTTGAAGATTGCCAAAAAAGTTGAAATACTGGCTGAGCCGACTGAAATGGTTGCGACAGTTTCCCCGCCGACAAAAGAAGAAGTGGCTGCGGCGCCACTGACGCCTGAAGAAGTGGCTGCGGCCGCGGCTGCCGCAACCGGTGCGGCTGCTCCTGAAGGTGAAGCTGCCGAAGCGGGGAAAGCCAGGCCTGCGGTGGAAGGTAAAGAGGGGAAAGCGCCGGCTGATAAAGCAGTTAAGGACAAGAAACCGTCACCAGAATCAAAAAAATAGTGTCGGAGTGCTGAAGGTACGCAAGTTTTTCCGTTCAAATCTCGATAAATATAGTAGCCTGTTGGGAGGGGTACTTAATGGGAGATTTTGCTGCCGAAGGTGGCGGCGTCCACCCGGGCAAACCAATAATTTGGCCAACAGGCAAGGCTTCAAGTTCCCCGGTTAGTCCTTCACAAGAAGCGCAAATCGCTGGCGGCGTACGCGGTGTCCCACCGAGAGCTGCTCCCACTAAACCCAGCGAAGTTGCGCCGACTCAACCGACTCAACCAGGCGCTCCTGCTGTTCCAGCTAAAGCCGCTCCCTCAATTGTTCGACCTCTTACCGTAGAAGATATTCGGTCCCATTTACTTAAACTTCAGATAGAGCCGAATGATTTTAATACGACAATAGCTTCTAAAATGCTGCGCAATGGTCTTGAACTTTCACGAACAAATTTTGTCAATCTAATGACCCTGCTGCAGGGAACCAATAAATCACAGGCCATGCAGGAAGCCGCTTTAGTTATGCTTATGAAAGGCATTGATTCTCCAAAAGCAGTTCAAGTGCTTGGACAATATTTTTCTGAAAATCCTGGCCTGGCTACCCAAACATTAGCCCTACAAGAAGGGCTGGGTAATTTAATCTCAGCTTTGGGCATGGGGAAGGGCTTGATGAATGCTAATCTCGTGGCTCAATTAGGCGCGCTTTTATCCCAATTTGAAGAAAGTTTTCGTAATTTAACGGAGAAGGGTTCTCGGATTAATCGCGGCAATATGTTGAATGATGTTAGGGCTTTAAAGGCTTTGTTATCCGGCGTGCAAGACAAAGCTCCAACCTCCGATAGTGCGCCGGCGCAGGCGCTCTCTTCCGCTTTGATGGAATTCCAGGGTAAGCTTGACGGGACCATGCAGAACCTGCTTTCTCAGGCAATTCTGTCGCAGTCGGGCAGGTCAGAAGTAAATTATCTTTATCATCAAATTCCCAATGCGATGACTTCACCGCCAAAAGATTTTGAGATTGTGGTAAAAAGGGATGGCGAAGGTAAAGATTCTCATGTTGATCCCCGCAATACGCAGGTGGTTATGTCTATGGAGACGGAACATATGGGGAAGATGGTCATATCTATGATCGTTAAAGATAACAAGGTTTATGTTATTTTTGTTTTTTCGGAGAAAGAATATGGCGCTGAGGGACGCTCAAAGATCGCCAAGGAGTTTGGGGAATTTCAGCAGAAGCTGGCGGATAAGAATTTTTTAATAACCGGTTATCAGGTAAAAATTGATCCGGCCATGTGCAATATTCGGCCTTATTTGATCCCCATGCTGCCCGGGCTTGAGGATCTTTTAAGAAAGATCGACATCGAGGCTTAATTTATGGCAGAACCAAACGAAGAGAATAAAAAACGCAAAGCCGCGGTAGCGCTGCGGTATGATATTGATCGTGACAAGGCTCCTCTGGTGCTGGCCTCCGGGAGGGGGCCGGTGGCAGATGAGATTTTGCGCATCGCGGATGACAACAAGATCCCTCTTTACGAAGATCCCGAATTGGCTAAGCTGCTTTCTAAGTTGGAAATGGACACTGAGATACCCTCGGAGCTCTATACATTGGTGGCAGAGGTCTTATTTTTTGTTTATAAACTTGACCGCATGGCTGAAAAACGCGAACGTATGGTCGAGCGCCTGAAAGAAGAAGAAAAAGACAAGAAGAGACCCTGAATATATCAATTGACAAGGCCTGGATGAGCTTCTATAATTTAACCTAATATGACCGACAAAATTTTTGAGATCGGTGAAGCCGGGCTGGAGAGTTCAGACCAGAGAGTTCGGAAATTGATGGATAACATGGTCAACTCCGAGGTGCCCGGTTACAAAAAATCAGAAGCGATTATCCGTGGATTCCCCTTAGAACTTGAAGCAGCCACTCAGCGTATTTCTTCCGTTAAGCCTCAAGCCGACGGCACCTTTTATAACAATATACATGGTGCTTTGATTAAAACTGATAATAAGTTTGACTTAGCTCTGGGCTCTGACGGTTATTTTGTGCTGGCCGGGCCCTGGGGAGAAGGGTATACTCGAGATGGCAGGTTCCGCTTGGATCAGGATGGTCGTTTGCTGACGGTAGCCGGAAACTATCCCGTGTTGGGAGAAAACGGCCCGATCATCGTTTCTCAGGGTGCCGAGGTTGAAGTAAACCAAACAGGAGAGATAAAAGTTGACGGTATGGTTATAGACCGCGTTCGCGTAGCTAATCCTGAGGTGCAGGATTCATTAGTCCCACTTAATGGCAGTATTTTTAAAAGAAAAGATGCTGCTGTAATGCAGGAAATTGAGTCTCCACGCGTTATTCAGGGTTATGTTGAGGCCTCTAATGTTAACATCATAGAACAGATGGTGGAGATGGTCGCTCTGGAACGAACTTATAAAATAAACGCGGAGACTATTAAGACGCGGGGAGAAATGTTGACTCGAGCCATGGAGTTGGGCCGGCCAACTCAATAGGAGGTATAATAAATGTTTCAACCATTGTATGTGGCGGCTACGGGGCTTTCGGCCATGGAAGAAGAGATTCTTAATATTACCAACAATTTGGCCAATGCCAAGACCGTCGGATTTAAAAAAGGCCGAGCTGAAATGGAAAGTCTTTTTTATGTGGAGAAAAGTTTTCAGGATACGTTGTATGAAGCCATGTCCGGGTATGAGACAAATCCAATTGGTGTTGAATATGGTACTGGCGTGCGGGTGGCTGCTACGCCAAGCGATTTTACTCAGGGGGCCATGGATGTAACCAACAATCCGTTGGACGTTGCTATTCAGGGAACAGGCTTTCTGCAATTTAAAATGCCGGATGGCAGTGCGGCTTATGGCCGGGCTGGTAATTTGCACATAGATAACGAAGGTAATTTGGTTGATCCGAACGGCCGCCTGCTTGATCCGGAGGTTGTGATCCCCGAAGGAACAACTTCGGTAGTTTTTCAACAGGACGGCACAATCCTTGTGGCGGTAAATAACGAGAAGGAGTATTCCGAGATTGGCCAGCTTAATTTAGCCCGCTTTACCAATCCGGCAGGCTTAAAGAGCATTGGCCAAAATCTCTACGCCGCCAGCGAGGCTTCCGGGGAGCCCATGATGGGGATTCCCAATGAGAACGGCTACGGCAGCCTTAACCAGTACGCGCTTGAGCAATCCAATGTCGATGTAATCTCTGAAATGATGAAAATGGTTATGGTGCAGAGGGTTTTCGATACCGTGACTAAGGCCGTACAGTCATACGAAGGCATGTTAACTTCACTAGAAAAAATGAAGCAATAATGAAAAATGTTATAGTCGCTTTTTTGGTCGTGATCTTGTCATTTTCCGTTTCCGCTTTAAATAATCCTGAGGGCAAAATAGCGCAGGTTATTGAAAACTATGTTACAGCCAAATATCCTGCTTGGTCTGGTTTGGATATTCGCGTTACTTTTAAATACGCGGATAAGTTGTTTGAACAGTTGAGCGGGTATAATGAAGAGGTCGGTCTTGAAGTTGTTGAGGTTTATAAAGATTTTAAGCCGGTCGGTAACGTAATTTTTCCTATTAGGGTAACTGCCGGAGACGAAAGCCGAAAAGTCTTTGTCCGCGCCAGTGTCGAAGTTTTTAAAGAAATAGTTGTGGTAAAAAATAAAATCGATCGAGCGAGCCGGATTGAGGCAAAAGACTTGACCTTGGCGGAAAGAGATGTTGCCATGTTGCCGCAAAAATATTATTCCCAGATAGACCAGATTGCCAATAGTGAGGCCAAAACTACCATTTCCCAAAACAGCACTATATTTGAGTGGATGATCAAACAAATCCCCGTAGTGCGTCGAGGCGATGAGGTTGCGGTGGTAGTCAGCGGACCAAATTTATTAGTTAAAAGTAAAGGTGTCGCCTTAATGGATGGTTATATCAATAAAGAGTTAAGGGTAAAGGTCAATAAGAATACTTTAGACGGGGTTTTAGTGTCTAAAGACGAGGTGGAGGTAACATTAAAATGAGTAAATTGTTACCAGTGCTATTGTTAATTGTCAATTTTTCTTTGCCTGTGGCGGCTGATTCTGTCTGGGACAAAGAGAGCGCCTCACCCTATAGTACAGAAAAGGCCTATAAAATCGGCGATATAGTCAATATTGTTATTTTAGAAAGCACCTCCGCCCAAAATCGAGCCGGGACTAAAACCGACATCAAAGACGACCTGAGCTCCAAATTTTCGCACACCTTCGGCCGCTTAGCCCCATTAATTGGTACAAACAATCAGCTGGCCGGACAGTCGTATAACAGGTATCAAGGAGAAGGTCGGACTTCACGCACCAGCAATGTTCAAGCCCGGATCGCTGCCTGGGTAACAGATGTTTTGCCAAACGGTAACCTGACAATATCCGGCAAACACAAAGTTGAGGTAAATGATGAAGTTCAGGAGATAACAATTACCGGGATAGTCCGACCCAAGGATATTAGTGGGGCGAATACCGTTTATTCTTATCAGGTAGCCAATGCCGAGCTTTCAGTTAGGGGGACGGGGGTAGTGGCCGAAACCGAATCACCCGGCTGGATTACGCGGATATTAAATTGGTTGTTTTAAGGAGGATGTAATGTGGTGGTTAAGAATATTTATTATTCTGTTAACTGTTTGTGGCTTACTGCCATCCTCTGTTTGTGCTGAATCGCCGGCTGTCCGCATAAAAGATATTGCTCATGTTTTAGAAGCCAGAGATAATCAGTTGATGGGGTTTGGTCTGGTTGTCGGCTTGCAAAATTCCGGGGATAAGAGCCAGACCGGTTTTACGCAACAAGCCTTAACTAATTTATTGTCTCGCATGGGAGTTGTGCCTCAAGCGGTCGATTTTAAGTCCAGAAACGCCGCGGCGGTTATGGTTACCGCAACCTTGCCTCCTTTTGTTAAACCAGGTCAAAAATTAGATATAACTGTTTCTTCGGTCGGAGACGCGAACTCTCTTCAGGGTGGGACATTATTGATTACCCCTTTGCGCGGGGTTGATGATCAAGTTTATGCGGTCGCCCAGGGCAGCCTGTTGGTGGGTGTTGAATCAGCCACCCCAACGGTCCCTTATATCAAACAGCGTCAGACTACGGTAGGCAGGATTCCCAGTGGAGCTTTAGTGGAAAAAGAGGTGCCGGTTTCCATTGCCAACAAAGGTGTCTTAACTATCGTGCTGGATAATCCAGATTTTACAACGGTGACCAGGGTTGTCTCATCTATCCGCAGAGCAGGGCTTGATGCCTTAGCTAAAGATGCCGGGACGATTGCAATTTCTGTTTCCATTGAGGATAATTTAGTAGAATTAGTAGCGGAAGTTGAAAATTTGACCGTTGTGCCGGATGTCGTCGCCAAAATTATTGTTAACGAGCGTACCGGAACTATCGTTATTGGTGAAAGTGTCAAGATTGCTCCGGTTGCCGTATCTTACGCGGGAATAGATGTTATTATCGGTGATGTTTCTATTTTTTCGGAAGGATCTTCGGCAGATTCAGCGCAAGACGAGTCTCGTTATCGAGCGCGCTCACGGGCCAGTCTAAAAAAGACAGAAGGGAATCTTAAGTTGGTGGCCGGTGGGGCGACGCTCTCGAGCCTGGTGAAAGCGGTTAATACTATTGGTGCCTCACCCAAGGATTTGATTGCCATTTTACAAGCGATGAAAAAGGCCGGCGCGATTAAAGCGGAGCTAGAGGTGATTTGATGATTCCAAATTTATCAGGCGTGCCGGTGGCTCAGGCGTTACAGAAGGCCGGGCAAGCGAGTACTCTTCAACAAAGAGAACAGGTTAAGGACGAATTTCTGGTTATTTTTTATAAAGAATTACTTAAACAAGCTTTTGCTCCGCCCACTTTTGGCGTGGCTGAAGAAAAAAATTCATTTGGTTCTTTGGTAGGTAATGATTTGATGATAGAAAAGCTGGCCATGGAATTGGCAGAAAGTCGGGCTTTTGCTCTGGAGAATGTTTTACCGGCTCTGGTGGAAAGGAATATGACAGTTAGATGACCAGGGGAAAAAAACATTCCGCCCAAAGAACTGTCTTGCCAAAGTCGATTGAGGAATATCTGCCGCTGGTACATTCGATCGCGTCAATGGTTTCGGGCAAGGGTTTGCCGCCCAATATTCAATATGACGATCTGGTTTCAGACGGCACCGTTGGCTTGATGAAAGCCTGGGATAATTTTGACCCGAATCGCGGAGTAAAATTTGAGACCTACTCTTCATATAGGATACGGGGTGAGATCCTGGATGGCTTAAGAAATTATAACCCGGTACCTTACAGGGTCCAGGTGATGGTGCGTGACCTGGCTAAAAAGGGTGTTAAGTCGGTTGTTAGCAGCAAAGAAAGAAAAGAAGACGAGCTATTAGATAAAAAGGAATTGTCTGAAGCTGAATTTAAACAAGCAATTAAGCGAATTAAGAAAATTGTTTCTGCCTCGGCCCTGATGTATCTTTTATCGATTGAAGAAATGGCCGGAATGGGGATTGAGGCCCCGGTGCCAGGGGAGTCAACTCCGGCTTCAGAGCTGGAGTTCGCGGAGCTCAAGTTGAGAATTAGATCGGTCGTGCAGGAGCTGTCTCCCTTGCAGCGGAGGGTGACACAGCTCTTTTATCAGGACGGAATAAATCAGCGGGCAATTGCCGTAAAACTAAAATTGTCCCGTCCCAAGGTTTGCCGTCTATTGGCAAAAGCGATAAAAACAATTAAGGGGAAACTTAAGCATGATTGAACCAATATTTGATTCCCACTTTGACCGGCTGGAAAAAGCGATGGAAATTGCCACCCGCAGGCAGGAGATTATCACTCATAATATTGCTAACGCGAAAACCCCTGGTTTTGAGCCACTTACCTTCGACGAGGAATTAATGCAGGCGATAAAGAAAACAGATCAAAGAGAAGTTGTGCTTGAGGAAGAATTGGCCGCGCTCTCGGACAACTCTCTTAAATATTCGGCCTATGTTAAGCTTTTGTCTTCAAAACTTAATGTGTTGCGTACGATCGCGACACAAGGCCGGAGGTAATTAAGAAATGGGACTGCATCAAGCTATGGCTATTTCTGTTTCAGGGATCAAGGCTGAAAATATTGCCATGGAATTAATCGCTTCCAACTTAGCTAATATCGGGACTACCAATACGATTAATGGGGGACCCTATCGTCGGCGGTTGGCTATTTTATCTGACAAGCCGCTCTCCTTTGCTGATGAGTTGGCCAGAGCGGAACACAAATTGTTCGAGGGTGAGGGTGGGGTTGAGGTGGTTGATGTGATTGAGGATACATCTCCTTTCCAGAAAGTGTATAATCCTGGACATCCGGATGCTGACGCTCAGGGTTTTGTTTCGATGCCCAATATCAGTTTGTCCAAAGAAATGGCTGATATGGTGTATGTCTCAAAACTTTATGAGGCAAATATTACCGCTTACAAAGCGACCATGAAAATGATGCAAGACACCTTGCAATTACAATAAAGGGTGAAGATTAAATGGCGGAAGCAATAAATCCTATAAGTGCGGAGATAAAACTGGCCCAGATTCTGGGAAATGATTATTTGAGCGAAGCCCCGCAAGCGGTTATGGGGATGGCCGAGCCCAATAAATCTGTTGAATTTACCGGCAATCCGTTTGAAGATGTCCTGGCCAGGGCCATTGACTCTTTGGAGGGTATTAGCCGTTCTGAAATATCTGCCAATCAGCTTATTGATAAATATTTAAAAGGTGAAGTGGAATTGCCTGAGGTTATGTTGGCCCAGTCTAAAATGAGTATTATTGTCCAATTGGCGGTTACAACCATTAACTCGGCGGTTGCGTCTTTTAAAGAATTAACGCAAATGCAGGTTTAATTAGGGGAGGAAAAAATGGCTGAACCAGCAGTCCCGGCTGGCTTTGACGTAAGACGGATTCTCCTATTGGGAGGAGTTGTTTTTGTTCTTCTTTTTGCGGCCTTGTTCTTTGTATTCCGCAGTTGTTCTCCGGCTATTCGTGGTACGGGCGGTTTTACTGTTATTTATTCAAATTTAGAACTAAGAGACGCGGCTAATGTAATTGCCCGCCTAAAAGAACTGACTATTCCCTATGAGATCAGAGAAAATGGCCGGGCTATTGCTATTCCAAAGCTGAGGGCGGACGAGGCTCGCTTAGGCCTGGCAGAAAAAAATCTCCCTGCGGGCGGTGTAGTGGGTTGGGAGATTTTTGATGAATCAAAATTAGGGGCTACTGATTTTGATAGGCGTATTCAATTGATCCGGGCCATTTCCGGAGAGCTTTCCCGCACCATTCGCCGTATCGAAGCGATTGAGGATGTGCGAGTACAAATAGTGATGCCTGAGACCAGGCTCTTTGCCGAAAATGTTGCGCCGGTAACAGCTTCGGTTATGCTGCGCTTAAGGCCCGGAGCCGAGTTAAGCGCCGGAAAAATTAATGGTATTGTTCATCTGGTTGCCAGTAGCGTAGAGAATCTTTTGCCTGAAAATGTGACCGTTATTGATAATACAGGGAGGATTTTAACCGCTAAAACAGTTGGTCTCACTTCCGGAGTTATTAATCTGCCTATCAAAGAAGAAGCCCTGGCTGTTCCACTGCAGGAAGTCGTTACTGCCTCGGAAGAAGTTGTCGCGGAAACAGCGGCTACTCCGGAGGCAGTTAAGCTTACAGTTGAAGCAGAGGCTCGAGCGGAGATTGTTTCGGAAGAGGCGGTGGCTCTGACCGGGAGGCCGCCATCCCCGGAAGAGAAAATTTTGTTGAAGGTTCAAGCGAAAAATGAATTAGAGGAGGATTTGGGTGGTAAAGCCCAGGAGATTTTGAATCGTTTTTACCCGCCTAATAGTGTCATTGTTAAGGTTAATGTCGATTTTAATAGTTCTCAAAAAGATGCAATGGCAGAAGAGGCGGAACTCAAATTTAGCAAATTATCGGCCGTAATATTAATAGACAACAGGGTTGAGGTTTCGCAAGAACTAAAAGAGGCCACTTATAAATCCGTTGCGGCAGCCATTGGTTACAATAGTAAGCGGGGGGATCGGATTCTCTTGCAGAAAGTACCTTTTCACCTGGCGACTCCACCGCCCGAAGTCATTCGCAGCGAGGTGGCCAAAGTTCTGCCTCCAATAGTTAAAGAAGAAACAACGTCTTTGCCCATACTATTTTGGTGGCGCTATTTAGTTTGGCTAATCGGGGTTGGAACAACAATTCTTCTGATCATGTATATATTCAGGCTGGTCAAGCCAAAGCCGGCGCCTGTTAAGGTTGTGCCAAGGCAGCAGGTGTCTGAGGTCAGAAAACCGGTTGATCAAGCTAAGGCTTCAACTTTGGACAGAGTAAAATCCATGGCGAATGGTAATCCTGAACTTGTGGCCGAAATGCTAAAAAAATGGTTGTCAGAATAAAATGACATTGAGCGGCAGGGAAAAAGCAACGATATTTTTGTCCATATTAGGCGCTGAGGCTTCGTCTAGGGTCTTACGCTATCTACCAGATGAGTTGGCGGATTTGATCGCTTCGGGAATCAATCACCTGCCATCACCATCTACGGATGCCCTGGAAGAGGTGTTGGGTGAATTTAACTCTTATCTGGCTTTGCCGGAAGCCTCTGCTCCGCGCAAAAGACTTGAGCAAAAAGCCAAACCGGCTATGCCAAGAAAATCTTACGGTGCCCTTATGTATGAGCGGCCACAAATGGTGGCTTTTCTTTTATCTAAGATGCCTGACGCGCAAAGAGACGATGTGTTGATCAGTTTGCCGCGCGAAAAGACCATTGTTCAGGAGCTGCTGTCAAGTTTAAAAGGCAATCCTTTGTCAGCCAAGCTTGAGTCGAAGCTTAAAGAACAGTTTAAAGAAAGGTTGTTTACGGAATAATCATGGGCTTATTTAAGAGAAGTTTATTGGAAGATAAGGGAACATTCTTTGTTGAGAAAAAAAAGAGCGTTTTATTTAAACGTCCTTCTCAGCCAACGGTGGTGGCTCCTCAAGAAGTTCCCAAAGCAAAATCGGAAGCCCAAAAAATTATTGATGAGGCAATGAGGCAGGCCGAGGCTATACGTCGAGAAGCCCGGAAAGCGGGGAATGAAGCCGGGCGGGCGGAGACAGCCGCCAACGTCTCCGAAGCGCTAGAAACCCTAAATCAGGCGATTAAAGAACGGAAAACCATCATTAAAGATGCGGAACAGGAAATATTGACTTTGTCGATTAAGATTGCCGAGCAGATAATCAGGTCAGAGGTTTCGCTGCACCGCGACGTCTGTTTAAATATTGTGGCCGAGGCGATTGCCCGGGTTTCTGACAGGGAACAGATTATTGTCAAAGCCAGTCGTGAAGACGCGGAGTATTTAAAGCGGTATAAGGAGCGCTTGGCCGGCATGCTTGACGGGGTGAAAAGTTTTTCTATTCTAGAGGATGCCAATATTGAGCCCGGCGGCTGTATTATTGAAACCAACCTGGGTTTTATCGATGCCAAAATCTCTACCAAATTAAAGTCTATTGAGGAAGCCCTCAGAAAAGTTTCTTCCGAAGAAGAAGAGTGAATTTCTCCATGCAGATTGATTTTGATAAATACCATAAGGCTGTTGGCCGGGCCGACCTTGTTAAAGTAATTGGCAAGGTGGTTCAAGTAGTGGGCTTGATTATTGAGGCCCAGGTGGGTGGGGTGTCCGTTGGTGATCTCTGCGGCATCCATATTGAAAAAGATAATAGCGAGGCTTTTGCCGAGGTGGTTGGCTTTCGCGAAAAAAGGGTTTTGCTTATGCCTTTGGGTTCAACAGCAGGGATTGCGCCGGGAGCTCAGGTGGTGGCAGCCGGCAAGCCGCTAATGGTAAGCGTTGGTCAAGATGTCTTAGGCCGTGTTTTAAATGGTTTGGGTGAACCAATTGATGGTAAGGGGCCGCTCTCCGGGGAGCGAGGTTATCCTCTTGATGCCGATCCTCCTGATCCGGTTAAGCGCCCTCGCGTGGTTGACGTGCTCAAAGTAGGTGTGCGCGCTATTGACGGCATGTTAACGATTGGACGTGGCCAGCGCATTGGGATATTCTCCGGTTCCGGCGTTGGCAAATCGACCCTCATGGGGATGATCGCGAGAAATGCGGATGCCGAGATTAACGTAATTGCCTTGGTTGGAGAACGTGGCCGTGAGGTTCGTGATTTTATTGAAGAATCGTTAGGCGAGGAGGGCTTAAAAAAATCAGTAGTTGTCGTGGCTACCTCTGACCAGCCGCCTTTAATCCGCCTCAAAGCCGCTTTTGTCGCTACCGCCATTGCCGAGTATTTTAGAAATCAAGGCAAGACAATTATATTAATGATGGACTCGGTAACCCGTTTTGCCATGGCTCAGCGGGAAATCGGCCTGGCGGCCGGGGAACCTCCGACAACCAAAGGGTACACTCCGTCAGTCTTTGCGTTGATGCCCAGATTGATGGAAAGGTCCGGAACTTCAGTGGTCGGGACGATTACAGCTTTTTATACTATCCTGGTTGAAGGTGATGACTTTAATGAACCGATCGCCGATCACGCGCGTTCGATTTTAGACGGGCACATTGTTTTGTCGAGAGCCATCGCTGCCCGTAACCACTATCCGGCTATTGATGTGCCGCATAGTGTTTCACGACTTATGGTCAACCTTGTTTCAGATGAGCAAAAAGCGGCAGCCGGCAAACTGCGGGAAGTCCTGGCACGCTATGCCGAAGCTGAAGACCTGATCAACATTGGCGCTTATGTTAAGGGGAGTAACCCCAAGATTGATTTCGCGCTTTCCAAAATCGATCAGGTTAATAATTTATTAAAGCAAGGGACTTTCGAAAAGGTAGCTTTTCAAGACACGGTAAATCAATTAATTGGTATTTTTTCATAGCAAGGTAGGCTAACTAATGGCTAAGCCGCAACCAGGGAAAAAATTTAAATATGGGCTTGGAACTGTGCTTAAGGTGCGGGAGATAAGAGAAATAAAAGAACAGGAAAAGTTTGCCGAGAAGAATAGGGAGTATCTCAAAGAAAAAGAAAAGGAAGAGGAAATCGAACAAGAAAAAAAAGGTAAAGAAGAGGAGCTGCGGGGGGTTTTTCGTAATGGGACGATCTCCGATTTTGCCAAAGTTTTAAGACGGAAATCCCATCTCGATGTCTTAAAAGATGATTTGGATAAGCAGGTTGAGAAAGTGATCGAAGCCAGTAAGCTACTGGAAGAGCAGCGCGCCAAGTTGATTATTTCCATGAAAGATAAAAAGATCATGGAAAAACACAAGGAAAAGAAATTTGACGAATACAATAAAATCATGCAGGACCTAGAACTTAAATTTATGGATGAGATCGCCACCGAGAGATTTAAGCACGAAGACAGAGACTAAAGGGCTTTCTTTACTTTGCCGGCTTTTAAGCATCTGGTGCAGACGTATTCTTTTTTCTTTTTTCCTGCCACGATGATATTTATCTTTTGTAAATTTGGATGCCACAGGCGCTTGGTGCGGCGCTTGCTGTGCGACACGTTGTTGCCGGCTCTGGACTTTTTATCGCAGACTACACATCTTCTACTCATCCCGATCTCCTTATTACTGTATTCTGACGTGTTTCGGGATCCCGCTAAAGCGGGATGATCTTAATAGTATAGCAAAATTATGCTAAAATGACAATTGTGAAATTAGACACCCCGGCTCAGTATCTAAAAGGTGTGGGGCCTAAAGTAGCCAAACTACTTGGTACGCTTGCGGTGGAGACGGTCGAGGATCTCGTTTATTTTTTCCCCCGCGAGTATCAGGATCGCACCAATGTCAAACCTATTGCCCAATTGTCGGCTTCTAACTCTGAGATCGTCAAAGGTCGGATTGCCAGTATCAGTCACCAGATCACCCGCAACCGTTTTTCGGTTTTAAAGCTGGAGCTTTCTGATCTGACGGGGACGATCCAGGCTGTCTGGTTTAATCAGCCGTATTTGACCAAACTCTTTCGACGGGGAATGAAGTTAATTATTTTCGGAAAAGTAGAATATTCGAGTTTTGACAAAATACTGCAGGTCTCAGTGCGGGATTTTGAAGTAGACACCGGAGAAAATGTGCGGATAGCCCCGCTTTATCCATTAACCGAGGGACTCTATCCAAAAAAGCTAAAGAGCATTATTAAATCGGCTTTAGACAATTATTTGCCTGTTATTAAAGATGCTTTGCCCGACGATCTGCGCAAAAAATATAAATTATGCGGCGTGCAAGAAGCAATCCAGGCTTTACACTTTCCGGCCGACCTGTCCAAGGTTGAGCCGGCCCGCCACAGATTAGCTTTTGAGGAGTTTTTTTTCTTTCAACTAAATTTAGCTTTACGACAAAGCGCGGTTAAGGCGAAAGCTGGAATTGCCTTTAATGTTGAGCAAAAGATCTTAGATGGTTTTATCGGTTCTTTGCCATTTAAGCTTACCTCAGCCCAAAATCGTGTTATGACGGAGATTGTCTCTGATATGCGGGCGGCACGGCCTATGAATCGTCTGCTGCAGGGAGATGTCGGATCCGGCAAGACAATAATCGCCGCTCTGGCCGCTTTTCTGGCTATCCGTAACGGTTACCAAGTAGCGCTTATGGCACCGACAGAGATATTGGCAAAGCAGCATTTTGACAAGGTTATCCAGCTATCCGGTTATAGGGATATCCGGGTGAAACTATTAACCGGATCAACACAAAAGATAAAAGAGGTTAGGGTCCTGGATAAATATGATTTGGTCATCGGTACGCAGGCTTTAATCCAGAGGAAGATAGAATTCAAAAAATTAGGCTTGGTTATTGTGGACGAACAACATCGTTTTGGAGTTAAAGAGCGGGCTGTTCTGGCTGAAAAAGGGCTCACTCCCGATAATTTAGTCATGACGGCAACTCCAATCCCCAGGTCTTTGGGGTTAACTTTGTATGGTGAGCTTGACCGCTCGGTCCTTGACGAGCTGCCGCCCGGGAGGACGCCGATTAAAACCCACTATGTTCCGGAAAATAAGAGGCAAAGTTCCTATGAATTTATGCGACAAAAGATAAATGAAGGCCGGCAAGTTTTTTTGGTTTGTCCTTTGGTTGAAGAATCCGAAAAAATCGACCTTAAAGCGGCTATGGACGAAGCTGACCGGCTGCAAAGAGAGATCTTTCCGGAGTTCAAGGTTGGGCTAATGCATGGTAAGTTAAAAAGTGACCAAAAAGACAATATCATGAAACAGTTCAGGGCCGGAAAAATTCAGATTTTGGTTTCAACTACGGTGATTGAAGTTGGTATCGATATTCCCAATGCCACAATCATGGTTGTTGAGCATGCCGAACGTTTTGGCTTGGCCCAGCTGCATCAGTTGCGCGGCAGGATAGGACGTGGCTCAGAACAATCTTACTGTTTTTTGATCGCAGAGACAAAGTCTTCGCCGGCCAGGGCGCGGATCAAGGCAATGTTGGAATCTAGTGACGGTTTCCATATCGCTGAGGTTGATTTGCGTTTACGCGGGCCGGGAGACTTTTTTGGAACCAGGCAAAGCGGTTTGCCAATCTTTCGGGTTGCTGATATAATTAAAGACGAAAAAATACTGTGTCAGGCGAGGGTAGAGGCATTCGAATTAGTGGCAAAAGATGTAAATCGTGCGCGTAATCTCTGGCATAGCCAAAGGCAAGCGACTAAAGACGCCCCCTCAGGCGCGTCCCTTAACTGATCGAGCCAAAGAAGCGCTTTTTAATATTATCAGGCAAAATGTCGCGGGTTGTTATTTTCTGGATCTTTTTGCCGGCTCAGGTGCAGTTGGGATAGAAGCGCTATCCCGCGGGGCAGAAATTGCTTTTTTTGTTGAGCTCAATCGCACCGCGGTTAGGATCATAAGAGAAAATCTGTCTAATACAAAGTTGGCAGATCGAGCCGAGGTCTATATGGTTGATGCTTTTCGTGCGCTGGGTTCGCTGGATAAAAAAGCGGCGAAATTTGACATCGTTTATATTGGGGCGCCGTATGATAGCCCTAAACTGGAAGATGTTTTAGCTAAGCTCGGCGAAGCATCGTTGCTGAGAGAATCTGGTTTTATTATTGCCGAGCACAGGAAACAGCATAAATTACAAGAAGTTTACGGAAGTTTGAAAGCTGTGCGCGAAACAAAATACGGGGAGACGGTTTTAACATTTTATGAAAGTAGCAATTTATCCGGGTAGTTTTGATCCTGTTACCAACGGTCATGTTGATGTAATTGAACGGGCCTCCAATCTTTTTGATAAAGTGATTGTGGCTGTAATCCGCAATCCAGGCAAAAAACCTCATTTTTCTTTATCCCAGCGTGTCGCTATGCTCAAAGCCGCCTTAGCCAGGGGTAATAATGTTGTAGTAGAGAGTTTTGCCGGCCTGCTGGTAGACTATGCGCGCAAGAATAAGGCTGATATTATTGTGCGTGGTTTACGTGCGGTTTCTGATTTTGACTATGAATTTCAAATGGCTCTGACCAATAGAAAAATGGCTCCCAAAATTGAGACATTATTTTTTATGACAGACTATAAGTATTCTTATCTCTCATCCAGTTTTGTCAAACAAATTGCCAAATTGGGTGGGGATATCAGCGAGCTTGTGCCAAAAGCGGTAGCCAATAAGTTAAAGAAATAAAGGGGGCGTTGATTATGGAAATACTGGGTTTACTTGATACTTTGGAATCGATGATTTTGGATGGAAGCAAGATACCGCTGACAAAGAAAATATTGATTAATGAAGAAAAGGTTTTGTCGATTATAGATAAGATGAGATTGGTAGCGCAAGGTGGCGGTGGTTTTGCGAAGGGAGCAATTGTTTCCAGGCAGGATGGGTTGAATGAGAAGGCGGAGATAAAAAAAGGGATAGCTCAGGCCGAAAAAGAGACTGTCGATGGCAGATCTCAGGAGGAGGCTAAGTCGGTGGAGGTGCTCCAGCAGGCCTATCAAATGGCCAAAGAGATAAGGGATGGGGCAGACAAATATGCGGATGAAGTGCTGGCAAATTTGGAAGCAACGTCAACGAGAATCCTGCGGACAGTGAAAGCTGGCCGGGACAGGCTGAATAAAACAGTAGCGGTTGGGGAGAAACAGTGAAGAGAGAAGACGGTCGAACGGTTAATCAAATCCGGCCGGTAAAAATTACTCGTAATTACCTTAAATATCCTGAAGGTTCCGTTTTAATTGAGATGGGAAACACCAAAGTTATTTGCACAGCTTCTATTGCCGAGAATGTGCCCAGCCATAAGAAAGGTTCTGGCTCGGGCTGGGTCACAGCCGAGTACGCCATGCTGCCCAGAGCGACCACGCAACGTTCAGGGAGAGAAAGATCAAAGGGTAGAACCCATGAAATCCAGAGATTAATCGGGCGTTCTCTGCGCGCGGTTTTTGACCTCAACAAGCTTGGGGAGCGCAGTATCTATGTCGATGCCGATGTGATTCAGGCCGATGGCGGGACACGAACCGCTTCTATTACCGGAGCTTTTGTCGCGTTGCGGGATGCGGTGGCGCATCTGCGCAAAGCCAGGGTAATAACTGAAGATCCTATTAAAGAAAATATGGCGGCCATAAGTGTTGGGATTGTCAACGGTGTGCCAATGGTCGATTTGCCTTATAGCGAAGATGTAGCGGCTGAGGTTGATATGAATGTGGTTATGACGGAATCTGGTAAGTTTATTGAGATTCAGGGCACCGCCGAGCATGATCCATTTTCCAGGGAAGATTTGGATAAATTGCTTAATTTGGCTGGGAAGGGAATTAAGGAGCTGATTAAAAAACAAAAAGAGGTGTTGTCTAAATGAAAGGGATTATCTTAGCGGGCGGAACCGGGTCGCGCTTATTGCCTTTAACCAAGGTTACCAATAAGCACCTTTTACCGGTTGGCCGTAAACCGATGATATTTCATTCTATCGAAAAAATAACTCAAATCGGAATTGCAGATATCTTGATTGTGACCGGGGTCGAGCACATGGGAGATATTGTAGGGCTGCTTGGCAGTGGTAAGGATTTTGGCTGCCGCTTTACTTATAAGGTGCAAGACGAGGCCGGTGGGATTGCCCAGGCCTTGGGTTTGGCGGAAAGTTTTGTCGGCCAGGATCAAATGGTCGTTATTTTAGGCGATAATATTTTTGAAGATGATCTCAAACCATTTGCTGTGGCTTTTAAAAAACAGAAAATAGGTGCCAGGGTTTTGGTTAAAGAGGTCTCGGATCCCGAGCGATTTGGCGTGGTTGAATTAAAGGCCGGCAGGGTTCTTTCAATTGAAGAGAAACCCAGGAAACCAAAAAGCAAGTTTGTTATATCCGGTATCTATTTTTATGATCCGGAAGTCTTTGCCATCATTAGAACGCTGAAGCCCTCAAAAAGAGGGGAACTTGAGGTTTCTGATATTAATAAGGTTTATTTAAATAAGGGTAGGTTGGCTTACGATATTTTAAGCGGCTGGTGGACAGATGCCGGCACTTTTGAATCGCTGGAACGGGCCACCCTTCTTTCAGAAGGGAAGGTTAAGCTATGAAATTGTTGGTTACGGGCGGTGCCGGATTTATTGGCAGCAATTTTATTCACTATCTCCTGGCCAAGTACCCGGACGATGAGATCATAAACTTTGATAAGCTTACTTATGCCGGTAATCTTGATAATTTAGCTGATCTTGAAGGCAATCTACGTTATAAATTTTATAAAGGCGATATTTGTGATGCTGTGGCTGTTGAAAAGGCACTTGGCTTAGCCGATCAGGTAGAGGCTATAGTAAATTTTGCCGCGGAGACCCATGTTGACCGCTCAATTTTATCGGCCGGGGGCTTTGTTCAGACTGATGTTTTGGGGACCTATACTTTATTGGAAGCTGTAAAAAAATTTAAAATTAAACGCTACGTGCAGATCTCCACGGACGAAATTTACGGCAGTATAGAACAAGGGTCATTTACGGAAGAGTCGCCACTCAAACCCAATTCGCCGTATTCCGCTTCCAAAGCCGGCGGCGATTTGCTGGTGCGCTCTTATTTTAAAACTTATGGCCTACCGGTAATTATCACCCGTTCGTCGAACAATTATGGTCCGTATCACTATCCGGAAAAGATTATCCCTTTGTTTATTACCAATGCCATACAGGGGAAGAAACTTCCGCTTTATGGCGATGGAAAAAATGTGCGTGACTGGCTTTATGTCAAAGACAATTGTCAAGGGATCGACGCGGTTTTAAGAAGGGGCAAAGAGGGGGAGATTTACAATATTGGCGGAGAGAGTGAACGGCAAAATATTGAAATCACCAGAATTATTTTAGAAGAATTGGGCCAATCAAGCGATTTAATAGAGTTTGTCAAAGATCGTCCGGGTCATGACCGCCGTTATTCTATAGATTGTTCAAAGATCAAAAAGCTGGGTTGGCAGCCGGAAACGAAGTTTGAAGATGGGTTAAAAAAGACGGTTCGTTGGTTTGAGAGTAATCAGGAATGGTGGAAAAAGATTAAGGAAAAGCAAAAAGAGTTCCAGAAGTTTTATAATGAATGGTACCAGCGTTAGCCTCGTTAAAGTCAAAGGTGATGTAATCCAGGCGGTCCGAGAAGCCATGGAACTGGCCAAGTGGCGGGATTACATTCCTCACAAAGCTGATGTTTCTTTAAAACCTAATCTTGGTTGGGATCTCTTCTTGCCTGGAGCTGTAACTAGCTCCTGGGTAGTCGAAGGGGTTATTCAAACCATTCGAGAACATGTTGGTCAAATCTATATCGTTGAAGCGGGGCAGATATTGGTTGATGTGGAAAAAGCCCTGAAACAAACAGGGCTGGCCGCTTTGGTTGAGAAATATCAACTCAAATGGGTCAATATGTCAAAAGGCGGGTTTGAACGGGTAAACTTACCACGGGGTTTGATTTTAAAAGAGGCTCAGGTTCCGGAGATTCTTTTACACACAACCTTGATTACCATTCCTGTAATGAAAACTCATGGTAAAACAACCATTACCGGGGCGGTAAAAAACCAGTGGGGTTGCTTGCCGGAGTTTCGCCACAATTACCATTTAGTTGTTAATGAGGTATTGGTGGATATTAATTCAATCGCAAAACCTAAGTTCGCGGTGATGGATGCGACAGTTTGTTTAGAAGGGGACGGGCCAAAATCTGGCCGGCCTAAGATAATGGACCTAGTATTAGCTTCAGGTGACGCTGTGGCTCTGGATTCGGTGCAGGCCCAGGTCATGGGCTTTGACCCTTTAAAGATAGAACATCTGGCCAATTGCAGCCGGGCTGGTTTGGGTGTTTATCGGCCGGACAAGATAACTGTTGTTGGCGAAAGAATTAGTGATGTGCGAGATTCATTTGTTCCAGCCAAAAATAACACGGTTTCTGTGGTTGAATTGTTCTTAAGACGCAGTAGCTTTCTGAGAAAAATTGTTTTTCATACTTTTATTTTAAAAATATGTTGTTGGGGGGCGCTGGTTTGGTACTTCTTCTGGTACTACTTTGGAGTAGGGAAAAAATATCGGGATGAAATATTGAAACACCCGTTTTATGGCAAGCAATGGAGGGATGTCCGATGAAAGTTGGTGTTGTTGGTGGCGGGTTAATGGGGTTAAGCGCGGCTTACGAGCTGGCCAAAGCCGGTCATTCAGTTATTCTCTTTGAGAAAGAAGCTGTTCTGGGCGGGTTGGCTGTCTCGATTGATTTTGCCGGAGTTAGAATCGAAAAATATTATCATTTTGTCTGTCTCCCGGACAAAACCTATATCAATTTATTAAAAGAGTTGGGACTCGAGTCAAAATTGCACTGGCGACCAACCAGGATGTCATATTTCTACAATGGTGAGATGTTCCAATGGGGCGACCCGGTCTCGTTATTAACCTTTCCTCATTTGAGTCCGTTGGAGAAAATTCGCTATGGCTTAAACGTAATATATTGCAAATTGATGAGCAACTGGCAGAAAATTGAGCATATTTCAGCCGTAGAGTGGCTGCAAGGTTGGCTGGGTAAGCATTCTTATGATATTTTCTGGAAAGTTTTATTGGAACTAAAATTTTGGCACTATACTGATGAAGTTTCTGCTGCCTGGCTGTGGTCGCGCATTAGGAGGGTAGCTGCTTCCAGAAAAAACTTGGTCCAAGAGTATTATGGGTATGTCGAAGGCGGGACAGAGACTGTTATTAATAAGTTATCTGCCAGGATTCGAGAAAAAGACGGGGAAATTAGACTGTCTTCTCCCGTTTCCGCGATAAAAATAGACAAGGGCAGGGTAGAAGCGGTTATTGCTGATAGGCAGGAGTTTCAAGTTGAGGCGCTTATTTCTACAATTCCGTTGCCAGAACTTAAGAATATTGATATGAATTTGCCCCATGAGTTCAGGCAAAAGCTGGAACGGGTTAAGAACATCGGCGTAGTTTGTGCGTTGATTGAACTGCAGCAGCCGTTAACCAATAATTATTGGTTAAATATCAATGATTCACGTATCAAACTGGTTGGTGTTATTGAATACACAAATTTGAACGACTCGGATTATCTGAAAGGTAAAAGTATCCTCTATATTCCCCAATATGTTTCTTCTGCCGATCCGCTTTACGCCAAGTCCGACCAGGAGATTTTGGATGAATGCCTGGCTGGTCTTCGGATAATCAATCCGGGGCTTAAGGTTATTTCTGCCAGGGTATTTAGAAATAAGTATGCCCAGCCCATTCCTGAAAAAAATTTTAGCAAGCTGCTGCCTGAGATTCAAACACCAATCGGCAATTTTCTGATTGCCGATACGAGTTATTACTTTCCTGAAGATCGGTCGATTGATCAAAGTCTGCTTTTGGGGCAGAAACTGGCAAGGATGGTTTGACCTCTATGGCATGCCCATCATGTAAATCAAACGATTTCGCCCCATGGAAAGCACCCAGGTATGTCCAATGTAATAAATGCAGCTTGCTCTATGTCTTTCCCAGAGATAATAAGGATGCCTTTGAAAAAAACTTAAAAGATCGAGAACGACCAGCCGGTCACAAAAAATCGCCAGCCAGAATGGCGCGCGACGTAAAGCAAAAAGTGGACATTGTTAGAAAATGGAAAAACAACGGCAAAATCCTTGATATCGGATGTGCTGATGGAGATTTTTTAAAAGAGGCGCAAAAACAAGGCTTTGAGCCAGCAGGAATTGAGATTACAGAATGTTTTGCGGCAAGGGCGCGAGAACGGGGAATAAATATACTATGTAATGATGTTTTGCAGGCCGATCTTCCTGGTGAAACATTCGATATTATTACTATGTGGGATACGATAGAGCATCTATATCAGCCTTTGGAAACAGTACAAAAAGCCTATGTCTTGCTAAAAAATGGAGGGGTACTTTTTATTTTTACACCTAATATAGAGGGAATGTCTGCATTTTTGTTTGGCAAGGATTGGCAAAATATCCATCCAGAAGGGCATCTGCTGTTGTTTTCTCCTAAGACCCTGGAGGCCTTAGTTGAAAAGACAGGTTTGACCGTGAAAAACTCAAGAACTACCAATATTATAATGAGAGATGCTTCTGTTCAATTAAGCGGCCCGGGTATTTTTTCCAGAAACGGTTATCTGGTCAATGGCAAGAAAACCAGTTTGTTGAAAGTTTTTGTTAATGTCTTCTTAAGAGCTACAAGTGAAGTGTTCCCTTCTTTGATTTCTTCTTTTAAAATAGGGGATCATATCCTCCTGGTCGCCCAAAAATAATAATGAAGAAAATAAAAAAACAAGAAAAACAAACAATTTGGATATGGCCGGCTGTCATTATAGCTGTAATAGTGTTAAGTGTGGGAATGTTTTTTGTTTTACAGAAGTCTGAGCAACTCGTATTTTCTTTTTCAGATAATAGGGGGATGTGGCAAGTATCCGCTGGAACGACCTTCGACATTAAAGATAACCAGGTTGACTTAAAGAAACAGGGCAGGGATTTCTTTGTGGTTGTTCCGGATTTGAAAATTGATGGTTCCTGGTATGACGTTTGTGCTATTGAACTGATGACACCCATGGCTTATGATCAAGGGCACTTATTATTTATTTCTCCCATCAATCAAAGTTATGAATCAAATTTTGGGTATGATTTTGATACTGGCCGGGATGATAAATTCAATAAGATCTGGATCAATTTGACCCGTCACGGAGCCTGGCAGGGCAATATTCGTGAAGTATTGATCATTCTTGGAACAGATTCCAATAGTGCATCTATTAAGAGCATTCGATTTATCCATGGCAATTTCTTTGAAAAGATTAAAGCTTGGTGGGGTGATTTTAGCCGCTATTACGATCCAAGACTAGGCTCTTGTTTTGTGATGGCATCTCCATTTTTTGTCAGGACAAGTTTTACCCTGTTTTTCCTGCCCTTTTATTGGTGGTTTTTGGGTGGCAGCATTGTAGTCTATGCATTATTATATTTTATTAAAATTGATGCTCGAATTTTGAAAGTAATTATTGCCATTTTTATCCTTGTTATTCTTTTAGTCTGGGGGCTTTTGGATTTACGTAATAATGTTTACTACCTGAAGTCCATCGGGAGGAATATCAGTCTATATTGGGGAAAATCGTTGCAGGAAAAACGGGGCATAATTACGGGCAATCAGGAATTTATAGATTTTATGAAGTTTGTTGATGAAAACATTCCTCTTCGAGCAAGGGTCTTTAACCATATAGCGTATAACACATCGCCTCAAGGCCATAGTTATTTTCCTGAAAATCAGTTTAATTACAATCTGCGCCCTCGTTTAGAGTCGTTCTATCAATTTTCACATGAGATCCCCAAGCGTTACTACGTTGTATATGGACAGGCGCTGCCGCAATTAAGGGGGACAGACCAGACGCAAATGCAGGTTGATGCCTATCTTTCTCTGAAACCCGGGCAAACACTTAGGCAGAAGGTGGTTCTTTGGAATGAACTGGAAGATATTGATACATTCCATTTAGATCTAAAAGGCGCCGGAACTAACCTTGAGGTAAAAATTCTTGATAAAGATGGGGTGAAGATTATCGCAGATGGAGATCTCTTTCATGTGGGGACAGAAGAAACAGTTTTTAAACTTATTAATAAAAACAGATACACGGACAGCAGAACATTCGTTGAGTTAAAAAACCATGGCAGGGCAATCATTGAGGTTGGCATTAGCGCACACCCCAATCCAGACACCGGGCTGCAAGACAATAGCGGTTCTTTGTTTTTAAATGGCGCAAAAAAGAAAGAAGCACTGGCTTTTCGTCTAAGTTATCTGGTTAAAAATCCCCAACCGTTTAAGAAATTTAATGAGCATGCTTATATTTTAATGAAATGATGTATATATACTTATTTATTGCCTTAATACTAGTATTGTTGTTGGGGCTGGTTGTAGTTGATTTTATGGATAAGAAGCGCGGCCTGGCTACGCTGGAACGATTGGCTCTTGGTTTTCTTTTGGGGGTAGGCTTGCTTACTCTGATTCTATTTTGGTCCTCTTTTGTATATATTCCTTACCGTGTGTACATTGTTGGAGCGATCATCGCAATCTTGTTTATATTTAGAAGACCAAAACTCCAGGTTAATTATCGCGATCTGTATAATAAGAAGCAGCTGCTCTGGGTTCTTATATTCCTGGTAATTCTAATAAAATTGACATATTCTTTTGTAGAAACAGCCAGTAAACCAGAATATACCTGGGATGCCTGTGTCCATTGGACATATCCAGGCAATATTATCTATCAGCTGGATCAGGACAAATACAGTGGCATTCCAAATATCTTGAATAAATTTCCCGGTCATATTGCTCATTATCCAAAACAACTGCCATATATGCATTATTGGCTATTCTCCTGGATGGGGGAGGTAAATGACCAGTGGTCAAATATATATTTGCCAATTTCTCTGGTTTGTTTCTTGGTTTTGTTTTATTTCAATTTAAAAAGAGGGCGAGGGAGCCTTATGGCAATATTCTTTACCTGGGTTCTGCTTTCTGCTCCAATGTTTCTTTATCATACAACTTTTGGTTATGCTGATTTCTCTATCGGCATATATTTTTCGACGGGAATTATATTCTTCTATCGCTGGGTTTGTGAAAAGGATGAGCTTTACTTTTGGATTTTCGCAATATTTATCGCTTTAACGAGCTGGATTAAGTTTGAAGGCAAACCGATGATTGTCTTGGGGCTCTTGCTTTTACTGTCTTATCTTTGGCTGAATAAGAAACCAATCAAAAATCAACTGGTCAGGGTGGGTCAGTATCTTTTATGTTATGGCTTGATTGGACTGCCCTGGCAGCTTTTGCTTCATTTTAATAGTGTGCCCAGCGATGAACGCTTTCGACTCCATCTGAATTTTGTGGGTAATATACATGCTGACTTATATAATAAGTTGTTTATTGATGGCTCTTGGGGTGCCACCTGGTTTTTAGCTTTTTTCGTAATGGCCAACTTTTATAAACAATTTTTTAAGGAAGAGAATAAGTATTTATTGTTTGCTATATTTTTATTTTATTTTGCCATCGTGTCTGTATATTTAGTAACAGATAGCTATTATAATTTTGGCGGCGCGGCTTTTAACCGTACCTTGTTGATTATTTATCCGGTGGTTATTTTTACTCTGGGCAGAATCTGCCATTTTGATTTGACAAAATAGGCGCCTTCTTATATAATGTTCACATATTGAACAATAAATGAACATTAGCCATGATTAGCGAAAAAGAACTTAAAGTTATCGACGAAATATCCAGGGAAAAAGGGTTAACCCAGAGAGAGCTTTCCAGGAGGACTGAGCTTTCTTTAGGTTCAGTCAATGTAATCCTCAAGCGTTTGGCGACTCGAGGGATTGTTAAAACAAAAAACCTCAATTCAAAAAAAGTAGAATACCTGTTGTCTCCTCAAGGATTTTCAGAAAAAGCCAAGAAATCATATAATTACATCCTCAAGACGGTAAATCTGGTTAAGTTTGTGCGTGGAGAGATTGCTAAGATTGTCTTGGGTGAATTTAATAAAGGGCAAAAAAAGTTTGTGGTGCTTGGTGACGATGATCTGGCCGACATCATCGAGCTGGCCTTGAAGGGGTTTGATTATAGTAGAGTTAATGATATTCGTAATAATAAGGATAAAGACGCGCTAATTTTAATAGGTAAAGGGAAAAGAACAACAAATGGCTTCCGTTCAATAAATATTGCCGAAAAACTGGGCGGAATTTACTGGGGGCTCGATTAAATGAGCCAAAAAGCCTTAGTGACTGGTGGAGCTGGATTTATTGGCAGCCATCTGACCGAAGAGCTCCTAAGACAAGGCTTTGATGTTATTGTTATAGATAACTTATCTACCGGCAGGTTAGATAATATAAATGGTTTTGAGTCAAATAAAAACTTAAAATTTATTAAGGTCGATATCAATGATAGACATACGATCAAAGAGCATTTTAGCGGAGTCGATTATGTCTTCCATCTGGCAGCTTTAGCAGATATTGTCCCTTCTATTGTTAATCCTTTGGCTTATCATCTCTCCAATGTTGATGGCACAATCTCTGTCCTGGAAGCTGTACGCGAAGTTTGTCCCAATCTTAAAAAGTTTGTTTATACTGCTTCTTCCTCGTGTTATGGCCTCCCGGATAAATATCCGACTCCTGAATCAGCTGGTATCCGCCCGCAATATCCTTATGCTTTAACCAAAAATCTGGGAGAGCAAATTGCTCTGCATTGGGCCCAAATTTATAAGCTGCCGGTTAATTCTTTGCGTTTATTTAATGTTTATGGTCCTCGCTCGCGCACTTCTGGCACATATGGGGCGGTTTTTGGGGTTTTTCTAGCCCAAAAGTTGGCGAACAAGCCATTTACAGTGGTTGGGGATGGGACACAGACCCGTGATTTCACTTTTGTCAGCGATATTGTATCTGCTTTTATTGCGGCGGCGGAGTCTACTGTGACTGGAGAAATATTTAATGTGGGGAGCGGCAATACCTATAGCGTGAATTCTTTGGTCAAGCTGCTGCAAGGGGACATTACCTATATTCCAAAGCGACCGGGAGAACCAGATTGTACTTTCGCGGACATCGCAAAAATACAGCAGAAACTTAATTGGCGGCCAAAAGTGTCTTTGGCAGATGGAGTGCAGATTTTGCTGGATAATATCGATTATTGGCGTCAAGCGCCTGTCTGGACGCCGGACACCATTGAACAAGCGACTAGAGAATGGTTTGTTTATCTTTCTAATTAAGGGGGAGGAGATGGACGATCTTTATAATAAAATAAAAACCATAGCTGAGCTAGGAGAAATTGCGGCAGAGCTGAAGAAGCGGAAGAAAAAAATTGTTCACTGTCATGGTGTTTTTGATCTGGTGCATCCGGGCCATATCAGACATTTGGCTTTGGCTAAAAAAGAGGGGGACATTCTCGTTGTTACTGTGACTGCAGATAAGTTTGTCAAACGCGGGCCAGGCCGGCCGATTTTTAATGAGAATCTGAGAGCTGAGACGCTGGCAGCTCTTGGCAGTGTCGATTTTGTCGGCATTGATCATAATCCAACCGCTGTTGACGCCATTAAAGCGATAAAACCAGATGTCTATGTTAAGGGACAAGAATATGAAAATAAAGATAAGGATGTTACTGGCAAAATATTTGATGAAGAAGAAGCCGTCACCTCTGTGGGTGGGAAATTATTTTTTACTGATGATATTACCTTTAGCTCTTCAAAATTGATTAACGAACATCTTGAGGTGTATCCACCGGAAATTCGCAAGTATTTAAGAAATATTTCCGAAAAATATCCTATAAATACCATCGTTGATCATCTTAGGAGCATGAAAAAACTCAAAATTTTGGTAATCGGTGATGCCATAATTGACCAATATGACTATTGTGAGTCCATGGGCAGGTCTTTGAAAGCGCATATCGTGGTTACCAGGCATTTGTCGGCTGAATCTTTTGCTGGCGGGGTCTTTGCCACAGCCAATAATATTGCCGGCCTTTGTGGAGAGGTTCATCTGGTTAGCGTGTTAGGGACAAAAGATTCGCATGAAAATTTTGTCAAAGACCATTTGAAGCCGAACATAACCACAAAGTATTTCTATAAAGATGGAGTGCCGACTACGATTAAACGCAGGTTTGTCGATCAAGCCCTGAACAGAAAGATGTTCCAGATATGTTATATGAACGATGATCCAATAGCCAAAGAGCAGGAGAGCGAAATTGCCAGGTATGTTGAAAAGATTGTCGGGGATTTTGATCTTGTTGTAATTTCTGATTTTGGGCACGGTTTATTGGGTAATATTTTAGTTAAAACGATATGTGCTAAGGCTAAGTTTTTGACTATCAATGCCCAAACAAACAGTGCAAATACGGGCTTTAACTTAATTACCAAGTATCCCAGGGCCGATTATATTTCAATTGATGAGCCGGAGATAAGATTGGCTGCCCACGAGAAGCATTTAGATTTAGAAGATGTAATGAAAAAGATATCAGAGAATCATGATTATAATAATTTAACGGTTACTCGCGGCTCCAATGGCTCCATATTCTACTCTAGCCAAAAAGGTTTTCATGAATCTCCCGCTTTGGCTTCTAAAGTTGTTGATGCAATTGGAGCAGGCGATGCTTTTTACGCTTTTACGGCTCCTTGTGTTGCGCAAGGCTTGCCGCAGGATCTGACATCCTTTATTGGTAACGCGGTAGGCGCCTTAGCGGTGCAAATCGTGTGTAACCGGGAGCCGGTTGACGTTGTCGATCTTATTAAATATATGACTCGGCTTTTAAAATAGGAGAACAATTATGACAATACTGAAATATTATGATGAGATGAACAAGCTGGTTGGGCAGATTAAGGCTAAGTATAATGATGGCAGAGAGATTGATTTTTCAAGCGCGGCAGATAAGGTTGTTGAATTAATCCAAAAACAAGCTTCTCAGGGTAAAAAGCTTATGTTTATCGGTAATGGCGGCAGCGCGGCTATCTCCAGCCATATGGCCATTGATTTTTGGAGAAATGGGGAGATCAAAGCTACAGCCTTCACAGACGCCCCTTATTTAACTTGTATTAGTAATGATTTTGGTTATGAGCAGGTTTATGCCAAGCCGGTCGAGGTTTTTGCTGAGCCTGGAGACGTTTTAGTAGCGATCAGCAGCTCCGGCAAGTCTCAAAATATTTTAAATGGGGCGCAAGCGGCGCGCCAAAAAGGTTGTTTGATTATTACGTTGTCTGGTTTTGCTTTGGATAACCCGCTTTTTATGATCGGAGACCTTAATTTTTACGTTCCCTCCAGTACCTATAGTCAGGTTGAAGTTATTCACCATACTATTTGTCATTATATACTGGAACTTATTTTAGATAGAAAAGGAAAATAGCATTGAACGTTCTTGAAGAAATTATACACCTTCTGCCAATGATCAGTGATTATCATGCTCCTGATTCACAGTTGTATACTACCCTGGGCCGAATGGCGCGGGCTGAGGTTGAGCGGAGGTTCTCTGTTCCGGATTATAAGGCACATGATTTCAAACCTTTTGGCAATGTTGTTTTCCCCTATCATAAGCTGGGGGCGGTTGACTCACTTGATCTGCTTAATTTAGATGAGCTTATTATCTTGAGCTTTTATTGGGTAAATCGTAAAAGATATAAGAGGGTTGTTGATATAGGGGCTAATATTGGGCCGCATTCGATCATCTTGAGCAAATGTGGTTTTGCTGTGCAGGCTTATGAGCCAGACCCTAAACATTATGAAATCCTGCAGCAGAATTTAAAATTGAATAACTGTGCTAATGTGCAGGTTATTAATGCGGCAGTTTCTGATAAGCCTGGAGAGGCGGAATTTATTCGAGTGGTTGGGAATACGACGGGGAGCCATCTGGCAGGTTCAAAAGCCAATCCCTATGGAGAACTTGATAAGTTTTCTGTAAAACTTGAGGCGATTGGTCCAATAATTGACGAGGCTGATTTGATTAAACTTGATGCTGAGGGCCATGAAAAGGAGATTCTCCTGGCGACTAAGCGTGAACATTGGTTAGAAACAGATGCACTGGTTGAAATTGAGAATAAAGACAATGCTGCGCTCATATATAAACATTTTGAAGCCATGAAAATTAATCTTTTTTCTCAAAAAAACTGTTGGCGGCGTGTTTCTAATTTAGAGGGTATGCCCAACAGTTATCGTGAAGGAACCCTTTTTATATCAAATAAGACAAAAATACCTTGGGAGATGAATTAATGATTAAAAGAGTTTTAGTAACTGGCGGCGCCGGGTATGTCGGCTCAGTCCTAATCCCAAAATTGTTAGCCAAAGGATACAAGGTTAAAGTAGTCGATCTTTATATCTACGGAGAGGATGTTTTAGATTCTGTTAAAGATAATCCTAACCTTAAGCAGATTAAAGGTGACATCAGAGACGTCAAACTGCTTGAAAGAGAACTAAAGGGTATTGAGGCGGTTATTCATTTAGCCTGTATATCCAATGATCCTAGTTATGAGCTTAATCCAGATTTAGGGAAATCAATTAATTATGATGCTTTTATTCAATTAGTTGATATTTCTAAGAAAGTTGGGGTAAAACGCTTTATTTATGCTTCAACTTCCAGCGTTTATGGGATAAAAGAGGAGGACAATGTTACTGAAGACTTGCCGCTTAAACCCTTAACTGATTATTCAAAATATAAGGCTTTAGGCGAGGAGTATCTGATCGAACAACGTTGTCCGGGGTTTGTTACGCTAATTCTCAGGCCGGCAACGGTTTGTGGCTATTCTCCGAGACTACGTTTGGATCTTTCCGTTAATATCCTTACCAATCATGCTGTAAATAATGGGATGATCAAGGTTTTTGGCGGCGAACAGAGAAGACCCAATATCCACATTGAAGACATGACGGATTTATACGTCAAGACACTGGAATATCCGGATGAAAAAATTGACGGTAAAATATTTAATGCCGGCTATGATAACATGAGAATGAAGGAGCTTGCCGCGGCAGTTAAAGCTGTGGTCTCTAAAGAGCTGGGTAATGATAATCTTAAGATTGTTACTACGCCGACAGATGACAATCGTTCTTACCATGTCTCTTCTGAAAAGATTAAGCGGGAGTTGGGTTTTCAAGCAAAAAGATCGGTTGAGAGAGCTGTCCAGGATCTGTGTGCCGCTTTTAAGGCGGGGAAGATCCCGGATTCTTTAGAAAACAAGAGATATTTCAACGTAAAAACAATGCAGGGTCTTAATTTGAAATGAAAATATTAATCATTGGTTCTACAGGAATTGTGGGTAGTGCTTTCAAACGAAATCGAACAAAGAGTGACACTTATTTCTTTGAGGATCACAGCACATTGGAGATAAAAAATAGAGACCAAATGCTGGCGCGCCTTGCTGAAACGCGCCCGGATGTGGTTATTAACACAGCGGCGTATGTTGGGGTTAATCCCTGCGCTGAGCATCAGACTGAGGCTTATGCTGTAAATGCAGAAGCGGTCAGAGATCTGGCTGAAATTTGTAAGCAGCTTAATATTTGCCTGGCACATCTTAGCACCGACGCGGTGTTTGATGGCCAAAAGGGAGATTATTATACTGAAGAAGATGCAGCCAACCCATTAAACGTTTATGGTAAAAGTAAACATGCGGGAGATCTCTTTGTTGAGGATATCTGCAAAAAATATTACATCTTTAGGTTGCCAATTTTATTTGGCACAAGAGAAAACAAAGGAAATATTTTTATAGAAAAAATGCATAAGCTGGCCGCGTCTGGCACAACGGAACTGCTCATTTCGGATGACGTCTTTTCCTGTCCTTCGTTTAGTGATGATCTGGCCAGAGAAATATTGCGGTTAATTAAAGCTAAATTAGCCCATGGCTTGTATCATCTAAAAAATGAGGGTAAAGCTAGTTTATTTGAATTTGCCAGCACATTTTTTGCTAAATTAGGCCTGGAAATAAATATTAAAAGGGCAAAAGCTAAGGATTTTGCATACTATGATAAGGAACCCAAGCCACTAGATACTGCAATAAAGTCTATTAAGATAAAACATCTTAGGCCATGGGAAGAGGCCATGGATGATTTTGTGGTTCAATTCAAAAATAAGGAAGTCAAATAAATGTCTGATAAATATTTGATGGACGGCCAGAAAATGCTGTGGCATTTGGACCGCGTTAATGATTGGCAAAATGGCAAGCATATCGCGCCAATTCATATTGATGTAGGTTTAAGTAAGGGCTGTAATATTAAATGTCATTATTGTTTTGGTGTGGTCCAGGGCAATTTCTTTAAAAAAGGTGCTGAGACATATTTCGCGCGCGAACCCTTATTGCGCTATATGAAGGATGCTGGTGAGGCTGGGGTGCGCTCCATGGCTCTTATAGGTGAGGCAGAACCTACTCTTAATCCATATTTGTACGAAGCAATTGTTACTGGCAAGAAGGCTGGAATTGATATATCAATTGGAACTAACGGGATCTTGTTTGATGATGGGCCCAAGGGGGAAGAGGCGCTGGAACATCTGACCTGGATAAGATTTAACATTAGCGCCGCTTCTGACGAAGCATATAGAAAATTGCATGGCAGCAGGGATTTTGATCAGTTTATTAAAAAAGTAAAGTTTTGCGTCGCAACTAAGAAAAAGAGGAATCTTGGCGTAACCATTGGTTTTCAAATGGTCTTAACGCCAAAAGACCTGGATCAGGTTTTGCCTTTAGCCCGGCTAGGAAAAGAGTTGGGGATCGATTATTTAGTTGTTAAACAATGTGGCGATACGGTCGAAGGAGCTTTGGGCATATTTGATAGATTGCACGAATATAGAAAATATTCTGAGGTTCTCAAAGAGGCAGAGGACTTATCTACCGCTGATTATCAGGTAATTATTAAATGGGGACGAATTGCCAATGAAGGGAAAAGAAATTATAAACAGTGTTTAGGTGTTCCTTTCCTTATTTATTCAAGTGGCGATGGCAAGGTCTATCCCTGCGGCATGTTTTTTAATAACCAGGAAGAAGAATATTGTATGGGCGACTTGAATAAGCAATCGTTCAAGGAAATTATTGAGAGTGATCGATACTGGCAAATTGTAGAAAAAGTCAGGAATATTGATATGACTAAATGTTACGCCAGTTGTCGGACCCATGCAATTAATGAGTTCCTCTGGAATTGTGTGGCTAATAAACCGCCGCATGTTAATTTTATATGAACGCAGAAGCATTACAGAAAAAAGCTGAAGAGATAAGAGCCGTCTTGTTTGAAATGATTTGTAACGGAGGAGGTGGGCATATTCCCGCGGCCTTATCAATCGTTGAATTGCTGATAGTTCTTTATTATCGAGTCTTAAGAATTGATCCTAAAAACCCGGATGATCCTCGACGTGACCGCTTTATCCTGAGTAAAGGACATGCGGCAACTGCGCTTTACCCGATTTTAGCGGATAAAGGTTTCTTTTCTAAAAAACATCTATGGACATATGGGCAGAAAGGGACAATCCTTGGCGGGCACCCTGAAATGCATTTGATTCCAGGCATAGATGCGTCAACCGGATCATTAGGCCATGGTTTTCCCTTTGCTATTGGCATCGCCTTTAGCGGCAGGCTTGATCAGGCTGACTATAAGGTTTATACAATATTGGGTGATGGTGAGTGCCAGGAAGGGAGCATCTGGGAAGCCGCCTTGTTTGCCGCGCAAAAAGGTTTAGATAACCTGGTGGCAATAATTGATCACAATAAACTTCAGGCCCTGGCTCCACTTGGTGAAATTGTCGGCCTTGAACCCTTTGCTGATAAATGGCGGGCCTTTGGCTGGAGTGTTAAGGAAATAGATGGCCATAATTTTGATGAAATAATTTCTACCATTGAAACGATCCCTTTTGAGAAAGGCAAACCTGGTTTAATTATTGCTAACACTATTAAGGGGAAAGGAATTTCTTATATGGAAAATGTGCCAATCTGGCATTATCGGCTTCCCAACGAAGAAGAGATGAAAGAAGCCAGAAAAGAATTGAAATGTTCCCTATATGTAGGCGGGAGAACAAAACAAGCATGAGGGATCAATATATACGAACACTTTATGAGTTAGCAAAAAACGATCCTAGAATTTACGCTTTGATTTCTGATAATGGGGCGATTGTTTATGATAAATATAAAGAGACTTTCCCTGATCGTTTGATCAATATTGGCATTGCCGAAGCCACTATGATTAGCGTGGCTGCCGGCATGGCTTCGTGCGGCAAGATTCCTTTTACATACACTATATCGAGCTTTTTAACCATGCGGGCTTATGAGCAGATCAGAAATGATGTTTGTTTACAAAAGATGAACGTTAAGTTGGTGGGTATAGGCTGCGGTTTTGTTTACACTTATTTGGGGCCAACTCACCACGCCCTTGAGGATATCGCTATCATGCGGGCTTTGCCAGGCATGATTGTTTTGTCGCCTTGTGATTCAAAAGAGGTTGATAAAGCGACCCGGGCCGCAGCCAGGGTTAACGGGCCGGTTTATTTGAGGTTAGCTACTGGTCAAACGCCGGACATCTACGATAAGGAATGTGATTTTGAGCTGGGTAAGGCGGTTGAGTTGAGATCTGGCAATGATTTGACTTTAATCTCTACCGGGGTGATGGTATTTGAATCACTTAAAGCAGCTGATCTTCTTGAGAAAAAAGGGCTTAAAACTCGAGTAATAAATATACATACCATAAAACCGATTGATCAAGCGGCCATTCTTAAGGCTGCCAGAGAAACTAAAGGGATCATAACAATTGAAGATCATAGCATCAATGGTGGATTGGGTGGCACTGTTTGTGAAGTTATCGCTCAAAGCAAGCAAAAATCAGCTCCAGTAAGTTGTTTAGGCATAAAGGATGTATTTGAGCATGAATACGGCACTTTGGATGAGTTAAAGCAGACCTTTAGCCTGGATGCGGAAAGCCTTGCAAATGCAGCTTATAAATTACTTTAAAAAATTTGGTGTTAATAGGGCGGTTTTTTGGGGTGGGGTGGCCAAACTCTGGTTTGCTGTCGCTGGTTTGCTAACCCTTTTGGTCATTGCCGCCAAATTTTCTCCGGAGCTCCAGGGCTATTACTTCACTTTTTATAGTTTAATGTCGCTTAAGGTGATAGTTGAATTGGGGCTAACCTTTGTTATTGTCTATTTTTCCAGTCATGAATGGGCCAAACTTGGTTTGGACGCGGCGGGTAACATTATTGGCGAGCCGACCGCTCTTTCCTGTTTAAAAAGCTTGGCCAGGCTGGCCTTTATTTGGTTTTTCCTTGGTGCTGTTTTCCTGGCTTTAGGTTTGGGCATCGCTGGTTATGTGTTTTTTGCGCAAACTGATCAAACGGGCGTTAATTGGGTCTGGCCCTGGGTCGCTCTTTGTCTTGTAACCGGAGCCAACCTAAGTTTGTTGCCCGCTTTTTCTCTCTTGGAAGGGTGTAATCAGGTTGCCCAGGTTTACTACTACAGGTTTATTGAGGGCGTGGTATATTTTATTGCTCAATGGATAATTATGTGGTTGGGCGGTGGGTTGTGGGCGATTATTGGGGCGGGTTTTCTGTCACTTGTCTGGAGCTTGATATTCTTGACCGGACGTTTTTATAACTATTTTAAGAGTCTATTGGTCGCGGAGCTCACGCGGTCGCTCGATTGGCGTAGTGAAATTTGGCCGATGCAATGGCGGATCGCGATCAGCTGGGTTAGTGGCTACTTTTTGTTTTCGTTCTTTGTTCCTGTGCTTTTTTATTTCAAGGGAGCGATTGCGGCCGGGCAAATGGGTATGACCTGGAATATGGCCCGGGCGCTTTTAATGATTGCTTCCATGTGGATTGTTGCCCGGGCACCAGAGTTTGGTGTGGCGATTGCCAGGAAAGAATATCAAAAACTCGATCGTTTGTTTTTTCGTTCTTCCATGATGGCGGTTATTGTGGCGGCTGCCGGCTCAATATTAATGTTGGGCTTTATCTGGTTGTTAAATTATGCGCGACACCCGTTCGCGGCCCGATTTTTACCGCTTTGGCCCACGCTTTTTTTCCTGTTGGGCACTATTTTAATGATTGTTTCTACTGCGCAGGCCACTTATTTGCGGGCGCATAAAAAAGAACCTTTTATGTTTTTGTCGGTCGCGAGCGCTGTGCTGATGGTCATTCTGCTCTGGCTGGCCGGCAGCCGCTGGGGAGCTTTGGGCATTGCTATTTCTTATTTCTCCATAATAGCGTTGTTTAAAATTCCTTATGGCACACTGGTTTGGTCCCGCTGCCGCCAAAACTGGCATGCGGCTGATTTTCAGGTTGAAGATTTTTCAGAACAAATCGGCCTTGAGGAGAAAATTTAGGTGGGCAGCGAAACGCTTTCGGTCATCATGGCCAATTATAACCATGGGGTTTTTCTTGATGGTTGTCTTGAGGCAATTTGTACTCAATCCTTTTTGCCCAAGGAATTCATCATCGTGGATGACGGCTCAACCGATAACAGTGTGACTATTATTGAAGGCTTCATAAAAAAACATCCAAAGTTAAATATAATTTTATTGCGCAATGAAACCAATCGGGGAGTAACTTATTCGATTAATCGGGCGTTTGATCAGGCGACGGGAGATTATGTCTTTTGGCCGGCTTCTGATGACCAAATATTGCCTGGATTTTTTGAGCAATCCATGGAGATTCTTTCAGAGCATCCAGAGGCGGGCCTTTGTTGCGCCGATAGCCGTTGCTTATTGGACGAAAACAAGCTCGTTGAAAATAAAAGATTTTTAAGTGAAAGACCAAGATATTTCTCTCCAAATGAGGTTGTTAAACTCTACAAAAAAGAGGCCTTCACTCCGGTTATACCTTCGACCGTTGTGATTAAACGTTCTGTGCTCAAGGAGCTGGGCGGTTATATCGAGCAGTTTAAATGGTCGTGTGATTCCTTTGCTCATAACGTGGCCAGCTTTAGAGCTGGTATTTGTTATGTGCCTGAAATTCTCGCGGTGGTGCGCATACATGACGCCCAATACGGCTCGGTCCATGCCAAACAAGGCCGGCTGGAGCGTGGCGTGATCAAACTGATGATTGATACGCTGCTTACGCCCGAGTATACTGATGTGCTGCCAAAATTCCAGGCCGTCGCGCCTTTTTCTTTTTATCCTTGGGAAGTTTTAATGGTGGTTCTAGGTAAACGGGCATATTGGGGATTTTTCTCTACAAAACTGTTACGCTTCGCCCTGTTTGACAAGTTTGTGCGCAGATTGTTGCTGCGTCTCCTGCCCGAGGCTTTTTGCCGTTTTGTGATTAACAAGGCCAGGGGATTGAGAAAAAGAGGTTTATGAGAAGAGACATCAAGCAAACAATAATAAAAAACACAGCTTCTCTCCTTTTCGGCGGGCTGGCTTCCCAATTTCTCTCTTTTTTGGCTGTTGTTTACTTGGCGCGTATCCTTGGCCCGTCTGATTTTGGAAAAATCAATTTTGCCATGGCGGTTGTTATTTATTTTACTCTAGTTGCCGACCTTGGCTTGCCGATCTTGGGTACCAGGGAAATTGCCAGGCAAAAAAATAAAGTGAGAGACTACCTGGGGAATATCCTAAGCCTGCGCTTTATTTTAGCTCTCCTGGCTTTTGCGGCACTATTAGTTTTCACCTATTTTCTAAATAAGCCTTTAGAAATAAAGCAATTGCTAATCATTTTTGGCTTGGGGCTCTTTACTTCCGCGCTGCTGCCGGAATGGGCATTTCAGGGTATGCAAAAGATGGAATATGTCGGGCTGGGTAAAATAGTTGCTAATTTGCTATTCTTAGTTCTGGTCCTTAAATTTGTCAACAGCTCCCAGCAGTTATCGTGGATACCCTGGATTCGCCTTGGCTCGGCCGCAGTAGCCATGGTTTTGCTTTTGTTTTTGATTGTAAGGTTGTTTGGTTGGCCAAGATTTAATTTTAATTTCTCGATTTTATCCAAACTATTGAGCAAAGCCTCACCGCTTGGGTTGTCTCTTATTATGGCGCAAATATTTTATAACATTGATACGGTTATGCTTGGTTTTATGCGCACCGATGCGGAAGTGGGTTACTATAATGCCGCTTATAAAATTATTCTGGTTATAATTTTTTTGGCTGGTAGCTATCATGACGCAATTTTTCCTTTGCTTTCCAATTATTATAAAACTTCGCTAGATTCTTTAAAAAGACTACTGCGACAAACGCAGAAATTGATGGCTATTTTAGGCTTTCCTATAGTGATTGGTGGGGCTGTCTTGGCCCGGCCCATAATCAATTTGCTCTACAAATCAGTCTATTCTGAGGCGGCAGTGGCTTTCCAGATATTGATCTGGTCAGTGATAATAATTTATTTTAATACAACCTATAGTCGGGGTTTGGTTGCTTGCAACAGGGAGAAATGGTTCCTCCTGGGAACAACAATCCCCGCCATATTTAATATTGCTGCCAACTATTTGCTAATTCCCCGCTTTGGCATCAGTGGCGCCGCCTTTACGACAGTCCTTTCTGAAATGCTGGGTTTTGCCATAATGTTTGCGGGCTTCGGAAAAATTACTCATGTTCCTTTTCTTGAATATTGTTATAAGCCATTGATTGCCTCTGTTGGCATGATGATATTTTTGCTTTGGGGGTTGGGGAGGGACTTAAACCTCTTTGTGCTCATCGGTAATGGGATAATATTCTACACAGGATTTCTTTTCCTGATCCGGGGGATAACATTGGATGATTTTGGCAAATTTAAAAGGGTGTTTATTAATGAAACTATTGCTGATTAATCCATACTTTAACAGCCTGATTTATTCGCCAACCTTAGGATTAAGCTTTTTAGCGACGTATATTAAAGAACATAGCCGGTGCGAAGTAGCGGTAATTGAGCCGGTGACCGAGACGCTTGACGCAGCAGAACTTCTGGTGAAAATTAAAGAAACCGACTTTTTAGGCTTAACTTGTTATACCGAATCTCGATTTCAGTGTTTTGATTTTGCCAAAAAAGCCAAAGTCGCTAACCCCAGGTGCCAGATAATTGTCGGTGGGCCGCACGTCATGTCTTTAAGTAAA
>Ga0209343_10000696_pt1 | contig 46414 bp, 52 predicted proteins | sample RifCSPlowO2_02_FD_184026 | JGI IMG/M metagenome (GOLD analysis project Ga0209343, IMG submission 184026) | Groundwater microbial communities from Rifle, Colorado - Rifle CSP2_plank lowO2_0.2 (SPAdes) (version 2) | ecosystem: Environmental > Aquatic > Deep subsurface > Groundwater | place...
CGACATCGGCGTGCCGTCCTACCTGCTGCAGTCGACTTTGCTCGGCGTGATGGCCCAGCGCCTGGTGCGCACGCTGTGCCCGCAATGCAGGGAAAAGTGCGAGATCGACGACTCGGCGTGGGAGATGCTGGTTGCGCCGTGGAAGGCAGCCAAGCCCAAGGACACGACATACGCCGCCAAGGGCTGTCTCGAATGCCGCATGACCGGTTACCTGGGTCGCATGGGAATTTACGAAACACTGGTCATGACGCCCGAGCTGCGCAAGGCGGTCACCGACGAAACCGACCTCGATGCACTGCGCGAGAAAGCGTTCAAGGAAGGCATGAAGCCGCTTCGCATCAGCGGCGCCCAGAAGATCGCGACCGGCCTTACCACCATAGACGAAGTCATGAAGGTCGCGCCGCCGCCCGGCGGCGACCGGCGGCAGCATTCACACTGAGAGCGTGAGGCTACCGTTCCCCGCTTTCCGCTTACCGAAATTACAGCAAGAATCGGGTAGCCATTCCTGAGACTGCGCTTTATGCTGTGCGCACCATGCTGGCACAGACTGTTTCACGGAGCCCGGTTTCCGCACAAAGCGCCCCCGATACGCGCGACTACCAGCGCATCGAAAGTGCCATCCAATATCTGCGGCGCCACGCTGCGACGCAACCCGACCTGGCCGCAGTCGCGCGGCATGTGCACTTGAGCGAGCACCACTTCCAGCGGTTGTTCACGCGCTGGGCGGGAGTGAGCCCCAAACGCTTCCTGCAGTTTCTTACCGTGGAAGACGCCAAAGCGCGGCTGGTGCAATCCGGCAACGTCATCGATTTGGCGGACAGCGTCGGACTCTCGGGGCCGGGTCGCCTGCATGACCTCTTCGTGACGCTGGAGGCAATGACACCGGGTGAAATCAAGACGGAGGGCGCGGGCCTCACCATCCTCTGGGGAATGCACGCTTCACCGTTCGGGCCTTGTTTGGTCGCGGCCACGCCGCGCGGCATTTGCGCGCTGCGTTTCCTCGACAAGGCAACAAAGCAGGCTTCGGCGGCGCTGCTGCAGGAGGAATGGCCCCGCGCAAAAGTGGAGTTCGACGACGATGTGACCCGCGGGATCGCCGTAAGCATCTTCGATCCGATCGCCGCTTCCACCGGCAAACCGCTCGCGCTGCTGGTCAAGGGGACCAACTTCCAGGCCCAGGTATGGCGCGCATTGCTCGAAGTACCGTTCGGCGGCGTCTCGACCTACCGCAGCATGGCCGCGCAAATCGGGCAACCCACCGCCGCGCGCGCCGTGGGCAACGCCGTCGCAGCCAATCCGATCGCCTACCTCATCCCCTGTCATCGGGTGATTCGGGAGTCCGGCAGCTTCGGCAACTATCGGTGGGGAGAAAACCGCAAAGCGGCGATGCTCGGTTGGGAAGCTGCGCGCGCCGATAACTCAGTGCCCTGATACACTACCGCTGCTCACCGCTCGAGGCTTACTGAGCATTACGAAAATGCATGACGTTGCTCAGCCCTCATCCCCGACCCTTCTCCCGAGCGGAGAAGGGAGATTCGAGGCACAAATGGATTGTCATCCATTTATGCAAGGCTCAATAATATGAAAGACACGCTCAAGCCCGGCCTGACCTCCCAGTTCAAGTTCAAGATTCCATCCACCAAGACCGTCCCGCATCTGTATCCCGAGTCGGAGATGTTTCAGGTCATGCCGCAGGTGCTCGCGACGGGATTCATGGTCGGCCTGATGGAATGGGCTTGCATCGAAGCCCTTCGAGCGCATCTCGACTGGCCGCGCGAACAGTCGCTCGGCACCCGCGTCAACTTCTCTCATCTCGCGGCGACCCCACCGGGCTTCACTGTCACCGTCGAGGTCAGGCTCGACAAGGTCGAAGGCCACAAGCTGACCTTTTCCCTGTCGGCGCACGACGGCATCGACAAGATCGCGGAGGGTACGCATGAGCGTTTCGTGATCGACGCTGCGAAGTTCAACACCAAGGTTCTGGAGAAAGCTCGAAGTGTGGGCGTTTAAGAGGACCCAGTCCTGAGTCATTATTTCGATGCAGAATCCTTGGAGCCGCTCGTGTCGAGAAGGTGTAGGTCAGGTTGCCGCATCGGCGGCTACCTGACGCCAAGTGGACGTCGGGGAACGCTGCGCGTACCCCGACCTACGTCTAATCGTGCGACGAATTAACGACGCAGGACACTAGAGCTTGAGTTCGAAATAGTCGCTCCCGGCGCAGCTGTTGTCGTAATACGGCGGGCAAGCGGTGAACCCTAGCGACGCGTAAAGCGCGCGCGCCGCCTTCATGCCTGGCAGCGTATTGAGAACCATGCGGTGGTAGCCCGCGCCGCGCGCAAACCCGATCGCGATGTCGGCCAGCTCGCGCCCCAGTCCGGCGCCACGGTGACCGCCGCGAAATCAAGACGAGTTCACCCGCCACGAGTCACCGATTCGGCGTCATGCCTCTCAATGCGCCTTGCTCGCGAGGCGCATTTAATGAGATTTGCTCAAAAATCTCATTCCGCGGTCAAGCCCCTCAATGGTGAGCGGAAACATACGCTCGCCCAGCAACTCGCGGGTAATGCGAATTGACTCGTGGTAGTCCCACACCGCCCGGGGCTGGGGATTGAGCCAGATCGCGTTGTGGTAGACGGCCAGCAGGCGCTGCATCCACACGGCGCCCGCTTCTTCGTTGGTGTGCTCGACACTCCCCCCGGGGTAGACGATCTCGTACGGGCTCATGGTCGCATCGCCGACGAAGATCACTTTGTAGTCGTGCGGATAGGTGTGCATCACGGCCCAGGTGGAAACCCGCTCGGTCGCTCGCCGATGGTTATCCTTCCACACCCGCTCGTAGAGGAAATTGTGGAAGTAGAAGTATTCGAGGTGCTTGAACTCCACGCGCGCCGCAGAAAACAACTGCTCGCAAACGCGGATGTAATCGTCCATCGAGCCGCCGATGTCGAGAAACAGCAGCACCTTCACCGCGTTGTGCCGCTCCGGCACCATCTTGAGATCGAGCCAGCCGGCGTTCTTGGCGGTTGAGCGGATGGTATCGTCGAGATCGAGTTCTTCCGGCGACCCGACGCGGGCAAACTTGCGCAGCCGGCGCAACGCGACCTTGATATTGCGCGTGCCGATTTCAACTGAGTCGTCGAGGTTCTTGTACTCGCGCTTGTCCCATAACTTGAGCGCCCGACGGTGGCGCGACTCGTTCTGTCCGATGCGCACACCCTCGGGGTTGTAACCGTAGGCGCCGAACGGTGAAGTTCCCGCGGTGCCGATCCACTTGCCCCCGCCCTGGTGTCTGCCCTTCTGCTCCTCGAGCCGCTTCTTCAGCGTCTCCATCAGCTTGTCCCAGCCGCCGAGTACCTCGATCAGCTTCTTCTCTTCCTCGGTGAGGTGCTTTTCGGCGAGCTTCTTCAACCACTCCTCGGGAATGATCGCGACCGCCCCCTCGACCTCGATGATGCCCTTATAGTAGGCGGCGAACACCCGGTCGTAGCGGTCGAAGTATTTCTCGTCTTTCACGAGACAGGTGCGCGCGAGATAGTAGAAGTCGTCGAAGCTGCCGAAAATGACGCGCTTTTCCAGTGCCTCGATCAGGGTCAAGAACTCCCTGATCGAAACCGGGACCCCGCCTTCTTTGAGCTTCAAGAAGAACTCGATCAACACTGTGCGGCATCCCTCGTTGCGGTGGCATCGGCAGAACGGTGACGATTGCGTAACGAGACGCGCTCGGCCGAACCGTAAGATATCAAGGCAGAGCCATAAAAATCAATTACATGCGTCACCAATCCTGGTGTGCGCCGGTTACGTATCGTTACAATTTGTGACGGATTTTTAGGCCGATTTCCATGATCATGCAAGCAGTTAGGAGCGAAATACCTCGTCGGCCGCGGCTTGACGGCAACGGCGAGGGTGCCGGTGACTATAAGGAGGTTGGTATGTTTAAGCATCTGAAGGTGTTGTTGGCGGGTGTCGTGCTCGCGGCGGCGAGCGGTACTGCGGCCGCGCATGGCGGCGTGAGCTTTGGTCTTGCCCTCGGCGTGCCTATCGCGCCGGCGCCGGTCTACGTGGCGCCCCGGGCAGCGTATTACGATCCGTATTACTACCCGGCTCCCGCATACTATGCGCCTCGGCCCTACTACTACGCGCCTCGCGCCTACTACTACGCGCCGCGCCGGGCCTATTACGCGCCGGCTTATTACGCCCCCAGGGTCGTTATCAGAGCTCACCGGCGTTGGTAACGGCAGTCGCCACTAAGCGGCTCGCGGCTGTTTCGCATCAGCGTCCGGCGTGACCGCAATAATCGGGCGCAGAGCGGGTGCCGCGCGCAGAGCGATCGGGCGGCATGATTTGGCGCCACGCGTCGAGCTTCACCTCGAAAGCGAGCGTATTCGCGGGACTTGATGACGGCAGTACCACGGTTTCGTAGCCCCACGCGGCAAACAGCGACTCCAGCTTGGCCGCGGTTTTGCCGTTAAAGCAGATTCGGCGCAGGCGCCGGGCGATGCGTTTCACGTGTTCGAATTCATTGTGCCGGGGGTTGCGGATATTGCTGTCCAGACTGCCGGCGCGCTCACACCTGTCGATGATGTCCCACAGCCCGACATGGCGTGCAAGCAGCGTTCTGAGTTTCCCTTCATAGTGCATTTCATGAAGCGGGACCTCGATTACGCGCCCCACCAGCTTCCAGAATTGGTTGTGAGGATGGCCGTAATACTGCCCTTTCTGCAATGACGCGGCGCTCGGAAAGCTTCCCAGTATCAGGGTCGTCACGTTTTCGTCCACCACTGGCGGGAATCCGCGTGACCGTTTTGGCATACGCCTGCTTTCCTTGCCGACACCGGCGCCCTGGCGGTTCAATCAGCTTTTCCGCCGTGACATGAATACCACCCGCTCGAACAAGTGCACGTCCTGCTCGTTCTTCAATAGCGCGCCGTGAAGCGGCGGGATGATCTTGTGGCTGTCCTGGCTATGGAGCGCCTCCGGCGGGATATCCTCGGCCATCAGGAGTTTCAGCCAATCGAGCAGCTCTGAAGTCGAGGGCTTTTTCTTGAGCCCCGGCACCTCGCGGATCTCGAAGAATGCTTCCAGCGCCTGCCTGAGCAGCTGCCTTTTGATGTCGGGGAAGTGCACGCGGACGATCTTCTCCATCGTTTCGTGATCCGGAAAGCGGATGTAGTGGAAGAAACAACGACGCAGAAACGCGTCGGGCAGTTCCTTTTCGTTGTTGCTGGTGATGACCACCAGCGGACGGTGCCTCGCCTTGACGAGCTGCTGCGTTTCGTAGACGTAAAACTCCATGCGGTCGAGTTCGCGCAAGAGGTCATTCGGGAATTCGATGTCCGCCTTGTCCACCTCATCGATCAGCAGCACCGCCGGCGTCTCAGCCACGAACGCATTCCACAGCATGCCCTGCACGATGTAGTTCCTGATATCGTGCACCTTGGGGTCGCCCAGTTGGGAATCGCGCAGGCGCGACACCGCGTCGTACTCGTAAAGCCCGTGTTGGGCTTTCATGGTGGACTTGATGTGCCACTCATGGAGCGGGCGGTGCAAGGCTTTTGCAACCTCGATCGCCAGCATGGTCTTTCCGGTGCCCGGCTCGCCTTTGATCAGGAGCGGCCGCTCGAGCGTGATCGCGGCGTTTACCGCCAGCATCAGGTCATCGGTGGCAATGTAGGTGTCGGTGCCTTCGAATCTGGTCATCGAATCTCTTTCGCTGTAATGTCGATGCGGGCGTGTTGGTCGTGTGCCGGGCGCGGGCCTGCCGGCAATTATAAAGCAAGGGATTGCAGCGCCCAAAACCGTGCGGGATCATCCAGGAATTTTGTAACGCAGTGTAACAACTTGCCCTCTCGATAACCTGCGATACAAAATTTGCCATTTCTGACATTGCTAATTTGCGATAGCGTGCTTTAATCGCTTGGCCACAATCCGCGCTTCGCGGTACGCAAGTGAGCGCGAATGACGGAGGAGGCATAAACCATTCCAACCTTTTGACGGAGACAGAGTATGGAAAAGTCGCACAGAGTTGTTATCGGCATCGTCGCTTCCATGGGCCTCGGTTTGGGCGTCGCAAACGCGCACGCGCACCCCGGTGCCATGGGTGGCGGCATGGGACCCGGCATGATGGGTTCTGCGGGTGCGGAGCATCAGGGCCAGACGGGACCGGGACACCAAAGCGGCAAGGGCCCCGGACACAAGGGCGCAATGGGTGCTGGACACCAAGGTGGCACGAACACGGGCCCGATGGCAGGCAACTGTCCGATGGCCGCGCAGCACACCGCGCAACCCACCCAAAGCCGTAGTCATTAACCTCACGAGGGGCGGGGCAACCCGCCCCGTATTGCCGTTAACAAAATCGCATAGGGCAAAAAATGATTCGAACCTCATTACTCACAGCGGTATTCGTTCTATTGGGTTGGACCGGATTGCTGGCAGGGACTGCGGTAGCGCAATCCCCCAGCACTCATCAACACAGCTTCGGCGGCGCGGAAGAATGGGCGCAGGTCTTCGATGATCCGAAGCGCGACGCGTGGCAAAAGCCCCATGAAGTCATTCAGGCGCTGGCGCTCAAGCCCGATGCGGTCATCGCGGACATCGGCTCGGGCACCGGCTATTTTTCGGTGCGGTTCGCGCACATGGTGCCGAAAGGACGCGTTTATGGCGTTGACACCGAACCCGACATGGTGAAGTACCTCGCCGAGCGCGCGAAGCGTGAAAGACTGACCAACATTACCTCGGTAGCCGGAGCGCCCGACGATCCGCGTCTTCCCGAGAAGGTGGATCTGATCCTCCTGGTGGACGTGTTCCACCACATCGACAACCGCGAGCGCTATTTCCAGAAACTCCGCGCTTCACTCAAACCCGGCGGCCGCATCGCGATCATTGATTTTCGCATGGACTCGCCGGATGGTCCGCCGAAGAGCGCGCGCATCGCGCCGGACCGCGTGAAATCCGAACTCAAGACCGCCGGCTACACGCTTGCCCAGGAGCACGCCTTCCTGCCGAACCAGTATTTCCTGGTTTTCCGGCCAGCCAAGTCGTGAGCCTGTAAGTGATATCGATCAAAAGAGGATGGTAAGAAGCATGTTCAACGTTGACCGGAGAACATTCATACAAACGATCGCCGCAGGCGGCGCGCTGCTCGCAGCCGGAAAGCCTGCGTTCTCAGCAGAGATGGCACACCGCGCGGCATCAGAGGCCACCCCGGATTTCAAGCCGGATGTCGAAATCGAACTTGCGGCGGCCCCGGGCGAGTTGCCCCTGCTTTCAGGCGCGACGACCCACGTGTGGCAGTTCAAAGGGAAAGCCGTCAGAGGAGACCCATCTTCGTTTCAAATGCTGCCGGGCAGCGCGCTGCCTGTGATCCATGTCCGTAATGGACAGAAACTGCGCATTCACTTCGCCAACCATCTCGACGAAGACAGCATCGTCCACTGGCACGGCCTGCACCTTCCGCACAGGATGGATGGGCACCCTATGTACGCAATCCGCCCCGGCCAACGCTTCGTCTACGAATTCCGGGTAGATAACCGGGCCGGCACCTATTGGTTCCACCCGCACCCGCATGGCCGCACCGGTGAACAGGTGTACCGCGGGCTGGCAGGGCTTTTCATCGTGAGCGACGACGAAGAAAAAGCGGCCGCCCTCCCCTCCGCCGAGTTCGATTTGGCGTGGGTGCTGCAAGACCGCCTGTTCGACCGCAACAATCAGCTCGTCTACGCCCGGAACATGATGGAACGGATGCAGGGCTTTCTTGGCGACCGGGTCCTCATCAACGGGCAGGCGGATTTCGTACAGCCGGTGGGCACCACCGCCTACCGAGTTCGGCTGCTGAACGGGTCCAATTCCCGCATCTACAAACTGGCCTGGGATGATGGCAGGCCGTTAACCGTCATCGGCAACGACGGCGGACTGCTGGAAAGGCCGCTTCAGCGCCCGTATGTGACCCTCGCTCCCGCGGAGCGCGTGGAATTATGGATGGACTTCAGCGACCGTAGTGTCGGTGACCAGATCACGCTGCGCAGCCTGCCTTTCAACGCCGGGATGAGCATGATGGGAGGTTCGGCCATGGCCAACGGCAGCGCCTTCCCGGTGCTCAGGGTTCGCGTGGATCGCAAGCTCGCGAAACCGCGTGCCTTGCCGGCGAAGCTTTCCAATATTTCACGTTATCGACTGGAAGATGCGGTGAACCGTATTTCGCCGCGCACGTTCAGCCCCGCAATGGGAATGGGGCAAGTCAGTCTCAACGGCCGCAGGTTCGACAAAATGGATGAAGTGGCGGAAAACGAGATCGTCAAGCTGAACACGCTCGAAGTTTGGGAGCTTGCGAACGACGCAAGCATGATGATGATGGCGCACCCCATTCACGTCCATAACCTTCAGTTTCAGGTTGTGCAAAGGAAAGCCGATCCTCGCTTCGCCGGTGCCTACGAGACGCTCGGGGCGGGATTTATCGACGAGGGCTGGAAAGACGTCGTGCTGGTCATGCCCGGGGAACGGGTTAAACTGCTCATGAAGTTCACCGACTATACAGGGCTTTATCTATATCACTGCCACATCCTGGAACACGAGGACATGGGCATGATGCGAAACTATCTGGTACAGGCTTAACGAGGCCCGGGCATTCGTTGCAGCATTCTCGCAGCCGGCTCCGGTTGCAGGGTCACGTGTGCGATGCCGTAGCGCTTATCCAGCATCTGCACGACCGCTCGCAGAACGTCTTCCCAGTCCGTCAGGTCGTCGATCAGCAGATGCGCTGACAACGCGATACGATCCGATGAAAGCGTCCAGACGTGCAGGTCGTGCACCGACCGCACGCCGTTTATGTCGGCTATGGCGTGACCGATCTCCTCGAGAGAGAGGTGTAGCGGCACGCCTTCCATCAAGGCATGAAGCGCGTCGCGCAGAAGGCGCAAACTGGAGAACAGGATAAGTCCGCAGATAAAGAACGAAAGCAACGGATCGATTGCGACCCAGCCGGTGATGGAAATGACAGCGCCCGAGACAAGCGCGGCGATGGAACCCAGAAGATCTCCCATGACATGCAACAGGGCGCCGCGGATATTCATGGTTTTTTCGCCGCGCGCGAGAATCAGGGCCACGGCCGCGTTGAGCAGCAAGCCGACCAGCGCAACCGCGACAACTGCCTCTCCATTGACTGTCTGCGGCTCGATCAACCGCTGCACGGCTGAGACCGTAATCCAGACCAGCACGACCAGCATGAAGGCGGCGTTCACAAACGCGGCCACGATCTCCGCGCGACCCAAGCCATAGGAATGACGCGCGGAGGGTGGGCGACGCGCAGCCCACGCGGCGAGCGCCGCCAGCCCGAGCGAGGCGCTGTCGCTCACCATGTGCCCGGCGTCGGAAAGCAGCGCCAAAGAACCGCTCCACCAGCCGGCCAGCGCCTCGATAGCCGCATACCCGAGCGTCAGCGCGAGCGCCAGCTTCAACGCGCCGCCGGTGCTGCGTGCATGCCCGTGAGCATCAGCGCCGGCGGGACCTTGGGGTCCGTCAGAGCTGGTTCGATTCATAACCGTGACCGGATGCAGAGTTCCTCGTCCGCGGACTTGTGAATACGGGTGCGAAACCGCCCCCCGGGGTGCGGAAGTTGGTGGCTTGGCCCTGGTACAGGCGCGCGGCCAGCAATTGCACTGCGCCATCGTAGACGTAGTTGCGCAAGTCCAGTTTCAGGGCGAGCGGTGATGCCGCATCGCGGATGACGCGCTGGCTCGGGGGCACGAATGCCTGGGCGGCGCCGGGCGAATGAACGACGTCATGCCTAACCCAAGTAAGATATATCCCACCCCCCGCGCGGGAACATGATCTACATCAACCACAGCGCCTGTTTCGGCTTTGCGGGCGTTCTAACATGGATCAAACGAACGTGCGTTGGTTTCGCCAGCGTTGCCAGCAGTGCCGCGATGAACCGCCGGAATCAGCAGCACCGATGCATCCGCATGGCGCGCCACGTTATGGCTGACGCTTCCCAGAAAGATTTCCTCGACGAAACCACGCCCCTGGCTTCCCATAACCACGAGATTGACATTGCGTTCGCGGACCAGACGCGTGATCTCGTCGAACGGCGATCCGTAACACAACTCGATTTCGACTTCAGCATTGCCCTGCTTCCGGAGCCGTTCCTTCATTATTTCCAGGCGTCCGCGGTCTATTTCGTTGAACTCGTCCAACCGGTGCGTGAGGTGGGGATCGATGCGCGCCTTGTCCTGGACATGAAGGAGAGTGATGCGCCGCGCGCCGTCCGCTGCCAGCCTCTCGACGTAGGTGAATGCGTGGTCCGCGTTTTCCGAGAAATCCGCCGGAAACAGAACGTGTTCGCTGAAGTCGCAGCGCGCGGCCTGAACACACGCGTTCCCGGCATCCTCTTTCATCTCGATCCGCACGAGAAGCACGGGCTTACGAGCACTGTGAATGACTTCAGAGGCGACCCCACCCAGCAGCATTTCGCCCACCATCGAGTGGCCCTGCGATCCAACCACAATGAGCGAGTAGTTCTCCTCGGCGGCAACCCGATTGATCTCGAGTTTGGCGAAGCCCGGGATGATTTTCGTCTCGACCTCGAACCCTAGCTTTTCCAGAATTTCCTTTTGTTGGCCGAGGATGCCTTCCAGAGGCGCGGTGGTATAGGACAACGCGGTCGAAGCCGCCTGCTGAAAGTTGAGACACTGCAGGAGCAGGCATTGCTTCGCCCCGAAAGCCCTCAGTCCGCCGAGGCAATTCACGATGGCGAAGGACGCGGGCGAGAGATCCGTGGCAACGATAAATCGGCTAAACATGATCTCTTCTCCTTTCCAGAATCCGTTGGTCAATCAACGCCACCGCGAGCTATCCGCAGGGCTCGTCTCGTGGTCCTCGCCATGCGGGTCGAATAACCATGCGCTCGGAACGCAAGCAAAAGAATGCGCTTTGCCGACAGGTCTGCGCTGTCATGGGGCGCGTTCCGGGACCCTTAGCCCCCTTTCGTACCAGCCCTTGCTGGCATTGACCACACGCACCACCAGCAGCATCACCGGCACCTCGATCAGCACGCCGACCACGGTGGCCAAGGCCGCCCCGGACTCGAAGCCGAACAGGCTGATCGCCGCGGCGACTGCCAGCTCGAAGAAGTTCGAGGCGCCGATCAGCGCTGACGGACAGGCCACGCTGTGCTTTTCTCCCAGTGCTCGGTTTGCAAGGTAGGCGAGCGAGGAGTTGAAGAACACCTGGATCAGGATCGGCACGGCCAGGAGCGCGATGACCAGGGGCTGCTTGAGAATGGCGTCGCCCTGGAATGCGAACAGCAACACCAGCGTCAGCAGCAAGGCAGCGACCGACCAGGGCTGAATCCGCGTCATCGCGGCGTCGAACGCCGCCTGGCCCCGCGCGAGCAACCGCTTGCGCATTATCTGCGCGAGGATCACCGGGATAACGATGTAGAGGACGACGGAGGTGAACAGCGTCGCCCAGGGCACGGTGATCGAGGAGATGCCCAGCAGCAGCCCAACGATAGGCGCGAACGCGAAAATCATGATGCTGTCGTTCAACGCAACCTGCGACAGCGTGAAATACGGATCGCCGTTGGTCAGGCGGCTCCAGACGAACACCATCGCGGTGCACGGCGCGGCGGCGAGCAGGATCAGGCCCGCGATGTAGCTGTCGATCTGCTCTGCCGGCAACAGCGGCGCGAACACGCCACGGATGAAAAACCATCCGAGGAACGCCATCGAAAACGGTTTTACCAGCCAGTTGATGGCCACCGTCACGCCGATGCCCCTGATGTGACCCTTGACCTGGTGCAGCGCGCCGAAGTCGATCTTCAGCAGCATCGGGATGATCATCACCCAGATCAGCGCGCCCACCGGGAGGTTGACCTTGGCGATTTCCATGCCGCCTATCGCCTGCACCGGCTCCGGGAACAGTTGGCCTAGCACGATACCGACAACGATGCATAGCGCTACCCACAGCGTCAGGTAGCGTTCGAAAAAATTCAGCGGCTCGCCGGTGGCACGCGTGCCGGTGACATTACACAGTGCGGACATGGCTGACTCCTACGAAAATATTCTGGCCGGTCCCGTTCACCCCGCCCGCCCCTGACCCATTGCCGCAACGGGTCGGTTCAGAGTGACGTCGGCCATGATGCGACGTGCCGAGTTGCCGGCGCAGACGAACAGGGTTGTAGCCCTTGCATGTCGTGTCAGGCCCTTTCTGTCTCGCGGACCGCGCCCGCGACAAGTTCGAGCAGCCCGCGAACGCCCACCGGTTCCTCGGCGAGCAGCGGCACGACGGCATAGCGGCGGGCGTGCCGAGTGGCCACGACATCGATTTGTTCCACTTCGTTGTGCGCACGCCGACGCAGCAGGGGCGAGCGGGTGACCGCCGCCGCCAGGCTGTTGTTGACGATCCAGGCCCACGGCTCGATGCCGGCGCGGCGCAAGTCCTCCTGCAAGTTCGCTGCCTCGAGGACCGGAGTCCCTTCTGGCAACGTGACAATGAGCACCTTGGTTCGCGCGGGATCCTGCAACTGCATCATGGGGGTCCGGAAGCGCAGTCCAGCCGCTCCCAATTGCCGGGTCATCTCCCGATGGTAGGCGCCGGTTGCATCGAGCAAGAGCAAGGTGTGACCGGTGGGCGCCGTGTCCATCACCACGAACTTCTTGGCTGCTTCATTAATGATGCGCGAGAACGCCTGGAATACGGCGATTTCCTCGGTGCAGGGCGAGCGCAGATCTTCTTCGAGCAGGGCGCGTCCCTGGGCGTCAAGCTGTTCACCCTTGGTATCCAGCACATGCTGACGGTAGCGCTCGATTTCGACGCGGGGATCGATGCGGCTCACGCTCAGATTGTCGAGCGCGTCGGCGAGCGTCTCGGACAGATGGGCGGCAGGATCGGAAGTGGTGAGATGCACCGGGTATCCGCGCTGAGCCAGCGCAACAGCGAGAGCGGCAGCGAGCGTGGTTTTGCCAACGCCGCCTTTGCCCATGAGCATCACCAGACCATGGCCATCCGCTGCGATGCCGTCGATGAGCGTGCCGAGCCTGGGCGCATCGAGCGCCTCCTGAGGCTGGGCAGCAGAAAGAGCGTGGTACTTTTCTGACTCGACGAGCAGCCGCCGCAGCGCCTCCAATCCGATCACGTTGAAAGGCTTGAGCGCAACATCGTCGCGAGGCAGGACCTCGAGTGCCCCGGGAATTGCGGCGAGCGCTGCCCTCTCGCGGCGGAATATCGCGCCGGCAAGCGGATCGTGGCCCGTTTCGCCCGGCGGCAAAATGCCATTGATGACGAGAAACTGCTGAGTCAATCCGATGGCGGCGAGCTCCTGTTGGGTGCGCGCTGCTTCGCGCAACGTCGCCTGCTGCGCTCGGGCCACCAGTATCAGGCGGGTGTGCCGCGCGTCGGCCAGAGCATCAACTGCCGCCTTGTACTGCGCCTGCTGTTTCTCCAGCCCGGCGAGCGGACCAAGGCACGATGCATCGCCCTTGCCGGCCTCCAGGAAACCGCTCCAGGCGCCAGGGAGTTGCAACAAGCGGATGGTATGACCGGTCGGTGCGGTGTCGAACACGATGTGATCGTAGTCGGCCACCAATGAGACATCGGTCAGCAGTGCGGTGAATTCGTCGAAGGCCGCGATTTCGGTGGTGCATGCTCCTGACAATTGCTCTTCGATGCCCTTTCCCACATCGTGTGGCAACACCCCGCGCACCGGCCCCACGATGCGATCGCGGTACGCCTGCGCAGCGGCCTGCGGATCGATCTCCAGTGCGGACAACCCCGGAACATCGTCAAGCGGGGTAATGCGGTTGCCGATCGCGATGCCGAACACCTGCCCAACGTTGGATGCGGGATCGGTGCTGACGAGCAGAACGCGCTTTCCGCCTTCCGCGAGCCGAACAGCGGTGGCGCAGGCAATCGAAGTCTTACCTACGCCGCCCTTGCCGGTGAAGAACAGGAATCGTGGCGGGTTGTCGAGGAATCGCATGCGTGCAGCTTCCCGCATCAGCAGCAGCGACTGCCGCCGCAGCATGCGGCCGCGGTCGTCGATTCGGCGCGCGCTCCGATTCCGGTCCACCGGGCCAGTTCGTCGCGAGTCGGATAGCGGCCGGCCAGCGCCACCTCGCCGTCTATCAGCACGAGTGGCAAGGCTTCTTGCCCCGAGCGCTCCAGGAACCCCTTGACCACCGCGTTCTGCGCGAACGCCAGCGGCTGCTGAGACAGATTGAAGCGCTCGATTCTCGCGCCAGCCTTCTTGGCCCAGTCAACATCGGCGGCAAAGGTGACGAGCTGCTGGTCGACATCCACGCCGCACACGCCGGTGCTGCAGCACAGGGCCGGATCGAATACCTGGATCGTTTTCATTTACAAGCTCCTTGAAAGGTTGTCGGGGCAGTTCACGACCTATGCTCGCCGATGCGGTCGAGTTCCGCCTTCAGCCGCACACGGTCGTCTTGGATGCTTTCCAGCGGCAGCAAGAGGCACGCCTCGATGCGGGCGCGAAGGACGCGATAGGCCTTATCGAACGCTGCGCTGATTTCGGCGTCGGTGCCGGTGGCCTTGGCCGGATCCTCCACGTCCCAATGCGCGCGTAACACCGGCCCCAGGTAGGCAGGGCAGGTCTCCCCCGCGGCGCTCGAGCACACGGTGATCACGATGTCGGGGGTCAGCGGCAGGATATCCCACGACTTGCTGTAAAGACCATTGGTTGCGATGCCCTCACGCGCGAGCAACGTGAGCGAACGCGGGTGTACATATCCCGCAGGCTGGCTGCCTGCGCTCATTGCGCGCCAACCGGCAGGGGCAAGATGATTGAACGTGGCCTCCGCGAGGATCGAGCGGCACGAGTTGCCGGTGCAGAGAAACAGTACGTTCATCGGTCAGGCCGTCTTTGCGGTCGAAGGTGTCCGGGGCACTGTGCCTTTCGCGCGGCGCGGGATCGCGCATTGTTCAGGATTTCCCGCGCAGCACTCCTCGGTCAAGTAGGCGATCAGATCCTGCATCAACGCCAGATTGGCCCGGTAACGCTGGAACCGCCCTTCTTGCTCGACTGTGAGCAGACCGGCTTGCGTCATGGCTTTGAGGTGAAAAGAGAGGTTGGTCGGCGGCAGATCCAACGCGGCTGCGATCTCGCCGGCCACCAGCCCGTCCAGGCCTTTTCGAACGAGCAAACGGTAAATATCGAGCCGGACGCCGGAGGCAAGGGACTCGAAGAGGGTTACGGCACTGGACTTTCTCATAATTTAATATTTCAAATATAGTTGAATTATTAAACCATGGAAGCTCGGACACCGCAAGCCTCGTCTTTGATCCAAATCAACTGAACTGCTCGCGAAGTGTCGGCGCCGCGCAGGCCGCCCCTTCAGGAGACTGTTTTGAGTGGAACAAGGCAAGGGGCTTCGAAGCGTTCGCCTTTATGAAGCAGGGCAGCAGGGCCTCAACCGACGAACAGGATCGAATAGCGACTTCCGCCGTTCACCGGAATTTATAATAGGTGGAGTTGAGATAAGCTGTGATATCCTCCACTTCCTGGTCGTCGAATTTTGGATTCATCCGATCGTTCCAGTTCTCTACTTCTTTTTTCAGCTCCGTCAGCGTCTTGACCTTCGCGTTAGGCGGCAGGTAGATCTCCGTCCCGTGACACCCCAGGCAGGAATCATGAAGCCTGGCTCCCTTTGCAGAATCGCCAGACGGCGGCGCTTCGCAACCTGCACAAAAAGCACCGAGCAGCGCGCCTGCGCACAATGCGGCGACTTTCATTTCCGCATGTCTGGTGATGCAGGATCTGCAACGCGCAGCCCGCGCAAGCGGGCGCGTTCCTCGACCAGCTTCTTATGCTCCGCTCGCACTCTGGCTTCGTCGTCAGCGGATCGCGCGCCGCGTATGCGCTGCCGGTACTGCTCGCGCTCAGCAGGAGTCATGAGCTCGGAGCCCGGGATGATCTCGCGCTTTACGACCCTTCCCGTCTTGTCTTGGTCCTGGGAGGCGACAGAACCGATCCCCGCACTGATGAACACCACTGCTGCAACAAGTGTGCAGATGATGTAGCGCATCCCAACTCTCCTATTGTGTGCTGTAAATAAGTATGCAACGCTGGCGCCAGCGCTCCTATGATATCGCTCAAACGATCGTAAACCGTGATCACCCGATGCCGCCAGCCGAACTGCACGGACGGGGTGGCTGCTCTAGGCTGATCTGCCCTTCGCTTCGAATTGTTCGAGCGCCTCCAGCGCGTCGCAGCCGTACATGAGAGCGGGGCCACCGCCCATCATGATCGCGACACCGATCGTTTCCAGGATTTCCTTCCTGGCGGCACCAGCCTTGACCGAATCGTGCACGTGATAGGCGATGCAACTGTCACAGTGACCCGCAATGGAGATCGCGAGGGCCATCAGCTCCTTGGTCTTCGTCGACAGCGCGCCCTCGGCCTGGCTTTCCTTATGAAGATGGCGAAACCCGCCGAGCGTCCCCGGTGCCTCCATCATCAGCTTGGCCACCAGTTTCTGCAGTTGCTCGTATTGCTCCGGATAGTTGGTCATGAAAGTTTGCTCCTTCGATTGGCGGTTCACGTGATCCCTTGTCTGCCCCGCGTTAGCTCACGCCGAAGGCATCCACATGGATGTCCATCGCCCCGATTCCTGCCGCACGCAGCTCGGCGACGACGGCACCGAGCATCTTCGGCGGGCCTGCCACGTAGGCATCGCGATTGGCGATCGTGATGCCCGGTGCCCGCAGTGCATCGACCACGTTGCCAGTCACGGTGGTGATGCCCAGGGGAATGCCATACGCATCGAAGCCGCGCTCGGCGGCAAGGACGATATGCAGGTTCCTGTCCGACCAGTTCCAGTACTCGAGACGATCGATCTCGTAGAAATCCCGTTCATCCACGACTCCCCACACCAGGACGATGTCCCGCTGCGGGGCGAGCTTCAGTTGCTGCTCGATCAATGCCTCGATCGGCGCGAACCCCGTGCCGCCGGCGACGAACAGCAGCGGCCGGTCGACCGTGGAGCGCATCGTGAACGAGCCGAGCGGCCCGCGCACCCGCACGCTGTCTCCGAGTTTCATGCGGTTGAAGGCCCAGTCAGACAGGCGCCCGCCCTCGACCTGCCTGATCTGGAGATCGATGCTGCCGTCTTCCCGCGGGGCGTTGCCGATCGAATAGGCCCGGGACAGATATTCGGTGTCCGGAATCCAAACCTCCACGTACTGCCCCGGCGAGAACTGGCAGAAGCATTCGCCCTTGACCTTGGGCGTCAGGCGCAGCAGCAGGGTTTTGGCGTTCGGCCGGCTGATTTCGCCGACATCCAGCTCAACGAGCCGGTCGGGATGCGGCAGATGTCCCCTCCAGGCGAGGTCGCCCTGGCGGTCCCGGAGATCGTCCTCGATCGCATGGCGCACCTCGGCGCGATCCTCGAGCGCAAACACTGTGTCGAGCGGCGGAAACGCAATCGCGTGAGTCGGGCACGTGTTCGCGCAGGTGGTGCAGCCCACCATGCAGTTGAGCGGATCGACCACCACCGCCTTCTTGCGCTCGAAATCGAAACGGTACACGAGGCGGTTGCAGCCAGTCACGCACGTGCCGCAGCCGATGCAGGCCTCTTCCATCACGGTCGGATTCCACTGAATCTGCTCCCGCGGCACGCCGTGCCAGGGCTTCAAGAACTTGGGATCGGGCATGGCGCACCTCCCTCAATTATCGTCATGGAAGAATGAGACGAACACGCCGTAACATGACAAAGCGATCCGCATTGACCCCGGCGGATCGTTTGCATGCCGTCCCATCAAGACCGTTCGCCCACCGCGAGTCCTTCCGGCGGGCGAACGCATGGCTTACTTCTTCATGCAGTCGAGCATGAACTTCCACCGCGCCTCCCGGCGCAGGTTCTTCTCGTTCGCCTGCGTGAAGCAGGCGTCATGCTTGGCCGGGTCCTTGACCGCAAGCTCATTGAGTTGCTTGGCATACGGATTTCCGGCGCCATACGCGCCGGCACCGTATGGAGAATACGGCCCGGGTCCTCTTCCCGGCCATTGCTGGGCTTCCGCAACGAAGGGCAAAGCGATCGCCGCGCCCAGCACGGCGATCAGCGCGCGCTTCCTGAATGTCATAGTGAGTACTCCTTTGAGAATGACGGGTCACGTGACCCGCGGAAAAGTATCTCCCCTCCGCCCGGTGGTCATCTTGACCTGAATCAACTGCATCGTGGATTTCGCGGGTCCACAGTCGTTGTGACTCGAATCCGATGCGATGCGGATCGAGGTTATCTGTGAATGACCTTACCGCCGGTGGCGCCGCACCTCGGCCCAGCGGTGTCTTTCGTGCAAGACGTCCGCCTCATTGACGGACGCGGGTTCGGGAAGACGTTGAAGAACTTGCTTGACTCCCGCATGCGCAACCGCAACGTGCGGATCTTCCCTTACATATGCCCAGAATCGCCGGGGAAACATGGCAAACGCGCCCGGGGTTTCGGCCTGTTCAGGTGCGCCGATCAAGCGCTCCACCTCGGCACGGACCGCCGCGGCCTCGTCCTCGGTCGGGGAGGGATCGGCCCTCAGGAAAACATCGAGATCCACCATGAGCTCGGACAGCGAGCGGATCCATGCAAACCGGGGTTCAGTGACGAGGAGATGCAGGAACTCGTCCGGGTTCAGGAGGCTGTGGTGCTCCCGTTCGTAATCGCGGCGCGCACGCTCGGCGAGAGCGCGGTGCAGATCCTGGAGCCCCGCCGCCAGTTCTTGCAATGCATTCGTCTTCCCGGTGTGGTCCATCTGTCCCTCGTCACGCATGAGACTCGACCCACGCAAGCAGGGCTGAAAGATCGAGCGCGCCCGACTGGCGCGCGACCTCGCGTCCGCCCTCGAACAAGATCAGCGTCGGAATGCCGCGAATGCCGAAGCGCGAGGCTATTCCGGGTTCCGCCTCGGTATTGAGCTTGGCAAGTCGCACGCGCGGTTCGAACCGCGCGGCCGCCTGCTCGTAGGCGGGCGCCATCATCCGGCACGGCCCGCACCACGGCGCCCAGAAGTCCACGACGACCGGGATGTCGCTGTCGGCGACGTGACGGTCGAAATTCGTCCCGGTCAGCTCGACTGGGCGCCCGTTAAATAGCGGCTGTTTGCACTTTCCGCATTTCGCGCCGTCCGCAAGGCGGACGCGCGCCACGCGATTGGTCGTATTGCAATGCGGGCACACGACGTGCAGGACATCAGTCACCGCGGCACCTCGCGGCATGCGATGGAGCGGCGACGCACCGAGAATCGCGCGCCAGCCTCAGCCGTGCTTGCGGGAAAAAGCATCGCGGCTCACCCGAACATGAGCCACTCCGGACGGAGCAGCAGCAGCGCGCCGATCGCAAGCAGCACGCCCCCACCGGCAAGGTTCGCGAACCGCGCGTAGGCTGTGGTCGCGCCCGTGATCTGAAGAGTCTTCATCGCCACCACGAACACGAACAGGTCGTCGAGCATGAACACGAGGATGTACAACGACAGGTAGGCGTAATACTTCCAGGCCGGCAGGTTGCTCAGCGCGAGCACCTGCGTGTACACCGCGGGGATGCCCGCCGAGCAGATCAGCTCGACGAGGTTCACCGCGAACGCGAGCGCCATGATGCCGCCGAACGCGAGCCAGAAGCGGCTCTCGCTGGCGAGCTTGCGCAGGTTTTCAAACACGCGCCGGCGCGCTTCCGGGGCGGTCACCTTGCAGGCCGCATCCGGATTCTGAAAATACTCGCGAAGGTAGTAGAAGCCGCCGCCGAGAGCGACGAACCCCACCGCGGCGCGCACCCAGACCACCGCCCCGATGAAGAGGAGGAAATTGAGCCACGCCGCCATGAAGAGAAAATATACGAGCGCCGAGCCGGCGATGAACGCCGTGCCGAGCACCCACATGCGGAAGCGGTCCTGCATCCCGAGGAGCAGCCCGATCAGGAACACGAGCACCCACATCGCGCAGGGATTGAACCCGTCGAGCGCGCCCAGCACCACCGTCAGGACCGGCAGCGACAGGTCCGCCGTGCGGATCTCGCCGAGCAATGGGACGGAGATCGCCGACGGGATCATTCTCTGAGCGCCGCCATCGGGCCGGCGCGCGGCCGCGGCTTCCGCGTCCCCGCCGTCGATCGCGCGCAGCATGGGGCCGGCTGTGTCCGGGCAGCCGCTCGCCAAGCAATACGCGATCCGGCGCTTGAGCTCGGCGCCGCTGGTCTCGTCGGCCGCATAGCCGACCATCGACGCATCGCCCACCAGCGTGAGCGGGACCGCAGGGTCTTCGATCGCGAGTCTCTCCACGACGGCCGCGAACGCCTTGCGATTCGCTGCGTCGCGCGACACCTCAAGGTAATGCACGCGCAGCCGCGGTTCCTCCGCCTCGAGACGCTTCAGAAAATTGATCTGGCCCTCGCAATGCGGGCAGCCGATCCCCCAGAAGAGATAGACGTCCACCCGCTCCGGCGGCTGGGCCGCGGCGGTGACTGCAGACAGCGCGAAGAAAAGCGCCGCAAACGCCTGACGTATTGCTGCGGTTCTCACACGCTTGCGCCCCTCACGCGAGTTCGGGCGCGAGCGCGATGCCCTGCCCCCCCGCCGATGCAGAGCGTGACGATGCCGCGCTTCATCCCGTCGCCTTCCGGTTTCGACATATTCGATCTCCTAAGAACTGGCACGGGATTGGGCTTCGGCGGGGAACCGTTTCCCAGCGACCTCGCCCCCGCGGATGGCGATCACCTCTCCCTCTTCGAACGAATGCCAGGGTTCGCCGCTCAACGGCACGCTCGCCAGAAGGACGACGGTCTGTTGCGCGCCCTCGACGGACAGTCCGCTCGCCGCAAACCCGGCTTCGCCGAGATGGCAGCGTCGCTGGATCCAGACCAGGCCGGGCGGCTCGACCCGGGACGTAGCTGCCTGCATCCGCCGGTGACCGTGCGCGAAGAGCACGTCGCCATCCGAGTACAGGAAGTTCGCCGGCCCGAGCCCGCCCAGTTCCCGCGCGAAAGCGCAGACGACGTCAAACCGCGCGTCGAACGATGGAACTTCAACGGGCCGCCTCCACAGTTCCGACAGCCGGTCGAGCAACACGCAGAACGCCCGCTCCGAATCCGTCTCCCCGACAGCCGAAAAACGCCTCGGCCGGAACGCCGGCGCATTGAAAATATCCGCAAGCCAGCCGTTGTGCGCAAAAAGGTGCATGCGCCCGGCAAGCTCGCGCGCGAAGGGCTGGGTATTGCGATAGGAACGTTCGCCCATGGTCGCCCTGCGTACGTGGGCCACGACGATGGGGCTTCGAAGGTCATGGTCCCGCACGAAGCGGACCCAGTCGCTGTCCGCGGCGGCCGCGGCTTCCTTGATGAGGCGAACGTCCGGACCTTCGTAGTAGGCGACGCCCCACCCGTCGCGGTGGGGTCCCGAATGCCCGCCGTGCTCGGCGAGCTTCATCAGCGAAAGATTCACCGTGGACGGGATGTCGCTCGACAGTCCAAGCAGTTCGCACATGGGCGCTACGTCCCGGCTTCAGCCGTGTCCCCGCCGCGCTTTGCCTCCCGCCACGGCGGGAGGCCACGGTGAATCGTCCCCTCGAGCGGGCAGGCCGCGAGGACGGTATTGAAGATGGTGCCGAAATTGCGCACGTTGTGGTGCAGAAGATCGAGGCGCCGGTCCGGCTCGTCGGTGTCGACCCACAGCTCGTATTCGACGCCGGTCATCTTCGGCGGGCTGTCCTGGCGCCGGCCCGTCAGACGCACATCCACACCCCGCAGCCGGAACTTGAGCATCGGCGTCACGCGCTCGATGCCCTTGATCATGCAAGCGGCAATAGCGGCCAGCAGCAGTTCCGCTGGATTGAACGCATCAGTGCGCCCGGCGGTATCCGTATCGAGCGGAATCTTCGCGGATTTGCAGAGGGCAACGCTGCCGTGGGAATCGAGGCGCTGGGCGCTGACGTGGTATTCGAGGGCAGGTTTCTTGTTCACGCAGATCATGATTCCCTTTCCAGGAAAATGTATTGATAATGACGCATTTCGATCACTGTCCTGTTGATCCAAATCAACGCTCCATCGCCCTGGGGCGGCGAATGAAGCTTTTCTGCCATCGAAACAAACGAGTACGCGAATTTGATAAGGATCGTCAACGCCAGATTCGGCGAAGGCGTTACTATTGTTTTGCCCGCGATCGCCGAACTGCGAGAACTGGAAGCCGTCGTGGCTGTCGAATCGTGGATTGGTCTTGATTGAGAACTTCGAATTCATGGGGGAATGAGCTTATGCGCACCCGGAACCCGCTCCGTTACCTGCTTCTCGCTGCCTTCGCGTGCTCGGCCATACCCGCAGCGGCCGAGCCGACCGTTGTCGGTTGGATCGAACCGGTGAAGCTGGGCAACGAAGGACTCGTCGTCCCGGCCAAGCTCGATACCGGTGCAGACAACTCTTCACTGGGCGTTTCAGACCTCACCTGGATCCGTCGCGCGGACGGTGACTGGGTTGCCTTCGAAGTCAAGGGAAAGGATAACCGGAAGGCGCGCCTGGAGCGCAAGGTGGAGCGCGTGGCGCGCGTCAAGAAAGCGGCTGGAGGCGTGCAAGACAGGCCCGTCGTTCTGCTCGGCGTCTGCCTCGGCGATACCTACCGTGTGGCGGAGGTCAATCTCACGGACCGGACCGGCTTCAACCTGCCGTTCCTCGTCGGGCGCAGTTTCCTCGCCGAGGGCTTCGCGGTCGATCCTTCACGCACGGATACCACCGAGCCCGCCTGCACAACCAAGACTGCGTCGTCCGCAATCGCGGGTTAAAGACAGCAGCATCGGTCACCGGCCCCGCTCCCGCCGGGCCCATCACGGACCCGAGCTCTCACGCTCCAGCGCCAGTCGGGCGCGCGGCTTGCAGTCTGCGTGCCCGGGCCGTTCAGCCTTTCCCTTGCGCTGGATCAAACTGGCCGGTGCTTCCCTCCTCTATGCTTGATGGTGCGTCCACCGTGCGCGAAAACCGCTGGTGGGCCAACATGAGGGCACATGAAACGGGTTCATCTCTACGTACTCGCCGGACTACTCGCGGCGATTGGCCTTGGGGGGTTTTTCCACAAGCTTTTCGTGCTCGATTTTCCCTTGAAGCCCGAAGAGCGCACCGATGTCTGGCGCGTCGAGGTCCAGCTCAAGTTCGAAGCAGCGGGGGGACCGGCCAAGGCGAGCCTGTTCGTGCCGGGCAGAACGGGCGATCTGGTCATCGTCGACCAGAGCTTTGTCTCGCCCGGTTACGGCATCGTCACCGAGCCGCGGCCTGGCCACGGAATGCGCGCGACCTATTCGATCCGCGACGCGCGCGGGACGCAGGCGGTCTACTACCGCGCCGTCATCCAGCCGGCGCGAGTGCGGGACGAGGTGAGCCGCGCTCCTACACCCGTTCTGGAGCCGCCGGAGTTCGAGGGCGCGCAGCGTGTTGCAGCGGAAGGCGTGGTCGGCGCAGCCCGGCAACGCTCGTCCGATGCCGCGACGCTCGCCTCCCTCATCGTGAAATGGCTCAAGGAGGCGCCACGGGGCGGGGAAGCGGCGTTTCTGCTCGGGCCGCAGCCGTCGGCGCGCCGCATCGCTGCCGTGGCGGTGCAACTCATTCAGTTTGCCGGCATACCGGCCAGAGTGGTGAACGGCATTGCCCTCGCCCCGGAGCGGCGCGATGCGCAGTTCACGCACTGGCTCGAATTCTACGCGGACGGGCGCTGGCGGGAGCTTTACATCAATGAATCACATCGCGCGCCGCCGCATCAATTGCTCGCGTGGTGGCGAGGCAGCACGCCGTTTGCGGAGATCACGGGTGGGTCGGAGTTGCACTACAACATTTCCACGAGCCGCTCGTACGAGCTTGCGACCCGGACGGCCCTCAACCAGCAGCGCGCACTGGAAAGACAACTGGTTGAGTTCTCGCTGTTCGGGCTGCCCCTGCAGTCGCAGGCTCTGTTCCGCACGCTCGTAGTGATCCCGGTGGGGATACTGCTGCTGGTCGTACTGCGCAACATCGTGGGTGTGAAGACTTTCGGCACGTTCATGCCGGTGCTGATCGCGCTCGCTTTCCGTCAGACCGGACTCGTTTGGGGTATCGCGTTTTTCTGCATCGTGGTCGGATTGGGACTTGCGGTGCGCTTCTATTTTGAGCGGCTCAAGCTGCTGCTGGTGCCGCGGCTTGCGGCGGTGGTCATCGTGGTGATCCTCATCATCGCCATGCTGACGGTGCTCTCGTTCAAGCTCGGGCTGGAACGCGGGCTGTCCATCGGGCTGTTTCCAATCGTGATCATGACCATGACGATCGAGCGCATGACCGTGGTGTGGGAGGAGCGCGGCCCAGGCGAGGCGCTCCAGCAGGGCTTGGGCTCGCTTGTCGTCGGGACGATGTGCTACCTGGTCATGAACCTGCGGATTGTCGAGCACCTGTTCTTCGTGTTCCCGGAGCTGCTGCTCGCCGTGCTTGCCGTGACGCTGTTGATCGGGCGCTATAGCGGTTACCGGCTCACCGAACTCTACCGCTTCCGCGTGCTGGCCCCATGATGAACTGGTTCCGCACGGGCGCGCTGCTCGAGGCCAATGGCGTGATGGGCATCAACCGGCGCAACGCCGAATATACGCTCCGGTATAACCCGCGCGATTGCTATCCGCTGGTTGACGACAAAACGCTTACCAAGCAGCTTGCCGCCATGGCGGGCGTCGCGGTGCCCGAGCTCTACGGCGTGATCGAAATCCAGCAACAGGTGCGCGGGTTGCCGCAACTGCTCGCCAAATTCCAGGACTTCGTCGTGAAGCCCGCGCGCGGCAGCCAGGGCGACGGCATCATCGTGGTGACCGGGCGCTCGCGCACGCTGTATCGCACCGCCGACGGCTCCCTGCTCAACGACGATGACATGCGTTTTCATGTCTCCAATATCCTGTCGGGCGTCTACAGCCTGGGCGGGCAAACCGACAAGGCGCTGATCGAATATCGCGTCAACTTCGACCCGGTTTTCGAAGCGATCACCTATCGCGGGGTGCCGGATGTCAGGATCATCGTGTTCCTTGGCGTGCCGGTAATGGCCATGGTGCGGTTGCCGACGCGGCTCTCCGGCGGCAAGGCCAATCTCCACCAGGGCGCCATCGGCACTGGTGTGGATATGGCAACCGGCAAGACGCTGACGGCGGTGTGGCGCACCGAGATCGTCGCGGAGCACCCGGACACGGGTAATCCGGTCTCCGGCGTGCAGATCCCGCACTGGGATACACTGATAGAGTTGGCGGCGCGCAGCTACGAGCTGACCGGCCTCGGCTACCAGGGTATCGACATCGTGCTCGACCGTGACAAAGGGCCACTCATCCTCGAGTTGAATGCGCGGCCCGGACTGGCAATCCAGATTGCGAACCAGGCAGGGCTCAGGACGCGTCTCGAGATCGCCGAGCGTGAGCTGCCGAAGCTGCGGACCGTGGCCGACCGCGTTGCCTTCGCGCGTGAACGCTTCGCGCACCATGGGCTCTGATCATTCCACGAACAGCGTGCACAGCGTGGCTCCAGCGTGTGCAGCGCTCATCTTGTTGCTCTCAGCGGCCTGGGCTGTCCACGCGTCGCAGCCGGGTACCGTGCCTGTCGCGGGGTGGGTCGAGCGCGTGCGCCTTTCGCCGGGCGATGTCGTGCTGGAAGCCAAGCTGGATACGGGAGCGCGCACCTCCTCGCTCCATGCCGTAAACCTGCAGCAGTTCGAGCGCGACGGGAAACACTGGGTGGCTTTCGATGTGGTGGGCGACGATGGGCGCAGCGTGCGCATCGAGCGGCCGATAGTACGGATTGCTCGCATCAAGAGCGCCCTGGGCACCGACGAAGCGCGCCCCACGGTCACGCTCGGCATGTGCATCGGCCGCGTCTATCGAGTCACGGAAGTGAATCTCGTTGACCGCAACAGCCTCACCAAGCCCCTGCTGGTCGGCCGCCGTTTTCTCAAGGGCCGACTGCTGGTCAACCTAAACCGCCGCTACCTGCTCGAACCGGCGTGCAAGCGGAAGGCGGTGCCGTAACGCGGTCGTCCCTGACGCTCTCGCGCGCGCGAGTTCGGGCACAACGGTAAGCCCAATCGGGATATGAAGAAGAGCATTGTGGCAACTGGAGTCGTGGCACTCGCACTTGCGGTCGCGCACGCTACGTTCGCGCGTGTTACGCGCTTTCACCGGACCAGCGGAGCCGATCGAAGCCATGTGTGAACTGCTCGCCATGTCGAGCCGTCGGGTGACGCGGTTGACGATTTCGTTCGAAACACTCGCATCGCATGGCGCAAGCACGAACAGCACGCGCGACGGGTGGGGGGTCGCCTATTACGGCGGCAACGATGTCATGCTGTTCCGGGAGCCTGCCGCCGCCGGCGATAGTGCTCTGGTTCGCTTTCTCGAAACGCAAAGTCCGCGCACTGCGCTCGCCATTTCGCACATCCGGCGCGCGACGCGAGGTGGCGTCGCACTCTCGAATACGCAACCGTTCGTGCGCGAGTTGGCCGGGCGCATGCACGTATTCGCGCATAACGGCGACTTGCCCGGCATTGAACGGCGCCGGCGGCTGACCTTCGCCCGCTACCGGCCAGTCGGCACGACTGACTCGGAGCATGCCTTCTGCGCGCTGCTGGAACGCGTTCATGATCTCTGGCAATCGGCATCGCACGTTCCGCCGCTCGGCAAACGGCTTTCAGCGGTATCTCAATTCGCCGCCGAGCTGCGGCGCCTCGGACCCGCGAACTTCCTCTATGCCGACGGCGACGCGTTGTTCGCGCACGGGCATCGGCGAATACAACCACTTACCGGCGAGATTGCGCCGCCCGGTCTTTTTGTCCTGTGCCGCCGCTGTATCGAACGTGATCAGCGCATCGAAGCGCGGGGCGTCGGCGTGGGGCCGGGTTACCAGGAGGTGGTGCTTATCGCCAGCGTTCCGCTCAGCGACGAGAAGTGGCGGGCGCTTGCTGAAGGCGAGGTCATCGCCGTGTCGGGAGGCCACGTGGTGTCGCGAAGGTCTTCGCAGCGTTCAACATCCGCACTGGTACATGCATGCGGGTAAGCATCGGCTTTCCCGCTACTTCATCTGCTTCATGCTCGCCTGTTTATCCAATCAGCTTCGGCGGAAACCACGGGAGCGGATTTTCCGCGCCCGCAAAATCACCGGCCCGGTTAATGAACGTGCTCGGTTGCGGCTGGCGCCTGAGGTGCCGGGGAAGTCTTCGGACCCATGCCGGCGCGCGGGCCACGCGGTCCCATAGCGTTGCTCGCCATCATGCCGCGCCTCATCGCCGCCATGCCTTCCTGCGCGAGTTCGGTCACTTCCGCAGCGTGCCCCTGAAGTGCAGTGACTACTTTCGCATCAGTGGATGTCCGCGTCACGACCGAACCCTTCTCTGTCATCTCGACCGCAGACTTGATCTTGTCCTTGTTCTCGAACAACACCGGCAGCGTGGTGCTGAAAATATTGAATTCCCGTCCGTCGCTGAGTCGCTGCGACATGCTGGCGACATGGGCCTTGATGGCCTGCGCGACCTGCGGGTCATCGGACTCGGTGACGGTTCTGATGCCGTTCGGCAGATTGGTCACCGTGCGCCTGATCTTGTCATGATTCACCAGCAACTCATGAACAAGGTTCATATCGGCGGACGACCCGGCATCCTGCCGCGTGAGCATGGCTGTCGCACCCGCCATTGGACCGTGGTTGCCTGCGACCGCGCCGGGCCCCATGCCATGCATCATGCCCGGCCCCATGCCGGCAGGCTGAGCGAGAACTGTGGCGACCGCCAGACCCAGCCCTAACGACGCAACCACTCCGACTGCAATCTTGCTTGAGCGTTTCACGATCTCGACCTCCAGATAAGTTGATGGATATTCGATGGGGCGGGTTTCCCCGCCCCCTTAGGCCTAACAGGCCGGTTAATGAGCATGCTACTTCGGAGCAGGCGCAGCGAAAGGCGGCGCGAAGTTCGGGCCGAAGCCCGCCCTCGGGCCACGAGGTTCGGGCAGCGTGATGCCCTTCTCCTTGGCGCGCTTTTGCATCTCGGTGCGAGTTGCCGCGGCGAGTTTCTGGCGTTCCTCGGGTGTGGCGGCTGTGCGCATTTTCTCCATCAGCGCCGTTCGTTCTTCGGGCGTCATCAACTGTTGCCCGGCCATCGGTCCTGCAAAACCCGCGCCCATCGCGCCGGGTCCCATACCTCCCATCATGGCGCGTTTCATGCCACCCTTCATTTGGGGTCCCATGCCACCCATCGTTCCCGGTCCCATACCGGCACCCATGGGCCCCGGCTGGGCAAATGCGGTCACAACCGCGAGACCCAGACCCAACGAAGCGACGATACCAACTGCCAATTTCTGCGAGCGTTTCATGGTCGATTTCCTTTTAAGAGAGTTGAGTGTTGCTACCTTGATCGCCCGGTCCCGACGGCAGAGCCGGAAGCAGGGCGATCTCAGTGAGGACGATTAAACCAGCTCGTTGTAACTGGCTTATGTCACCCAAGTACTTTTTTGTATCGCCGTCTTGCAGCGCGCCTTGCTGTTACACTGCGTTACAATTTTCCGGCTTAGAACTCATCCAAACAGCGACACACAGCGCCCATAGTGGCGCAAGATCGCATTCTGATCGTCAATGACGACTCGGAAATCCACGGCCTTCCGCGTCAGTATTAACTGCAGCGCATGCCTTTGACGTGCCTCGGGCCAAGATCGCTGGTACTGCAACCATCGACGCTCCGAAGGGCGCCAAGTTGTCGATCAATCGGGGCGATCTCCGCATCCAATCGCTGACGAACGGGAGTCGGCGCATCGTACCGGATGCGCAGGCGCCCAATCCTCTCACCCTCCAGGCGGAGGCACCCGATCAATTCGATGCGATGACGGCATTGGTTTGACCCAGATCAACACCGGTCGCCCCGGGGGAGCGTATTCTTGCAAATATGACACACGCAATGGAACACTGTCAGCGGCCATGGTGGAAGCGACCGCCGGTGTGGTTCATCGCCACCGCCGTGGTGCTGGGGCTGCTCATCGGTGTCGGAGCCGAAATTGAATCGACCGGCAAATCGGCCGCGATGCCCTACGGTGCGTTTCTCGATCAAATCGAGGCCGGCAACGTCGCGAGCGTCACGTTCCAGGGAACGGAGATTCGCGGGCGTTTCAAGCAGCCTTTGAAGGACACGCAGCAAGATGCCTTCAGCACCCGGGCGCCGGACTTCGGCGATCCCGCGCTGATACCGGCGCTGCGTAAACAACACGTCGCGATCGACGTGAGCGCCCCATCGCCGTGGGCGTCGGTGTTCACGCGCATCCCCTGGCCGATGCTGGTTTTCCTCGCGGTGGTGCTGGCCGCCGCCCTCGTCCGACTGGTGCGTGGAGGGAAGGCACAAGCGGGCCCCGCTGCGTCCCTGCCGGCGCATGGAATGATGGGACTGATCTCTGGTCTCTTCGCGAAGCGGGACCAAGCCGGGAACCCGCCCACGCGCGACAGCGGCGAGCCGAAGAGCCGCTAGGGCGCCCTGGTGCACTCGACCGGGTGTAGCGATCCATGGCGCCGTCCAGCGCTTTGCGCTCCATGAGACAACAGGCGCGGACCGATCCGCGTCGCCGTGTGCGCCGCGCTGTCGCCGCGCTGGGTCTTGCGGTCATTGTCACGCTCATGTCAGCGGCGTGCACCACGCCGCGTCTCGATGTGCCGCGGCCGATTTCCGAGGCATGGCTGCGCCCGGAGGAAACTGCGCTCGGCCGTAGCGTCGTAGAGCAGATCACTCTTCATCCCGGGCAGTCCGGCATCTACCCGCTTGTCTCTGGAATGGAGGCGTTCAGCGTCCGGGCGAGCCTCGCCGAAAGCGCGGAGCGCACGCTCGACCTGCAGTACTTCATCGTACGAGAGGACACCACGACTCAGCTCCTTCTCTACCGCGTGCTGCGCGCGGCTCATCGCGGGGTGCGCGTGCGCCTGCTGATCGACGATCTTGATGCAGCGGGAAAAGATTTCGATCTCGCGAGTTTCGCGGCACATCCCAATATCGAAGTGCGCGCGTTCAACCCTTTCGCGAGCCGCGGCCCCCTCGGGCTGTCGCAGCTGCTTGAATTCCTCGGGGACCCGGCGCGATTGAACCGCCGCATGCACAACAAGCTGTGGATCGCGGACAACGCGATAGCGATCGTCGGCGGGCGCAATCTCGGCGATGAGTACTTCGACGCGCACGGCGAAGTCAATTTCTCCGACCTCGACATGCTCGCAGCCGGACCCGTCGTGCGCGACATCTCGCGCAGCTTCGACGATTACTGGAACAGCGAATGGGCGGTGCCGATCGAGGCTTTTGTCGCTACCCCGTTGGGAGCGGAGCAGCTCGCCGCATTCGAGCGGGTTCTGGAAGCGCGGCTCGAAAGCTTTCGCGACACCGACTATGCACGTATCCTGCGCGAGACGCGCCTCGGATTGCAGTTGCGTTCGGGGCAACTGCCGTTGATACCGGCGGACGCAATCGCCCTCTATGACCCACCCGCGAAGATTTCCCGTTCTGACGCCGATGCGGCCCCCAGGCAAATCTTCGCGTCGCGCATGCGGCCAATCGTCGACGCAGTTCAGCGGGAGGTCATCCTGATCTCGCCCTACTTCATCCCGAGCGATGAAGGGATCGCCGTACTGGGCGCGGTCGCCCGGCGCGGCGTGCGCGTGCGGGTCCTCACCAATTCGCTTGCCTCCACCGACTACGTGCCGTTGGCGTATGCCGGCTACGCACGCTTGCGCGCTCGCTTGCTTGCCACTGGTCTCGAGCTTTACGAAATGCGCCCGGAGCCCCGCGACGCCGGGGGCAGCCGGCGCCCGGGTGCTTCCTCGGGCGCCTACCTGCATACGAAAGCGATCGTCGTCGACCGGCGGCACGTGGTGATAGGCTCGATGAATCTCGATCCCCGGTCGCGCCTGCACAACACCGAGGTCGCCGTCCTGCTGGAAAGCACAGAACTCGGGGCGCGCCTCGGCACGCTGTTCGAGGAAGCCGTGCGGCCCGCACATGCCTTCCGCGTGGAACGCGCCGGACGCGGTCAGGAGACAGAGCTCGTCTGGGTCACAGAGGAGGCTGGCAAAGAGGTGCGCTACGACCGCGAGCCGCTCGCCGGGTTTTGGCGGCGGCTTCTTGCGAAGCTGCTGGGCGCGTTCGCACCTGAAGACTTGCTTTGATCGCGGATACGCTTAGGATCCGGCAAGTTGTGGCGCCGCTTCTTGACGCGCGACTGCTTGTCCGTGCCAGATCCCCTTACGGGCGAACCGCGTCTTTCCGGTGGCTGAGGGTAATCCGGTCGGCATCAATATCGAGCGTGCCATCGGCTTGCAGCCGCCGCAGTGTGCGATAGAGCGCTTCATGGGTCAGGCCCAGCTCGGCCGCCCACGCCTTGCGCGATTCGGTCAACGTAACCATGCCGTCAGCACCTTCCGACTCGATGTAGTGAACGATCCGTTGCGCCGCGCTCTTGAGGGCCAAGCGCTCGCACTGGGCGCGCAACTTGAGCACCTCGTGGGCGAGATGGGCCATCCACGCATCGCGGAATGTCACGTCCGTCGCAAGCGCGGCGCGAAAAGCCGTGGCGGGGAAGCGCAATAGGGCGCTCGTTTCGGCGGTAACGGCATCGCAGTGATACTTCCCCGTACCAATGCTTGCTTCCGCAAAAAAGCCCCCGCGCGAGCGCTGCAGGATGATCTCTGCCCCATTCCGGGCACGGCGAACCAACCGAACTTCTCCGGCGATGACGCAGAATACGCCCCGCAGCCGATCCCCGAGTCGAAACAGCGTCTCGCCCGCTTCAATCTCCCGGCGCTCGGCAACCCCTCGCAACTTGGGCGGAATGGTTGCCAAAGCAGGTAGGGATGCGATCAGCGCTTGCCAGTCCATGCGCTACAGAAAATCCGAGTTCCTATGATCGCGATCATATCACCGAGGAACCGCAAGGACGTAACGTTAATTTTGTTTCAATGCCGCGATGCAACTACACGGGGCATCCATGCAACACGCAGACAGCACCCCTAAAGGAGATGAATCATGAAACCGTTTATTTCTACCTTGCTTGCAGCCACTCTTGCAGGCGCGTCGTTTGCTGCCGTTGCTCAACCGGCTGGCCCGGGGCCTTGGGGCTGGCGCTTCGGACCGCCCGGATTTTACTACCAAGAAAAGCAGCTCGACCGCGCCACGATCGAGAAGAAAGCGAAGGCCATTCTGGATGGCGCAAGCAAAGGCCAATCCTGGAATACCCCGGCTGGCGCCCGCATCCCGATTCAGTCAGGCAAGGACGTGGTCGGCAATCTGTGGGAAGACAAAGACCTCAAGTCGCTCGGGGTCGGCGCCTACTGGGCAGGCCGTTTCGGCACGAACGCGGAACTGGTGGCCGATGGCAAGGTGGTCGGCATGCTCTGGGTCAAATGATCTGATCGTCGCCACGCAGAGCACAGGATCACGTGGCACGCGTCGCTGAAGTACCCGGCGACGCCGTGCTTTTTTGCCAGTAAGCCGAATCCAACATCAAGCCGCCGACCTGGGTTGATTAATGGGACAGGTTGATGCAGATCAACCCCTCCCTCCCCGGATACCGCTATAAGGAGGTGATTGAAAAGTTTGTTCGTGCGCATCCGGGTAGCTGTTGCGCGCTCCCTGCTGCTCGCTCTTTGGAGCATGACGCCGGCCGACGCCGCGGGCGAGCGATTTCGGTTTGATCAGGACAACGTGCCGGGTTGGGCTCTCATGACCAGCGCGGAACGTGCCGAGCATCACCAGAAGCTCCTCGGCTTCAAGCGCCTGGACGATTGCAATGGCTACATGGAAGAGCACAGAGAGAAGATGGAGGAGCGCGCAAAGGAAAGGAATCGGATTCTGCGCGTGCCGCCGCTCGACGTCTGCGAGCGGATGAAGGCCCAGGGACTCCTTGAGTAGTTTTCGCGCGGGCGCTCGCCGGCGGAGCCTATAGTGGTAACGAACTTGGCGGGCGGCGGTTCGCGGAATGATTGATATGGGATACACGAGACGCATCGTCGGCTGTCTGCCGTTCCTCGTCGCGATCTTCGTCGCCACGCACGTTTCGGCTGTGGAGGATAGCGAGGCGGTGTTCGCCGCGGTGGCCAAATACACGATGAAGATCGAAACGACCGTGCGCATGCCCTTCGTGCCAAAGGATGAGCTGGGGGTGTTCTTCGGCGCCGGTTTTGTGGTTGATGCGCGCCGCGGCTGGGTGATGACCAACGCGCACGTAGTGCAGCGGTCGCCTGCGACCATTCGGATGAAGCCGCGCGGCGGCGCCTGGATCCCGGTCAAACGGGTTTACGTGGATCCCTATCTGGATGTGGCGATTGTCGCTTCTGCGGAACCTGACAAGCTGTCCGGAACGACTGCGGCCTCGCTCGCCTGCGAGGAATTTCCTGCAGTCGGACACCCGGTCGGCGCCTTCGGCCATCCCTGGGGTCTCGACTATACCGGCACGCGCGGCATCGTCGCGGGCGTATCGGACAAGTTCGAGGTGGGCGCGCTGCTGACGGACGCCCCGATCAACAGCGGGAACTCCGGCGGTCCTCTAATCAGCCTCGTCACGGGGCGGGTCGTTGGCATCAACACCTCCGCGATCGACGCCGCGGGCGTGCAAAACCTGAACTTCGCGGTCGCCGCGCGCTACGCCTGCAAGATTCTCGACCTCCTGCGCGCGGGACGCGACCCCTCGCCGCCGGAGGGAACACTCGTTTTTTTCGATGATGTGGAGGACACGGGCATCCTCAAAGTGGCGCGCAACTTCACGCCGCCGGGGCACCTCGCGCTCTTGCCTGGCGACATGATCAAAGCAGTCGTTGGCGAAGCCGGACCGATCACCCGCGAAAGCGAACTGATCCATGCGCTGCGCGGCCGTCTGGACGATTTCACGCTGCGCGTCGAGCGCGCCGGCAAGGAGATCAAGCTATCCGGCAACCTTCCGGCGGCGACGAAGCTCCTCGACCGAAAGATCGTTTACGCCTCCGGTGTGGTCTTCGGCCACAGGCGCCATTTCAACGCAGCCGAGGTCAATCTCGGCAGGATTCTCGCCACGCACGTCGAGGAAGGCTCGCTGGGGCGGTCGGCAGGCTTCCAGCAGCTCGATGCCATCGCGACCATCGATGGGGAGTCCGTGCAGGACCTCGATGAGATGTATCGCCTCCTGGACCAGGCCCGTGCGGCAGGAAGATCCGTCAACGTGGTGGTGACAAAGCAAGTCGTGGGCCCGCAAGGACGGGTGTTCTTCGCCTACCGGGAGATCAGCCTGCCCGTCAAGGAGCTCCGCTGGATGTCTGTCGAGGAGTAACGGCCGGTCGCGCCTTCAATCGGGACGGAAGCGTTATGCCATGCATGCGTATCGCGCCAGCGCCGGACATGGACCGTTATCGAGCCACGGAGGTAAACCTCGTCGACCACAGCGGCCTCACCCAGCCCCTGCTGGTCGGCCGTCGCTTCCTCAAGGGCCGACTCCTGGTCGACCTCAACCGCCACTACCTGCTCGAACCGACATGCAGGCAGAAGCGCGTGCGGTAAAGCAGTGATCCCATCACTCGCAGGAGGGGCGCTGCGGGACAATCTCCGCTCCATTTCGAGCGCGTCGAATCAGCCGAACTTCTCCGGCGATGACGCAGAATACGCCCCGCAGCCGGTCTCCGAGCCGAAACAGCGTATCACCTGCCTCGAGTTCCAAGTGATCCGCAACCACTCGCAACTTGGGCGGAATCACTGCCAAAGCGGGAAGAGACTCGGTCAGTGCTTGCCAGTCGATGCATTACGGAATATTCGAGTACCTATGATCATGATCATATCACCAGGGAACAGCAAGGACGTAATGTGAATTCTGTCTCAATCCCGCGATGCGTTTACACGGGGTAACCATGCAACAAGTAGACAGCAATGCAAACGACATGGAATTTGCTCGCTCCCTCGCTGCGATACTGCACGTGACCCGAAAAGCTTGGTTCAGGTTCGCCGACAGTAAGACAAGCCGTGCCGCTGCGATTGACGTCGGCTCGACCATGACCCCGTTGGGCGTGATGACGCCTAGCTTACAATCTCGTATGCGGGTTTTTCAGCGAGACAGGAATGACCCGAGCTCATCAACGGGAGAGGTTGATGCAGATCAACCCCTCACTTTCCGAACATCGCTATAGTTGGATAGTCATCCAGTTTCGTAAGCATCAACAGGATAACCGTGATTCCGGGCGTCCTGAAAGGAGAAGCCTCGATGAAGAAGTCGATCGTAGCAGGTATAGCCGCGTTGCTCTTGCTGATATCGGCCGCTCTTCCTGCCCAGCAGAGTAAATCGGACATGATTGCGGTCGCCGCGAATGGCAAAGCCATTTCGGCTCCCGTCAGCAACCAAGCGGGGCGGAGTCCTTTTTTCCTTTTGTTTGACAAGCAAGGCTCCTTTCTGGAGGCGGTGGACAATCCCTATAAGGATGCAGGAAACGCCGGTATTCCCACGTTGGATTTCCTTGCGGGCAAAGGAGCAAAAGTTGTCGTGGCCGAAGGCTTCGGCTCGAAGATCGTCGAGGTCATGAAGGGCAAGGGAATACGGCCGGTCGAATTCAAAGGAAACGCAGCAGACGCCGTCAAGAAAGCCTTGGAAGTCAAATGAAACAGGAATGGACAATGCGCGGCGAGCATTTCGTCACCCATAGATGACCACATGGAGCAGTTATGGCGTTAATTCGTTCCGAACATCTCGTTAAGACCTATCGCACCGGCGAAGTGGAGGTACCTGCGATTAGGGGCGTCGATTTCGCGATCGAAGCAAAGTCGTTCGTCGTTTTCGTTGGTCCTTCGGGCAGCGGCAAGAGCACGCTGCTCAACATGATCGGCTGCCTCGATCATCCGACGAGTGGAAAACTGACCGTAATCGATGCCGATGTCAGCACACTGGACCGGCGCGCGGCCGCGGAGTTTCGGGGCAAACACATCGGCTTCGTCTTTCAGGACTTCAACCTTATCCCGGTTCTCACCGTTTACGAAAACATCGAGTACCCGCTCATCATGGTGCAGGACTGGCCCGAGGATAAGCGGCGCAAGCAGATCACGCGGCTGCTTGAGGCGGTCGGCATGTCGGGCCAGGAGAACAAGCGGCCAGACCAAATCTCAGGGGGGCAGAAGCAACGCGTGGCGGTTGCCCGCGCGCTGGCGACCAATGCGAAGCTGGTGCTGGCTGACGAACCGACCGCCAATCTCGACCACGATACGGCGTACCACATCATCGAGCTGATGAAAAACATGCGCGACGAGTTCGGTACCACGTTCGTGTTCTCGACCCACGATCCCAAGATCATGGGCGAGGCCGAAGTGACCTTCACGCTCGAAGACGGGCGCATTCAGCAACCCTCACCCAAGCCGGTGGCAGTCCATGCTTAACATACTGAAAATCGCCGTCAGGAATCTCGCGCGCTTCGGCAGGCGCACCCTTCTGACTTCCTCGCTAATCACCCTAGGCATCGTCGGCGTGCTGCTGTTCATCGCCGTCGCCGGGTCGTTCAAGACCATCATGATCGGACAGTTCACCGATTCCATGCTGGGGCACCTCGAAGTACACCGCAAGGGGTATGTCGCTTCGATCGACAGCCTTCCCCTGAACCTCAACATGCAGCCCACGATGGTCGGCAAGGTCGAGCAGGTGCTGAAAGGAATGGATGCGGTCGAAGCCTACTCCGAGCGCATCAAGCTCGGCGCCATGTTCAGCAATTTCACCGAGACGACCAGCATTCGCATCAATGGCGTGGATCCGGCAAAGGAAAGCGCCACCACGCCCTTGCTCCCCGGTCGGCTGATCGGGGATAAGAGAGCGGGCGCATTGCTGAACCCTGGGGAGATCCTCATACCCGAGCTGATCGCACGGGGGCTAAAGGTGAAGGTGGGCGACACCGTGGTTCTCGTCGCCACGAACCGGGATGGCTCGGTCAACGGCAAGACCTTCACCGTGGGCGGCGTGATGCAAAGCGCGTCGGGACCGGGCGGCAAGGATGGCTATATCTACATCGACGATGCGCGGACTCTGCTGCGGATGAAGGAGGCGGAGGTGAGCGAGATCGCCATTCGCCTCAAGAACCCTACGCAGCTCGACGCCGTCTACGCGCAATTGTCGAAGGAACTGTCGGCCATCGCCGGCGCGGGTGCGAGCGCGGGTACGGGCACAGGCAGCGGCGACAAGTTGGCGACCGCGGGCAAGGGCGGTGGCTCGGGGCTGGAAGTGCACACCTGGGCGGCGCTGTCGCCCTTTTCGAACATCGCGAACATGATCGACCTGCTCGCGGTATTCATCAAAGTCATGATGGTGTCCATCGTCCTGATCAGCGTCATGAACGTCATGATGATGGCGGTGTACGAACGCATCCGCGAGATCGGGACCATTTCGGCCATTGGAACACCTCCTAGACGAATTCTGGCCTTGTTCCTTACCGAAGGATTGCTGCTCGGCCTGGGTGGAGCAGCGCTCGGAACGCTGATCAGTCTTGCGGTGATCTACGCGCTGAACATTTGGAAGCTCACCGTCAAATTCGGCATGCAGCAAGGAATAGTGCTCTCGCCTACGGTCTCCGCAACGGACGTCGCCACAATTGCCGCCATGGTTGTGATCATGGCGCTGCTCGCAAGCCTTCAGCCCGCCTGGAAAGCCTCACGCATGGACCCGGTCACCGCCTTGGGCCACGTTTAACCTGACAGGACAAATCATGAGGAAACTGCTGTGGTTCATTCTGTGCTTTGTTGCGCTGCCGGCGGCGGCCGCTGCGATCAACGGAACGGAGATTCTGAAGAAGGTGGACCGCAACCTGGAGCCTGAATCCTACGAGGCCTACCGCAAGCTGATCGACATCCAGCCGGACGGCAGCAAAAAAGAGTCCGTGCTCTACACCATGAAAAAGGGCCGCGACAAGGTCGTGGCGCTGTTTCTCTCGCCGCCGAGCGACAAAGGGCGCGTCACGCTGCGCGACGGCGACAACATGTGGCTGTACATGCCGGACGTGGGACGGGCGATACGGATCACGAGCCTGCAGTCGGTCACGGGCAGCGTCTTCAACAACGCCGACATCATGCGTATCGACTATGGCGCGGAATACAGTGTGGAGAGCGCGGAAGAAGGAAAAGACGGCTACGTGCTCGCGCTGAAAGCAAAGACCGGCGAAGTCGCCTACGACCGATTGAAGATGTGGGTCGACAAACAGCTGCTCCTGCCCACCATCATCGAGTGCTACGCGGCGAGCGGCCTGCTGATCAAGACGCTGCGCTTCAAGGACATCAAGGATTTCAGCGGGGGCATCAAACGTCCCGCGACGCTGGAGACCGACAGTCCGCTGCAGAAGGGTTACAAGTCGGTGATGCTGTGGTCCGGCATTAAAAAGGCCGACTTCCCCGACGAGTATTTCACGCTCAATTACCTGCCGCGGGTTTCGGAACTGCGCAAATGAAGGCGTTGCGCGAACTGCTGCGGCTCTGGCCGCTTGCTCTCCTTTTTTCAGCGATGAGCGCATTGGCAGCGGAGGAATACAGTTTCGATGCATCCGAGTTTGAAAAAAAGCCGTTCGAACTGGGAGGCTATGTCGAGTTGAAGCAGGAGCATTTCTCATTCAACCGCTCCGGCGTCTTCTACAAGCTCAACACCTTCAACCAGCCGCAACGAGAGCACCTCGACCGCACCACGGGAACGCTGCAGCTCACCGGCAAGCTGCGCCAAGGGATCGGCACCTTCGACTTTCGCACCAATTCGAGCCTCCAGCGGGACCAGTTGGTTCACGGCGACGACCACGCTATCTATGACGCCGCATACTCGATCCGACCCAATCCCGGCTTCACCATGGAAGCCGGAAAGCGGGCGCTCAGATGGGGCAAGGGATATGCATTTAACCCCATCGGGTTTGTCGAGCGGCCGAAGGATCCGAATGACCCGCAATTGGCCCGCGAAGGGTTCTGGATGGCAAACAGCGATCTGATCCTCAATCCGGGTGGAAACCTGCAGACCATCGCCTTCACACCGGTTCTTTTGCCGGTGGGCGGTGATGTCAACAGCGATTTCGGCACGCGCGGTCATTTGAATCCGGCGGCCAAGCTTTACTTCCTTTACCACGACATCGATATCGACTTTGCGTGGCAGGGCAAGGGCAGCCGCCCTGCCCGTTTCGGCATGGATTTTTCCACGAACGTAATCTCGAATTTCGAGATCCACGGCGAATGGGCCCGCATCCGGCAGATCACGAGACAGGTGACGGACAGCACGGGCCGCGTGACGACGAGTGTTGGAGACGCGACGAGTTACCTGTTGGGATTGCGCTACCTCACGGAGAGCGACACGACGTATATCGCTGAGTATTATCGCAACGGCACCGGTTACTCAGAGCAAGAGGCCCAGCAGTTCTATCAGCTCGTCAACACAGCATTCACGCAGCTACAACAAACCGGAAGCCCCGTTCTGCTCCAGAAGGCTCTCGCCTTAAGTCGCGGCAGCTACGGCCGCCCCAATCCGGGCAAAGACTACCTCTACTTCCGCGCGCAACAGAAGGACGCGCTCGGCATCGTCTATTTCCAGGCGGCGATCACTGCAATGATGAATTGGCAGGACCGAAGCTACCAGGTCACGCCTGAGCTGTCGTACACCGGGGTGAACAACCTTGAGCTGCGTTTGAAGGTTTTCATGCTCCAGGGCGGGAGCTCGACCGATTTCGGCGAGAAGCAGAATTCCAGAAAGTTCGAAGTTTACGCGCGGTATTACTTCTGAGGGCTTATGTCTCCGCGTCTTCGGTCCATGCTTGTCTTGACGGTTGCGTTGCTCGCGGCAGGCTGTCAAACCATCGGCCCCGGCAGCGTTGAGCGTGACCGCCTCGATTACGCGAGCGCCATCGCCAGCTCGTGGCGCGAGCAGATGCTGCTCAACATCGTGAAGCTGCGTTATTTCGACGCGCCGGTGTTTCTCGATGTGTCCTCGGTTATCAACTCCTACACACTCCAAAGCGAAGTCAGTCTCGCTGCGCGGATTTTTCGAAGGTCGCCAGGCGCCACGTTCCGCGAATTCGGAGCGACCGGCACCTACACCGACCGCCCGACGATCTCCTACACGCCGGTCACCGGAGAAAAGTACATCGGCAAGCTGCTGCGGCCGATCCCACCGCAAGCGATCTTCGCGATGATCCAGGCCGGCCACCCGGCTGACTACATCCTGTCGCTCACCGTACGGGCGATCAACGACGCTTACAACTATTCCGGCGCGCCGGCGCGGGCGCGACACGAAGACCCGGAGTTTCGTCGAGTGATCGAGGCCTTTCGCCGCATCCAGCAGGCGGGAGCGCTAGCAGCCTGTCGGACTTAACAGCCCGAACAGGCTGCTAAAAGCAAAACCGGCTGACAATTCCGAAAAAAACCCGCCGAACTTGTCGAACGTGAAGAAAACTGAGGGTGAATTCGCATATCTATCATGTTCTCCTGCGATTTTCCTGGCGCCGGTTTTGCATTAGGAGTTTGTCGGGGCCAAGTCCGACAAACTCCTAGGCGTGCGAATCGACAGGCGCGGCAAGGAAGAAAGAACGCTTATCTTCTTTCGGGACAAAGTGGATCCGGATGTGGAGCAGGACATCCGTTTCATACGAGATACGCTGAGGATCAAGCCGGAGGTCGAAGAGATACCGCTAACCTTCGGTTTGCCGCGCCCCGGCGGTGGAGACATCACGCTGCTCACGCGGTCCATGTGGGAAATTCTGGCCGAGCTTTCGGCCGGCGTCGAAGTCCCCGAGCAGGATGCGGCCGAAGGCCGGGCGACTGCAACGCCACGGCCGAGCGGCCGCCCACGCGCCTTGCCCATTGCGGACATTCATTCGAGCAGCGAACAGCCAGCGAACGCATACATTGCCGCTCGCTACCGCGACCACTGGTTCTGGATCGACGATCGTGACCTTGCTTCCAAACGTGTGTTTACATTCCTGATGGTATTTTCTTCGATCGCCGAAACCGGCGCCGTGCCGCAGGCGCCGATAATCACGATACCCGCCAACTGAAGCGCTCATCGCATCCGGGGACAAAGGCATGAAAGCGCGCATGACCATCGGGATCGCGGCGGCGTTGCTTGTCGCAGCGCTTGCCGTTGCGGGCATGACCTTCGCCAGCGAGAGCCCCCCGACATACGACCTGAAGGTGGCCTTCGACATTCCCCGATCCCGGATCACCGGCACCGCGACCGTCGATGCTCAGAAGGGCGCCAAGTTTTCGGTCTGGCGCGGTGATCTGCGCATCGTGTCGCTGACGACCGGCGGCCGGCGCGTGAGGCTGGATCCAGAGCAACCCGATCCCCTCTCCCTCCAGGCGGACGGAGTGGTGCTGATTGAGTTCGAGGGCATCGTTCGCGGGAAGGATGTGGATATCATCGGCGAGGACGCGATCGTGCTCCGTGACATCTGGTATCCCGTCGTCGAGGGAACGTATCGCTACCACCTCACCGCGACCTTGCCGCGGGATTTCGTGGCCGTGTCGGAAGCTGACACTGTGAAGCGCACCGAAACCCGCGGGCAAGCGACATACTCCTTCGATCTTCCGTACCCGCAGCGCGACTGGGACGGCATCACCTTCGTCGCCTCGCGCGAGTGGGCTTCGCGCAGCGGCAAGTACAAGGACATCGATCTCGCCGTTCATGTCCATCGTCGCAACGCGGAACGGCTGGACGAGATGATGCGGGATACACAGCGCTACGTGGAGCGGCTCGAGGGACTCCTGGGAACGTACCCATTCAAGCGGCTCGTCGTCGTGGAGAACCCCGTTCCGATCACCTACTCGCTTTCCATGTTCACCTATGTCCTCCTCTCCCAGCGCTCCGTGGCGGCGCCGTCGCCCGAGGACAGCGCACTCAACCACGAGATCGCGCACGAGTGGTTCGGCAATCTGGTGCTGGCCGACGACGAGGGAGGAAACTGGGCCGAGGGCCTGGCGAGCTACTTCTCCGACCACCTGGAAAACGAGCGCCTGGGCCGCGCCTGGGAAAGACGGCAGCGCATGATGAATGTCTACCAGCACAATGTCGGCGACCGGGCGGCATTCCCGTTGTCGGGGTTCACCGCGGCCGACGACCGCAACGCGAGACTTGTCGGCTACGCGAAGTCGGCCATCGTGATCCACATGCTGCGGCGCTTGGTTGGCGACGAGGAGTTCCTCCGGGGCATACGCGACTTCGTGACAGCGAACCGGTTCCGCGCTGCGTCGTGGACGGACATACGGCACTCGTTCGAACGCGCCACAGGGCGGGATCTCGGCTGGTTCTTTAACCAGTGGGTTGAAGGGGTCACTATGCCGGAGCTTGCTCTGCAACGGGCTGCCGTCGCAGCCGCGGGCGACAAGCACGAGCTGCGCCTCACGCTCACGCAGCAGCCGCCCGGGTCCCTGCTCAGCGTACCCCTCACCGTTTATTTCGAACGCGGCGGCAGCGACGTGATCAATTTGCAGATCTCAGGCGAACGCCAGGAATTCCGCTTCCTCCTGAACGAAAAACCTGTGCGCGTCGTGCTCGACGAAAATTACGATGTCTTCCGGCGCCTCACACCCGCCGAAGTACCGCCCATGATCGATACCTTGCTCACGCGGCAACGGGTGACGCTACTCGCCCCTCCCGGCGAGGAGGCGAAGTTTCGGGCGCTCATCGATGCGTTCGAGCGCAATGAACTGCCGATGGCCTTATATGGCTGGTTCGAAGAGCGCCCCCGGAAGGGGTCGTCGGCAACCGCCGGTACACGCTTCCGGTCACCGCCGTGGGCGCCGGCAGGCGCGCCCGGCACACGGCCGGAACTCCGCGCCGAACGCGCCGCTGCGGCGGCAGCGCAAACCACCGGGACCTCGCTCATCCTGTTCGGTGCGGATCACCCGTTCATCACCGCACTTTTCGGCCGCCTCGATCTGCCACGCGGAGGCTTCACCGTGACGGTCCTGAAGCACCCCCGCAGCCCCGGCGACGTGGTGGCCATCTTCACCGCCAGCTCAAAGGCCGAGGTGGACGCGGGGTACCGCGAACTCATCAACCATCCCCGATACAGTTCTGCCGCGTTCAATGCGGGCAAGTTGATCTGGTACGACCTGCGGCAAGGGCAGCGCGGCATATCGAGCGCGGTGAAAGTAGAGCGTTGAAGAAGCACCGGCTATGAATCCTCTCGTCCCTCCTGCGATTCCAATCATCGAAGCGCGCGGACTGACCCGGCATTACGGAGACCTCGTTGCGGTCGACCGGATCGACTTCATCGTTGCGCGCGGCGAGGTATTCGGTTTCCTCGGCCCCAACGGCGCGGGCAAGAGCACGACGGTGAGAATGCTCACCGGCTACATACCGGCCACCGCAGGCACGATCACTGTTGCTGGTTACAACCTCCTTTCCCATCCCGGTGCGGCCCGACGGCATCTCGGAGTTGTGCCGGAAGAAGCCAACGTCTACGCCGACCTCACGGTCCGGCAAAACATCATGCTGATGGCGGAACTGCACGGCGTATCGAAAGAAGAGCGCACGCAGCGCGGCAAAGAACTCGTTGAAATGTTCGGTCTTGCCGAGCGGTTGAAACAGAAAGGGCGCCAGCTTTCCAAGGGCCTGCGTCAGCGCTTGATGCTATGCATGGCGCTCGTGAGTGACCCGGATATGCTGTTTCTCGACGAGCCCACTTCGGGTCTGGATGTTGCAAGCTCGCGACTGATACGGGAAGTCATTACCCGCATGAACCAGACCCAGGGTATGACCGTGTTTCTCACCACGCACAACATCGAAGAAGCTGACGAACTCTGCCACCGCGTCGCAATCATCAACAAAGGGCGAATTGCAGCAATCGACACGCCTCGCGCCCTGCGCGCGACGCTGCAGTCGCGTCGGTCGGTTGAGGTGAGATTTGCGCAAGGAGCCCTGCCTCCGGAGTCGATGCTTAATTTCGGCATGGGCACCGAAACGGTGAAGTTTGCCCAGGGGTTTCGCATCTTCGGCGCGGCGCCCGGTCTCATTGCCCAGGAACTTGCGAACCGGGCAACGGCACAGGGCTTGCACATCGAGCATCTCTCAACCCTGGAGCCAAGTCTGGAGGAAGTTTTCATACACATTACCAGCCGGGGTGTCGCGCAGACGGCGGAAGAAATCCATGTCTGACAAAAAATACCTCTCCCCCGAAACATTCCTGTGGCAGGCGCGTGCCGCCCTGGTCGTTGCCAAGAAGAACGTGATGATCTACTACCTCAAGCCGCCAGTGATCACGTTCGGGGTCATTTTCCCGCTGTTCTTTTATCTTGCTTTCGCAGCGGGGCACGCAGGACCGGTCGAAGCGATGGTGCCGGGAATAACAAGCATGGCCCTGTTCTTCACCGCGTCTGCGGTGGGGCCGCTGGTCACACCGTGGGAACGTCAGGCAAAAACCTACGAGCGCCTTGTTACTTCTCCGGCTTCTCTTTCGGCCATTCTCGCCGGGGACGTTCTTGCGGGCGCGCCCTTCGGCATCGTGCTCTCACTCCTACCCCTGGCGATCGGACTGAGTTTTACCGAAGTGCACGTTGTTTCGGTGCTGCAACTGGTGTTAGGGCTGGCTTTTGGAGCATTGGCTTTTTCCGCATTGGGAGTCCTCTTGTCCTCACCAGCAAGCGACACGCCATCTCAGGTGATGATGTTGTCCAACCTCGTGCGGCTGCCGGTTATTTTTGTGAGCGGCGTGTTCATCCCTTTCGCGCAAATGCCGGCGTGGGGACGTTGGCTGGCACCGCTGTCCCCATTGTCCTACAGTGCGGACCTGATCCGCACGGGGTTCGGGGAGGCGAACTATTTTCCGGCGGGCATCGATGTTGCGGCGCTCATCGGGTTTACCGTTGTATTTCTATGGGTAGCCCATCTGTTGCACCGGAGAACGCGTGATCGCGGCTTGTAGAGCGCCATTCAGGTCTTGAAGGCCGAGAACGAAATCTGTCGGATCAAAAACCGACCTCTCTTTGCAATTGGTGGCGACGATCGTGACGCGAATCTGGCCCCGTTTTCTTCGCTGGACGCTCCTAGCGTTGGTCGTGGTTGCGACACTCGCAACGGTGGTATCGGGGCTCAGGTCCTATCGCTCGTTCTTGTTGCTGCACTCGGCATACGAGCTGGGCGTGCCGGATGTCAGCAACATCCGGGCCTGGATGACGTTGCGCTATGTTTCCGACACCTATCACGCTCCCGAAGGCGCCTTGATCGAGCGCCTCGGACTGGCACCGGAAACAGATCCCGACACGAGCTTGAAGTCCCTGGCGGAGCGAGAAGGCCAATCACCGTTCGAGTATGTCCAGCGCGTACAGCGGGCGGTTGCCGAGGTCGCTCCGGTTGTCAGCGCCGATCGCCGGAGCGAAGCGCCGAGCTGGCTGGGCGCGGTTGGTGATGAGTTCCTCGCCGCGCTGCTCGTGTACGGTTATCCCGTCCTTGGCCTTACGCTCCTGCTCGGTGCCATAGGTTTGCCTCTACCGACCGGTTTATCGGCGGCCGTCGCAGGCTCACTGGTCGCTCGGGGAAGTATGAGCTGGGCGTGGGCCGGCGCAATCGCCGTGACAGCCTCGGTGCTGGGAGATGTGGTTGGCTACGGTCTTGGGCGGGTACTCAGCAAGCAGTTCCTCGAACGTCACGGCCGCTGGCTCGGCTATACGCCAGCGCGGCGTGTCCGCGTCGAGTCGCTGTTCCACCGCTGGGGCGCAGTGGGCGTGCTCCTGAGCCGCACCCTGGCGTCCCATCTTAGCGCCGTTTTGAACCTGCTCGCTGGTGCAAGCCGCTATCGAGTGGATGCGTTCGTAGTTTTCACTATCGCCGGGCGCTTGCTGTGGACCTCCGCCTACCTGGGTCTGGGCTATGGTATCGGTGGCGACTTGGAGGCCGCCGCCGGTTTTCTGACGAATCTGAGCCTCTTTTTAGTCTCAGTGGCGCTTCTCGTTGCATTTGGACTCGTCGCCTTCGCACGATCAAGCACGAACTTGGGCATCAAGGCATAAAAACCGTTCGAGGCCATGCTGCGGCGATGTGCGGCCTGGAACCCTTCGGCCAACTTCGGTTTATCGTTGCGGTCGCTTCGCCGATGGATGAATTTCGGCAATGATGCGGGACTACAGCTTGACCCAGCCCTTCCGGAACGCGTGATATAGCGCCATGCCGAATATGAACGCGAGCCCGATATTCCACATCGAGAACGCCGCGGTCGTCAGCGTAACAAATCGGTCATTCTTACCTTCGCCGAAATCGCAACTACCGAGCGCGAGCTGGCCACCAGTTAAAAAGAGGATGACGCCCAGCACCGGTGTTGGAAAAATTCTGAAAATCGTCTCGATCGATCCGCTGAAAAACAGTGCCAGACCTACCAGGAACGCGCCAAGAATGATGGTTGCGCCGCCGGTATGCGCGCCAAAGCGCACGTGCCCTGCCATGCCCCCCGCGCCATGACACATTGGTATCGCGCCGATGGTGGATCCGAAAAGGTTCATCAGT
>Ga0209343_10000699_pt1 | contig 46359 bp, 43 predicted proteins | sample RifCSPlowO2_02_FD_184026 | JGI IMG/M metagenome (GOLD analysis project Ga0209343, IMG submission 184026) | Groundwater microbial communities from Rifle, Colorado - Rifle CSP2_plank lowO2_0.2 (SPAdes) (version 2) | ecosystem: Environmental > Aquatic > Deep subsurface > Groundwater | place...
GTCATCCCTGCGAAGGCAGGGATCCAGAACTTATTGAAAAGACTGGATTCCCGCCTCCGCGGGAATGACAGAATTAGTGGAAAACTACATTTTTCAACAAGCCCATAGTTACTTTGATAGATGATAATCATGAAGAAAAAAGCTTTAGTTTTGGAAGGGGGAGGTATTCGCTCGGCCTATCTTTCTGGTGTGCTTTTAGCTTTTCATCAAAAGAAGCTAACAGGTTTTGATTATGTTTTAGGCACATCTGCTGGGGCTTGTTGCGGAGCTAATTTTATTGCGGGCGAACCTGAGAAAAATCGACGGATCCTTGAAGACTATTTGACTGGTCGTCGTTTTGTTCGTTTTGGCAACTTATTTTCTAAAGAAAACATTGTTGATATTGATTACCTGGTTGATGAAGTTTGTAAAAATCATGTGCCTTTGAATATTGAAAAGATCAGGAAAGCTGCTCCTACCTTGATGGTTACGGCTACTCACTATCAACATGGAGGCGCAGTTTACTTTAACAGTCGCGAGCACGATATTCACGAAATTTTGAGAGCCAGTTGTGCCATGCCCTACCTTTATCGCAAACAGGCTTGCTACAGAGGAGAGCGCTTTATTGATGGGGGCATGGTTGATTCTATTCCTGTAAAAAAAGCGATAAATCTTGGAGCAACCGATATTATCGTTGTAGGAACAAGAGAGGAAGGGTATCGCAAGTCACCTGACCTGTTGCCAAATTGGGTTCATAGGCTTTTTTATCCTGATAGTCCCCAGATGCCTCAGGTTTTTGAACTTCGTTCTAAAAGGTATAATCAAGCCATCGATTTAATTTGCAATCCCCCACAGGGTGTTAAAATTCATTTTTTACGTCCTAGTCAAAAATTATCTGTTTCCAAAACTACCCGCTCTAAAAAACGTGTGCATGAGGCTGTAGAACTAGGTTTTAAAGATGGGATGAAGTTTACAAGTGAGAAAGGAGCTGCTTCTTTTGTCTCCCAAATTTCACCTTGAACTCACTGGTAAAATCCACTAGCATCCAACATCTTTCATGTTATTTTTTAATATAAAAATCAGGCAGGTTGTTGTTTTTGGATTGATGGGTCTTTTTATTTTCACCACAGCTTGTTTAGAAGAAGGAAAACGTCGTCCTGTTTCTTCAGGAAATGTGGATGGGGAGTTAAATCGTTGTCTTTCTTTAGCCTCTCGTAAAAAATATGAAGACGCGGTTGAATGTTTAGAAATTTTTAAAAGCCGCTATCCTTCTGGAGACAAGGCAGCCAGTGCTGATCTTTTAATTGCCGATAGTTATTTTCGAAAAAAAGATTACCTCGTTGCAGCAGAAGCTTATCAGGAATTTTTAAGACAATACCCCACTCATGCTAAGGCAGCTTATGCTTATTTTCAGAGTGGGCTTTCTTATTTGCGGTTTCTGCCCAAGTCGATTGCTAGAAATCAAGAGCATCTCGATTTGGCAATTAAAAATTTGGCCCTGGTTGTGGAGTATTATCCAGATTCAGATATGTTTCGGCCAGCTCAGCACGAGCTCCATCGGGCCTTGGGTCGTATGGCTGCCAGGGATTATTACATTGCCAGGTTTTATTATCGTTTTGGTGAATACAAAGCTTCCATTCTGCGTTTTGAAGAAATTGTTACTAAATATCCAGGTGTGGGGTATGATGAAAAAAGTTTTTACTATTTAGTGCTAGCACATATTCGTTCGGGCCAGATTGATCAAGCAAGGCGGGCTTCCGAAATATTTGCCGATCGTTTTCCTAGAAGCCCCCTGGCCAAGAAAATGACTCAAAAGGTTTCACAAGTTTCGAAAAAAGGTTAACCCCAGAGGGGCTAGCCCCAAAGGGGAAGGGAGTGTGTATGGATGCTGATGTTAGGCTTTTACTCGAAAAGGGGAAAACCCTTTTTAAGAATCAATCCTATAAAAAGGCAGAGAGTATTTTTCGTAAAATTGTAGCTGCAGGTCACGATTATGCCGATGTTTATAATTTATTGGGGATGATTTACCATTATGATGGTAACTATAGTGATGCCATTGATTCTTTTAAAAAGGCTCTCCGTTTAAATCCTCATTATACTGAAGCTCTTTTGAATTTAACTGTACTCTACAATGATTTGGGGGACTACAAACTTTCCAAACAACTTTTGTCCAAAACCAAAAAAGAAATTAAAAAAACCAAAGACCAGATCGATCCCTTTATCAAAGGGAAGCTTGCCAACAAACACTCCGAAATTGGTGATTTATATCGTGGTGTTGGATTATTAGGCCAGGCTGTTAACGAATATCAACGGGCTTTAGAGTTGGCAGAGGGTTTTCAGGATATTCGTAATAAAATGGCTGTTTGTTTGCGTGAATTGGGACATAAAAAAGAAGCTTTAAAGGAATTTAAAACCATTATTTCAGATAGGCCTGGTTATGCAGAAGCTGTTGTTCAACTAGGGGTTACTTTTTATTCGCTTGGTCAAAAAAAGGATGCTAAAAAAGTATGGCAAAAATTGGCCCAAAAAGATCCGCGGAATCAAATGGTTAAAATGTATTTAAAACTCACTGAAGGAGCCCCTAAATTGTCACGGCAAAAAAGCCGTTGAGAAAGCTAGGAGGGTGTGATACTAAAGCGCAAATCAATTTCTACTAGGAGGAATTAATGAAAACTTTAATAACGTTTTTACTGGGTGCGATGCTCCTGTTGGTTACAGGTGTAACGTATGCTGAAACAGCTTGCGGTGGTATTGTGCAATTTAATGATGATTGTTCTAACAGTGGTCGTGGGTGGCATTATAGTTGTTGTCCCGATGGTTATCGTGTTCAAGGTGTTGCTTATAACGACATCAAAGGCCAAGACCATGTGGATGCTATTAGTGCAGTTTGTCGTAGTATTTCCAAGGGAAATGACATCATGACAGAAGATTTTTCTCGTCAACCTAAAACCTTTGTTTGTGATAAATCTGAAGTGATGGCTGGCACTGGTTCTAAAGATGTACTGACAGATAGTGGTAGTTTTAGAGACAGCTTGGATGGTGTTACTGCTTTTTGCCAAAAACCAGGAAGCGATGGGATGCGTCGCATTGGAAATGGCGATATCGATGGTAATAAGAGAGCCGAAAGACAACAAACTGTTCTTCTTCCCAAAAGAATTGTGGGTATTGGTTACAAAGAATTGGACAAGGGTGAGTCTGATCGTGCTGATTGTGTTGCTATCGTAACCAAGTAATTTCTTTTCAGATTATGTTTTGCAAAATCCCCCCTTTTTGGGGGGATTTTTTTTATATGGTTTTTTCAAATTCTTTTCATTACAAAGAGTAAAGATGGAAATTGAAGTTTTGACTCAAAAAGACGAAGGTTTTGTGGTTTCAGTAGATCCCTATGAAACTGCTTCTTTTTCAAAACGTTGGGGAGTTATTTTAGGGCGATTATTGCTTTTATCGAGCCTTCTTTTTTTAGTAGCGCATCTTGTTTTTAATTTTGTTGTTCCTTCTTTTTTTCCTTTTTTTATAGAAAAGCTTGCTTCTCTCAGAGTGATGATTGCCATTCTTTTGAGTGGAACTCTTTTTGTTCCCTTTTTTTTAAGGATTTTTTCACATATTAAAGTGGGGCGTAATGTGGGCCCAATTTTTTTGATTATCTTAGCTATTTGTTGGGATTGGATTCATGGAGATTTTGTTTTTGGGGGTTTAGCCATGATGGCCCTCTATTCTCTTTTAATATGGGATGAGCGGTGTCTTAAGGAAGCAAAAAAAGATTATGAGATGTTGCGTGGCAGGCGTTCTCAATATGCCAATCTGTTAGTTAAAAATCAAATTACCGTCGTTAGTATTCAAAATTTAAAGGAAGGAGATATTATCCAGGTTAAAGCTGGAGAAGTGATTCCAGTTGATGGCATTATCCAACAAGGGGCAACAAGTGTTGATGAGTCAGAATTTATTGGTGAAGATGCAGTTGTCTTTAAACAAAGAGGCAATCTTGTTGTTGCAGCAACCATTAATCGTGATGCCACCATTGAGGTGGAGGTAAAATTAAACCATGGTAAAACTTTTTTAAATCAGGTTTTAGAAAATTTCGAAAATTCTTTTTTTGATCACAAATCGCGTGCTCAAATTGTGAAAAAAAATCTGGCTCTTGTTTTTTCTATTTTGCTTTTGGTCACTTTTATTTTTATTTTAAAAAAAGATATTGTTTCTTCCTTGGATTTAACAAATTGTATTTTTGCTGTTCTTGTTGTGCTTGGTTTTTGTTTTCCAGGAGAAAATCGTTTGCGTATCTTAATGATTGCTGCATCAAAGTGTTTGCATTATGGAGTTTTTATCAAAAATAGAGATATGCTCTCCAAGCTTTCTCGTTTAAAAACTCTCTTTTTTGACAAAACAGGAACTCTCACACGAGGCGAGTTTTATTTTTCTTCTATTTTTTTGGAAAATGGGGTTAATCAGGGACAATTTCTTTCCTACCTTTTTTCGCTTGAAGAAAAAACTAATCATCCCCTGGCTTTTGGAGCTAAAACCCATCCTTGGTACACAGAAATTGCTCGTTATGCTGTGGCTGATTTTAAAACAGAACCAGGGCTTGGTATTTCTGGCAAGGTAAATACAGATGGAAAAAGGGAATGTTTTATTGCTGCTGGCAATGTAAGATTTTTGAAAAGATTTCAAATGCAAATTTCGAGAGCGTTAAGAGAGAAGATTGATAATCTAGAATCGATGGGAGAAACCGTTATTGTTTGTGGTTGGGATGGTTTGGTTAGAGGGCTGGTTGGTTTTTCGGATACGTTAAGAACAGATGTGCAGGAACTTTTAACCCAGTTAAGGAAGCTCAAAGTGCATCCGATGATGTTAACAGGTGATCATGATGAAATGATTTCTAATTTAACTTATACGGATTACCTTGAAAAAAGTTATACACGGTGCTTGCCGGAAGAAAAAATCAAAAAAATTCAAGCTGCTAAGAAAAGAGGAAATGTAGTTGGTATGGTGGCTAGTCCTTTTGATAATGAAGTGGTTTTATCTGAAGCAGATGTCGGATTATTTTTAGGAACAGGATTAACTCTTCCAGGAGATAAAGCTGGGGTTGTGATTTTTGGTAAAAGGCTTTTAAATCTTGTTAATCTCATTCACTATGCTCGTTATGTGATAGGCACACTCCGCTACCATATATTCTTTGGTGTTGTTTACTGGAGTTGTTCTCTTTTTTCTGCTGCTCATGGGTTGCTCTCTCCTTTAATGGCGCTAGTGGTTATGTTTACCTCCAGCATTGTCATGATAGCATTGCCTTTGAGATTATCGCGTCTTAAATTTAAAATATGATTCATTTGAGATCAATTGTGATTCTTTTTTTTCTTTTTGTTGTTTATTCTCTTTTTGTTTTTAATTCTTTTCTTTTTACTCAAATTGATGAGCTTGTTTATTTTTATTTTCATGGTTTGGCTAATAATGCTCAGTGGTTTTCTTTTTGGAGAAAGGTAACTATTTTTGGTAATGGCAGTACTTTGTATTTGATTGTACTTCTTTGGTGGTTGTTTTCTTGGATTAAAAACCGTAATCCATGGCCAGGTTTTATTTTTGAAGTTGCTTTATTTTTAGGCTTACAATTAAATTTTATTCTTAAAATTTTAACACATAAGGTGAGGCCTTTTTCTTTAGATCCAGATTATTTTCTTTCTACTTATTCTTATCCCAGTGGACATGCTTTTGGATCTTTTTTAGTTTTTGTTTTCTTATTCATTTCTATTGATGCTCTGGTAAAGAAAATTTTTTTCCAAAATTTGGTTCGATTTTTTTGTATTATTTGTGCTGGCTTAATACCCTTGTCTCGTCTTGCTTTGGGAGTGCATTGGTTTAGCGATGTTGTGGGTGGTATTTTGTTAGGAATGTTTTGGTTTCTTGTGTATTTAAAAATAGTAAGTTCTAATCCTAAAATTTCTCCTTATGCCTCAATATCAACCGATCTTGCTTGATTCAACCCTTGCTACTAAATCGTACTCAAAACCCTTTGTTACCGTAGCAGTTATAAATTCTCCCACGGTGGGTTTGTTGGAATCAGGATAATCCAAAAAAACTTGCCCATCAATTTCGGGAGCTTGGCCTTCATAACGACCCACACCTTGTACAAAATAATCTGTTTCTGGATCTGTGGCATTGAGTTCACCTTCAAAAAGAACCTCAATTTTTTTACCAACGAGAGCCTTGTTTTTTTCAAGTGATATTTTTTGTTGGGTTTTCATTATTTCATCACGACGTTCTTGCTTAATTTTTTCAGGTACTGGATTTGGAAGCTTTGCAGCCATAGTTTGATCTTCTTTAGAATAAGTAAAAACGCCCAGACGATCAAATTTGGTTTCTTTAATGAAATTTAAAAGTTTGCCAAAGGCACTTTCCGTTTCACCAGGATATCCAGTAATGAATGTTGTACGAAGCACCAGATGTGGAATTTCAGTTTTAAGTTTTTCTAAGAGACGATGGATATATTTGGAAGATGAACCTCTTTTCATGGATTTTAAAATTTCATCATCAATATGTTGAAGTGGAATATCCACATAGGGAATTACATGGGGATGGTTTTTAATGAGGGTAATGAGTTTATCAGGAAATTGAAGAGGGTACATATAAAGCAGGCGAATCCAAAAAGAACCCGAAAGGCCTCCTGTTTTTTCTAACAAATGATAAAGGCTATCTCTCTCTGGTAAATCACGGCCATATTCGTTTAAGTCTTGTGCAATCAAATTAAATTCTTTAACACCACGGGAGGCGCCTTGTTTTATTTCTTGGGCAATGTTGTTTGATGTTCTACTTTTTAAATTACCACGCATGAGGGGGATGGTACAAAATGAACATGTGTGTGAACATCCTTCTGAAATTTTTATAAAACGAGTATAACTGGGTGTTAAATAAAGCCTTGGTGTGTCAATTGAATAGAGTTCGTCAGGGTAACGAATAAAATTTCTGGTAGTTTCTCCTCCCAGCTTTTTTTGGATAATTTCATCTAAACGGCTAAAATCCCCTGTACCAATAAAAGCATCTACTTCAGGAAGAAGAGCAGGTAATTCTTTAGCATAGCGTTGTGAAAGACAGCCAGAAACTACTAATAGTTTTAATTTTCCCTGCTTTTTTTCTTCAGCTAATTTCAGAATGGTATCGATGGATTCTTTTTTAGAGGCTTCAATAAAGCCACAAGTGTTAATAACTCCTACATCGCTTGTAGTTTCGGAAGAGACAATGCGGTAATTTTTTTGGTGCAAAAGGCCTGTCATGACTTCGGTGTCCACCAAGTTTTTAGGGCAGCCAAGTGAGATAAAGCGAACCGTTGGGATTTTTTTAACTTTTGAAGTTTGCATATAAATAAAGAGCGGGTCCTGCCGCTTGGGGGGTATTTTAAGTGCTCGCTCCCGTTATCGCTGCGCTCTTAAAACATCCCCCAGCGTCACCCGCTTTATACTATATCCCCGTTTGAATCAAGTAAGCGCCGTAATTTGTATTATTTCCTAGGCTAAGCGAAATGGTGCCATCAAAATCGTTAATGATATCAGAGGTGAGACGAAGATAAAAAACGGTAGTACCAGCCATGGTATCTGTTAGTCCAGAAGACGAGAGGTCTGTTAATTCAGGACCAGAAAGAGTTGTATTGCGATTATCATCTTGGGTGGAACGGAGGTTGATAGCATCCAAGGCCAAGCGAGAATCGCTGGAAAGTCCTGTGTCATCTAAAAAGATAGCCAAACCAAATTGCCCCATAAGCCCTAACATGTAGGATTGTACATTGGCTGTGCTTCCGTAAACAGAATCGATGATGTTTTCTACTCCGGTTAAGTTGGTTTGAGAGAGATTGGAAAGCAACTCTTTGCCCTCAGAAACATAGCTTATATTACCACGATCAGCTTGATCAAAGAGGAAACGCAGGAGAAGATAAATGCCACCTCTTTGATAAAGAGAAGATCCGCAAGTGATGCACAAATTTTCTGTATTGGCCAAGTATCCCAAAACACGGGCTGGATTTTCAAGACCAGTGGATTCAAAATCGCTATAAATATCTTCTGCCATATGTGATAGCCCTTCATTTAAAAAGGATTCTTCAATACTGTCATCTCGAATAAAGTAATGATTGTTGAAATTAATCATGTGCTGAAATTCATGGGGGAGTACGCTGGGGAGAAGATTGGAGAGGGTAAATTCTTTGGATACAGTAACACCATAGTCTCCATCTGAATCAGGCACCATAGTGTAGTAAATTTCACAACCATTTGATTGGCTATAGCCATCAAGTAGATCAATGGCATAAAAGAAGCCGGTAATAATGCCTCCTGCAGAGGCTCCCATTTCGTTTACTTCGCGGGTAGAGAGAATATTAAATCTGCCATCTCCATCTACATCTGAAGTATCACCAAAAATATTTTTTTCTTCCTCTACTACACTATCAAACTGTGTCATGATTTCTTCTACTTCATCATCACTTAAGTCTGATGAATCGCGGCTATCAATCCAGTAGAGAAAGTTGGAAGTTTTGTAACGGAGTACCGCTGTGATGGTTGATGTTGATGTGCCCGAGGTGGATTGAATCACCTTAAAGCTTCTGGTGTCTCCAACTTCGTAGCTTGTAGTACTTGTAGCAAAGCGAACAGTTGTGCTTCCAGTTGAACCTTCATAAGCGGGAAGGGTGGCTTCCATTTCTCGCAATTGACCATGAAAATCTTCTGTTATATTTTCATCGGAATTTTCTAAAAGAGCAGTTAAAGAAGTAGGAGTATTTTCTGAGGTTCCTACTTCAAGAGCTTCTGTGGCCCCATCTTCATCGTAATGGTAAAGCATTAAAACATATTCTGTGTCTCTGGCAACCTCACCAAGATCAATAGTGCCGGAACCATTTTCATCTAAAGTAATATTTGTGATGGCTCCTCCCTCAAAAGAGGCACCAACTTCGCCACTATTGAAATTGGCTTGGTTATTTGATGATTCCCCCGAGCACGACGCTAAAAACACTAAAAAAAGGAGAGAAAAAAAGGCGGGAATTTTTCCACGGATGCGCACTATCATTCAGCCCCCAACGGTTATTTCTAACCCATAATTAACCTAAGATTATTATAAGCAAATGATGTGCCAAGAATTTGTATTATATTAAATTATCGTTATTTTTCATGTATTTATTGATAAATTCTGAAATTAAAAATTAATTATATGGTATAAAAAACCCAGTATTTTTAATATTTTTTCATTATCATTTTGAAAAGTGATGGGAATATTGACGATAGTAAGATAAACATGCAATACATTGAAGAGGGTATGAAACTAATACGTTACCGTTCTTTTAACGAGGAACTCAAAAAGCAATTCGGAGCAAGGGTGGATCGCATTACCATCAATGCCTTCATATCCTGCCCAAACATTGATGGCACTAAGGCCAGAGGGGGATGTACTTTTTGCCAAGATGCTTCTTTTGAAGGTTTAACGTTGAGAACCTCTGAGACCTTTTTGAGAGGTTCTGGAATTGCTGATCAAATTCAGCAGGGCATAACTTATCTTGGAAACCGTTACCCCTCCCTAAAGTACTTGGCTTATTTTCAAAATGGAACCAACACTTATGCTCCCATAGATGTGTTACAAAAAAACTTTCATGAGGCTTTAAAATTTCCTGAAGTTGTTGGTCTTATTATTTCAACTCGCCCCGATTGTCTGAGTTCAGAGATTATTGATTTGCTTACCGAGCTTAACCAAACAACTTATCTTTGGGTAGAACTTGGTATTCCTTCTCATTTGGATGAATCCAATCGTCGTGTAAACAGAGCTCATACGGTGGATGATTTTGTACAAAGTACTTATAAACTTGCCGAAAGAAGTATTAGAGTTTGTGCCCATGTTATTTTGGGACTTATAGGTGAGGATTCTCAGGTTGTTATTGAAAAAGCCCGCTTTATGAGTGCGCAAAACATTCAAGCTATTAAAATTCATAATCTGGTAGTTTTTAAAGATACTGCCTTGGAAAAAATTTATCGTGAAGAAAGATATCCTCTTTTATCCCTTTCCGAATATGCCAATCAATGTGTCGATTTTTTAGAAAATTTGAGAAGTGATATTTTTATTCAACGCCTTAATGCTCATGGGCCTAAGCGTTTAACAGTTGCTCCTGCATGGTCGGTAAATAAGTGGAACACCATTAATGCAATTCATTCTGTTTTGGAAGAGAGAGATACGTGGCAGGGTAAATTTTTGGATAAACCGGTTTTAACGATTTTTCAAAATTTCTCCGACCAGGTTTTTTTTCAAAATGGTGGATGCTGTTAAAACTCCTGCCATCTCGTACACAGTATCTCCAAAATAAACCTTATCGTAGGTTTCCTTCATTGCAGCCCAGCCTAAATTTCCGTCTGAAATATAATCAAAAACACGACGCAAAATAGAATTTTTACGATGAACTTCTCCCACATAATGAAGCCCCACGTCCCACTCATAACCCTTCCTTCCAAAGGTATGTGTAAACCCACCCGCTACATAGTGTTGTTCTAAAACGAGAACCTTTTTCCCTTTTCTTGCAAGAAGGGAAGCTGCGGCTAGTCCCCCAATACCAGAGCCAATGATGATAAAATCATAAGGTGCTTTAAGATGTTCTTTTTTATAAGATTTAGCTAAAATGGGATTCATAATGACCTCGAATGCTTTTACTTATTTTTCAGAAAAAATTCAAAATAAAGATGAATGTAAAAACTCTCCTTCCTTAAAGGCTTTTTTAGCATCTATCGAAGTTTTAAAGGCTTGGCATCATTATTTTGAAGGTGAATGGAAAAAACGTCTTGATCCAAAAAATGAACTTATTTCTATTCGTCGTTTTTTAACAGAGGAAATTGAAAATTTAGTGAAGGCCAATGCTTATTTTAGTGGGCAGTTAACCCCCGAAATTAGGCAACAAATTCAACATCAGCTTTATCGTGAAACCTCTTTATCAGTTGATCAATTTCGTCAATACATGATGCAAGGGGTTATTTGGGCCGATGCCAGCAAAATTTATCTTCGTTTTTATTTAAATACTTTAGGGCACCAGCGCCTTGATGTTTGTTTTGATCATTATGAGAAAGCCTATGCCCTTTATATTACTCTTTTGTACAAAATTTTTTTTAATACAAAAAATGTTTCAGCTAAAGCCTCCGAAAGAGCCAAGGTTTTGGTTGGGGGCTTGAGACAAAAAATAATTGCAGGAGATTATTTTGAGATTGATCAAATGGCCCTAGATGATTTAGGAAAGCAGATTATTGTTTAACATATGTTTTTAAATCAACCCCCCAAGAAGAAGAAATTTTTTTTCATTCCATTTGTTTTTATCCCTGTGGCTTTGATTGTTTGGATTTTATGGATTTTTAATTTTTTTGGATATCGTCCTCATATTCAAATTCAAAATAAAATAAGTTTAGAAGAAGTGTCTAGCCAAGAAAAAATAAATTTAGGGCGTGGTGTTGTTGTAGAAGCAGAAATATCTGTGAAGAAGGGACGTCTTTGTGAATCAAAACTAGAAATTAAAAAAGAGGGGATGAATTATTCTATTCAAACAACTCCAGAGCACCAAATTGTAGGTAAGGGAGAAAAACTTGTTTTTCCCATTTCTCTTGAGGGAATGCCAAACATGGAAGGAGATGCCCTGTTGTTGATCACGGCAAAAAATTGTTCTCTTTTGCCCAAAAAACAAAAATACAAGCTACAGGCTTTTATTGATTTAGTTCCTCCTCAGGTAAGTCTTACTTCTGCTCAGCACTACATTAATCAGGGAGGTGCCGAGTTTGCTACTTACCACACATCACCAGACACAGTATGGTCGGGCATTCGCATTGGATCTTACGAATTTAGGGGTTATCCAAGAACCGATAAACCCAAAGAAAGTGGAGATCATTTTGCTTTTTTTGTTTATTCTTACGAACTCCCAGCAGGCACTCCTATTTTTGTAGTAGCAAAAGATGCTGCAGGCAATGAAGCCCTTTCTCCGCTGATTCCAGCAAAATTTTTTCCCAAAGAGTTTCGTTCAAGACGTATTGATATCGATGATCAATTCATCAACACTAAAGTTGCCGCCATCATTTCACAAACAGCTGGCTTAAAATCTGAAGGGGATGCTTTGAAGGATTTTCTTTTAGTGAATAAGGAGCTTCGCAAAACCAATACTCAGTTTTTAAAAGAGCTTTCTAAAAATTCAGATCTTACTTTTTATTGGAAGGATGCTTTTATTCCACTTTCAAATGCTGCAATTAATGCTTCTTTTGCAGACTTTAGAGATTATTATTATCAAGATCAAAAAGTAGATTCACAAGTTCATTTAGGTTTTGATTTAGCAGCCATCAAACAATATCCCATTGCATCGAGTGCAGAGGGAAAGGTAGCTTTTGTAGGTTACTTGGGTATTTATGGAAATACCGTTATTGTAGATCATGGTTATGGATTGATGACTTTGTATGGTCATTTAACTTCCATGGATGTGCACAAAGGAGACTTGGTGCATCAAAAACAAATTTTGGGAAAAAGTGGTGAAACAGGTTTAGCTGGTGGTGATCATTTACATTATTCACTTTTAATCCAAGGAGTGCAAACCAACCCTATCGAGTTTTGGGATCAACATTGGATTGATGATCATATTTATCTGAGGATATCTCCCACGTATTGATTTTTAAAAGTTTGGTAGTATTACTTGAAATGAAAATTCACGAAGTTGTTTTCATTGAGCGCCTGCTTTTTTAAGGGCTTCGGTAATTTCTTTGTTTTGACTAACCGTTGCAGCTTGAAGGGCAGTCCACCCATTGGTTGCTTTTAAATCAACCCTGGCTTTATGAGCCAAAAGGTTGTTAGCAATATCTATATAATCGTAACCGGCTGCAAACATCAGGGGAGTAAAGCCAGCCGGTGTTTGTAAATTGGGATTAGCCTTGTTTTCGAGCAGCACATGAACCAAGTTGGTATGGCCACTTAAGGCTGCAATATGCAGAGCTGTTTCTTGGTTTAAATTTTTTATATCTACTTTTGCTTTCTTAATTAAAAGCATCCCTGCAATTTCTGGAGTATTAATACGGGCTGCAATGTGAAGGGCTGTATTGCCTTCAGCATCAGTTAAATTTGGATTGGCTCCATTATCTAGAAGTAATTGGGCTGTTTGTTGGAAATTACCAATAATGGCTAACATGAGTGCATTTTTGCCTTCTGGGGGAACAATATTGAGGTTGGCTTTTGCTGTGATAAGAGCCCCCGCAATCTCATAGTAACCATAGGCTGCGGCAAACATGATGGCTGTACGTCCCTTGCCATTTAAAATATTGGGATCGGCTTTTTGTGAAAGGAGGTATTGCACTACATCTAATCTTCCTTCGGCAGCAGCAACCATTAACGGGGTAGAACTATCACAGCAATTGGGCATTTTCACATTGATGGCAGCTCCCTTTTGAACCAAAGCTGTTACAATGGGAAGATTTCCATTTTCGCTGGCCATGTAGAGGTAGGTTGCGCCTTCTTCATTGGTTCCATTGGGATCAATGGAGACAAGCAATTGGTTTACCAGGTCTAGGTTGCCATCTTTAATGGCGGTTGCCATTTCGGGGTTGGCCAGGGCTTGCAAGCTTAAAGAAGCTAAAACAATTGTTATGGATAAAATTTTTCTCATATGAAAAGATTTGAACGGAATTGTTTATCTGTCAAGTATTGGTTTTATTACTTGTTGCTGTATTCTTGACTATTGGCAGAAAAACCTATAACGCATCCACTTTTAGGACTTTTAGTGAGGCCAGGTAGCTCAGTCGGTAGAGCAGAGGACTGAAAATCCTTGTGTCGGGGGTTCAATTCCCTCCCTGGCCACATCATTTTCATTTTTAAAGTCCCGCTCTCGCAACAGGCATTTTGGCAAGGGTTGGAGCAGAAGTTCTAACGGTGTGGGTTCTGTTTCGTGATGGAGTTGTGCCTATTTCCCCATACATTCTTTCAACTATTTCTTCTGCATCTAGTTGGTAGCCTTGGTTGGTAGCTCGGTTGCAAAGATCGATCAGAATTAAAATTTCTTCATCAATTGGATCAGCAGATTCGCCTTCTTCTTCAGTTAATTTTCTTCCTTCTTCAGCTAAAGTTTCTATGTGAGATTCATCTCCTTTGAGTAATTCTAAAAGAATCATTTCATCTTCTATTAAATTTTCTTTCCAAGCCAAAGCTAAGGTTCCAACTCGTGGTGAAAGTTGAGCAGTTCCACTTGTGGCAGATGGTGGCACACCCCCACTACCTTCTTTTGGCAGTGAGCCCTCTGTTTCTGATGGTACTGCTTTAACGAGAGTTAATTGTTGAATACCATCCATGTCTCCTTGGCTTCCTACAAGTCTTGGTGGATTTTTAACCCAGGCCCACTCCCTTTTATCTGCCACAACATAAGAAGCGGGAATGCGGGCTGGAAGAAATTGAGTGCCAAGAGAACTTATCCTAGGGCCAGTAGGCACAATACCCTGGGCGCCTTGTGTAATGGGCATCATAGCAAAGTCTGAAGTTACAATGATTCTATCAGCTTGTGTTCCTAATCCATTGATGTGTTGTTGTTGAAGTTGCATGGAGAATCTCGAAACAAAAGGGCCCATGTGTGTGCTGAGAAGCTCCTCACTTTCTGGAAATTTTTCCAGAAATCTTTTTTGAAAATAAACGACAGGGAAATAAGCCAATTGGCTTACAAGCATGGTAGAAACTAAAAAATCAGCTTTTTCTCCTGATTCTAAAAATAAAATGGGTTCACTTAAATGGTAGGCCTCCACCAAGCGGTTGATGCGTGCTAAGACCTTTTGAAGATTATCTTCTTGGGCTAAAATAGCATCTACCCTTCTTGCAAATTCAAAGGAAACACCGCTTAATTCTCGGGGACGCAGTTCAATTTTACTGCGTAGAGTAGCATCTCCCACTGCATTTCTTGCATGCACCAGGGAGGGCAAGTCCACATCGTAGAGTGCTACTTTTCTAAAACGAGCTGCTAATTCTGCAAGAGGCAAATCAAAGCCATGTCCAGCCCCTAAAACAACGGCCAGTTCGTCTCCAGAAGCTTCTCCCATAGCTCTCAGAATACCCCCCTTGTTTTTAGCCCAATGATCTCTCCATTCAGGTGGGGGGTTTCTCCCATCTTCTCTCATGTGTGTTGCAATAGAGGAATAGCCGATAGCACCCATAAGGCTGGCATCAATACTTGAATCATAGTGCCAAGGTTTTAGTTCGATGGTGTCTGGAAAAGCAGAGGGGTTAGTTTTTCTTTCTGCTGCTGCCAGCATTTCATAAACGGTAAGGGCATCACCCATGGTCATGGGAAGTGGAGTTCCTGCTTGAATACCAGCCATTTCAACGGTTCGTCCTAGGGCCACAAAGGTTTTGTAATAACTGGTATTTCCTGAAGGAGGTTTTTTTTCATCTAACATTTCTCTGATTTCACTTAATTCTGCAGTATAGGGGAATCCCTGTAAAACAGGACGATTTGCAAACATAAAATCGATGGTAACAGCAACGGCTTCTGCTGAAGCATTTTCCTGCCATTGGCGAGCTAGGGTAACCCTGGGGGCTGCTGCGGGTGCGGGGCTTGCATAGCGTGTGGCAGCTACTGTTGAAGAAGGTCTGCCCATTGCTGCTTGACCCAATATTTCAAGAATTCTTTGAAGGCGTGGATCAAACCTGTTTCTTGTCCCATCGGTAACTTGATCAATTAAAGTGTGCAGGGCCTGTTCAACATCATTCTGGCGCATAGTTGGCCCAGGGCGTAAAAGCCCCTGATCAGCAAGGTAGCCAATGATGAAGCTGAAATCTTGTTCAGAAATAGGTGCCGGCATAATAAAAACCGGTATCGACTTTCATGAAAAATTTGTTGCTAAGAAAAAATGACAGGGAGTTCTAGCTACACACCTTTCGTACAGTTGTTTCAAAATGAGAATGAGCTATTTTTATCCCCCCTCCCTTGAGGGGAGGGGGTTGGGGGAGGGTGACCAAAACAAGCTAAATAAATTTGCTCTAAAACCATTTCTCTATTTTCATAAAACTCATGATTCCAAAAACGTAAAACTTTGTATCTTTCTTTTTTTAACCATTGATCCCTATTTTGATCTTTTTCCTTTTGCTCAGCATGTTGTCCCCCATCTAGTTCAATAATGATAAGCTTTTCAAGACATACGAAATCTACAATATAGGGCCCAATGGGATGTTGTCTTCTAAACTTAAGCCCATAGAAACGTTTAGCTCTTAAAAAATACCAGAGGTCTTGTTCTGTTTCTGTGACTCTTATTCTTAATTCTTTTGCAAACGAAATGGTTGAACTCACAGAATCACCCTCTCCCTAACCCTCCCCCCTCAAGGGGGAGGGGATAAGAAAATAAACATAACTGTCCTAATGGTGTTTAGCTAATACATTTGTACCTATTTTTTGAGTTACCGGCAAGAGTTGAATATTAAGCAATACAACCTCTTCTGGGTTTAAATCATCAGCTACTAATTTCAAAATTTCCATTCGAAACTCCTGCACTTTCTTTTTAATGATGGGAAGCCTTCCCTTGGCAATACCCAGAGTTAGGGCACTTACATCTCTTTCTGCAGGTTTAATCTGCGGCAAAAGATCATGAGAAAGTTTCAAGAGATTTTGATGATAATGCATGAGTGATGCTTCTAAGCTTTCAGCTCCAGTAGTTACCAAAGAGCTAGACTGGCAATACCCCTTCCCCCTTTTTTTGATAAATCCTAAACGCACAAGAAGCTCAATGGATTTTTCTACCTGGCTTTCGGTAAGAGAAGGACGAATCAGGACGCTGAGAGAAGCTGGGGTACCATCATAATAATTGGAAACTACCAATTCACGCACTACAGGATGATACCAACTAGAGTAATACTCATAGCGATCTTTTTCCAGGGGAGAAATTTCTGCCACTTTACGCGAACGCACCATCTTCGATAAAAATTGATTTTTCTCTTGATCACCAGCCTGAGTATAATCAACCAGGTAACGAAAAAATTCGGCCTCTTGTTTATTTAAACCCAAAGCGATGATGCATTTTTCTATACTCTCTGGGGTTAAACTTCTGTCTCCTTCCATCACACGTTTTAAAAAGTTGGGAGAAGCAAAACCAGCCTTAAAAGAAAACAAACGAAACGAAAAACCACGACGATTTTTTTTTGCGTAATCGTAATAGTCGCAAAGAAACTTTCGGTAATCCCGATATTCAAAAAGATTGATTTCAAGAGTCGACTTCATACTCAAAATGTATCCTATTTTAACTGTATTTGTCAAATAATAATATAATAAACTAATTATTACATATATTTATAATATATTTTGTATCCTGTTGGATACATGTTTTTTATTTATGACTTGTGTTTGCCAAACTTATTCCTTATAAAAACACCATAACGCTTCAAGACTCCTGGTTTAAAAAGACCTGGCGACTCAAAGCAAAAGAAAGGAAAAAAAATGAAAACAAAACAAAACAAAAAAATGGGGTTGGTTGGATTTGGCCTTCTTATGCTTTTAGCCACCAATGTAAAAGCAGCAACCCTTGCAGTTGATAACAATGATCCGGGTTGCAGTGATATAGTTGGAACCCCCTATTGCACTGTTCAAGCAGCCGTAACAGCGGCCTTAGATGATGACACCATCACAATTGCCAATGGGATCTATTACGAAAATATTATAGCTCCTAGTAAGGGCTTAATCTTGATTGGCGAGGATCGCGACAACACCATCTTGGATGGGGGTTTGGCCAGCGGGGTCCTTAACTTTGTATCGGTCACCGATGAAAATGTGGATCTGCAAAACCTAACCGTGCGCAATGGCAGCCAAGCCAGTGGCGGCGGTCTTCTCTTAAACACTGGTACGATTGACATCACCAACTGCACCTTTCGTACTAACAGGGCCTCAACAGCTACTGGCGCCGCGATTTATCTGAGTTCTGGAGATGTAGCTATCGCTGACTCTCTATTTACGCAAAACTCTGCCCTCGTCTCCACGGGTGGTGTGATTGTGCAGCTATCAGGAAACCTCGATATTCAAAACAGTGAGTTCACCTCCAACACAGCGGTGAATGTTGCCGGCATTTATAAGGGAGGCACAGGAGACACCACCATCACCGATAGCACCTTCAGTAACAACACGGCTACAGGCACAGGTGGGGCCATTTATATTGCTGATGGAAATTTCATGATTGAAAACACCACCATTGATGGAAATAGCGCGAACATGGGCGCAGGGGTCATAGCCTCAGGAACAAGCATAACCATCTCTAATTCCAGCATCACCAATAATCAGGCAACAGGAAACTCCGTTGGCGGTCTTTATATCATAGCCGGCACTCTCACCATTGATGGATCCGACATCAGCGACAACCAGGCTGCATCATCGGTTGGTGGTATCTATCATGCTACTTCCGACGAGATGATCCTCTCCAATTCAACCGTTGATAACAATCAAACCAGTGGGAGCATTGGTGGCGTTTACCATGCGGATGGTAATACCATAATCACCAACACAAGTATCACCAACAACATGGCCATCACATCGGTTGGTGGTTTTTATCAAGGAGGAGGAACTGTCACCATTGAAGACTCACAAATCGCCTATAATTCAGCAACCGGAAGCGTGGGAGGGCTTTATCTTGCTGCTATCGCCACTATTTCCAATACCTCTATCCACAACAACACAGCGGCTGTCATAGGGGGAATGTACTATGCCAATGTCAGCCCCTTGGAAATGACCAACAGTTCCATCACACAAAATTATAGCGCCGGCGCGGGAGGGGGTTTGTATCTCGCTGGACCTGGCAATATCGTTAACACAACGATAAGCGGAAATCGCGCTGATGATGCTGGTGGCGGCATCGTAGCTAGTGCCAACCTTCTCTTAAGAAATGTCACCATCGCCAATAACTCCGCTGACGATGATAATAGCGGTGTTGGCTCTGGGGGCGGAATCTACATCGTTGCCGGAACAACCACCGCCCAAAATTCCATCGTCGCTCAAAACACAGCATTTGCTAACGCCGACTGCATGGGCACATTTACCAGCGAAGGTTACAACCTCATGCAAGACACAACAGGATGCACCCTAGCTGGAAGCACCACGGGTATGATTACGGGGGTTGACCCTGATTTAGAGGCCTTAGCCGGGAACGGCGCAACTACCTTTAGTCATGCCTTAACTGATACCAGCCCTGCCCTTGATGCGGGAAACCCCTCGGGTTGTTTGGATGCAGCCAGCATCTTGCTCACAGACGATCAACGCGGCTTTACCCGTCCCTTGGGATCTGCCTGCGACATGGGGGCCTACGAATATGGCTGCGGCAATGGCGCCATTGATGGAAGCGAAGCTTGTGATGATGGCAATAACACAAGTGGTGATGGTTGCTCGGATACTTGCGCTAACGAAGTAGCACCTGCTTGTGGGGATGGCATTATACAAGTTGGCGAAAGCTGTGATGATAGCAATATAACGGATGGTGATGGCTGTAGCGCAACCTGTGCGGACGAGTCCATAGCGGTAACGGAGTCATCTGCCAGTAATAGTTCTGGTGGAGGCTGCACGCTCATCGGTACAACATCTGCATCCAATGCATGGTTCCAAGTTATTCTTCTTGGAATGGCGTTGGTTAGCCTAGTAACATTGCGCAAGAAGGCAATCTAAGTACCAACCTAATCCCGGCTTATTTCGTATGAGGGATAAGCCGGGATTTTCTTTTTTATCAAACAAGGCTTTTTGTTATTTTCGGCATCTGGCTAACAGCATAGATGGGGATGGAAAGAATTTTGTCGTGAAAAGAAAGTTCCTGCTGCGAAAATCGTATCCCTAGAGGGGAATTGTGCTCTTGAAGAAAAAGCTTGAGGCTTTTTAAAGTCCCTGTTTTACCCGCCTTCACTTCAACAGGAAGAATTTTTGAACCAATCACTGTGAGAAAATCAACCTCCGCCTTGCTATTTTTTTCATCTCTAGCCCAGAAATAAAGTTCGGAGGCTTCGTGCGGGTTACGAAGGCTTAGTAATTGCTGCCCAACAAATTGTTCTGCCACAGCGCCCGAATTGACGGCCAAAAAATCATCCGCCAACGCGATCTGGGCATCCAATCCACAAGCCCTTTGCATCAGGCCCACATCCAAAAAGAGAATCTTAAATTTTCTCTCATTGACATCTTTGATAAAAGGCAACCCGTGCCCAGAGGTAGCATGCAATTGAGTCATCACACCGGCCTGAACAAGTAAATGAAGGGCCGTTTTTAATTCTTTACTGGGGGTCTCACGGTCGATGTGGGAATATTTGTAGATTTGCCCAACCTTGGAGGGGGCTGTGTTAAACACCTTGTGTAAATGAACATGCTTGGCCCTGGAGGCATATTTTCCAAAATCATCACGATAAGTCTGAAGCAAAGAAAGCTGGACGTCTTGAAATTCGTTTGAATCGGGATTACCTAAATAAACCTGAATGGCCTCAGGCATTCCTCCAACAAGCAGGTATTTTTTAAAAAGCTGAAAAAGTCTTGCTTGTACGGCCTCATTTATTTTTTGCCGAAGGGTAAGTGCGTCCAAAAAAGATTTCAATCCTTCTTCTTTTGCAGCCAGCAAAAATTCTTCGAAGGTCATTGGCTGCATGTAGAGATATTCAACCCGACCTACTGGCATTTTAAAATTCTGGGTTGAAAGGGCAAATTCTAGGAGAGAGCCCGCGCCAATCACATGCAGGTGGGGCATTTTTTCGTAAAAATAACGAAGGGCCGAAATGGCCTGCGGACATTCCTGGATTTCGTCCAAAAACAAAAGGGTCACACCGGGCTTGATAGTTTTTCCAAGAGCCAAATTAAGATTGCGGACTATCTCTGCTGGTTCGAGCGTAGTGAATATTTTTTTATAATTCGGTTGGAGTTCAAAATTGACCTCAACCAGATGATCAAAATTTTCTTTGGCAAAATCCCTAATCGCATGGGTTTTGCCCACCTGTCTCGCCCCCCGAAGCAAGAGGGGCTTTCGATGTTGATTTTGCTTCCAAAAAACCAGGTCTTTTTGAAGAAATCTATACATACTTGGATAATAATACAAAATTTAATAAAATCCAATTATTTTTTAATTAAAAGAGCATCAATAGCTAGACATAATGGGTTTTCACGATTTGTGATTTTCACCAACCCTTAGTCCTAAAACCTTCATCACCATTTTTAAATCTTCCCATACGGCTTTTTTCATGTTGGGATTGCGCAGTAAAAAAGCAGGATGATAGGTGGGCATTAATTTTATATCCCCATAATTTTGAAACTCCCCTCTGAGTTTACTAATGGGTGTTTCAGTTTGAAGAAGAGTTTGTGCTGCAAATTTTCCTAAACACACAAGAACTTCGGGATTAATAACTTCAATTTGTTTTTTTAAAAAAGGCATGCACGCTGCAATTTCATCTGGCTCTGGGTTGCGATTATTGGGAGGGCGGCATTTGACTATATTTCCAATGTACACATCACTTCTCTTTAAACCCATGGCTTCAATCATTTTTGTGAGAAGCTGACCGGCTCTCCCAACAAAAGGCTCCCCTTTCAAATCTTCATCGGCACCGGGGCCTTCTCCTACAAACATAAGTTGTGCCTTTGGGTTCCCCACACCAAAAACAATGTTTGTTCGGCCCTTACATAAAACACAGCGTGTACAATCCCCAATTTCAGCCCGGAGATCTTTAAGGAGTTCCTCACAACTTTCTTTCCCCCTAGACACTCTATCCATCCCCCAAGCTAAACCCTCTTGAAGTTGAAATTCCAAAGATTTTAAAACCTCTTTTTCCATCATATTCCCCCACCCTTGACTAAATGCATGATTAGGATTATTATTAGAAAATCATGAAAAACCGTTGCGGTCAATTTATCGTTTTTTTTATCTGCCTGGTTTTTACATTTGGTGGGGTCATTTTTCTTTGTCAAGCCTGCCCTATGAAGTCTGATAAGCCTATCTCCTGTTGCCCTAGCTCTAATAATACCCAACCAACTTTCATGAGTTCGTGCTGCCCAAATCAAGAAAGCCAAAGTATTTCTACCCCTAGCACTGGGTTCCCCAAGCCTGTTTCATCAGATATTGCTCCTGCTTTAAAAGAAATTGGTTTTCCTGTACTCGAAAAAAATATTTTGGAATCTTCTTCTGAAGTCTTTTCATTTCATTCCCCCCCGCATCGTTTTTTGCATTCTGTTTTCCTCATTTGATTTTGTTCCCTTAAATAATGCATTATCATTGTTTGACGTGTATATTGTGATCAAAATTATACGAGGAATTCATGTATTTATCTATTTTGTTATTGGTTTTGGGCGTCGTTTTAACTCCCTTATCTGCTTTAGCAGAAAGCCTTGATTTAGAAACAGTTCTTACAAGAACTCAAGCAACCCATCCAGCCATTGATGAGGCAAAGTGGGATTACAAAGCCAGCAAGCGGGCAATTGCAGCCAATAGTTGGTTGCCAGACCCCAAACTTGGTTTCATGCTTGATGATATTCCAACTTCACGCTCTGGCTTTGAGGGTGCTAGCCAAATCAATTACAGTGTTTCTCAAACAATTCCTTTCTCTCTTACTTTGAGTGGAGCCAAAGCAAAAAATGAAGCCAGGTCTAAGCTGATGGAAAGCATTTCTATTGAGAGAAAAATAATTGCAGAAACCAAAAAAACTTTCTTTGAATTGTTTGCCATTCAAAAAATAGTAACCGCACAAAAAGAAACACGAAATGCCCTTAAACAATTATCAGCTGGATTACAAAAAAAATATGAGAGTTTTAAAATTCCAACAAACATGAATACAAGTATGCCTGATGAAAAATCAGAAAACTCTCTCAATTTATTCTCTGAATTAACCATGGCCCGAATGAAAGTAGCGGAAACAGAGGCCAACATTGCTGATTCGAATCACCTGTTAGAAACATTCAAAACCAAACTTAATTTGTTGATGGGGCTAAGTGCAGCAAATCCACTTGCACCGCTCGCGGAACCCTCTCTTAAAAAAATAGCTTTTTCCTATCCGATCTTAGAAGAAAAACTAAAAAATCAAAATGCAGATCTTAAAGCCCAAGAATGGATGACAAAAGCCAGTAAAAATGAAGCGGGTTTGGCAAAAATGAAATTGCTCCCAGAAATCGAACCCGAGTTTACCTATCATCAACGTGAAAATATGGAAAATGCTTACTCTGTAGGTGTTAATCTTAACTTTCCCCTTTGGCTTCACCGCAACGAAGCGGAAATTTCAAGTGCTAAGGCCAAGGCCATAAAATCAAAACGTACATTCGAAAAAATAACATTAGAAGCTAAAAATGATCTTCATGATCTTTATCATCATGCTGTAGAGCATTATCGTATTGTTTCTCTTTATCAGAATGAAATTGTCCCTCTGGCACAAGCCTCGATGAATGCTGCTCAAACTGCTTTCGAAGCAAATGCCACTTCATCAGACATTTACCTTAGGCGAGCTACTGATTATTATCAGGCCAAAGAAATGATGTGGAAAATGTGGGTCGATTATCAAACTGAATATGCATTATTAGAAGCTTTGGTTGGAGAAAATCTTTAACACTTTAAAAAAGGAGTAATTATGAAAAAAATAATTCTAATTTTGGTGATTATAAGTGCGGTGATCACTTTGTACTTTTTTGTACAACGTCAAAGTGATCATACAGATCATAAAGATCATCAAGATGCACAAGAAATTAGCCATTACACTTGCCCTATGCATCCCCAAATTAAATCAGACAAGCCAGGGGAATGTCCCATCTGCCATATGACTTTGGTTCCAGTATATAAGGAACCAATCAAACAAGATAAATCCTCATCTATCCCGCAGGGATCCCAGGGAGTACTTATTCCAACTGATAGACAACAACTTATTGGTATTACACAAGCAACTGTAGAAAGAAAAACAATCAATCATAGTTTAAAAACCGTGGGAAGTATCGCCTATGATCCCGATTTAGCTATTGCCATACGTGAATATTTGGAAATTCCAGAAAATATTCCCGATCTTAAAAAAAGTGCACTCATGCGACTTAAAATTATGGGACTGAGTGATCCTGAAATTAAAAAATTAAATAAAAATAATTTGAAAGATTTTTATCTTCCAGAAAAAGGACAAAAAGCCTGGGCTTATGCTACTCTTTACGAAAAAGAAATAAGCCAAATCCATCCTGGCACAAAAGCCATTATTCATTATCTTGGAAATCAAACCCTGGAAGGCATTGTAAGATCTATCGAACCCGTTGTGGATATGAATTCTAGAACTGTAAAGGCTCGTATTGAAATTCCACATCTCCCAAAAGAATTAAGTGCCGGTGGTTTTGTTGATATTGAAATAAATATCCCCTACGAAAATGTATTGGTTATTCCACGCGAAGCCCTTGTCCACACAGGAGATGCCACCCTTGTATTTGTCATTCATGAGGGAAAACATTTTGAGCCAAGAACTATTTCGAATTATCAAGAAGCAGGAGATTTTGCAGTAGTGCATGAAGGCCTTGTGGAAGGAGATGTGGTGGCCTCTACAGGAACTTTTTTGATCGATTCAGAATCAAAATTAAAAGCATCTTTGGATAGCTTAGATGGACACGCCCATTAAGGAAATGATGATGGAAAAAATAATCGAATTTTCAGCACGCAATAAAGGCCTTATCCTCCTCTGTTTTGGATTTTTATTAGGCTTTGCTCTTTGGAGTGTTAAAAATATTCCACTCGATGCTCTGCCTGATCTTTCAGATACTCAAGTGATTATTTATTCTCGTTGGGAAAAAAGCCCCGATATTATTGAAGACCAAGTAACCTATCCCATTATCTCCTCTCTTTTAGGAGCCCCAAAAGTTAAAACCATTCGTGGGTTTTCTGATTTTGGTTTTTCATATGTGTATGTCATTTTTGAAGATGGAACCGATCTCTACTGGGCTAGATCTCGGGTGATTGAATATCTTTCTAAAATCAATTCATCTCTTCCAGAAGGTGTTAAAACTGAAATTGGGCCTGATGCAACAAGTATTGGATGGGTTTATCAATATGCTCTTGTTGACTCTAGCTCCAAAAATAATATAGCGGATCTTAAAAGCCTTCAGGATTTTCTACTGCGTTATCAATTGCAAAGTGTTCCTGGCGTTGCCGAGGTAGCCTCGATTGGCGGACATACCAAACAATACCAAGTTAATCTTAATCCAGATGCCTTGGCTTCTCTTAATATTCCCCTCATGAATGTGGCAGAAGCCATTAAAAAATCCAATAATGATACAGGAGGCAGGCTCATCGAACTTTCTGGAAAAGAATACATGGTGAGATCTCATGGTTATTTTACCTCCACCGAAGATATCGAAAATATTGTCATCGGAAACAATCCAAAATCAGGCGATCCTATTTTAATCAAACAAGTAGCTACTGTTGAAATTGGTCCTGATATTCGTCGTGGGATTGGCGACCTGGATGGCTTGGGCGATACGGTTTCTGGCATTGTTATCATGCGCCACGGAGAAAATGCCTTAGATGTGATTAAACGTGTTAAAGCACGTTTGGAGGATTTGAAAAAAAGCTTACCTCAAGGCGTAGAAATTATTCCTGTTTATGATCGATCTGATCTTATTTTAAGAGCCATTGATACTTTAAAACGTACTCTCATTGATGAAATGGTCATTGTATCTTTGGTGATTATTCTTTTCTTGTGGCATATCCCTTCGGCCATCACAGCTGCATTTACAATACCTATTTCAGTTTTATTAGCTTTTATTCCCCTTTATTTCCTGGGCATTTCTTCCAACCTGATGACTTTAGCAGGCATTGCAATTTCAATTGGTGTGTTAGTAGATGGAGCCATTGTAGAAGTAGAAAATATTTATCATAAAACTCAAGTGTGGATTGCAGGAGGGAAAAAAGGAGATATTACTTCAATTCGAATTAAGGCCATGCAAGAAGTGGGGCCTGCTGCTTTCTTTTCTCTCTTAGTTGTTGGTGTGTCTTTTATTCCCATTTTTACCCTTGTTGATCAAGAGGGGCGCTTATTTAAGCCATTAGCGTATTCCAAAAATTTGGCCATGCTTATTGCTGCTGTTTTGGCTCTTACCTTTAACCCAGCCATGCGCATGCTTTTTTCACGAGTGGAACCCTTTCATTTCCAGTGGCCCAAATTAAATCGTCTTCTTAATGTCACCTTAGTAGGTCGTTATTATGAGGAAACCAAACATCCTATTAGTCGTGTTTTATTTAAATTTTATGAGCCTATTTGTCGGTGGGCTTTAAATCATAAGAAAAAAACAATTGGTTTTGCATTGGGGCTTCTCCTTTCAACCATCCCAGTTTTTTTCATGCTTGGTTCTGAATTTATGCCTCCCTTAAATGAAGGCTCTATTCTTTACATGCCAACAACACTTCCGGGAATTTCAATTACAGAAGCAGAAAGAATGCTACAAATTCAAGATCGCATTTTAAAAACTTTTCCTGAAGTAGAAAGAGTGTATGGAAAAGCAGGACGTGCCAATACCTCAACAGATCCTGCTCCTTTTTCAATGGTTGAAACCCTTGTGGTACTTAAGCCAGAAGATCAATGGCGAAAGGTTAATCGCTGGTATTCATGGATGCCTGAAATTTTTCAGGCTTATTATCGCCATCTTTGGAACGATAGAATTACCTGGGAAGAATTGATCAACGAAATGAATGAAAAAATGCAAATCCCGGGTTGGACTAATGCTTGGACCATGCCCATTAAAAATCGAATTGATATGCTAGCCACTGGAATTAGAACTCCCATTGGAATCAAAGTTCTGGGTGACAACCCTAAAACCATTGAATCCATTGGTATGGAACTTGAAAAATTATTGACCCCCCTTAAAGGCAGTCGTGGAATTTTTGCCGAAAGAACTGCTGGTGGCTACTTTGTAGATTTTAATCTAAACAGAAGTGCCCTCGCCCGTTATGGTTTAACCATCGAAGATGCTAATTCCATTATTGCCACAGCTTTGGGAGGTGAAAATTTAACCATCACCATTGAAGGAAGAAAAAGATTTCCTGTTAATCTTCGATATGCCAGATCGTTTCGTGATGATTTAACAGCCTTAAACCGCATTCTTGTTTCTCTTCCTGCTGGTGGACAAATTCCAATTAACTCCATTGCAGATATTCATTTAACAACTGGTGCCTCCATGATTCGAGACGAAAATGGACAGCTTTCAGGATATGTGTACGTTGATATTGCGGGTAGAGATATAGGAGGTTACGTCAAAGAGGCTAAAAAAATTGTGTCTCAACAATTAACTCTTCCACAGGGTTATGTTTTACAATGGAGTGGCCAGTATGAAAATATGGTGCGCGTCAAAGAAAGACTTAAATTTATTTTGCCCCTCACTCTTTTCATTATTTTCATGTTGCTTTATTTTAATACAAAATCTTTTGAAAAAGCAGGACTTGTTATGCTGGCTGTGCCCTTCTCACTCATTGGTGCTATTTGGTTTTTATTTCTTCTTGATTACAATCTGTCCATTGCTGTGTGGGTAGGTATGATTGCCTTGATGGGGTTGGATGCTGAAACAGGAATTTTTATGCTTTTATTTTTGGATTTATCTTACAAGGAATTTAAAGAAAACGGGAAATTAAACACTATCAGTGATTTAAAGGAAGCCATTGTTCATGGAGCCGTGATGCGTGTTCGTCCTAAAATGATGACCGTATGCGCTGCTTTTATGGGGCTTCTTCCCATTTTATGGTCCATGGGCACAGGTTCTGATTTGATGAAAAGAATAGCAGCTCCAATGATTGGAGGGCTTTTAACTTCCTTCTTATTGGAATTATTGGTGTACCCAGTGATTTACCTTCATCTTAAAGAAAGAGAATTAAATAAGCTTGCGCTTAATCACTCTTCCAACAAAACGTAGTCGATCTTTCCAAGGTAGGCGTAAAAAATTAACTTTGATAGCACCCTTAGTAAAATACGTTGGGAAAGAATAATCAATCATCACTTCAACCAAAACAGGATATTTTTCACTGATTTTTTTTACTTCGATCAATACACTTTCGATATCGGAATCTTTTTGAATTAAAAAATAAGGAATCCCAATAGACTCTGCAAAGGCCTTGTAATTAAGACCAGCCAGGGTTGTGCAGGTTTTACTACCTAAAGTTTTCTTTTGAAATTGAGCAATTTGTGAAAGTTCACCATCGTTTAAAATACAAGTAATCACTCCTAGATCATAAGTTTTAGCTGTAACAAGTTCTAACCCCGTCATTAAAAAAGCACCATCACCAGCCAGAGTCACCACGGACTTTGAAGGATTAGCAAGCTTAGCACCAATACCCGCGGGCACGCTATAACCCATGCAAGAGTAATCAATGGGGCCTAAAAAAGATCGGGGATGTTTTAATCGCAATTGTTCCATAGCTAAAAAAGTTCCATTTCCTGAATCGGTGACATAAATGGCATTTTCATCCATGATTTTTTGGCAAGTTTCAAAAAATCGAGACGGAGAAATACGAGAAGATGACTGATGAGATTTTTGTTCTTCCCTTATTTTCTTATGGGCTAAAGCTAACCCAGATAAAAAAGATTTATCTTCAGTTCTCTTTTTTAAATCACTAGCCAATAAAGCTTTGATAGCCACAGAAGAATGCGCTTTTAATGTTATAAGCGCTGGGAAGTTTTTATTAAAAACTTTTTCATTACAATCAATATGAATAAGCGTTGGCGATTTTACTCCATAACTAGCAGTAGCCACTTCTCCAAAACGGCATCCAATCGCTAATAAACAATCAAGGGATGAAAAAATTTTCTGAATCTCGGGAGGAGCCCCCATGCCAATAACATTCCATCCCCAACGAGGATGATTTTCAGGAAACACTCCCTTTCCTGAAATGGTGGTAAAAACAACAGCATCTAATTTTTCTGCCAAACACACTAAATCATCAGCTACATCTCCTGTACTAAAACCAGCATAAATCCCAATACGACTGGACTGGTTGAGTTGATCTTTAATTTTAGTCAGGATGTTTTCGTCTATAAATCCCCCCTCCCTCGAGGGGAGGGGGGATGGGGGGAGGGTGGTGATGTCACTTGGAAAAAGATACAAATTAGCGGGAACCTCCACAAACACAGGGCCTTGAGGAGGCATCTTTGCTATGTGGCAAGCCTTACGAATAACAGAATAAATTTCTTCATGCTTTTTAATGGAAAAAACTTCCTTACAAATGGGACGTGCAATTTCTATTTGTGCAATATCGTGTAACTGAAAAGATTGAGAAATGTCATTTCGAAGTCCACAAGCTAAAACTAAAAGAGGAATTCCATCAAGATAAGCCTCTGTAATCCCAGAAGCAGCATGAGTTAAACCCGCACCTGGCACTATGTTAACTACAGCCATTTTTCCAGACGATCTGGCATAACCATCGGCCATAAAAGAAGCCGATTGTTCATCAGTAACCAGGTAAGGAGACACATTACTTCCATCTAAGACATCATAAAGTTCAATATTGTGCGTTCCGGGAATACCCAAGGTGGCTGTAATGCCTTCGTCTTGGAGAGCCTTTAATACCAATTGTCCGCCTGAAAGTTTCATTTTCCTTCCAATTCCTTTTTTATCCCTTCTGCCACACGATCGGCTAAGGCCATAATAGTTAAATAGGGATTAATTTCTACAGCTTTTGGAAACAAACTCGCATCCGCTACAAAAACATGGTTCAAACCATGCACACGCCCCCAAGAATTAGTGACAGAAACACGAGGATCTTCTCCCATGCGACATCCCCCCATTAAATGCGCTGCTGTGATTGAAATTTTTCCCAATTTAAAATGTTCACGGGTAATCAAAGAATCAATTTTTTTCTGCTCGAAGGGAAAAATAAAAAATTGATCCATGGCAGGGGCATGTACCCTTCTTACTCCTGCAGCAAAAAAAATCCGCGCACTTTCTTGAATGGCCTTTACAAAAGATTGAATGGTAGATTCTGAAAAGTGATAAAAAACTTTTGGCATTCCGTTTCTACCTAGCCTTACACGATTTTCAGCTCTGGCCTCATCAATAGCTAAAACAAGAATCATTTGCAGATGAGCATAGTGTTTCATGAGATCATCAAGTTCTTCTCCAAAACCACAAATATTTTTAGCAAGAGTAAATGGAAAATACATACAAGTTTCCAAAACAAAACGATGGCTCTCTGTAAACTCATCACAATAATAACTTTTGGGATGTCCAACAAAATTAGTGATGGGCCTTTGATGTTCCCCCGTTAAAATTAAAGCCGGATGACATGTAAAGTAGCGCCCCAGGGCTGGCCATTTTCGATTTCCAAAAGATTTTTCTAGTAAAATTGGGGAAAAAAGAGCTCCTGCTGCAAGAACAATTTTAGAAGCTCGAAAACAATAAACTCCTGGTGCTAAAGATGATGGCTCTTGATCAAAACAGGGAGCAGAAACTGTAACAAGTACATCATGATCTTTAATTTTTTCAACCTTGCAAAAGGGGAAAACATCAACCCCATTTTTTTTGGCTGCTGGAATTTGTACAGCAGCTGTGCCTTGCTTGGCATGCACTGCACAACCTAAATTACAAGTGCCTAAACCCTGACACCCACGTGTATTAACAGGAAACTGTTCTACTTTGTATCCTAACTTTTTGCAGGCCTTGTAAAAAAGTTGGTTGTTTTCGTTAATTTCTTCCGGGGAATTTAAGTGTACTCCATTTTCCTGAATATATTTTTCATAGCGAGGGTTTAAATCATCAAGATCAATACCAGGAACAGCCCAGCGGTTTAAAACACTCGCTGAAGCTTTAAGGGAGGTGCCGGTATAAACAGTGGTAGTGCCACCTACTGCCTTAGCAAAAGCTAAAGTGAGATCATTTTGCTTTGTTTGAAGGCCACCATGCTCAAAATAATAACGAGTGGCCATTTCAATTTCGTTTCGGGTGTTATGCTTTTTTTCAAAACTCCCTCCCCACTCCAAAAGAGCCACCTTTAAACCCTTTTGGCACAAGGGAGATAGCTCTTTGGCTATTGTGCCCCCGCCCGCACCAGAGCCAATAATCACCACATCATAATCAAAAACTTTCTCACTCATTTGATTTCCCTTTGTTGGTAACCAATTTCAGGGTAAAAAGAAACCTGACCATACACCCCAAGCTTAGCAAGAGTATTAACTCCCCAAAAACCAATCCGCAAAAGAGCAATAGGAGAATTAAAAAATAAATTCAAAATGCGCGTTTGTTTGGCATGATTTAATTTTCTAAAAAAGTTACCAGCAACTATCCACGATACAAAATCGATAAAAACAAGAAAAAATTTGATTTTGAGATGAATGAAAAAAGATTTTCCAGCTAAAATTGAATTGATTAAACAACGAGATTCTAGAATTTGTTCATTTGAAAAAGAAGCAAAGCGTGGAACTAAAACAGACTGAATAATTTCAAAGCGCCTTAAAGTCTTAGGTGTTAGAAAAACTCTCATTGATCATTAATAGAGCAGCAACTAACGCGGATTAAACGAGGTTGTCAAGAAACTATAACCATGATACCGACCTAAAAAAATGGAAAATCTCACCGTCGAAACATGGCCTGGTGTTTGTCCAGTGCAAGAAGATACCCGCCGCTTAGCATCTCTTGCTCTTCAACTAGGGAAACAAGTGGTTCTCGATATGGGATGCGGCACGGGTTATATTGGTATTTTCTTAGCACGGCATGGCATTTCTGTTGATGCAACAGATTTAAGTGAAGAAGCAGTGGCTAATGCCAAGTATAATGCTGAAAAAAATGGAGTTACCCTCAATGTATTCTCATCAAATCTTTTCCAAAATATTTCTCGAAAATATGATTTGATCGTTTTTAATCCCCCGCGTATTCCAGTTGCTAGTGGCACAACAAGTCGTATAGGCAGTTGGGTTCGCAAACATCCTGCGTTGGTTTATCTTACCCTGCCCCTGGTTAAATTAGTGTATGGATCAAAACGTTTTGATTTTCTCCTTAATTTTATATCAGAAGCACAAAATTTTTTGAACCCTGAAGGAGCCCTGTTGTTAGAAATAACATCTCAAGAAATGCATGCCCTCAAAAAGAAAAATCCCAATCTGGCTATAAAATCCTTAGGACAAGCAGAAGATATTTCTGATACAATCATTGTGATGATTAAATTTTTATAAAAAATATTCTGAGCTGAATACTCATCCTCAAGAAATTTATATCGGACGTTCAAAACCAAAAGCCAGTTTAAAAATCATCAAAATAACGTTTTGGAATCTTTTCTAGCAGGTTTAATGGTCCAACATATTTTTTAGTAACCGTTCTTCGAGATGTCACCACAAACTTATTGGACGGTTTCAAAAATGTTTCTGTTTTTGGCAGCAAAAAAAGATCCATTCTAATACAACAGATGTGGCTTGGAATATCAATAATAAATTCATTACTAATATTTTTTGTAACCTTCTTTTTTTTCCGAAGTTGTATTCATACCGTTTCTTTAGGCTAAGATGACCTAATTACTCATAACTAAACATTACTTTTAAAAACGTTCATAAAACAAGAATTTTTAAAAAAAGAGAAACTTTCAAAGTCCGCCAGCCGAAAATAGATTGTTTTGGAGGTAGAATAAATGATGAAACATCTCATTCCACACGAAAGAATTGAAAATCGTATTTATCTTCTGCGTGGTCAAAAAGTTATGTTAAGCCTTCATTTGGCAGAACTGTATGAGGTTGAACCACGAGCATTAGTTCAAGCTGTGAAAAGAAACATGGAACGCTTTCCAGACGATTTTATGTTTCAACTTACCAATGAAGAAACAATAAACTTGAAATCACAAATTGTGATTTCAAGTTGGGGCGGTTCACGCCGTGCCAATCCCTATGCTTTTACGGAACAGGGGATAGCAATGCTTTCCGCTGTACTTAAAAGCCCCCGTGCAATTAATGTAAGTATTGAAATAATAAGAACTTTTGTGAAGTTACGACAGCTTTTAACTTCAAATAAAGAATTAGGTAAAAAATTGGCTCTGTTAGAGAAAAAATATGATCACCAATTTAAAGTGGTGTTTGATGCTATTCGACAAATAATGGATCAACCTATTTCAAAAAATCGAAAAATTGAGTTTCTTAATAGCTAAAACTAATTTTTTGTGCGCCCAACATGCCTGCTCTATTGAGTTAGTCACACCAGTTCCGAAGACCAAACCAAAAAAGGGAGTGGAATTTCTCCCAACTCCCTTAATTTGGAATCGATCAGAAAAATGTCAAATAGCTGCTTCGCCTTTTTCTCCTGTTCGGATACGAACGGCTGCTTCAACAGGCGTAACAAAGATTTTTCCATCACCAATTTTTCCAGTGGTAGCAACCTTCTGGATGGCAGTGATTAATCGAGTAATATCTTCGTCCTTTACAACAACTTCAATTTTTACTTTGGGAATAAAATCAACGACATATTCGGCTCCTCGATAGAGTTCGGTATGTCCTTTTTGGCGACCAAATCCTTTCACCTCAGAGATGGTCATCCCTTGAACCCCTAATTCCATAATTGCATCTTTCACTTCATCAAGCTTATGAGGTTTAATAATCGCTTCTAGTTTTTTCATAGTCCCTTCTTTCTAAATTGATTGCCTAAAGATGTCCAGTTGAAGATTGAAAATCAGGATAAGCTATATTGCCATGTTCGCCAATATCTAATCCTTCTCGTTCTTCCTCTTCAGAGACACGGATACCCATCATGACTTTCAGTGCACCCCAAACGATGAGGCCTAGAGCAAAGGTAAAAGCCCCCACCAATAAAACACCCTTTAATTGCACAAGAAAAAGATGCAAACCACCCCCAAAAAACAAACCATTACCAGTTGCTGTGGCAACGATTTTATCTTGCGCAAAAAGACCAACAGCTAAGGTTCCCCAAATACCATTGACAAGGTGCACAGATAAGGCGCCAACGGGATCATCAATTTTGATTTTATCAAAAAAGATAACAGCCAAGACAACAATAACACCAGCAATAGCGCCAATAACAACGGAACTACCCACACTTACAAAAGCACAAGGGGCCGTAATAGCTACCAAGCCTGCCAGAGCTCCGTTAATCAGCATGGAGATATCGGGTTTGCCTAACATAAGCCATGCTGTAATGGTTGCTGTTATAATAGCCGCACAGCAAGCCATGTTCGTGGTCAAGGCAATGTGCGCAATATCAATCGGAGCTGCTGCCATGGTACTACCCGGATTAAATCCAAACCAGCCCAACCAGAGGATCAAAGCCCCCAATGTTGCCATGCCCATGTTGTGGCCGGGAATGGGAGTTACTTTTCCATCCTTACCAAATTTGCCAATACGAGGACCCAAAACTAAAATTCCAGCAAGAGCTGCCCAACCTCCAACAGAATGTACTACCGTTGAACCAGCAAAATCCCAGAACCCTGCCGTTGCTAAAAATCCTCCGCCCCAAATCCAGTGCCCCGTGATGGGATACATCAAGGCCACCAAGACAAAAGAAAAAATAAGAAAGGATAAAAACTTAATACGTTCGGCAACGGCACCAGAAACAATCGTAGCGGCCGTTCCTGCAAAAACAAGTTGGAAAAAAAACTTGGCATAGAGAGGAATTCCCGTCCAAGAAATAGAACTATAACTCCCTTGATAAGCCTCTCCCATGGCAGGCGAATTATCTGCTCCTCCGATTAACCACAACCCATCACTGCCCATAAAACCACTGCCATTCCCAAACATGATTCCCCAACCCACAACATAAAAAGCTAGGGAAGCAATAGCAAAAACAACAAAGTTTTTAGCCAAGATGTTTACCGTATTCTTGCTACGACAAAGCCCTGATTCAACCATGGCAAATCCGGCATTCATCCAAAACACAAGAAAGGCTGCAATCAAAGTCCACACCGTATCCATGGCCACTTTAAGGTCTCCTAATTCTTGGGACCAACATAACCCAGGAATAAGAAGAGCTAAAAAGGCACTTAGTAAAAAAATATTTTTTTTCATAGTCTCTCCTTGATTAATAAAAAACCATTCACAAGAACAGTTTCATTGAGTTACGCCTTAAAGCAAAAAACGTGCCAAAAAAATTGAAAGCAATCCTTTTGATTTTATTGATATTTTTTTTTGAATAGAAAATTAAAATGATTAAAAAAGAGGCAACTGATATTTTAATGAGCCTTAAAAATACACTTTTTCCACGATCTTTCCGTGATGCAGGTAAATTATGCGATCCCCTTCCTGGCCAATTTCGGGATTGTGCGTTACAAGGATAATCGTCTTACCTTGTTGATGAAGATCTTTGAAAAATTTAAGAACAATTGCCTCGTTTTCTTCGTCGAGATTGCCTGTTGGTTCGTCTGCAAGAATAATGGCAGGCTGATTGATCAGTGCCCGTGCAACACAAACTCGTTGTTGTTCACCACCCGATAATTGCGATGGCAAATGGGTTGCACGGTGTTCAAGGCCAACACGCACAAGAACAGCCATGGCCTCGTCTTCATCGATCACACTGTGATAGTATTGAGCAAGGAGAATGTTTTCAAGTGCGGTTAGATAGGGAATAAGATGAAATTGCTGAAAAACCAGTCCAATCTTTTCGCGACGGATCACAGTGCGCTGGTCTTCATTAAATGAAGCTACATTGATTCCATCCAGCAAATAATCCCCCGATGTTGGGGTATCAAGACAGGCAAGGATATTGAGAAGGGTTGTCTTACCCGAACCAGACGGCCCCATGATGGAAACCCATTCCCCTGGTTTGACATTGAAATGAAAATCGTCCAAAGCAGTAATCTTGCCAAAGCATCTTTTGATGGATTTTAGTTCTAATATCAATTCGTTCATAAAAAATTATTCCTCCTTTAAGACAAGCGCAGTATCAAGGCGGTAGGCCCGCCTAATTGGGATAATCGCTGCCAACACAGCGGTTCCACTCATAATCGCGAGTGTGAATGGGATTACAATCAACCGAAAAGATACAAACGACAGGAAAATGGTTTTGCCAAATATTTGAGCCAATATAAACCCAGCGGGAATCCCCAGGATTGTTCCTACCAAAACAATCAAGATAATTTCAACGGTGAAGTAGGATAAAATAGACCGGTTTTTTGCCCCCAACGCCTTCATGAGGGCAATCTCTTTTCGCCTAAAGGCAGTCATGGCGGTGAGTGTAGTCATCAAAACAAGTGTCATCAAAACAACAATAGTGGAAACCATGAGGGTCATAAGGCCAGTCATACTCTCAAGAATCTTGCCTTCAGAATAAGAAACACGCTTAAGAGCATCTGCCTTGATGAAGGGTATCGTCTTTTCAAGAAACCTGGCCAAATGTTCGGCCTCTGTACCCGTTACCTCAACACGAAGCATGGCATGATGGACTTTTCCCTCAAGTCCCAAAATGCGTTGTGCGAGGGGGAGATTAACAAACACTTGTTCATCGGCGCTCTCCCCTGTTTCAATGATGCCCTTGATTGTTAGCGGCGCATGTGTGTTTAAGTCTTGGCTGTAAACCGTGAGAGAATCTCCCACTTTGAGATGCATGGTATTTGCCAGCGTTCGGCCAACCACGCAATGGCGATCGTCAAAAGACATCGACACCCATTGACCCACGATTGGCCAATGTCGTTCAAGTTTTTTGAATTCAGGAAAGTCCACTCCAACAAGAACAGCATTGCCCAGATCCAACCGCGCAATCCCATAAAGAAAGGGTGAAATGGCAACAATCTTTTCACGAGTAATTGTTTTGATAAGAAGATCCAGGACAGATTGATCCAATGTAGGCGAAACGGAATAAGTTTTACTCCCCACAAAAAAATTGGCACCATGGCTTTTAAGCTCCTCATGCATTTTATAGGAAATATCGTAATAAAGATTAATAAGCGACGAGACAACCGTTACGCCGATAAAAACACAAAAGACACCAACCGCTATGCGGTTTCTCTGGTTGCGAATCCCCTGCCTAATCAATCTCAAGAACATTTTGAAATTCATGTGATTCATTTAGATTCGTCCATGAAGAGCGGCGGTTGGACTGATGCGCCGGATACGTGTTAACCCAAAAACCGTACCCGTAAGTGAAATCGCAACTGCGTAAGTTCCAACAACTGGTCCAACGATGGGAGACGGTGCAATTGTCGATGTAAAAAGATCAAAACCAATAATCTGGGAGAATCCCATGCCCAACAAATATCCGCAAACCCCACCAATAACGCCCAAGAGAATTGCCTCAGCAACGAACAAAAGCGCCACATGATGATTGGCTGCACCAATCGCCTTCATCAGAGCAATCTCACCGGATCGCTCCAAGATACTTGTCTGGATGATGGTGGCAACACCTAAGCCTGCAGCGATAAAAATCACCAACGTCATCACAAACATCAGGAGCTGGATTTTATTGATCACTGCTCCTTGAGTTTCGGCAACATGCCAAACAGGCTTAACAAGCGCGTTGGGAATTGCCTCCTCAAGCTGGTGGGCAATCGAACTCACATAGGAAGTACAGTACCAAAGATCGTACTCCTGAACATCCAAAGAATCGGGATGCGTGCGCGCCTTTCGTGAGAGAGCACTTTCAGGCACGCTCATGGCACTTACATCAATCGATTCTACTCCATCCGGTAATCCGGCAAGATTCTGAACGGTTTCAATTGGAACCATAACAGCATGGTCATAGGTATCATCGCCAGACAAAATTCCGGTTATTTGGAGTACAACCGGGGCACCCTTGTCCGGTGTGACTTGCAAGGACTGTCCCACTCCAAGGTTGAGAGCATCTGCCAAGGCTTTGCCAACCAGGGCGTTGTTTTGCTGTAAATCATCGGGCCATGCACCTTGAATGGTCCAATAGGGTTTGATGAATCGGATTCCTGTCTCGAAAGACTGAGATCCATCCACATCCCCGATTTGTCTCTGAAAAAAGGTGCCCACGAGTGGCACGGGGATAGCATCGTAGCCTGTTATTTTAACCGGAACCGTCAGAAAAGGAGAAAACCCGGCGATATTATTTCCCCAAAAAATTCCTTTGATCCGGGGCAGATCCTTCTCGTTCAAGAAAAAACGCCCTTTTAACGGGTTGTAGTCCACCCCACCAAGAAACAAAGAAACACCCTCACTTTTGGGAAGGATACGAATATTGGTCTCATACGAATTGAGTTCCTTGGCCATTTTATTGCCAATATCAATCGAGATGTGTGCCAGCACAGACATCAGGGTAGCGGCAATGGCGATTGTTACCACAGCCAAAACTTTTCGACGACGGTTGCGCAAAACAGAATCTTCAAGCAAACGAAAAAACATAATTTTTCCTCAAAAAAAACCAAAATACTTGGCACCTGCATCGAGATCTTCGGGTTTGATGAGAATCATGTCATCCATCACCTCATACTTAAGAGGAATTGGATTACAGCCGCCACTTCGACCGATGGAAGGGATAAAAATAAGCGAACCACATGCCAGACAAATAACATGACGGCTTTTTTTGATATAACCTTTGTCCGCACACAAGGCGCATGCATCAAAGGCAACACCAAAATCTTTGCTTTTGCCTCGGTTGATAACAAAAAAACGTACCTGCTTACCACTTTTGCTTATCGCAGAAAATCGGTGAAGCTCCCCGTTTTTTACGTCATCCATACGAATACGAATCACACCATCTTCGCCGGAAGCAACAGCAACGGCCGGCGAAAGTTTTGGAGCCCTTCCCGCGTAGAGGTCTTGGTAGAGCAATGGGACAACGATTGCTACAATGATAAGAAGCGCACTTTTCATCCAACGCTTTTCGATCAGGGTGCTGTATTCTGACTTGCGCCGGTTGATGCCAATTTCCACACTCTCATTTTGTAGAAGAGCCCTTCTCTTGCAAAAAAAAGCAAGAAGGAGAAAAGCAAATAGAGCCATCTCGATGTAGATCATCAAGGGAAATAAATGACCAATTTTCGCTACAAAGGAAACTCGGGCCGCGCTTGCATCCCATAGGTTTAACTCCAATAGGCCAAGTGTAACTTCGGCGCTCCATCGGATGAAAATCATGGCAAGAACAATGAAGAGAGAAAGTCTGATCATCCTCTTGCCTAACATGGTGAGCAAATGGGCCAAGACAGGAACAACTGCAATGAGAAGAGCAGCAGCAACAAAGAGAGATGCACTATTGATGATCATGTCTGTATTGAGAATCGAGACAGACGAAAATTGGGCATAAGAAAAATGGAGAGAAAACTTATAAAAGGACGCAAGAAAAAGCACAATAACGAGACATTGTGCCAAGAATGCCGTGGCTTTGCCTGTGCAAGGACGAACCAGAAAACCCTGAGACGGAAACAAGGCGAAAACAATTCCGGCCGTGAAGGCCACGGCCGAGAATTCTCTGAGTGTGTTTACAAAAATAAGCATTCTTATTTTCCGATTGGAACATAAATGAAGGTATATTCAACCGAAAACGGTTGAAACCAAGCTCCAACACCGGTTTCTGCATCAGTATGACGGGCCAGCCCCTGCTTGGCAGGTGATTCGATGGTGTAGGTGAGGATGTAGTTTCCCGGACCAAACATTTTTATATTGCTTCCGTAATGGGGCCCATCCTTGGCGATCATCGGCATAAAACTACCCGATTGTTCTTGTCCTGTATCCTTGTTTTTTAATTTGTAATTGATGGTCAAATACGGAATCCACTCACCCGCGCCAAACCCGTTGAGGTTGCCCGTGGTTGCGTGAATATCGGCTTCAAGGTGAACGTCGGCTTGAGAAGCCGGAAGACCCATGGCCCCGCCCGTGTGCTCCATGTTAATCGGCTTAAGATAAACGGCGGCAATTTTCATCGAATTAACCACCTTCTCCTCGCCGGCCGGATATTCCTTAAATGCCATGGCGTTTGTTGGGCCCATCTGCATCAGCAAAAAGACCGTGAGTGTCAGTACAAGTTGTTTCATGTTGTTCTCCTTTTTTGTAGAGTTAAAATAGCTAAACCAATAAGACCCAGGACAATAATCAGCAATTGAGGAAGCCACGTTTCCCAATACGCATAGAGGCCAATGGCGGGAATCTGGGGAAGCCAAGCAATGGGAGAAGGCTGCACAACACCTCCCTCAATAAGTTCCATAACCCCCTGGCCAACGAAGACAAATGACATGTAATAAAGGAGACCCCCAGTAACAGCAAAAAAGAGATGTACCGGCAATTTTAAAATACCATATCGCATGAGGAAATAAACAATGGTCAACATCCCGCATCCCAGGATAAAACCAGCCATGATAGCCCCCATGCTTTCTAGGTTAGCCTCCACAGTAAGTGCTTTGTAAAAAAGCACGGTCTCGGCCCCTTCGCGGTAAACCGCAAGAAAAGCAGTAAACCAGAGGGCCTTGAGAGATCCTTTAACCAGCGAGTCACCTATTTTGCCTTTGATGTATGTCACCCATTTTTGCGATTCGGCCTTCGAAATAAGCCAATAGCTTACAAAAAACAAAACTCCCGCTGCGAGAAGCATCGTGGCTCCCTCAAGGATTTCCTGACTCTTGGCTGAAACGTCAAAAACCCATTTAAGCAAAATCGCCGTAAGCACACTTAAGACCAAGGCTGAGATACAAGCGTGATAAATGGTTTTTAGTTTGTCTTGGTGACCCGCCTTCAACAAATACGCGATAATCGCCGAGACAATAAGGATTGCCTCAATCCCTTCGCGCAGGATGATCAGAAGCGAGTAGCCAAAAAGAGAGCGGGGCGAGCGTTTTTCTACACTTAAGAGAGTGATCACGCCCGCAAGATCGGCTTCGAGAAAAGCAGCGATTTCGCGAATGGACTCAATGCTTTTTGCCTGTCTGAATCCGGCCACCAATTGTGTAAATCGTTCTTCAATAGCGCGTTTGGATACTTCGCTCCGCGCACCCAGGGCCATTTCCATCCCGCTTGCCTCAAAAACGTCAAAATAAGTGTCCTGTACAATCTGTGTTGCTTCCGTTTTTTGTCCACTCTCGTAGAGTGCAATGGCCTGTTGGATCCGTGCCAGAAGGTTTTCGGAAACACCACGCCAGTTTTGGTTTTTAACAAATTGGGTAGGGGTAACTTCCGAACCTCCAAGGGGTGTAGCGGCAGTTAACTCATGTCCCCCTTCAAGATCGTCAAGGATGTTGTGAAGATCGGTAACCAAGCCCGTTACCTTGGCCTGAAGGGCGGGCAGTGGTCCTTTTTCGACAATCAAGCGCCGAATCTCGCCGAAGGTTTCTTCAAACTCATAATTCTTTTTGGCGGATATGTTGATGCGAATTGGTCCTTCCAAATTTTCGAAAATCTCAAAGTAAGCAGTTTGGACCTTACGCTTGGCCTGCAAGACATCCCCAGTTTCATAAGAGGAAACTGCTTCTTGTAAAAGACGATCAATTTGGGTCACCATGGCGAGGTAATCATTGGCCTGATTTTCTTCGGCATGAAGAAGCCCGGATGAAAATACGAGAAGCAGGAAGAAAAAAACACGACATATTTGAGTTGGGATCATAAAAGTCCTTGTTTGCTAAAGTGAAACCTCCCAGCGCAATCCGGCCAAAAAGGCGTTCTTCAACGTCGGATCGGTTCCTGGATTGATGATGTATTGAAAATCGGGTTGTAGAACAAGCCAGGGGGTTAGGCAAGCACGGTAAGTAAGCTCCAGATTAACCTCCGCATCTTCCACGGAGGTTCCTGCATCGGATTGCGCTTGTTCGAACTTACTGCCGTTAAAAGCCGTGGCAACGGCCAATCCAAGTTGATCTTGATCACGATGAGAAATCAAGCCTGTGTAGTTCAGACCTGCTCCCAAATAATATTGGAGTTGATTAACATCTGCATTGGCATAACCAAAACGACCATAAATGGCAAGACCCTGATCTTCTGTTTCTCTGTAGATATTGTATTCTCCCAAGCCATAGATCAAGAAGCTTGCTCCCTTCCATCCCACAAGGGTTTCCGCATCGACGGTAAAAATGAGATCAAAATTATCAAGATAAGCGACACCTTTTGAAAGACCACCACGCAGGTATTTTTTTCTATTCTTTCCGGCAAAATATCTGGGTTGGCCATGACATCCGAAAGTACCACAAAAACACTGAAGGGAAAAACCAGCAAAAACAACAGCACAAAACCTTGCTTCACACATCCTCCTGACTGCTCCCCCATTACAAACCAAAGGCTTTAACTTGAAATTGCAAATCATTTTCATTTGCAAGTTAATTAAGCATTTATTAAGTTCTTGGGACCCTGTCAAGAAATGATATTTTTATTTTTCTTGGAGATATGATAGGGATATTTTAATTTTGCACTTAAAGATTTGGAGGAATAATGGATTGGTCACTTTTGGGTTTTAGAGGTCTCACACAGGTTTTAAATGTTCATCCGGTTTTTGTTCATTTTCCCATCGCCCTTTTCCCCACGGCATTTTTCTTCTACCTGATCGGAATTCTTAGAAAAAGAAATGACTTGCTGCTGGCAGGCCAAATTTGTCTGGGTTTGGGTTTCATCAGCACTCTTATCGCTGTTTTCACGGGGTACGTGGCCCATGACAATATTCCACATAGTCAAACCATTCACCACATTATGGAAACCCATGAAGTGCTTGGATTTAGCAGCCTGGCCCTTGTGGTTATTTTGATAATCTGGAGTTTCTTAAAGCGTGAAGGGAAGCCAAAAGTATCACCCCTTTTTTTAGTGTTGTTGGGTATCACAACTCTTGCAATTTTACAGAATGCCGACCTGGGTGGCCGCATGGTTTTTGTGGAAGGGGCTGCAGTAAAAGCAATGCCGGCGAAGCAGGAAACACAGCCACATCACAATCATGCTCCCCAGCATGATCACCATGAGCATGAACACTACCACCCATGATCAAAAAATGAGCAAAGCCTAAGCAGCATTCTTTTCAATCCGATAATTGGGAAACATAATTACAGCTGGGTGGACTTTGAGTGCTTTGGCAAGGACTATGGCACGATCTCTGCCAATTTGCTGACGCCCTGACTCCATACTAGAAATATTTGCTTGGGTCATCCTGGCTTTTTTAGCTAATTCATTCTGGGTCAACCCTTGCAAATAACGGAGCGTTGCCAACATCTCACCAGGGGAAATTGCAATAGGATCTTGTCCTTTTACAAAGTCATTTTTATTTATTTTTTTCATAAAATCTCAAAATCCTTTCGATAAGAGTAACCCGCCCACCGATCAGTAAACCCTTTTTAATCTGGGTTTTGGATTCGTATAGGGTATTGGTTATAAAAATAGCAGTTCAAAAAACAAGTTGATACCGTGTGTCTGCTCCTTTCCCCAATTGTTGCAGAAACCCCTTTTTTGACAACTCTTGTACGGCACGTGTAACGGTCCGGCGAGGCAAACTAATCAATTTTGATATTTTTCCACTTTGCAATCTGGCTTCCGGATGCTCACGAAAGCATTCCAAAATTTTTTTCATTTTCTCTGTTAGTCGTAAATATGCCGCAAATTTATTTGTATAATAACCGATATCCTGGTTTAAGGATTTTCCTATCATCTTCAACATAAAATCCAAAAACAATCCAATATGGTATTCTTTGGGGTCTTGCCTGAAAACACCCCCGGAACATTGACGAAGAACAATGTAATATTCTGCCCTAGATTTTTCTATTTGACGATCGACCGCAAGATAAGGTGCAACAAAGTTCAAATTTTCGTCGGGTGCTTGTAACATGCCCAAGAAAAAAAGAGCTCGCCCCAGTCTTCCATTGCCATCCTGAAAGGGATGGATAGCCAGAAATCGATAAACAAATTCGGTAATTACCGGCAAAGACCAAATCGAATTTGGCAGGGCTTGGTTATACCAATCGAATAATTCTCTCATGGCGGCAACGGTGATGGGACCCGGAGAAGCCGTTTTAAATATTTCCCGTGTGATCTTATTTCCGACACGCTCTATAACACTATTAGAAGCAACTTTGTATCTCCCAATATAGGGTGTTGAGGGTGGATAGTATTGCAATAGTTCTTTGTGCAGGCCGCGAACATCTCTCTCTGTAATGGGAAGCAAATCAGCTGCTTGTTGATAAATAATAGTCAATACGCTTCGAAGTCCAGCTACCTCTTCAATGCTTCGTTCCTTGTCTTTTGAAAGTTTATCTTCAATATAGCGCTTCTGCCTTTCAAAAGATCCCAGTCGGCTGTCATCCCCCAAGGTGGCATCCATCCAGTCAATTTCAGTATTGGTTAAAACAGCGTTTTCGATCCTGGTGGAGGCACCGATAATACTGATGTAGACATACCGGTGAATGGCCTCCTGAAAGGAAGAGGATAGATTTTCCAGTTCAACTCGTTTTTTTGATAACAACTCGCTAATATTCTTAAGTTTTTTCTCTAAACCGGTATTTATTTGGAAGGAAATCACAACTAAATTGAGCCATATTGAGCCAGATTAGTCAATAAAAATGTCTCAATATGGCTCAATATGTGTAGTCTCAACATTCGGAAAAAATTCATTACCGCAAATTGTTGACAGTCCGAGTATCAGGACGTCGAACCTGTGTATCAATCTTTTGCAGTACGGGTGAATATCTCGAATTTGCGAAACTGCAGGCCGTCCGACAAAAAGCCATGTACATGAATGACTGGATTGCCAAGCTCGATGATTTTTTACGCCTCGGGGACCATGATATTTTGACCCATGCGGGGAGAATCAGCCATGAAGTCGCCGTCAGCAAGGCCGAGTCAGAGTTTGAGCATTATCACCGACGGAGTTTGAACGAACCAAGTTCTATTGAAAAGGATTTTGAAAAAGCAATTAGCAAGATCAAAAAGTTTCTGCTTGGAAATTTGATTCTTCTCCTAGACGGGAAGATGGACTGGGCTCATTGGATTGCAGTGAAGCGCATTGATCATATCCTAACCAACAAATACCGCAGAGCCTATGATTGTTTCCCCACCGTAAAAAGGCAATCTCGTATTTTTTATAAATTCAGGAGTGATTTTATACAAGGGTTTCGAGGGCGGGCAATCCCTTGGTCATCATGGTGGTGTTCTCTTTTGCGAGTACCCAGACTTGGTACTCTGCTAAACTCGGAAATTGGTATCCCAACCAATTAAGACACTGCGCCATTTTTTGTAATACCAACCTGATGACCCTGCCATAGAAGGAGCTATTGTACCTCTTTTTCTCTATTGAGGGTTGGCTAGAGATTGTTGTTGTGCTGGTGTGGGATGGAGTGCCAGCTTTGTAAAGTTTACTTCTCCATTTGCTGAACCAATTCTCCTTGTATCTATTTTTATAAAAACTTAAAAAAAGTCCCCCTTGGTGCAAAATAGAAAAGCCGCTCTGAAGAAACATGTTTCTTATCTCGGGGATGTTATATTCGTAAACATGCCCCGCCGGCATGGACTTCCCGCGATTTTTAGAGTTTGGGGTGGTTAAGAATAAAATCCCGCCCTCTTTTAGAATGCGGCGGCACTCACCCAACAGGATTGGAGCTTGTTCCATAGGGAGATGCTCAATCAATTCTAAGCACAAAATATTTTGGAAGCTGCCATCTGGAAATTGCAGGGGGGGTACGGACATTGATTCGAAAGACGCTTGCGGATACCGCTGGCGCGCGAGAGTAACCGTTTCAGGGCTGTAGTCAATTCCTACGTACTGATAGCGTGAAGAAGGGAGGTATTCACAGCCAAAACCAAGACCGCATCCAATATCTAGAACAAGCCCCGGCTTCAGATATTTGCATGCGTAATGGTAACGAAACTTCATCCGTTGAAAGCTAAAGATTGAAGTATCCGTCGTTCGTTCGTTAATTTCCTTATGGGGTGTCGCGTCCATGAGGGACTTTAATAGCCCGATCGGGCCAATGATGTCATCATATTTTTAGCCCGATCGGGCTTTGTCCTATCGGGCTATATTCAAGACACTGGTCTCAAAAGGTATATTCCGGGCACATGGTTTACACTTTATGGCATGATGGATGAACGAATAACTGCCTGTCCGCCTCTGGCGGATGAACGAATTACGATTCTTTGTTTTGACAAGCAGTTTGGAGGGTATGCAATCAAGTGAACACCTTTTTCGTCTCTATACCAAGTGGAGATGGTCTCCATTTTTTGAATTTGTCGAAAAGGAGGATAGCTTTATGTTAAAAAACGGGTTTCATGTGCTTTGGATGTTGATCGGTTTCGCGCTTATTGTTCCTCAGATGCCGGTCTTTGCCGGAGAGCATCACAGCGTCAAGGCGAGCTTCGATGCAGAAACAAAAGTCAAACAAGCCACGCAAGATTACATCAACGCACAAATCAAGGATAAGGGAAGTTTTGAAGTTGCCGATAAGGTGGCAGGAAAAACACGGAAACTGAAATTCGATTACTTCCATACGATCAACAAACTTGATAACTGAACCTCCCCCGATTTGATGGACACTTTGTTAAGCGATATAGTGCTTACAAAGGAGTAGAGTATGGAAAGAAAGAAACGCATATTTACGCAGGAGTTTAGAGATCAGGCGGTTGAAT
>Ga0209343_10000705_pt1 | contig 46244 bp, 38 predicted proteins | sample RifCSPlowO2_02_FD_184026 | JGI IMG/M metagenome (GOLD analysis project Ga0209343, IMG submission 184026) | Groundwater microbial communities from Rifle, Colorado - Rifle CSP2_plank lowO2_0.2 (SPAdes) (version 2) | ecosystem: Environmental > Aquatic > Deep subsurface > Groundwater | place...
CTTGTTGGCAAGGACATGATCATTGAACGTGCTTATGACGAGCTGGATCGCTTTCATTGGAATGAAGAAGAGCTTTTAACCTATGACCAAGCCGAGAAATACGAAGGGGCTTATATTGCCTCCATGGCTCAGAAATATGATGAGGGTCTTGAGAAAGGCCTTGAGAAAGGACGCGAAGAAGGAAGAGAAGAAGGAAGAGAAGAAGGAATTGAGAAAGTGGCAAGAAATATGCTTGCCAAAGGCATTGATGTTGAAACTATAGCCTCTGTGACAGGGCTTACAGAAAAAGTCATACGAGGTTTTCTTTGAAGCGACCCCATACCCTCTGGACGTCATGTATGGACACAACTATAAATAATTTTGCAATTTGCTCGGTAAGACAATGACTTTAAAATTCAAACTCCTTCTTTTCACAAGCCTCTTCATAGGCTCATTCGGAGCCTTAGAGGCCAATGAGTACTGTCAGTGTCTCAAGGTCATAACTTTTAATAAGCTGAACAATAAATTTCAATATATTGCCCAGTGCTATGTGAATGGGAAGCCAGCGCAATTAGTTGAAAGCACTACAGTCAACAGTGCTGAAGAGGCGCAGAAAAAAACCACAGCAACCCTGAAAACTTTGGGTATTAACCCGGGTGATTGCATCGAGTATCCTGATGGATCGATGGTCCTTCTTCCCAAGAAAAAAGAAAATTAAGAGTCTCCTATGCAAAACAAAAAAGCTCACGATCTCGCTGAAGGCCATGGAAATGTGAAAGATTTAATAGAATTTTTCGATGCGGACAAAGCTGTTAAGCACATTAAGGAAATCTATAATAAAAATGTGACCCTTATTCGGGAGACATTTCTTAACATTGCTAAAACAAAACAAATGCCGCAAAAGCTCCCCAATCTTTCTAAGGCAACTTATCCTTATCTTGGGGTTAAGGTCCCTCTGAAAAATCTTAATATAGATCACCGAGTAGCCTTTGGAGCCGTTCTTGAAGCGGGAACCTATGGAACAACCCTCACACGTCCAGACCTATTTGATGCTTACTATTCCAAACAAATTGACCTCTTGATTCATCACCACAAAATCCCGGTCGTGGTGGGAAAAAGTGACTGGCCCATTCCCCTTCCCTTTGTGGATGAATGGGATTCTGAAACTTTTCAATCGGAAAAAGTTTGGCAAAGCCCCATTGAATTTGCTCTCCCAAATTTGAGCATGGTTGACGACAGCATTGTTAACGGAACCTATAAAGTTAAAAAAGGACAACCCCTTCCTTTGGCTCTTTTTACTGCAGAGCGTGTCGATTTTTCGATTAATCGTTTACACCATTATTGTGGAACCTCCACCGAGCATTTCCAGCATTTTATTTTGTTAACCAACTACCAACGATACGTGGATGAATTTCTTCAATATGCCCACGAAGCCTTGAAAGAAAGTGCTGATTACTATGAACTGATTGAACCAGGAGATATTGTCACGCCTAATCCGCGCTTAAAGCACGCAAATCCCGAAGGCCGGCGGGAGGCCATCCATCAGCCCCAAATGCCAGCCTATCACCTTAAAAGAAAAGACAACTTAGGAATTACCTTTATTAATATAGGCGTTGGTCCTACCAATGCTAAAACGATTACGGATCACCTCGCAGTTTTAAGACCCCACTGCTGGCTGATGCTAGGCCATTGTGCAGGCCTCAGGCGTAGTCAACGTCTCGGAGACTATGTTCTTGCTCACGCCTATGTACGTGAGGACCACGTTTTGAATGACGATTTACCCTCTTGGGTTCCCGTTCCCCCCATTGCGGAAATTCAAACGGCTCTTGAAAAAGCTGTTGCGAACGTCACGGGAAGCCTTGGACTTAACCTCAAGGATCGCATGCGTACGGGCACAGTTGTTTCCACAGACAATCGCAATTGGGAGCTTCGTTCTCAAGAGATGATGGAGCGTTTTCGTCAAAGCCGCGCCATCGCTTTGGATATGGAATCCGCTACAATCGCTGCTAATGGCTTTCGTATGCGTATTCCCTATGGAACTCTTCTGTGCGTCTCGGACAAGCCTATTCACGGTGAGCTCAAATTCAGAGGCATGGCCCATAGTTTTTATAAGAAAAGTGTGTCCCAACACTTACGCATCGGAATAGAAACGATTCGTATTTTGCAAGAAGAACTACACTTAGGGGATGTGGCCATTCACTCTCGCAAGCTTCGTACATTTGATGAGCCTCCATTTCGATAAAGCTAAGCCTCTTCAGAGGATAGAACAGGCTTCCCTCTTGTAAAGATTTTTGGAAGCCTTTTTGTCAAGATGATGACATTGCCTAAAAGAATCAAACCCACTCCCGTAAAAATATGAAGATCCCATCTAAATCCCTCAAATAAGGTTGAAATAATCAGGGCCACGACGGGCGTTAAAATATGCACATAAGCCGCTCGACTAACGCCTATGCGCCCTAAAAGAGTCAGATAACATCCAAAAGCAACAATGGTGCCAAAAATGGCTAAATATACGAGAGAGCTTATGTAAGTAAATGACATATCAAATTTGAAGGAATCTCCTGTGATAAAGATCATCAGCAAAAGCCATAGAGCCCCATATCCCATGCCATAGGCATTGCTTTGCATTACGGGGATATTTTTTTTCTGACTAGCAGCTGAAATTATGTTTCCAAAAGAGGCAAATAATGCCCCTAAAAGACTAAATAAAATTCCCATCAAGCCTTCATTTGAAATGTCAAAGGACATAATGGAGGGCCAAAAAATAATCAGAATCCCTAAAATACCACTTAAGGTCCCAAAGAACACAGACGATGTTAGACGCGTTTTAAAAAAGAGGGAACCATTGATGATATTAAAAACAAGAATCATCGAAAAGCCGATGGCATTGAGTCCGCTTGAAATGTGGCATGTTGCTTCATATGCCGCTAAATAATTCATAGAAAATTGAAAAACCCCAAGAAGGACAAATAAAACATGCTCTTTCCAAGAAAACTTCATATTCACTTTTCTAGTAAAACACCAGGCAAACAACAGTATGGAAGCTAAAACAAAACGGTAAAAAATGGAGACATCAATAGGGACAGCCCCCAACTGACAGCTAATCCCAAACCACGTGGACCCCCACACTAAGATTGTTATTAAATATAAAAGTAATGTCATTAAAGCCTCTGTAGGACGAAACACCATTCAAGAATGCCAAAATACTACACGAGTTTTTCTGTTTTGAAAACAAATAGTTTTTAATATTGTAAAAAGAACTCTATTTTATTTTGGTTTCTTTGAACTCAACATGCTTGCGCACTTTAGGATCATACTTGCGCATCACTAATTTTTCGGTGAGTTTGCGAGGATTTTTCTTTTTGACATAAAAAAAGCCTGTTCCTGCGGAACTTTGCATTTTAATCGAAATTGTATTTTGCTTGGCCATATCTTAAAATCCATTTAAAAAACTAGGGGAATAATACTTTTTTCCACCTTTCTGTCAAGGACTAACAATCTTCTTTTGGTAAAAGTTCGATGCGATCCAAAACGCCCCGAATTTTAATAATGCCATCATCAATAACATACTGCTTGATAATCCCATTAGGCAAAAGCTCTTGTGTTGTTGTGTATTCCGCCTCATAACCAATCCCCCCGGAGCCATAAACAGAAAAGCGTACAGGCCAAAAGGGCTGGCCTGCAAATTGATGGGTAGATTCGAGAGAAGGATTGCCCGCCTGGACCTTTTTCCCACCGATAAATGTATTGATTTCAGAAGCTCCATCCATACTGCTCCCATCAAAGACAATGGCCGGGTATAAATGTTCTCCTTGTTCTGCAATTGCAAGAAGACCTTTAATATGTTCAAGGGGGAAAAGAGTTCCTTCGGAAAGCTTTAAACGCTTCTCCATAGGATTTTGATAGATGACTTCGGCTATTTTCTTATCCTTCTTTGCTTTTCCACGAATATCTTCCACAAGATCATCATCTACTTTGCGAAAGGTATTAAACTTAAACAGCGAACTATTATCCGATTCAAAGGTGACATATCCCCAACGGATATGTTCCACCTCGTCTTCTCCCATATATTTCCAAATATCTGAGACTTGCTGAGAGGTCCACCCACCACAAACCTTGGAGAGCTCCAACATCATCGTTCCACGAACATCAGTTACGGTACTTTTAATGGAGGGTTGGCTTATCATTGAAACCGTGTAATAGGCGCGATGGGGCTGAATCTCATCAGCAAATCCAAGAGAAGGGCTTAGAAGCCATCCCAGTATCAAAACAAACACAAAATGGGAACGTACCACGTTCTTCTCCAATAATAAAAGGACCATTGACTCTTGAGAGCTGACAGATTTTAATAGAAATTTCAAGAGAGGATTAATAATTATCATGTCAATAAAAGTCGAATTTAAAAAACCAACCACTGCTCAAGTCGTTTGTTTAGGCGTTTATGAAGGGAACCAGTTGCCTGAGCCCACCCTAAAATGGGATAAAAAATTAAAAGGGCTTTTGAGTGAATCCTTAAAAAAGTCGCGATTCAAGGGAAAGTTTAACCAATCCCTAACTGTCTTTTCACAAGATGGCACGCAATTCATTCTCATTGGGCTTGGAAAAACTTCCGATCTTAATGAAACACAGTGGACAAAAATTGGCGGCGCCATTGCCCATGCTTTAACAGTACTTCCTTCTGGGGAAGCAGCCGTTGAGATTTATGACCTTAAGGGCTGTAAAAATGATCTGCTGGTAGCTCATTTGGCCTATGGGGCACTTCTGAAGTCCTGGCGATTTGAAAAATATTTTACAACCAAATCTGCCGATGAGCTCTTTTCTTTAAAGAAAATTTCCTTTTTTACCCCAGCCCCCGGCGACGTTGAAAGGCTCTTTAAGCCGCTCGCAGCTATAGCAGAAGGCGTCTTCCTAACACGTTCTGTTGTTTCAGAGCCCGGAAACGTTATTATCCCCGAGACCCTTGCCAAGATTGCCGAAACCCTCAAAAAAGACGGCGTCAAGGTTGAGGTCTTAGACGTAAAAGATATGAAAAAGCTTGGGATGAATGCACTTCTTGGCGTGGGCCAAGGAAGTGTCCATGAGCCTAAGCTTGTGATTATGCAGTGGGAAGGCGGCGCAAAAAAAGAAGCGCCTCTTGCTTTCGTTGGGAAAGGAGTCACCTTTGATACAGGCGGGATTTCGATAAAGCCTGCTCAAAATATGGAAGAAATGAAATATGACATGGCGGGGGCTGGCGTTGTGATAGGGCTTATGAAGGCGCTGGCTTGTCGCAAAGCCAAAGTCAATGCGGTGGGGGTGATTGGCCTTGTGGAAAACATGCCCTCAGGCTCAGCACAGCGTCCTGGAGATATAGTAAAAACCATGTCTGGACAAACCATTGAGGTTCTCAATACGGACGCTGAAGGGCGTTTGGTGCTTGCAGATGCCCTTTGGTACACCCAGAACCGCTTTAAGCCTCAGTTCATGGTGGATCTCGCTACCCTTACAGGGGCAATGATTATTTGTCTTGGAAATGAAAGAGCAGGTCTTTTTTCCATCGACGAAGCCTTATCAAAAAAACTTATGACTGCGGGTGAGAAGGTGGGCGAACTTTTGTGGCCCTTCCCTATGGATGAATCTTATGACAAAGAAATCGACAGCGAAATTGCAGATGTAAGAAATATCTCTATTGGACGTGGTGCCGGCAGCATAACGGCTGCTAAGTTCCTACAGCGCTTTACCAATAAAGTGCCGTGGGCACACCTTGACATTGCGGGCACAGCCTGGGCAAGCAAAGATTTGCCTCTCTGTGCCAAGGGAGCCAGCGCCTTTGGCGTACGGCTTCTTGATCGCTTTGTTTCTAATAATTACGAGAAATGAACCTTGTCTTAAAAAAGAGAGGGCTCTTGTGGTGGGGAGAAACACCCCTCCCCTGTTGCTGGGGTCGTGGCGGTATTCGAGAGGTTAAAAAAGAGGGAGATGGGGCCACGCCCATTGGCGTCTTTCCTTTTCGAAGAGTGTTTTACCGAGAAGATCGCCTTCAATGCCCCAAAACCTGTCTCCCCCTGAGCCCTATAACGCCCCAAGATGGATGGTGTGATGATGTAGGCGATCCCGCCTATAATCAACATATCCAAAAGCCTTACAAGGGTCGCCACGAAAACCTTTGGCGTCAAGATCACCTTTATGATATAGTCCTTGTCGTAGGACATAATGACGATCCGGTCGTCAAGGGTGAAGGAAGTGGTATTTTTGTTCATCTTCGCCGCTTAGAAGGCATCCCAACTGCGGGATGTGTAGCATTAGACAAGGATGATCTGTTAAAAATACTTAAAGATGCCACGCTCAAAAGTTGTTTTATTGTTGAAAAATAAGGACATATCATGATTCCAGAAATCTATCCGCGTAAACTCCCTCAAGCAATCCTCTTTGATTGGGATCAAACGTTAGTAGACAACTGGCGTGTAATTCATAAAAGTATTAATATCACAAGAAAAGCTTTAGGGCTTTCAGAATTATCTAGCGACGAATATTGGAGCCGTCCTCATCAGTCCACGCGAGATGCTGGCGAAGATCTGTTTGGCAAGCAGTTTGAAGAAGGGGAGCGTCTTTTTTATGCAAGTGTTGAGAAAGTTCATTTGCTCGATCTTAAAAGTCTTGAAGGGGCAGATGCGATGATTCAGTATTTAAAGAAAAGGGGTATATATCTTGGCATTGTCAGCAACAAGACAGGATACATTCTCCGTAAAGAAGTCGAACATCTTGGATGGCAGTCTCATTTCCATAAAGTAATCGGCTCACGAGATACGGAGGAAGACAAGCCCTCTCCTATTCCTGTCCACACGGCTCTTGAAGATAGCGCCACTCAGGCAAGTCATAATGTGTGGTTTGTGGGAGATTCTATGATTGATGTCTCTTGTGCTCGAGCAAGTGGCTGTGTTCCCGTTGTGGTTGGTGATGGAGAAGCTTCCAAGCAAAAGAACATCATCCATGCAAAAAACTGTATGGGTCTTGCGAACTTAATTAAGAGTTTATAAAATTACCTTATAATTTTTTTGTGATAGTAACCAATTTTTAAGACACTCCTGTTATTAATAAAAGATAGAAACCAATAGGAATCTGAAGACAGTCATATTTTTGTTTTCAGGTTAAACGAAGACTAATAAAAAGGGGTATAAACTATGGCTGCCAATGAAAAACCAACAAGCTTACAAGATACTTTTCTCAATAATTTGCGAAAGACAAAAGCGCCTGTAACGCTTTTCCTTGTTAATGGCGTAAAATTGCAAGGCATCATCACTTGGTTTGACAGCTTTTCTGTTCTCCTGAGGCGCGACAACCATTCCCAACTTGTCTATAAACATGCTATCTCTACTGTCATGCCCGTCAACCCTATCAAGCTCTATGAGGGCGATGACGTGATTCTAGAGGAAATAAGTGAAGAAGAGAGCTAAAATTTGTGAGTAAAGAGAGTGGAAGGGTGGCCCCGGAACGCAAGTCTTCTGGGGCTGTTTTCATTATATGCCCTTACATTATCAAGGGAACGCATCGCATCATTGAGCCTGAAGCCCGCCTTGAGGAAGCCAGAGGCTTGGCTGAGGCCATTCAGCTGGACGTCAAAGGCGAGGAATTTTTTAAGCAACACACGATACGCCCCTCAACATATATCAGTAAAGGTCATGTGGAAGAGCTCAAAGGCCCTATCAAAGCCCTTGATGTGAAGCTCGTCTTTATTGATGCCGCTATATCGCCGGTGCAACAACGCAACCTTGAGAAAATCTGGAATTGCAAGGTCATTGATCGTACCGGTCTCATCCTTGAAATTTTTGGCGCCCGCGCGCGTACTGCCGAAGGACGGCTCCAAGTTGAACTTGCGGCCCTCACCTATCAACGAAGTCGTCTCGTACGGTCTTGGACTCACTTGGAACGTCAACGGGGTGGCCTTGGATTTATTGGAGGACCTGGTGAAACCCAGCTCGAGCTTGACCGTCGCCTTATTGATGAACGCATCATGCGCATTAAAAAAGATCTTCATAAGGTCCAGCAAACCCGCACCCTTCATCGCAAAGCACGCAAACGTGTCCCCTACCCCGTTGTGGCTTTAGTGGGTTACACGAATGCAGGGAAATCAACCCTCTTTAATCGCCTGACCCAAGCAGGCGTCATGGCCGAAAACATTCTCTTTGCGACCCTTGACCCCACCATGCGGCGCGTGACTTTGCCTTCACGGCGAGAGATCATCCTCTCTGATACGGTGGGCTTTATTTCTGAGCTCCCCACCCTTTTGGTAGCAGCCTTCAGGGCCACCCTTGAAGAAGTCATGGAAGCGGATTTGATTCTGCACGTGCGCGACGTCTCTCATCCCGAGAGCAAGAGCCAACAGGAAGATGTGCTGAATGTCATAGCAGAGCTAGGATTAGAGAAGGCTTACGAAGAACATGGTATTGAAGTCTTAAACAAAGCTGATCTCTTAACGCGACAAAATTATAAATTCTTGAATACCCAAGCCAAACGAGCCGCCAACCCTCCCCAATGTCTGGTGTCCGCTCTGAATGGCTCAGGAATTGAAGAACTTTTGGCTCATATCGATACCTTCCTTGCACGCAAGGATAAACCTTATTCTTTCTCTCTCCCTGTTGCGGAGGGTAAAAAAATCGCCTGGCTCTATGCCCATGGGGAGGTGGTCGAGCGAAAAGACGATGACACCCATGCCCACCTTACGGTCAAACTGTCTTCAGAAAATAAAGAGAAGTTTGACCGAGTGTGAGGGGGAGATGGGATGGAGTTATCATTCATCCTTTCCAGAAATAAGGATCAGAACAATTCGACCATCTTCTAGTTCTATACAAATACGAAAGCTTTTCTTATCTGTAGATCTCACAAGCTTATAAGAATTCTGCCTACCAACTGGAAATTTATCGACGATCTGTTGAATTAATGCCACAAGTTGTTGAGTTTGAACTTTATCTTGCCCCGAGTTTTGTATAGCTTGATAGACCTTAGTCAATTGGCCCAACAACTCGTTCGATTTTTTTATCTCGGCCTTTTCAATTTTTTTAATGCTTTGATATTCCTCTGCCCCCTCAGCTGCCTTAAGCGAGGGATATATAACAAGCTTCGCGTGGCTCTCAGCACTAACCGTTATAACGTCTCCTGGAAGATTTGTAATTTGGAATGACGTTGGGATTGAAAGTTCTATACCAGGAAAAGGTTTATAAACAACAAGTGCTCCAGCCCCAGAGGTCGTCGGAGCAGTGGCCGAAGAAGCTGAAGAATTTAACAAAGGATCATTTTCTGTCGATTCCGACGACCTTACAGGCCTTGTACGCACATGTGATGTGGAACTATCATCACGACAGCAACTGAAACAACCTCCCGCTTGCGCTTGTGACGAGAGGTGAATGAAAAGAATAGGAACAAACATTAATAAAACAAGTTTTTTCATAGTAACTTCTCCTTAAAAAAAGATGAAAATATATATTATTTTTTATTGTTATGGGAAAAATAGGGAAAATCTCTAAAATATTTAAATAAACTACACCGAGAGACAAAAGGATAGAACATATTAAATAATCGGGTCGAATAAAAATAATTTGCTGCATTATAGACGAAAGCAGGAAAAAAACGATAGCTTGGTGGTCCTAAAGCATCTTTTTCTTCTTTACTCTCAACTTGCTCTTTGACTTTAATTTTCTTGCCACTCCTTTCTCCTTCCTCTATCTCTAGATATTTGTGTGTTGTCATTTCTATACTTGTTTTCAGGCTTCCGCTACCTGGAACTAAGATTAGGTAAACTTCACCTCCCTCTCGCCTATCCAAACCCGTTTCTATACAAATACGAAATTTCTTTTTATCCTTGCTCTGTGCTATTCTATAAGAATTCTTCTCGTTAACTGGGAACATGTAGATAATATTTCCAATAAAAGTCACAACTTGTTCTGATTGTTCATTCCCCTTTCCAGAATCCCGTATAGAAGTATAGATTTTAGTGACTTGGCCTGATAATTCTTTCGGATCTATTATTGTTTTAATTTTTAGGTTATTTTTGACTTGAGTATATTCTTCTATTGTTTGGGTTATTACCTGAGATGGATACTTATGAATGTCTGCGAAAAAATGACGAAGAACTAAGATACCTCCTGGTCGGTTTTCCAAAACAGTATTTGTTGGAAGCTCAATTTGCTTTTTTGGAACGACTGAATGTCGTTCCCTATCATCTTCCATTGCGTTTAAAGACATAGTAGAAAAATAAAAACAAAAAAGAAAGTATAACGGTTTCTTCATAAAAAACTCCAATTTAACACAAAAATGAAATGCATTTTTTCATAAACGATCAAACACCGAACAACTCAATCATTCCCTTCAACAATACTTACAACATTATTTACCGAATAACTTCTTCTTAACCCCACCCCAAAATGTTGCCGAAGATGAGCTATTTGGGTTCAAGGGACTCATTGGCCCAAAGGATTGATCATGAAGAGGACTCATCGGGCCAAAGGATTCACTGGTAAGAGGACTCATTGGTCCAAAGGATTCACTGGTGAGAGGGCTCATTGGGACAAAGGATTCGCTGGTGAGAGGACTCATTGGACCAAAGGATGTATTGTTTAAGGGACTCAATGGGATAAATTGTGAACTTCCTAGTTTTGGGCCTGGAGTTGTGGGAGATGGCGGTAACATTACGTTAAAATGAGTAAGAACCCCTCGCATAACATCCCTGTCTTCTTTACTAAGGCCATCTATATTAAAAGAGATCTGCGAGGTTCTCTCGATACTATTTTCGACTTGGGCCTGTATAGCAAGCAATTTTGTTACACCCTGAGCACGTGTTCCCTCTGACTTCAAATCCTTCAAGACCTCTTTCAAAGAAAGATGAATGCCGTCTTCTTTTGTTTTAGTAGCAAGGGATTCAGGTGATTCATTATGGAAAAATATGGTCACCTTTTCCGGCTGTTGAGAGCCCTGCGTCCTTTTAACTTCTGGAGTAGAAACGTCTAGCACCATATCATATCCTCGCCCATCTTCTGGCTCTATAAAACTTTTAGAAGGAGTTCCAAATGTCCCGCTGCTTTTTATGGGGGAGATTCCTAGAGCCTCCCAATCTGGTGGCGCAGTTTCTAATAGATTCATTCCAGCAGAAGATGATGAGGAGGAGCTATGCGCACTTGGTTCCTTATATGGGCTTTCCAATGGCGTACGTCTCTTAAAACGATCTGGCGTTTGCGGTGTTGAAGGATAACCTGAAGAAGCCTCTTCCTCTTCCTCTTTCTCTTTCTCTGCTTTAACAACCACAAATGAGTGATCTAACTCATCCCCTTTATTTACCATTTCCTCTTTATCTTCCTCCTGTTCTTCGGATTGCTCTACTTTGCTTGCGTGATCAGGTGAAAAATGTATAATTGGTTTAAGAGTTTCTGGCCTCTCAACTTTTTTTAGTTCTACATACTCAAAGCCTTTCTCCTTAGCTTCCTTTTTCTTCTTCTCTTCAGCCCTTTCATGATCTTCTTCTGAGCTTTCTAACCTCTTTTTCATTTTAGGGTTCATCCTCTCAGCCAGCCTTTTTTCTGCTTCAGCTATACGTCGTTCCTTTTCTTTTTCATCAAACTGATCTTCCTCTTCCTCTTCCTCTATTTCTTCTCTCCGCTTTTGCTCTTTAGCAGCTCTGCGCTCTGCCATTAACTTTGCAACCTCTTCCCTCTGCTTTTTGTCTCTCTCTTTCCTAAGCTCCCAATCGTCCATTAGAAACTCCCGAAGCTCCGAATCTTCTATTATTATATGCTCTTCCTCTGGAGTATTAGAAGAAGGTACCATACCCTCCGGTTCAAAAGAGGAGGGGAGACCGCCGTAATCCGATTCGATAGAGGGGGGGAGTTTATATAGTCCTTCCGCCGAAGGATTAGAAGAAGATACTCTCTTCTCCAAATCCGGGATAGAGGGGAGGCCTCCATAGTCTGCCAGAGGGTCAGAAGAAGGTACTATACCCTCCGATCCAGCAGCCGATGAGGATTGGCTAGGAGTCTCTTTTTGGCCAATGAAGTCCCAGTCCTCCACGAGACCTTCAGGCAAAACATCAGAGATTAAGCCATCGGGCTCCCTGGTAGACGAAGGATCCTCTCCTGTTCCAAAAGGAGGGGGAGAGGATGAAGACGATGAAGGAGGAGGCGTCTCTTCCTCATTCTTCCGTTGTTCCTCCTCTGTCTCATCCTTCCGTTGTTCCTCTTCTCCCTTCCTCCTCTGCTCTTCTTTTATTGCTTCATCCTTCAATCTCTCCCAGTCCCTAAGATCTTGCGTTGTAATTTCCCGATCCTCAGCTTCAGGTTCCTCTCGTTCTTTGCCTTCCGCTGGAGGAGTAGAAGAAGATCCTAAAGCCCCCGATGAGGATGGGCTAGGTTGGTTTAGCATATTGCTTAATTCTCTCAGATACTCCGCATCGACTTGTCCTTCACTCCCTTCTTGTTGATCCTCTTCTTCCTCCCTTTGTCTCTGCTCTAACTCAGGTGACTCCCGACCGCCTATACCGTCAAAAAAAACACCAAGGGAAGAAGTTGACGAGAACGATGGTGTTGCTGTTCCAAAAGGACTTGGAATAGGAGGTGGTGGAGAGATTACTGAACTTTCAGGAATAGCTGAGGCTGTCCCCAACTTTATGCTAATATCTCCTAATTTTTCTAATTGGTCAACTATCGGTATTAGAAGCCTGACTCCATCTAACATGGGGCCATCCCCATATCGAAGTTTATCATTAGAGGTTAATATTTCATCAATACTTCGTTTTCCATATTTATGACATAGTTCTTCATAATTCGCTTTATACTCTCTCTTAAACCTTTCTATTTCTTTATCAAGTACACCTGGGATGTCGTCAAACTCTTTTATAATATCATTTACTTCAGCTAAACGCTGTTTCTCTGCTTCCTCTTCCTCTTCCTCTTCCTCTTCCTCTTCCTCTGCCTTCTGCTTCCGTATTTCTTCCTCAGCCTTCTTCTTCGCAGCTACTTCTTCTTCACGCTTTCTCTTTTCAGCTTCCTCATCACGATGTTTCTTTTCTTCAGCTAAGCGCTGTTTCTCAGTTTCTTCAGCCTTCAAGCGAGCTTCCTCATCTCGGCGCTTCTTTTCTTCCTCAACCCGACGTTTCCGCTCTGTTTCTGCAACTTCTGCATCCTTACGTTTCTGATCTTCAACCAAACGCTGTTTCTCAGCTTCCTCCTTACGTTTCCTTTCTGCTTCAGCAGCAGCCTCAGTTTCTTTACGCCTCTTCTCTACTTCAGCAACCTCGGCTTCCTTACGCTGCCGCTCTGTTTCTGCAACTTCTGCATCCTTACGTTTCTGATCTTCAACCAAATGCTGTTTCTCAGCTTCCTCCTTACGTTTCTTTTCTACTTCTACAGCAGCTTCAGCTTCTTTACGCTTCCGCTCTACTTCTACAGCAGCATCTGCTTCCTTACGCTTCTCCTCTACTTCTGCAGCAGCCTCAGTTTCTTTACGCCTCTTCTCTACTTCAGCAACTTCAGCTTCTTTACGCTTCCACTCTACTTCTACAGCAGCCTCAGCTTCCTTACGCTTCCGCTCTGTTTCTGCAACTTCTGCATCCTTACGCTGCCGCTCTTCAGCAGCTATGTGTTCTGTTTTTAGACGTTCTTCCTCAATTCTACGCTTCTGTTCCTGTTCAAGTTTAGCGGGTTCTTCCTTTTGACGTTTCAATATAAATTGTGCTGCTTCGTTTGCTGCTTTTATACCATCTTCCTTACGGCCCTCCTCTTCAACCCTTACTTCTTCCCTACGTTGCTTTTCTTCCTCATTTACTAAGGCCTTCACAGGTTCTTGATTTCGATCGCTTTCTTCTTTTTTATCAGGCAATGCTTCTTTCTCAGCCTGCATTTTTTGTTGGTTTTTCTCATTCTGTAACTCAAGGGTTGGTTTTAATTCTTCGCATTTATGAGCTGCGGACTTTATAACGCCTGTTCCCAAATCATAGTGAAAAAAGCCTGGGTGATTAGCCAAGCATGTATTCAGCTCAACAGCGCTCTGCGGATCCGTTTCATCATACCCTGCTGGATTCTCATAAGTCCCATCGCCCTTCGCCCCGGGTTTTGTAAAGATAAAGTTGCGGCCTGAGGGTTGGGGCACTTCCCTTTGACGCGTCACAACGTCGATATCGCGCACAATGTCCGTTTGCATTCGCTTCTCAAGAGGTGTCAGGTGTTTTTCCGTTGTCTCTCCAAAAGGAATCCGTATGGTAAAGCCAATATAAGGAGCACTATGGCGCACATTATCATATTGATATTCCCCATCAATATTAATGTATTTATTGACCTCTAAGCGAAAGCGAGTGCGCACCCCATCGATGGATTTGACGTCTTTGGCTTGGAAATGATAGCCCGCCACATAAAGTCTGAGGCAGTCAAGTCCAGGAACGCTCCGCCCTATTTCATAATCCAATCCTCTGAGGGCAAATTCTTTGCTTTTATTAAAATACTCAGAGTGCCCCCGAAAAATAGGCTTTTGCGTCTTTGGGCGGATTGTTTTCGATTTTGAAAGCGGAATATAAAAGTTTGTGCGCAGATCATAATGTTCACTTAAGGCCTCTACCCCCAAGGTTGTCTGCTGAAAGCGGTTATGGTGCTCGGTCCAACGGTTATCAAAAAAGCCATAGCCACCAAAAATCCAGTCAAGGGAGGGAATAATTTGGCGGTGAGCAAGCCCAAAGTTACCTTCGGAATTATCCTTGGATGAGCGGAAGTAACGAATGTCTGCAAAAAGAAGCGACGTGTCATTTTGGAACAAGGGAGAGAAAAGCCCAATTTGGCCTAATCCTTGTTGCCGCCCTGCCATTAAGCGGAGGCGTGCTTCACTGTTCCATTTCGGCAGCCCGGCATGACATGCGGGTTGAGGCGCCTCTGTTGCCCACACATCTTCTTTCACAAGGAATTGCGAAAGAGAGGTATAGACGACAATTTTAGCGACACCACAGACGAATTGATTATTTAAAAGATCAGATAAACCTTGATTTTTTTTTGTTTTTCTTATTAATCGCGTATGTTTCTGTAGTATGTAGATCATATAATGCTTGTATCAATTTAATGTAAAGATTTATTAAAATTCAATTAGTAAAGATATAGAACAAACTATGCACGTGCTCAATTGCTTTTTTATAAGCCTATGAAAACAAAGGATTAAATTATTAACAAAGGGTTAATTTTAGCCCACAAAGACGGGATGTGACATCTTTTCAGTACCAAGTACTTTCACCCGATCTCCCGAGGAGAGGGCGCCTCCAACCCATGATCTCCAGCCTAAATAGCTCTTTTCCTCAAGCTCTGTTGAGGGGGGGGCTTCTACATCATAGACAATACTAAAATCCAATAATGGCCCCACATAAAGGCGCGTAAGATCGCAAAGACGATCATAGGCTTTTCCATTAGGAAGAAAGAGATCCAGTTCTTGAGGCGTTAAAGGGCCGAGGTGAAGACGAAAATGTCCCATCTGATCCCAGGCACGTACTCCTAACGCTGCTCCCTGCCCCAACTTTTGCCATTGACCTGTGCTGCCTATTTTTGTTTGCTCCTCTTTCTCGATAGGGCGCCATCGCCCTACACACTTTTCCACGCGAATGGGAATACGGAAGTAGCTTTTTAAGATGGAGGCAAGCCCCACCGCCGAATGTGGATGTGACCAGAAAAGACCGGCATAATCAAAAAGACTCCTATCGGGAACATGCAGGCGGTTTTGAAGGGATTTTTGATTAATTCCTATAAAAGACCGCAAAGCCACAGCTACGTCAATTTTTTCAGGAGCATGTGTATTGAGACTAATTAAATATTGTTTGCGAATCCGATGGAGGATAGATGCGAATCGATGGTTAAAAATATCAAGAAAGTCTTTTAAGCTCTTGTCTCCACTTCGCATCCGTTGGATGAGCATTTCTGTATAGGGATAGGGAAGAGGTCCCTGAATCCCCGCAATCCCCATAAAATTAATATTGAGGACATACTGCTGCTTTTCCCCTTTCTGTCCGCCTTCCAAGGAGTAAATATCGCTTGCCATGGATTCCAAGTAGATACGTGACTTTACTACAACCACCTCAGAAGTAAGAGTACCCGCCTCACCAAAAGGAGCAGCTTCAGGGTGCAAATACTCTAACAGCTTCACGGCCTGATGAAACTCAAAGCGGTAAGGTTCTTTTAAGAGGACGTCTTTTACAGTAGTGGCTGATTTCCGATGTGAGCGGGCCATTGTTTCCAAACTCCGTCAGTTTGTGTGCTAACCAGGGTTAATTCGGTAAAAGAATTTAAAGAGACATAAAGAGAGAAAAATTCATTTAAGACTGAAGCGAGCATATAGCCCCCATGCCCTGCATAGGGGAGCTCATCCATGGTCAAGGTAATTCTCATTCCCTGTACAAAACCTCGCCAAGCTTCTATTCCTCGACGGCGCATAACGGACTCATAGGTAACATCAGATATATCCGTAATAGAGGGGTGGGATTTATTACGATTAAATCCGGAATAAAGCTGTAAAAGCTCCTTGAGGGCGGATACAGCTTTCTTTTCTCCCGAAAGGCTTAAATGGTTTAAGGACAGCTGAGAAATCAAGCGCCATTGAGATTCTCCATTAAGGGATGGCTGTACTTCCGCACTTGGACGATCAATACATTTGATAGTCACGGGAGGAATACTTCCATCTACTTGAAGCTCACCACCAGCCGGAATAAAGGAAGCCAAATCTCTGTTTGTACAAAGAGTATAGGCATAGACCACTTGATTGCTGGGCTTCTGTGGCGTAAAATTATAATCGACAAAGGAAAGAAAAACATCCGTTCCGAGCGTATTGGGAATCTCTGAAGGCTCACGTGTTCCATACCAAAACAAGCCCTTTCCCTCTTCTTCTGTCTGATAGTCATAACAGAAATAGGGTGCATAGACATCGGGTTCATTTCCTCCAACGACGGCCCCAACCACCTTTAAGACACTATGAATTTCTGTTGTGTCCTCATTTCGCTGATCCCCCACCAATCGATAGGAAATCGATTGATAGTTTAAATTAATGGGTTCACTGATCTTGGGAAACAGGTTAATGATGGGCGTGGCACCAAGAATAAAGTTATCCTTATTGATACGAAACTTATCAACTCGACTTCCATCTGCCAAAGGAATAAAAATATCCACATAACGATTGGCCCCAGTGGTTGAAAAATTCTTAATATCAAAGAATTTAAACTTGTCCGGAAAGACAAAATATTCATGGAGCAATCGATAAGCATCCAAACTCTTGTGGGGATAGGGGATCAGCGCTTCTGTTTCTTTAAACCCTACAGCGAATAGAGAGGGATCTCTCAGCTGGGTTGGTGCATGTGCCGTATCTGCTTGAATGAAGACAGGAGTTGGCTCTTTGGGAAGGTAGGCAAAAATGCTGTCATACAAGCACTGTATTGTGAGTATGTCTCCTGATAAATAAAAACGAAGGAAATTGGGAGAAAGCTCGCCCATAACCCCATCATATCTTTCTACACGAATTTTCAACACCCATTGGGTTTTGAGCTGTATGGGATCGAAGGGGCTTTGATCAATATTTAAAACGCTAGCCTCCTTAACTTCAAAGGGCCACAATTCAACGGGATATGTGGTTTGAAAGCGACAGATTTTTTTCTCCTGAGCTTCCGTAAAAAGAGCTGTTCCTCGAGGCACAGTATAACCTGAAGTTGATTTCCCTAAGCGAGGAGAGAGGCGAAATTTAGCCACACTCGCAGCAGGAAAAGGGGCAACAAATTGAGGATAGAGAATGCCTAATAAGGTGGAGGTGAACTGGATATATCGGTTGTCCACTTCCTTTTGCAAACGCCCCGCCATAAAGGCAAAGGACTCGAGTAAGCGTTGAACATGGGGATCTGCTGATCCCGCGGGAGACAGGTTGAGATTTTCCGCAATTTTCGGATACTGTTCAGCAAAACGCTGTCCCATACGGCGCAGATAGATCATTTCTTGTTGATAGTAATCGAGCATTTGCTCGAAATTTTCCTTATTCACGGCCTATCCCCGTTTATCATCTTTTCCTTAGTGTACTGGAAAATTCTACTGGATTCTATAGTTCTTTCTTGACACGTTCTTATCTCCTATGAGATTTTCCCTGAAAAATAAGGATGCTTCTCATGGATATTTTTGAATCAATTTATCGGTTTTTTGGTTGGTGGATTATTGAGATAGACATCTTTTTTCTCGCACTCCTTTTAATGGGAGGCACTTTTTTAATTCTTAACAAGAAAAAATGGGGGCGGAAATTTACCTTGGCAGCTTGCCTGGGCTTTGTTTTTTTTGGCATTGTTCCCATTGGGCTTTGGAGCATTGTAGCCCTTGAAAATCGCTTCCCTAAAGTAGAGCAGTTCCCCACCGAAGCCAAAGGGATGATTTTGTTGGGAGGGAGCTTTGATGAAATGACAAGCAAAGCCCGGAATGAGCCCGCCTATAATTTAACTGTAGGAAAACTGATCCGCTTTGTTGAGCTTGCAAAGGCCAACCCTGATCTCGTGCTTGCCTATGCAGGATCGCCCTTTGAGGCTAAAATGGGGCAAATTGAATTTAAGGCTTTAGGACTTGATCCCTCCCGGGTGGTTTTTGAACAAAATTCAAAAAACACCAAGGAAAATGCTCTCCAAAGCGCCCTTCTCCTTCATCCCAAACCTGATGAAAAGTGGGTCCTTATGACCTCTGCATATCATTTGCCACGTAGCGTTGGCCTTTTCAGAAAGGCGGGGTTTAATGTGATTCCGTTCCCAGTGGATTATCACACAACGGGAAAGTATGAGCCCTGGTTTTTCTTAGGCCTCAGGTTAAATCTGGAAGCATGGGCTGCAGGATCTCGCGAATGGCTTGGAATGCTGATGAATTACCTTATGGGTCGTTCAGATGAGCTTTATCCATCCCCTTAAGATAGGGTTTCTACATCATTCCGTATCTTTTCCCATTGATTCCAAAGGGAACAAAACCTTATAGTAGTTCCCAAAAAAGATAAAAGGAGCACCTCTTGGACGACTTTGATAAAGATGCGAATAAGATCTTGGAACAGCTCTCTCATTTTTTCGAGAACTTTTGGGCTGATACAGATGTGGATCTCTTTGAAGACTGCCTTATTGTTATCCTCCCAGATGGACTTCAGTATTTGATTAATAAACACGGCCCCACACACCAGATTTGGATTTCCTCTCCCTTCACGGGTGGCCACCATTTTAAGCAAAAGCAAGATACCTGGATCCATACGCGCACAAACGAGCAGCTGGAACACTTCTTACAACACGAAAAAAATAACCATGCTTCGTGAACCTAGCTATTTTGACGCCGAAATCAAAGAAGCGCGTGCCGAGGGAAAAAGCCTGAGTGTCTTAGCAAAAATACTACCCTATCTTTTCCATTATCCCTGGCTCCTTACCCGCTCTCTTCTTGCGGTTGTAATTGCATCTGCAACGGTCCTCGCCATTGGCGCGGGCTTGCGTTACTTTGTGGATTATGGCTTTTCGCAAACTTCTTCTTTAGAGTTGCTTTATGCCCTTCTCTTTCTCTTTGCAATTATCTGTGTTATGTCTTCTGCAAGTTATGGGCGTCTTCTCTGGGTCTCAGAGCTGAGTGAAAAAATTATTGCCGATTTACGCAAGGAGATTTTCAACCATCTTCTTAAGATGGACATTGTTTTTTTTGAGCAGACCAGTATCGGAGAGATTCAATCTCGCCTTACAACGGATACAACACTCCTCCACATCATCCTTGGAACCTCCATCCCCATTGCAATCCGCAATATACTCATTATTGTTGGAGGTCTTTCTATGTTGTTATTAACAAGCTTGTCCTTGACAATTATTATTTCTATTGTAACCCCTCTTGTTCTGATTCCCATCCTTGTCTATAGCAAAAAAGTACACCATTACTCCCGTTTGGCCCAGGAGAAAACAGCGGCTGTTTCCTCACAACTGGAAGAAACCTTTAGTGGAATCCGGACGGTTTTTGCCTTTTCTCAAGAAGAGCGCATGAGCTATTTATTTGCAGAAGACGTGGATCAAGCTTTTAGGACATCCCTCAAGCGCATTAAAGCCCGCGCACGCCTCACAGCCTTTGTCATGATCCTTGTGTTTGGAGGAGTGGCCGTCGTTCTTTGGATGGGGGGACAGCATGTTCTCCAAGGTGATATGACCCCAGGACAATTGTCAGCTTTCCTCTTCTATGCAGCCGCCGTCAGCGGGGCCTCTGGTTCATTGAGTGAAATTCATGGGGATATCCTACGTGCCGCAGGAGCTGTCGAAAGAATTTTCGAATTTCTAACGCTCAAATCTTCCCTTAAAATCCCCTCTTCTCCTCAACCACTCCCCTCCCCTCATCGTGGACGCATTGAATTTCAAAAGGTGTCATTCGCTTATCCCTCTCGGCCAGACAGAAAAATTCTCAAGGAGATCTCCTTTGATGTAAATCGTGGAGAAACCGTTGCCCTTGTGGGACCATCAGGCGTTGGGAAAACAACAATTTTTAACCTTCTTATGCGGTTTTATGATCCTTTGGAAGGCACCATTTATCTCGATGGTCTTCCCATCGACAAGCTTGATCTTCATATCTTGCGCCAAAAAATTGGCCTTGTGTCTCAAGACCCATTTTTATTTAGTACTAACTTCTATGAAAACATCCGCTTTGGAAAGCTGGATGCGACACATGAAGAAATCGAGAAAGCCGCAAAGGCCGCCTATGCGGATGAATTTATTGAAAACCTCCGTGATGGATATTATACACATTTGGGAGAAAAAGGAGTGGCCCTTTCGGGAGGACAGCGCCAACGTATCGCAATTGCCCGCGCCATCCTTAAAAATCCTAGCATATTACTTCTTGATGAAGCCACAAGTGCCCTGGATTCAGAAAGTGAAGAAATGGTTCAAAAAGCCCTTAAAACCCTAAAGCACAACCGAACGACACTTGTGATTGCTCATCGCAATTCTACCATTAAAAAAGCCGACCGTGTCGTTCTTTTCAGCCGCGGCGAAATTGTGGCAACAGGATCACCGGATATTTTGAAAAAAGAAAAGAAATCTCGTGGCGTTTTATTCCCTCACTAACGCAAGGTAACGAAGGGTTTCGAGGAGTTCTTCATAGCTTGTCTTTTGGTGAGCCAAAGCTGCTTCATCTTGTCCCCAAATGCGCCGTTGCTCCTGCTCATGCAAATGGGCAAGATTCCAGGCTCTCTCCGCGGTAAGTTCATCATTAAAGAGGAGATATGAAATGGCAAAGGATGAGGTAAGTGTTAAAAGGTGCACAAAACCTGACAATTGAAAGGTGGTCAGATGATAAAGGAACCCCCTCACCTTTTCCTCCTCATGGAGACCAAGGGCAGGGATAGAGAGGGATGTGGTTGCTTTTAGCTTTAAGCCTAAGGCCTCATTAATTTGAGTAATCAGAGGCAGCCATTCCTTTTTCTGTAATTTCATTAGGGTTGGAGGCTCTGGCGCCCAAAACAAAATCACATCCCGCACGACCGATTCAGCGATATAGGAAATATAACTCTCTCGTGCCTCTGCTACACGATCTAAAGTCGTTGCGGCCAACGACGTCAGCGGTTTTCGTGAGTAATGAGGCGAAGGGTCCTTTTTCCATTCTTCCTCAATGGCGCGCGCAAGAGCTAGCGTGGGCACTTCAAAGGGATGGCCTTCAGGTGTCTTTAAAAATTCATTCTTCATATAAATATCAAACATGGTCTAACCCTTAATGGTACTAACTTGGTAGGGAACGATATTTATAAAAAACGCCTCTATGAATTTTGAAGTTTTTCAATCTCTTCTTTTGAAAGCTAAGTGGTGGTCATAATAATGCTAATGTCAACTCCTTGTAAAAGGAGAGACTTAGCCATTTCCAACCCTCTTTCTCGCTTTCCTTCTTCTCTTCCTTCTTCTCTTCCTTTCTCAAGGCCCTCTTCACGTCCTTTCTCAAGACCTTTTTCAAGGCCCTCATCATATTTCTGGGACATGGAGGCAATATAAGCTCCTTCGTACTTTTCGGCTTGATCATACGTTAAAATTTCTTCCTCATTCCAATGAAAGCGATCCAGCTCCTCATAGGCGCGCTCGATGATCATATCGTTGCCAATAAGCTTTTCTAAATCCCTATCAGACGTTTTTTCCGCATTTTTAAAAAAATACATCCATTTGTCTGAAATCGTGGAAAGCTCCGCAATCGATTTTTGAAATTTAGGAAGCTCCAGAAATGTAAAGGAAAAATCCTTCAAATCATGTTCGTAACTGTTCTTATCCAAGGTTACGTGTTCTGACTTCCATTGTTTCTTTTTCGGAAACATGACAAATTCAGCAATGGCGAGAAAAATAACTTCCTTTAAGTTATGGTATTCTCCCCCCGCATTAGCTTGGGAGACATAGGCTTTAGAGGCGTAATATTGGGCACGCTTTTCAAAACCTTTTTCTTTAGCGACCTGCATTCCCACGATGTAACGATTGTCGTTTTCATCTTTGCAGAGAATATCCACGATACTGGTTTTTTTTGAAGCAGTTTCTGGATCTTGGATGGTTTTAAGAAAGGTCACATCTTGAATCAATGCCCGATCCTTAAAGGTGAGCATATCATTCAAAAAATGAATCAAAATATCCTTATTCTTTTCGGTTCCAAAAATCCTCTTAAAAGCAAAGTCATTTTTGGGGTCTAAAAACTTTGTGAGCATATTTAAGTATCCTCTAATGATACTTTCAATATGATTTGTTTCATCTTAAATGGCAAGGGGTTAAGCCTAGCTGAATACAGGTTGCTTGAAAATACGGAGGCAGAGGGGCTTCAAAAGTTTTGAACTCTCCCTTTGGCATGGGTATCGCAATTGTACGCGCATGAAGGTAAAGCGCCGACTTTTCTTTCAAAGGAAAGGCATCCTTCCCCCCATATTTTCCATCTCCTAAAATGGGGGTCTTCAACCCTTCCGCACAATGTACCCGCAATTGATGCATGCGCCCTGTTTTAGGAGTCAGCTCTAAAAGGGCCATTTTTGTGCCTAAGGTCTCTAGAATGCGATAATATGTGGTCGCGCGCGCGCCGCTCTCAGTATTAACCCTCACCTTTTCCCCATGAACGCTTGCTTTCTTAGAGAGAGCCAAGGTAATGCTGCCCTCTTTCTTTTTAGGAACCCCACATACAAGCGCCCAATAGGTTTTCTGCACTTTCCTCTCCTTAAAGGCTAGGGTTAACCAGCGAGCCATAGGCAAGGTCTTTGCTATAATAAAGACACCCGAAGTGTCCTTATCAAGGCGGTGTACAAGACGTGGCTTAGCGTCTTCGAAATAGCGGATCAACAAGGTATCCAAGGATTTCCCTTGTTTTGTTCCACCTTGAACCGCAAGGCCCGGGGGTTTATTGAGAATCAAAAGGTCCCCATCCTCATAAAGGATCATCCCCTTAATCCACTTACGCTCAGCCTGGGTTAGAGGATAGGTTATCTTTGGCTTTCTTTCTCCTTCTAAGGATAAAAAACTTTTCGGAAAAGAGATGGTTTGATCTTTCGCGACACGGCTTTTAGGAAGGGCCTTTTTCGCATCAATTTTAAGGGTACCTTTTCGAGCAGCTTTTTCTATTAAGCCTTGTGGAAGGCCAGGAGCCCAAAGGCGAAGACATCGATCCAAACGCATTCCCTCTTCTTCTGAAGACACTGCCTTATCCACCAGTTCTACTATGCTATTTGTCTTCATTCCCATGAAAATCTATGGTACCTAAATTTTATGAATCTCTTTGATCCAAAAGCATATCATCTTCACCACCAAAGGGCCAAGAAAACCTTTCATCATTATAACTTTCTTTATGCTCATGTTGAAAAGGAGCTTAGCGGCCGTCTTCAGGATTTTCGAAAAACATTCCGTAAATCCTTAGGCCTTTCGGCATACCCCCTTAGCTTTACCCAAGAAAACGCATCCCTTTTCGAGTCTCCCCTTCCCTTCTCAGAAGACTCTTTTGACCTCATCATAAGCTGTCTTCAAGCCCACTGGATTAATGATCTTCCTGGATTCCTCAAGGTGATTCGGGCAGCTCTCAAAAACGAGGGCCTTTTTCTAGCGGCGCTTTTAGGGGGGCAAACCCTTGTGGAACTGCGGGAAAGCCTTGTCCAAGCTGAGCTGGAGCTGAAAGGAGGCGCTTCATGTCGTATTTCTCCCATGCTCCATTCTGCGGATGCTCCTCTTCTTTTATCTCAAACCCCGTTTTTCATGCCAGTAGTTGACACAGAAACCATACGGGTTACCTACCCTTCTCTTGCGCACTTAATGAAAGACCTCCGCGGGATGGGAGAAACAAACAAACTTTATGAACGTCCCAAGAGCATGACTTCGCGGCAACTATTTAAAGAGACTGAAACCCTTTATTTCGAAAAATATGGGGCAGCAAACCTCATCCCCGCAACTTTTGAGGTAATTTATCTCACCGGTTGGAGGAAGGACTAAGCTTCTTTTTTCTCTCAATAGTTATCTTAAAATAGAGGACACAACTTGCGAAAAGAAGGGTTCCTCCATTGGTTAAGGCCAGCGAGATGGACCCAATAGAAAGAGCAAACACAAGCCATAAGAAAACACCAATACAAAAGGCTGAATACATAATAAGAGAGATGGAACTGACATCCCGGGTTCGCCATATTTTAATGACTTGCGGTAAAAAAGAAAAGGTTGTGAGCGTTCCTGCAACAAGCCCCAAACATTCTAACAATGACAGCATTTTGTGTTTCCCTTTCGCTAAGCTTCTTTGATTTTATACCATAGGCGCTGTAAAAAAAGAAGGCCCAGGATGGGCCTCGAATCTTTAGGTCTGAAAAGTTATTAATATATGCTTGTGGCCATTTTTCGCAGATTAGAAAAAAATTGCCATACGCTTTCTTTAAGCGTTCCAGAAGAAGTCTCCCAGTTAATAGTTGGGGAATTTGCTCCCTCTGATGGGGTTGTAGTCTCTGCTGAGGGTTGCTGTTTAGCAATTCTGGATCCAGCTTCGCTGGAATGGCGCGCGATTCCAGACGCAACGTTCTTCCAGTCTTTACCCCCCCACATCGTCCTAAGTGTCACTCTCTTATTATTAGCGGCAAGTTTGATAGGCGCCTTTCCTAAGCTCTTTGTTGACTGAGAGCTTACAGAATTAGGCGAAAGCAAAGGGAGCAAGGTAACTTTGGAAAGATAATTTCCCACAGGCAGACGTTGAGAGTTCACAACTTGACCTTTTCTCTCTGGGGACGGAAGTGTTAACTGGGCTGCTGTTGAAATTTTAGTCGAAGGTTTTTGCCTTTTTGAAGGTCCTTCCACTGCAGCCGATTGATTAGCCCTATTCCCCATTGCATTTGGATCTTTGTCATGATGCACAACGTTATGACGAGCAATTATCGCCCGCAGGGGGTCTTCTGCAATAGCTATATGATCAGAATAATCCCGAACAGAAGCCCTGTGTCTGTGAGTGTCATCTGCTCGCTGGGTCAACTCGCTCATCCTTGTTTTTTCAGCGTCAGGACTTGAAAAAGCAAGTCCTTTCTCCTGAGTCAGAAAATGAAATCTCGCCACTGTTTTATGAAAATCTCTTTCCTTCTCGTTAAAGTCCTCTCTTGCCCTACCTACGAGAGAACTTAAAGTGACGGCCTTTTCTAATTCTTCCCGTGTCGTTCCCCCTTCATAACTTTCCAATTCATCTAAAGCTTTGTGGATGGCATGCGCTTTTCGTTCGAGAGCACTTAATTCTTCAGCTTTTTCTACTAGTTCCTTGTCTGATAACCTTGAAAACTCTTCTTCAGAATGTGGAGGATTAAAAGCATCTATCTCTTCGCGTATCTGATCGAAACGTAATAACTGTGGATCGGGTGTATCAAAAGGCATGCTAGAGCTTGACGATGACCCAGAAACCTTTTCCATCTCTGGTGTGGGTGTTTGGAGAGGCTCAGGTATCTTTTGTTTTGTAATCTCCTCAAAATCCTCATGACTGATACCAAGCGTTGAAAAATCGAGTCCTCTTTTTTCAGCGACATATTTGACCCTTTCTAGAAACTTAAGGAGTTCGCTTTCCTTAGGTAAAAAGGCATTCTCAGTAAGAGCAACTTGAATCCTGTCGCTCTCACTCTGTAAAGAATCTTTCAGTTCATCTAAAGCGCTGTGAATGGCCTTCGCGTCTTTGACTAATGCTCTTACTTGTTTTTCGAGTTCTTTATCATATAATTCTTTATCATATATTTCTTCATCAAATAAGCCCGCAACATATATAGGAACCTTAAAATATCCTATTTCTGCCTTTATCTTCTCTAAAGTCCTTTCCATTTCACTATCAGGTATTGAAAAGCTATATCCTTTTTTCTGGCTCACATGATGAAATCTTGAGACTAGATTGTGAAAAGCACTCTCTTTACGTACAAGCTGCTCCCTTGCGCTTTCTATTAGAGAAGTTAAAAGCAAAGCATCTTCTAGCTCTGTTTCTGTTGTTCTCTCTTGAGAGACTTGTAGCTCATCTAAAGTTGTATGAATGGCCCTCACTTTTTCTGCGAGAGTCCTAAATTCTTCGGCTTTACCTCCCAATTCTCTATATGATAAAAGTGAAAATATCTCATCTATATGAGGGTGGAAATTATCGATTTCTTCGCGTATCTTCTCGAAACGTGAAAAATATGGATTAGATGTGTCAGGAGATATAGCTTGTGTTAATCCAGAAGCTTCAGTCATCTCTGGCGTTAATATAGGTGTTTCAAGAGATGTTTTCTCAGGTTCATATTCAAGCTCAGAGTCATCATCATCTCTCCAACTTTTCATTTCTAACAAACGCTTATACTGGTATTTAGTAGCAGGGGTAAGGGTCCCCGAATCAACTGCCTCTGAATCGGAATCCTGATCTTCAGTTTCTGCAGCTGGATGTGAATTATCATCCGGATCTTTTTCAGCTTGTTCAAATCTCTGTGGTTCGAGCCCCGCAAGTATTGAAGCGGGATCATATTTCTCCTTATCTGATTCGTCTCCAGCCCCCAGAAGAAAAGCTTTAAGCCTTTCTTCTTCAGGATCCTCTTCCAGAAACTCCTTAAGCAGTGCATCAGCTTCTTCCAGCTCCTTTTTGCTTGGGCCTTGTCCGACACTTTCTTCCTCGTCTTCAAAGAAGGTTCCTAAGAAGTCAGAATGTCCCGCGCTTGAGCTTGAACTGTGCGTCTCATCGGAATGAGCTGCAGCATTTACGCTAGGTGGAGGTTGTTGGGGATCACCAACCAACATCCACCCCTCCTCTAAAGTCTCTTCGGCTGATTTTTGTTTGACTGGAATACGGCGATCATCTTTCTCATCATCACCAGGAACTGCGTATAGAGCCTGTGAACTACATAAAATTGTTGTCACAATTAAACCAAAAGCAAATTGCTTCCTCATGATTAGCCTCCCCTGTAAAAGTAACTAAAACATAATTATTATGATTAACTTAACTTTACACGAGAAATATTAAATAAATAATAAGCCTTTATTTACTTATTATTAATAATACTTTATCTATAAAATATATGCTTGATTTTATATTTATTTGAATTTATTTATTATTGAGAAGCTAAGGTGTTTATTAATACAGAAGCCAATTGATTACAAATTAGGCTTTCAGGGGAGTCTGGGTTCCTATGAATAAGTGGAGTCCCTTTTTCAGAAGCTTCGCGAATATCCATGTGCAGGGGAATTTCAGCTAAAAGAGGAAGACCTATTTTTTCAGCCTCTGCTCGCACACCCCCTGTGTCAAAGATATCAGAACGCCCTGAACAATGGGGGCACATGAAATAACTCATATTCTCAACAAGCCCGAGGACAGGCACCTTAACTTTTAAAAACATGTCAAGCCCTCTCCTTGCATCAATAAGGGCAAGGTCTTGTGGCGTTGAGACGATAATTGCACCTGAAAGAAGCACGGATTGAGCTAGAGAAAGATGGATATCCCCTGTGCCTGGGGGTAAATCAATGAGCAAAAAATCCAACTCCCCCCAATTCGTTTGATGTAACATTTGTTGCAACGCCTGTTGGGCCATAGGCCCCCGCCATATGGCAGGAGCCCCTTCTTTCAACATGTAGCCCATGGACATGGATTTTATGCCATAAGCTATAATAGGAGACATCGTTTTCCCATCTTCAGAGGTTGGTTTTTGACTCGTACCTAAAAGACGCGGTAAAGAGGGCCCATAAACATCTGCATCTAAAATCCCAATGGCTAGACCTTTCTGTTGAAGGGCACATGCTAAATTCACAGTTACGGTTGACTTACCCACCCCTCCCTTCCCAGAGGCAATGGCAACACAATGTTTAACGTGAGGGAGTGGTTTTTGGTTCGAGTTTTGAGCTTGAGGCTTACGTGAAGCAGTCAAAGCAATATTAACTTCTCTCACGCCATCAATCCCCTTAAGACGAGCCTCAATGCTGTCTTTGAGCTCCTTTCCCTTTTGAAGATACATGGTATCCACTTCTAAAACTAAGAAAATTTTCCCGTTTTCAACAACTTTGAGTCCTTGAGCAATGCCTGAAGAAAGGATGTCTTTTTGAGTGAATGGGTCCTTCACCATTTTCAAAGCTTGTCGAATTTGAGCGTCAAGGGTCATTAAAGCACCTAATTGCTTAATAGATTGAGATCATCTATAGTCAATATTTATAAAAATGAAAAGGAGCTGTTGAAAAATGAGCTTTAATGACGATGATGATGGCCCCTGGGGGCAAGGAAATGATGACCCCTGGAAAAAAAAGCCACGCCAGCGCAACTCAGTCCCTGACATAGAAGTTTTTATTAAAAAAGGCAGGGATCGCTTTAAAAAGTTTTTTCCTAAAAATGGAAAAATAAACAACCGGCCTCTTTGGTATGCGGCGGGAGGAATTTTTGTACTTTGGCTTTTAACGGGGATTTATACCGTCCAACAGGATGAACAAGCAGCCATCCTTCGCTTTGGAAAATGGATTAGAACAACAGATCCGGGATTAAATTATCACCTCCCGACACCCATAGAGTCAGCGCTTGTACGTAACGTGACTGCAATTAATGTTCTTACAAATACAAACACCAACCCCTCCGATTCAGGAGATCTGGGCGGCGAAGGGGCTTTGATGCTCACGGGAGATGAAAACATTGCAGACGTCCAATTTGCTGTGAACTGGCGGATTAAGGATCTGGGTGATTTTTTATTTAATGTCAATTCACCTGAAACAACCATACGGGCAGCGGCTGACAGCATCGTGCGCTCTGTTATTTCTCAAACGCCCATTGCTCAAATTCTTTCAGAAGGACGAAGCCAAATCAACATAAAGCTAAAAGAAATGCTTCAAAAGCTCCTTGATGAATACAAGCTTGGTGTGGAAGTCACTCAAGTTGAGCTTTTGAAGGTAACGCCGCCCACAGCAAAGGTCATGGATGCTTATCTTGATGTTCAACGTGCTAAAGCCGACATGGAACGCAAGCGTAATGAAGCGGAATATTATCGTAACTCCATCATCCCCGTTGCGCGAGGGCAAGCTAAGAAAATTTTGCAAGATGCTGAAGGCTACAAAAAAGAAGTCATGGCGGGCATAGATGGAGAAACCTCACGCTTTGACTTGGTCTATAATCAATACCGCACGGCTCCAGATATTACCCGCAATCGCCTATACTTGGATACGATGCAACACATTCTTGAACCTGCCCAAAAGCTTATTGTTGATGGGGAAAAAAACCAAGGGGTGCTCCCTTATCTTCCTCTCCCTGAGTTAAAGCAAAAACCTGAAAAAACGGAGGCCTCCTCATGAATCCCAAATCACTTATTGTTTTTGCCATCCCTGCTCTTGTGATCATAGGGGTTTTGTTTGGCTCTGTTTTTGTGGTCCAGCAAACGCAACAGACTCTGGTCCTAGAGTTCGGAAAACTAGTCAGGGTTATCAAGTCTCCGGGACTTTACTTTAAAATTCCTTTCATCCAAGACGTACGAAGTTATGACACGCGAATTCTTGATTTCGATCTTTCCTCAATTGCCGCTACGCTTGCAGACCAAAAACGCCTTTTGGTGGATACTTTTGCCCGCTATCGTATTGTTGACCCCACCCTTTTCTACCGCACTGTTTTCAATGAAACTGGGGCTGAACAACGCTTGCGTATTTTAAACCAGTCCATTGCCCTTGGCGTTTTAGGTAAAGTCACCTTAACAGACGTTTTATCTCCAAAAAGAGAGGCAATTTCAAAAGATATCCGCAACCAAATGAATGTGGCAGCAAAAGCCTTTGGCATAGAGGTTGTTGATTTGCAGTTGCGTCGCACGGATTTACCGGCTCAAAACAGCGAAGCGATCTTTAATCGAATGATCAGTGAGCGGAATCAAGAAGCCCAAGAGTTCCGATCTCAAGGAGATGAAATTGCTCAAGAAATCAAAGCAACCGCCGATAAGGAAAGGACAATTATCCTTGCAGAGGCAAACAAACAGTCTGAAATCATTCGTGGGCAAGGCGACGCGTATGTCACGGAAAAGGCAGCAAAAATCTACGGGAAGGATCCCCAATTCTATGATTTTTATCGATCTTTAAATGCCTATAAAGCGGCCTTGAAAGATGACACAACAACATTTATTCTATCACCAAAAGAGAGTTTTTTTAAGTATATGCATCGCTAAGGAGTTTAATCAGTAATGTCAGTAAAGTCATATCTTAAAGGCGTTTTATTAAGCCTTTTCTTTTCTTATTCCGCCCTTGCCGTAGACCAAGCTCAAGGAGTTCAAAATTTAAATGGGAGTTTTGCAAACCTTGTTGAACCCCTTTTGCCGGCGGTTGTAAACATCTCAACCACAACAGTAGTTCGTGGGCGAACAGACCTGGGATCACCGTCTTTGGATATGCAAATTCCCAAAGGATCTCCTTTGGAAGACTTTTTCAAGGATTTCCTAGATCATATGCATCCTGAAGGTCCTCGCAACACAGTCGCTCTAGGCTCCGGCTTTATCGTTGATGCAGAAGGATACATTGTAACAAATAACCATGTTGTAGCAGATGCAGATCAAATTACGGTTACCCTTAGTGACAACACAGAACTTAAGGCAACGCTCGTTGGGCGGGATCGCAGGACGGATATTGCCCTTTTAAAGGTTAAATCCGATAAAAAGCTTCCCTTTGTCCAATGGGGAGATTCAGAAAAAATCCGTACTGGTGATCGCATCATAGCGATTGGAAACCCCTTTGGTCTTGGAGGAACGGTAACCTCTGGAATTGTTTCTCATTTGGGGCGCGACATAGCGGAGGCAACCGGCTCTGATGACATTGTTGAGGGCTATATTCAAACAGATGCCTCCATTAACTTAGGCAACTCAGGTGGTCCCATGTTTGATATGCAAGGGAAAGTCGTTGGAGTTAACACCGCTATTTTTACGGCCACAGGGGCAAGTGTTGGGATTGGTTTTGCAATTCCATCGAATATTGCTAAAAAAGTGGTACAACAAATTCGCCAGTATGGTCGCACCAAGCGAGGATGGATTGGCGTTCATATTCAAGCCATTACAGAAGATATCGCCGAAAGCCTAGGATTAAAGGACCTTAAAGGTGCTCTTGTGGGCAATGTTGTGAAAGACGGCCCCGCAGCAAAGGCAAAACTACAAACAGGCGATATTATCCTTAAAGTAGGCAATCAAGAGGTTAAAGACATCCGCAGCGTGCCAAGGCTCGTTGGAAACCTTTCTGTAGGCACGGATGCCACTTTGACAATTTGGAGAAGAGGAAAAATACTCACCGTTCCTGTTCGAATTGGAGAATATGAAGAAGCGGAAGAGACTGGTGTTATTTCGTCCCCTGAAAGCGGAAAGGACGTTCCTAAAGGTGTCGAACTTCATGGTATGACCCTGCAACCCTTAACAGATGCCATTCGCCAACGTTTCTCAATTTCAAATGACATCCAAGGTGTTCTCGTCGTCGATGTTAAGAGCAAAAGTTCTGCAGCAGAAAAAGGCGTCCGCCCTGGAGATATCATCGTTGAAATTAGCCAAGAAGGGGTCAAAACGCCTCAGGAAGTCGTTGATAACTTAAAAAAGGCAGAAAAAGAAAATCGGAAATCTGCTCTTCTTTTGATTAATCGCGATGGCGAGTCGAGGTATATTTCAATCAAATTAACTTCTGAGGGAAATTCTCATTAGGCGTAGGCATCTCACGCTAGAGGTGCTTAAGCATTAAGCAATAGAGATGAGAACATGCATACTAAAGCCATAAAAACAACGCCTATTGAAGCCAACCATTCTCTGACGGCTCTTTTAGATGAGTACGTTCCTCCTTTAAAGGAAGGAACGATTTTGGCTATTTCCTCTAAAGTTGTGAGCCTTTGTGAGGGGCGCATTGTCTCGCATGAAAAGGCCTCAAGCAAATATCCTCTCATTCAACAAGAGGCTGATGCTATTCTAGAGGCCTCTTCCAATCCCTATGACCTCTATCTTACGCTGATTCATGGAATTCTTATCCCTTCGGCAGGGGTCGATGAATCCAATTGTCGGGAGAATCACGTCCTTTACCCACAGGATCCTCAACGCTCTGCAAATCAAATTTGGGAATATTTGCGTGAACGAGACGAGCTCATACACGTTGGTGTTATCCTTACTGACAGCCGCTCCACCCCCCTTCGTCGAGGTGTGCTAGGCTTTGCCCTCAGTTGGTGTGGTTTTAATCCTTTGAGAAGCTATGTTGGGAAACCTGATATTTACGGGAAAGATCTCCGCACAACGCAAATGAATTGTGTGGACGCTCTAGCAGCTTCTGCTGTGTTAGTCATGGGAGAAGGAGCCGAACAAACTCCTATTGTTCTCCTTACCGATGTTCCTAGCATTGAATTTCTCGTGCGCCCTCCTCTCGAAGAGGAAACTAATTATTTCAAGGTTCCTATGAAGGAGGACCTTTATGCCCCTCTTCTCCAAAGTGCGAAATGGATTCACCGCATCCCATCATAAAGTGAACTACTTCCCTGTTTTAAGATAGTGATTGATTCGTTTGACCATCTCTTCCGGTGGGGTTGTGTGATCAAAATGGGCAACAAACTTTCCGTTCCGATCCATTAAGTAAATCAAAGAGGAGTGAGCCATCAAATAGTGCTCTTCACCCCGATCTTTAGACGTACGAGCAGCATAGACAAGGTAGTTTTTTACAGCCTGGTTAACCTCCTCAGTTGAGCCGGTTAATAAAACAAAGTCCTTATGAAAGTTTTGCGCATAAGTCTTCAGATGGTCTACTGTATCTCGCTTGGGGTCAAAAGAGATAAATACTGGCTGAATTTTCTGGCCTCCTCCCAATTGATTCAAGGCGTTTGTCATATTGTAAAGGGCCGTCGGGCATATATCCGGGCAATAGGTGTAGCCAAAATAGACCAACATGGGCTTGCCCTTAAAATCAGCCTCAGTGCGAACCACACCATATTGATCAACAAGTCTAAACGGCCCCCCAATTGTGGGAAGCCCTTCTAATGGAGCTTCAATCTCTTTTGACAAAGCAACAGTGTGAGAAGATTTTTGAGCTTGAATAATGCCCAAAATACCAAAGAGTAGAAGACTAAAACTAATCGCACCAACGGTCCATAAGTTACGCCGCCTTCGCTCCATAGATCCTCCTCGATTTGATTCAAGAGAAGTATACCATGGGTAAAAAAAACTTAAAGAAGGATATTAGCCCAAAATCCTTTGTTGACAATTTCGTCTCAATTACCTAAATGTAAAGTAAAGCTTTTTCATTGGAGTTTAAATCTTATGCGTTTTTATAGTTTTCTTATAATATCCTCTTTTTATACTTGTATGTCTTTGCTGAGTTCGAATCCCAGCATAGCTATGGGCGCGGATGAGGACGTTCAGCATACGCCCGTTGCCATTGTGGGGGGTGGCCTTGCAGGATTGTCAGCGGCTTTAACGTTGGAAGAAGCTGGACAAGATTATGCTCTCTTTGAAGCTAGACCAAGGTTAGGCGGACGGGTTTATAGTGAAACCGTTGGGGGAACCGTCTTTAATATGGGTGGCCAATGGATTGATCCAGAACACACAAATATGCAAAAATTGGCAAAGGAGCTTCACATGACATTAAAAGAAGAGCCCCTAACAGGTCCTATTTACATAAAAGTTGGAGAAAGAGAACAAACTCTGAATCAAAGCATTTCTATGCTAGAGTCAATTGTTTCAAAAATCAAACCCGTAGAAAAAGAAGCAACAAAAGGAAAAATTCTTCCAGGGACGTCCCTACAGCAAGTTTTGCCCCGTACCCTTTTTTCTGATGGTGAGAGAAGTTTGCTTCATACTTACCTTATAGCAGAATATGGACTTTCTGAGGACGAATTAAACGCTTACGTTGTTTCTTATCTAAAAAAAGAATTAAACAACTTTTTAAAGCTCTTTAAATGTAAAGCAATGTATGTTCCTTCACTTGTTCCTCAGCTTGCCGGTGCCTATGAATATCGTGTTCAAGAAGGAATGACCCCGATGATTGAGGCCATTGCTCACCGTTTAACACCCTCAAGAATTCGTACAGAGCATGAATTAATAAGTATTTCTAAAGACGCGACGGGGAAATTTCATTTGCATTTTAAAGGTGAAGGGCGAGGTGAGGTTGTTGCTGATGTTGTCATTATGACCATGCCTTTTAGTGTTCTTCGCTCTTTTGATGATTTGGCAAGCCTTGGCTTGCCTGATCTTACAACGAGGGCTATTAAAAACCTTTCCTATGGCAACAATACCATAGTTAGAGTCAGTGGAAAAATAAAACCTGATTTGCGGGATTATATTCACGGGAACATAGGGGCCATTTCGTCGACTCCTGTGTCAGGTCCAGGACTTTCGATTTACACGGGCGCGGAAGTAGCTGATTCCTTAACACAAGAAACAGCTTTTCCTCTAGTGGATTCAGTTCTAGGAGATCTGGAGGCCATATTCTCTTCTTCGTCTTCTTCGTCTTCTTCGTCTTCTTCGTCTTCTTCGTCTTCAGCACCATCACCTACCCCCAGATTTTTAGTTAAAAACTGGAAAGAGGATCCTTTTGCCAGAGGCAGTTATTCAACGTTTGGTCTTCATGGCGATGAGTTAAACCTATCAAGTATTCTTCCCGACTTTAAAGGTTTCCGCCAATTTGCTGAACCTGTTGGGCTTTTCATGTTCGCTGGAGAACACACACAACTGGAAGAAGGTTATATGGAAAGCGCTGTTCGGTCAGGACAAATGGTTGCTGAATATTGCCTTCGTCATCCCAAGAAGTAAATGCATACTAAGGGGGGCCAGGAACCTAATGACTACTATCTAACTTCTCTTTCAAAAGTCTATTTAACCTCAGTTTGGATAAGGATGAATTTTTTTACGTCATTGCGAGGAGGAACAAAGTTCCGACGAAGTAATCTAGTATAGCGTTTTCATAAAACTATTACATTCAGCACATTTAAATCTGGATTGCTTCCCACCCGCTATGCTCGTGGTCGCAATGACAAAAAAACAACGTCTTTGCGAGGAGCTAAAAGCTCCAGCAATCCAGACGAAGGAGAGGCTCATACAAATCTTGCCATTGAGGATTTATAGATTCAATAAGTCTCAATTTTTGTTTTCTTGATCCTCCCTTTAATTGCTTCTCCCGCAAAATAGCATGTTCCATATCATAAAATAGTTCATAATAAACAAGCATCTTACATCTATAACGATCAGTAAACCCTTTGGTAATTCCATTTTTATGTTGGTAAACACGCTGAATAAGGTTAGAAGTGACTCCTGTATAAAGAGTTCCATTACGTTTGGAGGCCATAATGTAAATAGCGGGCTGTTTCATTTATATTTTCTGGATTGCTTCGTCACTTCGTTCCTCGCAATGACGATATCGCATTGTTTTTAAAAGAAAAAATGGTTCCCTTATCCAAAACTCAGGTTAATTACGGTCTAGCTTCCCTTTCAAAAGCTTATTCACCGCCTCAGGGCTCGCTTTGCCTTGGGTTTCTTTCATGACTTGGCCTACGAAAAAGCCAAAGAGCTTATCTTTTCCCGCTTTATAGTCTTCGACCATCTTTGGGTTATCCTTGAGGACATTCTCAATGACAGAAAGAATGGCCCCCTCATCAGAGACTTGCTTTAAACCATGTTCCTCTATCAATGCGGAAGCTTCATTCCCTGTCTCCCACATGCGTGCAAAGACATCCTTTGCAATTTTCCCTGAAATGACACCTTCAACAATTTGATCAATTAATCCTGCAAGATTAGCCGCAGGAATAGGACACTTCTCAAGGGTTTTATCCTCTCGATTTAAGGCACCAAAAACCTCCCCAATCAACCAGTTGGCCAAAAGCTTAACGGATTTGGGCTCCCGTGATTTCAAAGCTTTGACGGCCTCTTCGAAGTATGCCGCTGTTTCTGTTTCCCCAACAATGATGGAGGCATCATAGGCTTGAAGCCCATGCTCTTTCATCAGACGGGCTTTTTTTGCGTCCGGAAGCTCTGGCATAGATTTGCGAATCTTTTCAACCCAGGATGCTTCTAAAAGCAAAGGAGGAAGATCTGGGTCTGGGAAATAGCGGTAATCATGGGCGTGCTCCTTGGTCCGCATGGGGCGTGTTGTCCCCTTGGCTGAGTCAAAAAGCCGCGTTTCTTGAATAATTTCTCCTCCCTCCTCTAAAATCGCAACTTGCCGCTCCGCCTCATAATCAATGGCTTGGGCTAAGAACTTGATAGAGTTTACATTTTTGATTTCAGCCCGCGTTCCAAAAGAACTCCCAGGTTTGCGAACGGACACGTTCACATCCACCCGCATGCTACCCTGATCCATGTTGCCATCACAAGTACCTAAGCAGCGAACAATGGAACGTAACTTTCGCACATAGGCTGCCGCCTCCTCAGAGCTACGCATATCGGGCTCTGACACGATCTCCATTAACGCCACGCCACAGCGGTTGAGATCAATATAAGAATTCTCAGCATGCTGGTCGTGGATACTTTTGCCTGCATCTTGTTCAAGGTGAAGGCGTGTGATCCCAATCCGCCGTGTTGAACCATCCTCAAGTTCAATATCCAAGTATCCTTTTCCCACGATGGGCTGACTGTTTTGGGAAATCTGATAGCCCGCAGGAAGATCAGCATAAAAATAATTCTTCCGATCAAAAACAGAACGCAAGTTAATTTCACCATTAATCCCCAATCCTGTCCGAATGGCTTGCTCCACACAAATCTCGTTAATGACAGGCAGCATGCCTGGCATGGCAGCATCTACAAAGGAGACTTGAGTATTGGGTTCAGCACCAAAGGTTGTTGAAGCGCTAGAGAAAAGCTTGGCCTTTGAAACAACCTGGGCGTGGACTTCAAGCCCAATCACAAGCTCCCATGGGCCTGTCGTTCCTTCATAAAAATAACGATTTGTCATGATACCTGTCCTTCTAAAAAGGATTTAAACTGGGCTGCTTCCTCGAGAATGCGAGCTGTGCGGAAGAGCACATTCTCATCAAAAGCGGGCCCTATTAACTGTAATCCCAAAGGAAGCCCTTCGCTAGACAGTCCCGCTGGCAGTGAAATCCCAGGAAGCCCTGCTAAGTTTGCAGGCACTGTTAAAACGTCATTTAAATACATGACAACAGGATCCGTTGGTTTTTCATCCAAGGCAAAAGCAGCTGAAGGCGTTGTGGGCGTTAAAATGACATCTACCTTTTGAAAGGCTAACTCAAAATCTTGGGTGATTAAGCGGCGCACTTTTTGAGCTTTTAGATAATAAGCATCATAATACCCTGCGGACAGGACATAAGTTCCGATCATAATACGACGTCGGACTTCTTCCCCAAAGCCCTCACTGCGGGTATTTTCATAAAGCTCATCCAATGTCTTCCCTGGCACACGCAACCCATAACGCACCCCATCATAGCGTGCCAAATTTGAAGACGCCTCCGCCGGCGCTAAGACATAATAGGTAGGAAGACTATATTTCGTATGCGGAAGGCTGATGTCCACAATTTCAGCTCCCGCTTCTTTGAGCCATGTTTTTCCACGCTCCCAGAGTTTCATAATGTCTTCAGACATGCCTTCAAGGCGATACTCCTTAGGAATACCAACTCTAAGGCCCCCTACCCCCAAATCGAGAGCCTTTTCAAAGTTGGGAACCTCAACCTGTGCTGAGGTTGAATCCTTAAGGTCGTGGCCCGCCATAACTTTGAGCATAAGCGCTGCATCGCGCACATCGCGGGTCAATGGACCTGCTTGATCGAGGGAGGACGCAAAGGCCACGATTCCCCATCGGGAACAGCGCCCATAGGTAGGCTTGAGGCCCACAACGCCACTAAAAGACGCGGGTTGGCGAATGGAGCCACCTGTATCTGTCCCGGTCCCTGCGAGAGCAAGACCCCCAGCCACAGCCGCCGCTGTGCCTCCTGAAGAGCCCCCGGGCGTCAAATCTTTCCCATCCTTACGCTTCCAAGGATTTACCACGTTTCCAAAGTAGCTGGTGATATTAGCTGAGCCCATGGCAAACTCATCCATATTGGTTTTTCCAAGAATGACACTGCCGGCTACCTTTAAGTTCTCACTCACCGTGGATTCATAGGGAGGCGTAAAACCTTCTAGAATATGGGAGCCTGCTGTTGTTTGAACATCCTTAGTACAAAAGAGATCCTTTATAGCTAAAGGGATCCCTTCCAGAGGACGCCCCTCACCCTTGGCGAGCCGGGCGTCACTTTCTTTGGCTTGATCAAGAGCTTGCTCACGGGTTTCGAGGATATAGGCGTTCAAATGACGGTGTTGCTCCATGGAGTTAAGATAAGCTTTTGTAAGCTCCACAGCAGAAAACTTTTTCTCTTCAAGACCATGCCTAGCCTCAGCAAGGGTCAAATGAAGGAGATTATTTTTAAACACAGCCTTTTCAGCACGATTTGTCATTTTATTTATTCCACCACCTTAGGGACAACGAACATATTACACGCGATATCAGGCGCATTCTTAAGGATTTTATCGACCATATTTTCTGCTGTAACCACGTCTTTTCGCATAGGCATAGATGTGATATTCACTCCAGCCATGGGCTCAACGCCCGACGTTTCCACTTCATTTAATTGGTCAATAAAATGGAGAATATGATTTAAATCTTCTTGCGTCGGTTTGATGCGCTCTTCCGGTAACTTAAGGCGTGCCAGGCGTGCAATTCGTTTGACCGTATTGTGATCCAATGACATAGTCATCCTCCAGGAATAAATATTAATAGTTATTCATAATAGGTTTTTATGGGAAGGGTAAGGGGAAAAATCACATAATGATTGAAAATCCAGTTCTATTCCCGAAGGAAATTGTGTATATATTTTTTCAATAATAAATAAAAACAGGGTCTTCCATGAAAAACAAAATTGCCCACTTACTTCTTGCTAGTATGGTGATGCTGTCTCCTTTAATGGTTCCAAAAACACAGGCTACGGAGGCTACGTGGACTGGCGCTGGTCTGGGTACCGACTGGGATACCGTTACTAACTGGACCCCTAACGTTGTACCGACAAACATTGCGACATTCCCCGGCACCGTCGTAGAGACAACAGTTGTTACTATTGGAAATAGTTCTATTGAGCAAATTCAGTTTACTTCAGGAGCAACTGCAAATCAATTTAGCCTTAATGTTAACGTGGGAAGTACGCTTAATATGAATGGCGCTGGAATAACCAACAACACTGGCCTAGCGCAATTTTTTACTGCCAATGGAACTGTTAATTTTAATAATGTGACAACGGCAGGCACGAATACGCAAATTACAATTAATAACACAGGAACCTTAAAATTTAATGATACCTCTTCTATTGGAAGTTTAACCATAACTCAGAACGACGGCAGTCTTGTTTTTAATCAAACGAGCAATACCGGTTATACCAGGAATATTGCCGGCGCAGGGACAGTTACAAAATCAAACACGGGAACACTCACTCTGAGTGGAACCAGCATCTACTTGGGAAATACGAGTATCGATGATGGAGCTCTTATCAACAACGGGAATATACAAAATTCACCCGTTATTGTGAGTTCAAGAGGAACCTATGGGGGAGTTGGAAGTTCAGGACCTCTTGTTAATAACGGAACCGTTTCGCCTGGGGGGTCTGAGGGGTCAATTGGAACTTTGACCGTGAATGGCAATTATATTCAAGGAGCAAGTGGAAGTTTAAATATAGAAATAGCCGAAGGAGGCGTATTGGACTTGCTCCAGATCACAGGCATTGCAACGCTTGCGGGAACGTTAAATATTTCAGCTATTGGAAACATCCTTAGTTCTATGAGTACTTATACGTTTTTAACGGCAGCAGGTGGTTTTGGTGGAACTAACTTTACAACTTTTAATCTTCCTGCAGGGTTAAAGTTTGTAATCAGCCCTCTCACCAATTCTATAGAGCTTATAACACAAGGGACAAATTTTGCTTCCCTTAGTTCAACGGGAAATGCGGGGATCATAGCTCAATATATCGATGCTATTGTTGCTAATGGCACGGCAAGTGCAGATTTAAATACTGCTCTTACAGCCTTAAGCAATGCAGCGGAAGAAGGAACGACTGCCCTTGCAAACGCCCTCAACCAAATCAGTCCCGCTCCCTATCGTGAAATAGGGACTCTCGCTTTCGAACAAACAAATTCTGTGAGACAATCAGCTGCAGCACAGCAACAACACATTTTTGACAATGTGGTGATGAATAGATTGTCTATGGACAATGTTCCCTCTCAGCAACTGAGCAGCTTTAAATATCTCCTTAAGGATCGGATGCTAAGAGCTGGAACTCCGCCCCTCAATTTTGTCCCCCAAAACACACGGGCATCTAAAAAGGGCGCGGGAAAGTTTGGGGCCTTCTCTCTTACTGAAGGGACTTTGCCGGTTCGGAAGAGTGTTCAAGTTGGCAATTCAAGTGTTTGGGTTGAACCTTATGGCCAATCTCAGCGTAAAACCAATTCTTCACCCCTCGTAGGAACAAAAGCCAATACCTTTGGAACAACAATTGGAGGAGACACCCTTGTAGCTCCAAACACATACCTCGGCGTTCTTGGATCTATCATGAATTCGCACTTTGATTGGAAGCAAAATCGAGGACACGGAGACATTACGGGCTATTACGGAGGTCTCTATGGCCTTTGGCTAAGCAAGACGGGAGCTTATATTGATGGGCAAGTCATCCTTGGCGGAACCCATAATAAATCGCGACGGAATATCAATTTTCAAACCATTAATCGGAAAGCGCGAGAGCATCACAATGGCCTTTCAGCCACAACAGATGTTGAAATGGGATATCTTTGGGAACATGACAATACACTGGTTCAGCCCTTCTTTAACTTTGAGTACGTCGCAGCCCACGAAAATTCCTTTCGGGAAAAGGGGGCTGGGAGCTTAAATATCCACAGGGGTAAAAAAACATCACACTTTTCCCGTACTGAGTTAGGCCCCATTGTTTCTCACTTTTTCTGCGTTGGAGAGACCCTTGTTTATCCCGCCCTTAAGCTCTCATGGGTTCAAAAGCGCCCCTTAGGCAACAAGGGTAAAAAAGTAACTTTCAATTTTACAGATCAAGCCTTTGGAACGACAGTTAATGGAGACAATCGGATAAGAAACCTGTTCAGCCCAGGCTTATCCATAACCGGCCAATTTAAAAATGGTGTTTACATTATGGGCAATGTGAATGCTGAAACGGGAAGTGGCGAAAGGTTAGGACAAGTTATGTTTAATGTGGGGTATAATTTTTAAAGCCAATGAATCATGGATAAGCCCCTGTGGATACCCAGCCCCACTCAAATTGAAGAAGCAAACTTAACTGATTTCCTGGGATGGGTGAATCAATACTTTGGTTTAACCCTCAAGACCTATGAAGACCTTCATAAATGGTCCGTAAGCTGTACGCGTGATTTTTGGTGCTCTGTTTGGGATTTCTGTGGTTTGATGACATCCACCGAAGGAAAGAGAGATTTAAAGCTCCCTCAAGGTATTTTCAAACCCCGTTTCTTTGAGGATGCTCGCCTGAACTATGCCGAAAATCTGCTCCGTCCGCGGCCCCCTGAACAAGATGCCCTCGTCTTTTGGGGAGAGGATAAGGTCAAGCGAAAGTTGACCTATGGAGAACTTTATAAAGAAGTTGCTTGTCTTGCAGCCGCTCTGAAATCTTTAGGTGTTCAACAAGGCGACCATGTGGCTGGCTATGTCCCCAACACGCCAGAAGCCATCAAAGCTATGTTAGCCACCGCGTCCTTAGGGGCTGTGTGGTCATCGTGCTCACCTGATTTTGGTGTCAGCGGTGTTTTGGACCGTTTTGGCCAAACCAAGCCAAAAATCCTCTTCATGGCAGATCGGTACTATTACAATGGTAAGTGTTTTGACTCTTTCGTAAAGCTTCCGAATCTTTGTAAAGCCCTTTCCAGCCTTGAGCAGGTGATTGTGTTTTCCTATGAGGGGAAACCATTGAGCCTCCCTCCTCAAGAGGGAGTTAGTACCTGGGAGGAAATAACAAAGCCTTTTCAAGGCACCAAAGAAATTAACTTCGTCCAAGCGCCCTTCAACCATCCCCTCTTTATTCTTTACACCTCAGGGACTACAGGTGTTCCCAAATGCATTGTACATGGGGTGGGGGGAACGCTCCTCCAACACCTAAAAGAACACCAGCTTCATTCAGATATAAAACCCGGCGATCGTGTCTTTTATTTCACCAGCTGTGGTTGGATGATGTGGAATTGGCTTGCTTCAAGCCTCGCTTCCCGAGCCACCTTGATGCTTTATGACGGCTCCCCTGCAGGCGACATTTTATGGCAATACGCGCATCAGGAAAAAATCACCCACTTTGGCATCTCAGCCAAATACATTGATGGGCTTCAAAAGGCCAACATTCGTCCAAAAGACCGCTTTGATCTCTCAAGCCTACGCATTATCCTTTCTACAGGTTCACCCCTTGCTCCTGAAGGGTTTGACTATGTTTATGAAACAATTAGCTCAAACATCTGTCTTGCCTCCATTTCTGGCGGGTCTGATATCGTCTCTTGCTTTGCTTTAGGATGCCCTATTTTGCCTGTATGGCGAGGGGAACTGCAAGTGCCAGGCCTTGGCATGGATGTCCACGTTTTTGACGAAGCGGGCAAAAGTGTGGTTGGCCAAAATGGTGAGCTTATCTGCGCTTCCCCTTTCCCATCCATGCCTCTTTATTTTTGGGGAGATGAGGGCTTTAAAAAATACCACGAAACCTATTTTGAAAAGTATCCCAATGTATGGAGCCACGGTGATTATGCAGAGAAAACCTCGCATGGCAGCTTTGTGATTCATGGAAGGTCTGATGCAGTCTTAAACCCAGGTGGTGTGCGCATTGGCACAGCTGAAATCTATCGCCAAGTGGAGCAAATCCCAGAAGTTTTGGAAAGCCTTGCAGTGGGACAAGAATGGCGGGGCGATGTGCGCGTTATTTTATTTGTGAATCTTCAGGAAGGCGTGACGTTATCAGAAGCTTTAAAGGCTCAAATCAAACAGCAAATTCGCCTTAATGCGAGCCCGCGCCATGTTCCAGCAAAGATTATTGCTGTTCAAAGCATCCCCCGTACCCTAAGTGGGAAGATGGTTGAGCTCGCTGTACGGGAGGTGATTCATGGAAGAGAGGTCAAAAACTTTGCGGCTATTGCCAATCCTGAAGCTCTTAATCAGTTTAAAAATCTAAAGGAACTTCAGAAGGAATAAACGTGCGGAGCACTCCTCTAAAAGGACCGCGCATCTTTATTTGGAACCATTCTCGTAGCTCGGAGCGCTCTCTAGTACACTGACTGCTTAGTTTGGTCTATTGCCAACATGCTAAGTGTGGATTGCTTCTTCGCTTCGCTCATCGCAATGACGAGAACGGAGAGAAGCAAGAACATATCACACAGTCGTCAATTGCGACCGCGAGCGTAGCGAGTGGGAAGCAATCCATTCTTTTTCACATTAGACAAACCTAAAAAGTTACTGTACTAGATCTACTTTTCGTACGAATAAGATTTTAAATGCACCAGAAAAATATACATCTTTTGCTTTCTCTACAAAGCCTGCCAAACGAAAAGCGTCGACCAAAGAATCTTCATTAGGATCACAGAAGGCTATCACTTGATAGGGAAGCGTTGATTCAGAACCTGAAGGGCTTTCTTCAGGAAGGAGAGAGCAACCCTCTTCTGCAAAATGACAAATGAGTCCATACCCAACCTGAATACACTGGGCTTTCTTCTTAGTATCAAGAGTTGGATCTAGCACAGGAAGCAAATGCGCTAATCCCCGGCTCTCAATTCTACGAAGATTAGATTCTTCAAAGCCTTTTTCTTTGTCTTTCTTTTCCAAAATCTCCAACTCAACCCACAAACGATACAATTTTTGTGGATAATCCGGATTTGATTCCCATCTCTTTCGTTGGTCTTCTGTAGCGAAGGTTGAGCGACGCCCTAAATGGAGAAACCCAAGGAGTTTTTCACTATCTGAACCTTCGGTAATTTCAGAAACACGGTAAAGGTGATAAGGAATCCCCGCCATTTGCCTCTCCAAATTATGGGAGAAAAAGTATTTTCGAAGTAAACCTTCTTGTGAAAGATAACCATCCATAAGAACACTTAGAAAAGCTTCATACTTTTCAAAATCTTCTTTCCCTGTAGAGCGTATATGAAACACCGGCTTTTTTTCAGAATCTTCACTTTCGTTTTCTTGATTCATCGCCTCTAGAGGCAAGGAAAACGAGAGGAAATATAAAAGGAGGATCAAAAATTTAAAATAAGACATGCGCCCCTAACCCTTTGATTTTGCATGATATAAAGACATTGAACACAAGTCAATATATCAAACCTCAACTTAATAAAATTTTACCTATTTTTCATATTATTTCGTAATACCCCTCATGCAATAATTCTGATTGTCAGTGCCCCGCTCAGAGCCTATGTACTAGTAGTAACTTTTATTTTATTGGTGTTTATATGAATTTGTTTCGTTTATTAATTATTTCAACAGCCCTCGCTTCTACGAGTGCCTATGCTGAGCTTGATGTTCTGCAGAGGTCTGTTATAGATGATGGTCCTTCAAAGGGAATGTCAGTTCTCAAAAACAGAGCTCCAAGCATAAAAAAGGCTGCACAAGCTTCTTCTGCTGCTTACAATGACCACAAACTTGTAAAAAGGCAATCTCAATCCCCTATTAGAGATCAAGAAGGCTTTGAAGCCCGCGAGAAACTTATTGATTCTGGATCTACCGTTGCAAGCTTCCATGCTCAAATCGCTCCAAGGAAAACTGCTCCCGCAGGCATCGTTTCTTATAGGGAAGAAGCTGGAAAAGCCCAACTCACTGTTGCTTTTCATGGAAGTGAAGCCGTCGAAGATTTTACACAAGCCAATTTCCTTTTCCGCAAGGTGAAAAATCCAGAACTTGGAATTGAAGGCGGCATTCATAAAGGATTCAACAATCGCTACATGCAGAGCCGCGAAGCTATGCACGATCTTATTCGAGCAACGCTTGACGATCATAACAAATCTGCTGCGGATGTCGAATTTGTTGTGACGGGGCATAGTTTAGGAGGCGCTTTGGCAACTTTGGCTGCAGCTGACCTTAAGAAGAATTTTTCTGGTGCTGATAATCTTAAATTAGTAACCTTCTCTTCTCCCCGAGTTGTAAGTCATGATGGAGCTCAATCAATTGAAGATAGCATCGGGAAAGATCGTATTATTCGTGTCTGGCGTGATGGAGACATCGTTCCTTCTATCCTTTTAGGTATTTTTGGTTTCAAACATGTTGGCCACTCCGTTAAGCTTGAGTCAAAAACTGGGGGCCACCTGTCTTTACGCAACCATGGCCTCTCAAGCATTGTGGAAGAAGCAACCAGCGCTGCAACAATTAAACCGCTTCCTCATGAGGGCTACAAGACTTGGTTAAAGCGTAAAATAACAAGTATTCCTAGAGCCATTAAGACAACTTTTACAAAACTCTTTAAAAGAGTCTAAAACGGGTTTTTAAAGTTCCTCCCTAAAAAGCCACACAATCCGTGTGGCTTTTTTATTATGAAAGAATTATAAGGAGGATCAAAAATTTAAAATAAGACATGCGCCCCTAACCCTTTGATTTTGCATGATATAAAGACATTGAACACAAGTCAATATATCAAACCTCAACTTAATAAAATTTTACCTATTTTTCATATTATTTCGTAATACCTCTCATGCAATAATTCTGCTGGCTAACTTTGCAGTGAATCGTTATATACAGTGTAGGTAAATGGGTTTTTCCGTATCCCCTCTATAAGTGAGGGAGCGGGTAATTAAGTTCGCTTAGCCCGCTTCTAAGAGTTGTACAATTTCTTGAGCTTCAGTGGTATCTCGGTGGATTTCTTCAGAGATAATCTTTGCGGTTGCCT
>Ga0209343_10000708_pt1 | contig 46168 bp, 38 predicted proteins | sample RifCSPlowO2_02_FD_184026 | JGI IMG/M metagenome (GOLD analysis project Ga0209343, IMG submission 184026) | Groundwater microbial communities from Rifle, Colorado - Rifle CSP2_plank lowO2_0.2 (SPAdes) (version 2) | ecosystem: Environmental > Aquatic > Deep subsurface > Groundwater | place...
AAGCTTCGAGAGTATCGACAAGCTTACGCAGGCCATTAAAGATTTCACGGCTGCATATAATAAAAATGCATCGCCGTTCGTTTGGCGCAAGCGTGAAGTTAAGGGGGCTCAGCTCCGAAATACTATTGTTAACTTATGCAATTAAACACTAGTAATGGCATTGCCAGCAGCACTTCCTAAAGCTACGCATCATCCTATAAGATGCGCTTCCATTACTCTCAATAGCTTTGCATTTTCCTATGGCGCCTCTTTTCGCTGACACACGAGCCCCGCGTATCCTGCTCGTCAAGACCTCGTCGCTGGGCGACGTGCTGCATAACCTGCCGGTGGTCAGCGATATCGTGCGCCATTACCCAAACGCGCAAATCGATTGGGTGGTGGAAGAGAGCTTTGCCGCGCTCCCCAAGCTGCATCCGGCGGTGCGCAACATCCTTCAGGTTGCCGTGCGGCGCTGGCGCGGCAAGCTGCTGAGCGCCGCTACCTGGCGCGAAATTGCGGTATTCCGCAACACGCTTGCTGCACAACGCTATGACATTGCAATCGACACTCAAGGCCTGCTGAAGAGCGCCTTGCTGATGCGCGGCGCACGCGGGCTGCGTTGCGGCTTCGACCGGCGCAGCGCACGCGAACCTCTGGCGGCCAGCCTGTACCAGCGGACTTTCCCGGTCGCGACAGGACAGCACGCCGTCGAACGAAACCGCCAACTGGCCGCGCAGGCGCTTGGCTATGCACTGGAAGAAAAAGCCGATTACGGCATACGGCCACCCGCCATCGCGCACCCTGACTGGCTTGCAAAGGAACCTTATGCCGTGCTGCTGCACGCCACCAGCCGCTCCGATAAGTTATGGAGCGAAGCAAACTGGGTCGCGCTGGGGCGTTACCTGCACGAGAAAAATATTCGTTGCGTTTTGCCGTGGGGCAGCGAGGCGGAGCAGGCGCGCGGCCTGCGCCTCGCCGGGGCCATTCCCGATGCCGTTGCACCGCCGCGCCTGAGCCTGAATGAAGCGGCTGCCCTGCTCGGTGGCGCACAGGCGGTGATCGGCGTGGACACCGGCCTCGCCCATCTCGCGGCGGCGCTGGGCGTGCCCACCGTCGGCATTTACACTGCGACCGACCCGGTGCTGACCGGCCTGTATGCAGGCCGGTGCGCAGTCAACCTCGGCAACATCAGCCGTGCGCCGGATACCGCCGCTGTCATCGATGCGCTGCAACAGGCGGCGGTATGCTGAATCCGAGATCGTTCTATACCCTCGCGCTGTGGCTGCTGCTGCCATATGTTTTTCTGCGCCTCGCGTGGCGCGCGCGCGAGCAGCCGGAATACCTACGCCACATCGGCGAACGTTTCGGTTTTTATTCGGAGCAAAGCGATCGGCCGGTCATCTGGTTGCATACCGTTTCGGTGGGCGAGACCCGCGCCGCACAGAGCCTTATCATTAAACTGCGCGCAACCTATCCCGACCATCAGATCCTGCTGACCCACACCACGCCGACCGGACGCGCCGCCAGCGAACAACTGTACGGCGACGGCGTGCTGCGCGTGTATCTGCCCTACGACTATCCATTTTCGGTGAACAGATTTCTGCGCCATTTCAGGCCGCAGTTCGGCATCCTGATGGAAACGGAGATCTGGTTCAACCTGATCCACGCCTGCCGCGAAACTGGTGTGCCCCTGTTGCTGCTGAATGCTCGCATGTCGGAAAAATCGGCGCGTAATTATGCGCGCTTCGAACGGCTGACTCGTGACGCTCTGAACGGGCTCGCTGCCATCGCTGCGCAAACCGCCGACGATGCCGCTCGCCTGGCCGATCTCGGCGCACAGAATGTTACCGTGACAGGCAATCTTAAATTCGACATCGCACCGCCGCCCGCGATGCTGGAACTGGGCAAACAATTGCGCGCGCAGTTTGGTTCGTCACGCAGGGTATTTCTCGCCGCCAGCACCCGCGACGGCGAGGAAGCACTGCTGCTCGACGCGCTGGAACAGGTGCACATCCCCGGCCTGCTGATGGTCATCGTGCCGCGCCATCCGCAGCGTTTTTCACAGGTCGCGGCGCTGCTGGAACAGCGCGGCATTCCGTTTCGGCGCAGGAGTGAAATTGGCAAGGCAGGCGAACCGCAAAACCGCGAGGTTGCGGCAGATATTAAGGCGGTTCTGGGCGACAGCATGGGAGAAATGTTTGCCTATTACGCCGCCGCCGACCTTGCCTTCGTCGGCGGCAGCCTGCTGCCGTATGGCGGGCAGAACCTGATCGAGGCCTGCGCAGCCGGGGCGCCGGTAGTGGTCGGCCCGCATACCCACAATTTTGCCGAGGCGACGCGACTGGCGGTCGCAGCCGGGGCGGCAGCACAGGTGCAGGATAACGGCGGGCTGGTCATGGAATTACAGCGCCTGCTGGATAACCCGGATGCTTTGTGCAAAATGCAGCGGCGGTGCGCCGGGTTTGTGGAAGCCAATCGCGGCGCGACAGAAAAATCACTGCTGGTTATTCTGTCAGCGTTGAGCGCGAATCAATCTGGACAATAGCCTCAAGAATTGCTTTATGGATAGGCCTTCTGGAAAGCAAGGCAATAGCATTCATCCTAAAAACCGCAGTTGCATTTTGTAGAAGCGGGCCATGCCCGCGAATCGCTTGATCGCGGGCATGGCCCGCTTCTACAAAATGGCTCTCCCAATGGGTGAGCCGCATGAATAGCGCAAGGACTAATCATCGCGCGGCTTTTCATGGAAATGAACCGGTCAACTGCGGTTTCCAGGTACATCGAATCGCTCGCTAGACATCCAGATTCTTGACACCCAGTGCATTCTTTTCTATGAACGCACGGCGCGGTTCGACCACATCACCCATCAGGGTGGTGAATATTTCGTCGGCGGCAATCGTGTCTTCGATACGCACCTTGAGCAGGATGCGGTTTGTTACATCCATCGTGGTTTCCCACAGTTGCGACGGATTCATCTCGCCCAAGCCTTTGTAGCGCTGGATGTTCACGCCGCGTTTGGCTTCTTCCAACAGCCATTCGATGGCTTGTTTGAAACTGGATACGGCGCGCTTTTGCTCGCTCCGGGCGATGTATGCGCCCGGCTTGATCAGGCCGTTCAATATTTCCGCTGCCCGGCGGATTTGCACGTAATCGCTGCCATGCAGGAAATCTCTATCCATATAGCTGACCGAATAATTGCCGTGATACAGCTTTTCCAGGCGCATGCGATGTTCGCCTGCTTCGTCGGTTTCCACCACGACCTTGATGCTGCCGCCGCAGGCCGCTTCGAGTTGCTGCGCGCTGCGTTGCGCCTGTTCCGCGTCATCCAGTGACAGGGTGGGCAGGATCAGCAGGGCGTGGCTGGCTTCCGGCGCGGTAAAGCGCGACAGGCGGTCGATCACCGCTTCGGCGAGGAAGTATTGCTTGGCGATCAGTTCAAGCGCGTCGGCCTGGATCGGTGCCTCATCGGCGGACGGATGCAATACGGCGTTGTTCAGCGCGGCCTTGAGCATGTAGATCTTCATCTCCTGGTCGTCCTTGAGATAGCGCTCGTCCTTGCCCTGTTTGATCTTGTACAGCGGCGGTTGCGCGATGTAGATATGGCCGCGCTCGACCAGCTCGGGCATTTGCCGGTAGAAGAAGGTGAGTAGCAGGGTGCGGATGTGCGAACCGTCCACGTCCGCGTCGGTCATGATGATGATGCGGTGGTAGCGCAGCTTGTCGGCGTTGTATTCATCCTTGCCGATGCCGGTGCCCAGCACGGTAATCAGCGTGGCGATTTCCTGCGACGCGATGAGTTTTTCAAAGCGCGCCTTTTCCACGTTCAGAATCTTGCCCTTGAGCGGCAGGATCGCCTGGAACTTGCGGTCACGACCCTGCTTGGCCGAACCGCCCGCAGAATCTCCCTCGACCAGGTACAGCTCGGAAAGAGCCGGATCTTTTTCCTGGCAGTCGGCCAGCTTGCCGGGCAGGCCCATGCCGTCCAGGATGCCCTTGCGACGCGTCAGGTCGCGGGCTTTGCGCGCTGCTTCGCGGGCACGGGCCGCATCGATAATTTTATTGACGATGATCTTTGCGTCATTGGGTTTTTCCAGCAGGAACGCACTCATTTGCTGGGCAATCAGGTCTTCAATTACCGGGCGAACTTCAGAGGACACCAGCTTGTCTTTCGTCTGCGACGAAAACTTCGGGTCGGGCAATTTCACCGACAGCACTGCGGTTAACCCTTCGCGCATATCGTCACCGGTGGTTTCCACCTTGGCCTTTTTCGCCAGCTGCTCGGCTTCGATATATTGGTTCAGCGTGCGCGTCATTGCGGCGCGTAGCGCCGTCAAATGGGTGCCGCCGTCGCGTTGCGGAATGTTGTTGGTGAAGCATTGCACCGTTTCCTGGTAAGAATCGTTCCACTGCATCGCGATCTCGGCGGTGATGCCGTCCTTTTCGCCGATCGCATAGAACACGGTTGGGTGCAGTGCCGATTTATTGCGGTTCATGTATTCAACAAAACCCTTGATGCCGCCGCTGAACGCAAAGTTTTCTTCCTTGCCGGTGCGATGATCAATCAGTGCAATCTTTACGCCGTTGTTGAGGAATGACAATTCGCGCAGGCGTTTTGCCAGAATATCAAAGTGAAACTCAACCAGGCCGAAGGTTTCCTTGGCCGCCAAAAAATGAACCAGGGTGCCTTTTTTATTCGAATTACCCACCACTTTGAGCGGGGCGACCGGGTCGCCATGATGAAACTCCATGAAATGCTCTTTGCCGTCACGGTAAATAGTCAATTTCAACCACTCGGACAGTGCATTTACCACCGACACACCCACGCCATGCAAACCGCCGGATACCTTGTAGGAATTGCTGTCGAATTTACCGCCCGCATGCAGTATCGTCATGATAACTTCGGCGGCAGAACGGTTTTCCTCTTTGTGGATATCGGTTGGGATGCCGCGCCCGTTATCGCTGACACTAATTGAGTTATCAGCATGAATAATAACATTTATTTCATCGCAATGACCTGCCAGCGCTTCGTCTACGGCATTATCTACCGCTTCAAAAACCATGTGGTGCAAACCCGTCCCGTCGTTGGTGTCGCCGATGTACATTCCCGGACGCTTGCGGACGGCTTCTAAGCCTTTAAGTACTTTAATATTACTGGATGTATATTCACTCATTAGTTTTTTTCAGGGTGTTTATCTGTTTCACGTTAGAAGGTATTTTTTTAAATGCGCATTGGCATAACAACATAACGGAACTCTTTGTTTTCCGGATGTGTTATCAGGATACTGCTGTTAGGATCGCCGAAGGATAATACGACATGGCCGCTTTCAATATTATTAAGCCCATCCAATAAGTAATTAATATTAAAACCAATGTCTAATGCTTCGCCATGATATTCGGTTTCAATTTCTTCTTGTGCTTCTTCCTGTTCACTGTTGCTGCTAATGATGCTGAGATTTTTTTCGGTCAGCACAAATCGAACTCCGCGAAACTTTTCATTTGATAATATTGCAGCTCGCTGTAAAGCTTGTTGAATGAGCGTTCTATCCATGATTAACTGATTCGTGTACTTGGGAATAACGCGTTCGTAGTCCGGAAACTTTCCTTCAATTACTTTGGATACTAAAACGACATCAGAAAAAACAGCTTTTACTTGCTGTGATGTAAATTCAAGTTCAACTATATCTTCGGAATCGCTTAAAAGTTTACATAATTCTGCTACTGCTTTGCGGGGTAAGATAATTTCAGTTTTTTCGTGTTTACCCTCGATCTTGCCTTCGTTATACGCAAGCCGGTGCCCATCGGTAGCAACCACCTTTAGTTTGTCGTTATCAATGATTAGCAGTACGCCATTCAGATAGTAGCGAACATCTTGCTGTGCCATTGCATAATGCACAGATTCTAATAAGTTTTTTAATTTTGTCTGGCTAAGAACTATTTTTTTTGCATTTTCTAACTGGTTAGACAGCTTTGGGAAATCCTGTGCTGGTAAAGTTTGCAAACTAAATTTGCTTTTATTGTATTTAATTATTGCCTTATTTTCTTTTATCTCTACAGAAACTTGGCTTTGATCAGGAAGTATACGAAGAATATCTTGAATTTTTTTGCCACCAACCGTAATGGCAAAAGTTTCTTGATCACTTGAAGTTTTGTTTATGTTGGTTGAAATTTGAATTTCAAGATCCGTCGCAGTAAAGCGTATTTTATCTGCATCTTTTTCAATCAGCACATTGGATAGAATTGGCAGGGTTTGTTTGCGTTCAACAATCCCGATTACAACTTGCAATGGTTTTAGAATGGTTTCTTTTTCTGTTTTATCAATAAACATAATATAAATACCTAATAAGACTAATAATGCTCTTCACTTGTTGTTAATAAGACTGATAATTGATTGAGTATCAATAACATACAAGTTAAATTTTGCAGTTGTTTAGTTGTAGAACAAACGCTATAAAAATGTGCATAACTTTAAATTTATTTTTAAATGCAGAGTTATGCACATTTTATGATCAGAAAATACACAGTGTTAGCCCCTTAATATTTGTATGAGTATTTTATAGTCAGCATCAATTGTCGTGTTGCTTGCTCTCAGGGCACTAATTGTTTTACAGGCATGAATGACCGTTGAGTGATCTTTACCCCCAAATGCATTTCCTATCTCAGGCAAGCTCATGATAGTTATATCTCTTGCTATGGCCATCGCTATTTGCCTGGGGCGCGTTAAATTTCGGGTACGTTTTTTTGAAAGCAGTTCCACCATTTTAATATGGTAATAATCCGCAACAGTTTTTTGAATATTTTCAATTGAAATCTGTCGACTTTGTGCAATCAAAATGTCTTTCAAAGCCTCCTTTGCAGTTTCCACTGAAATAATGCGTTTGTGAAATTTTGCATAAGCTTCAACACGTTTTAACGCCCCTTCAAGTTCGCGAACATTCGAGCTTACATGTTTTGCAACAAAAAAAGCGACACCATCATCCAGAGAGTAATTATTGAGGGATGCTTTTTTTAGAAGAATTGCAACACGCATTTCCAGTTCTGGAGGTTCAATCGCTACAGTTAACCCCCACCCAAATCGTGATACCAGGCGGCTTTCTAACCCAATTATTTCTTTGGGGAAAGTGTCGCTGGTTAAAATAACCTGTTTGTGAGAGTCTACAAGGGTATTAAATGCATAAAAAAACTCTTCCTGTGTTTTGGCTTTACCTGCAAAAAATTGAATATCATCAATAAGCAACACATCCAGAGAGTGGTAAAACTGCTTAAATTCTTCAAATTTGTTGGTTTGATATGCGCGGACGACATCAGCGACATATCTTTCAGCATGCATATAACATATTTTTATTTGAGGATTATTAATCAGGATTTGATTGCCGATCGCTTGCAGTAAGTGCGTCTTACCCAGACCAACGCCACCATAAATAAACAGCGGATTGTATGATGCACCCGGTAATTCAGCTACTTGAGTTGCAGCTGCAAATGCCAGCTGGTTGGCTTTGCCAATTACAAAATTTTCGAATGTAAGGCTTGGGTTTATTTTTCCATAACCTCTAAAAGAGGGTTCTATTTTTGGCTTGTGTTCGGTAATTTGGGGTTTTTTTGTGGGGGGCTCCAAATCGGGCGGCCTGTTTACAGGCGCTGTTTCCATAACTCTAAATTCAAATGATGGAACCCGTGACAATGCTAACCCTGCTTGCCGGTATATCTCTGGTAAAAAACGTTCCTGTACAAGCTTTAATGTAAAGCTGTTTGGAGCAGTAAGAACTAGTGTTCCATCCTCATTTTTGAGGTGCAACGGTTTTATCCATGAATTAAATTGTTGTGCGGGCAGGCTCTTTTTGAATGAGCGCAGGCATGAATCCCAAAAAGAAATATCCTGCATGGTTTTGTACTAAGGGATTATTCAATATCGGTAAAAGTCGCCGCATACTACAGTACATTTTGAAAGTTATCCACAGGGGAAATTGTATAATATGCTTGACAGCTTTGCCATAAGGCTTTGTAATAGCGCGTTCTACGGTTTATTCAGGAAAATAACATGAAACGCACATACCAACCATCCGTAACTAGAAGAAAACGCACCCACGGCTTTTTGGTGCGCATGAAAACACGCGGAGGTCGCGCTGTTATCAATGCACGTCGCGCCAAGGGCCGTGCAAGACTTGCAGTCTAGTCTATCGGCCGAATTTACCGCCGCGCATCGCTTGTTGCGCGAAAACGGTTTTGACCACGTTATCCGTGCTGAAAACATAGCGGATAAACACTTCAAAGTTTTTTTTGTGCGCAACGACAAAAAAAACGCCAGGCTTGGAATGATTGTGGGCAAAAAAACGCTATCCGGCTCAGCAGACCGAAATCGTGTAAAAAGAATCATCAGGGAAGCGTTCCGCCAACACAACATCAAGCTATCCAAGTTGGATCTGGTTGTGATGATGAGACGTGCCTACCCTCAAGAGTGTGGTGCGCAAGCTGGCAATTTGAAAATGCTGTTTAGCCGGGTAGAAAATAGATGCGCAGAATTGTGATCAAGCTGATACATGGCTATCAATACCTGATCAGTCCGCTTAGTCCACCTACGTGCAGATTTACTCCAACCTGTTCCCACTATACCTGCGAAGCCCTGGCTAAACACGGTGTACTGAAAGGAGCGTGGCTCGGCATTAAACGATTGCTGCGTTGCAATCCCTGGAATCCAGGCGGATACGATCCCGCACCTTAATGTCAGGCAAAATCATGGATTTACAAAGACTTTTTTTATTTTTAATTTTTGTGTTTTCGTTAGGACTGGTTTGGGATGGCTGGCAACGCCAGCAACATCCCGAACAGTATGTTCAGCAAAGCGCGGCAATTAATGAGAGTATCCCTAAACCTCAGGTAACACCCCAAGCCGCCACAACACCAGCAACCATTTCCCAACAACCTGTCCAGCAGGAAACCGGAACAACAATTCACGTCAAGACTGATATTATTGAGGCAGATATCAGTACTATTGGCGGAGATATCAGCCGTCTGGCGCTGTTGAAGCACCCTGATGGGCTGGACAAAAGCAAACCGCTGGTGCTTTTTCAACGAGGCACCGGGACCCACAATTATGTCGCGCAAAGCGGCCTGCTCGGAACGGGGCTGCCTAACCATAACAGCCTGTTTGTTTCGGAGCAGGACCAGTATGTTCTTGCCGGGAATGACGAACAGTTACAGGTACGGCTAAAAGCCGGGGGTGATTCCGCGCTGAAGGTGACCAAGGTAATCACTTTTCACAAAGGGAGTTATTTGGTAGATGTTGCCTATGAATTGGAAAATACCGGCCAGCAGGCAACAACGGCGAGCAGCTATTTTCAACTGATTCGTAATAGCGGTGCCTTGGCTGGCAGTTCACGTTTTTTACCCACTTACACCGGTATGGCGGTCTATACCGACAAGGAGAAATTCCAGAAAGTGGATTTTCAGGAGATAGAAAAGGGAAAAACAGACTATCCCAAGCAAGCCAATGATGGGTGGATAGGAATATTGCAACATTATTTCGTTGCTGCCTGGCTGCCCAAGGAAAAGACCAGTCGTGAATATTTCGCGCGCAAGTTGGACGGTGATTCATATTCTGTAGGCGTAATTTTACCGGAACAGGTGGTGAGTCCCGGGCAAAAAGCTGTTGTGAGCACTACTCTTTATGCCGGCCCTGCCCAGACCAAGCTGGACAAAATCGCTACCGGCCTTGGTTTGACGGTGGATTACGGTTGGCTGACGATCATCGCCACCCCGCTGTTCTGGATTATGACCTTGTTTAACGATTGGACGCATAACTGGGGCGTTGCCATCATTCTGCTTACCGTACTGATCAAGCTGTTGTTTTTCCCACTGTCTGCGGCAAGCTACCGTTCCATGGCAAAGATGCGCGTAGTTGCGCCCAAGCTGGAAAAGATTAAACAGCAATGCGGCAGCGACCGGGAAAAGTTGAACCGCGCCATGATGGAGTTATATAAAACAGAGAAAATTAACCCATTGGGCGGGTGTTTGCCGGTGGTAGTGCAAATCCCGGTTTTTATTGCCCTGTATTGGTCTATTCTGTCTAGCGTGGAGATGCGTTACGCGCCATTCTTCGGCTGGATAACCGACTTGTCGGCGGTGGATCCGTATTACATCCTGCCGTTGATCATGGGGGCAAGTATGATTATCCAGACGCGCCTTAATCCTAAGCCGCCGGATCCCTTGCAGGCCAAGATAATGCAGATCATGCCGATCGCCTTCAGCGTGATTTTCTTCTTCTTTCCTGCCGGTCTGGTGTTGTATTCCATTGTGAACAACATCCTTTCCATCGGCCAGCAGTGGTATATCACTCGTGCTGCCGAGGGCGAAAGCAAAGGTGCAGCTGCCAAACGCTGATACCATCGCCGCCATTGCCACTGCGCAAGGGCGCGGTGGCATCGGGGTGGTAAGAGTATCCGGGGGGCGCATCGAAACCTTGGCGCACGGAATCCTGGGCAAATTGCCCGCTGCGCGGCATGCCACCTGCAGCAATTTTCTGGACGAAAACGGCGACCCTCTTGATCAGGGGGTCGCCTTGTTTTTTCCTGCGCCGCATTCCTATACCGGTGAGGACGTGCTTGAGCTGCAAGGGCACGGTGGACCCGCCGTATTGCAACTGGTGTTGCGGCGTTGCCTCGATTTGGGGGCACGGCTGGCGCAACCGGGTGAATTCACGCGCCGCGCTTTTCTGAACAACAAGCTTGACCTGGCGCAGGCGGAAAGCGTCGCCGACCTGATTGATGCCAATACCGCCGAGGCTGCACGCAGTGCGATGCGCTCCCTGCGCGGCGAGTTTTCCGCCGCTATCCACGGCATGGTCGACGAGTTGATCTACCTGCGCATGCTGGTTGAGGCGATGCTGGACTTTCCGGAAGAGGAAGTGGACGTCATCGACATGGGGCGCCGCGATGCCTTGCTGAGCAGCGTGCGGTTGCACTTGCAGCATACGCTGGATACCGCAAAACAGGGCACCCTGCTGCGCGAGGGAGCGCATGTGGTCATTGCCGGGCAGCCGAACGTCGGCAAGTCCAGCCTGCTGAACCGCCTGGCCGGCGAGGAAGTGGCGCTGGTCAGCGAGATTCCAGGCACTACCCGCGATGTGATCCGCCAGGCGATCCAGATCCGCGGGGTGCCCCTGCATATCATGGACACGGCGGGGTTGCGCGAATCCGAGGATGCGGTGGAAAGCATGGGCATCGCGCGCGCCCACCAGACAATCCATCGTGCCGATTTGATTTTGCTGTTGCTGGATGCAAGTAAAGGCCTGACAGCGCAGGATGAAGTCATTCTTGCCGGATTGCCGGCGGATATCCCCCGGCTGCTGGTATTCAACAAAAACGACCTGCTGGATGTCGCCACTGCCGCATCTGCCAGCGCGCCGTTTGCCTCTGTTCCGTTTATTCGGGTTTCCGCCAAAACGGGCGCGGGGATAGAGGAGTTGCGCTGCAAGCTGCTTGAGGCAGTGGGATGGCGTGACCAGGAAAGCGGCGCCTTCATGGCGCGGGAACGTCACGTGCGCGCCTTGACGCTGGCTAAATTCCACTTGGCCCAGGCGCGGGCCGTGATGTCCAGCGCGGAGTTGTTCGCCGAGGAGTTGCGCCTGGCGCAGCGCGCACTGGGCGAGGTTACCGGGGAATTCACACCGGATGATTTGCTCGGTGAGATTTTCAGCCGGTTCTGCATCGGAAAATAACCAAGAGTCTACTTTTGTTTCACGTGAAACATTGCATATGGGATTCATGATTCATACCCTTGCATTGTTTCACGTGAAACAATGCGCTTAACCTGAAGCTCGCGCAGCGATTCGTCTGCCCCTTCGCCCGTTTGCAGGATAACCAGCGACTTGGCTGCGGTCGTTTGCAGTCTTGTCGAATGGCTGGTTGTTTTACCCGGAGGGTTGGGGGGCAGGGCTAATTCCTTTTTTCGCTTGGGGTATCGTTGTCATTCCTGTTGGGATTCTGGATACGCTGTTGTATGATGCGCGTCCTTTCCAGCACAGCTGCAACATGGGAGCCTCTAAAAATTCGGAGTTCGCCCAAATGCATGGCACGTAAAAAATTTCGTTGTGCCGCATATGCATAATATGCAAGCAAGAAAATGAAGTTTCAGTGAAGGGTAACCTTCAGGTTGGCCGGAAATTTTTTACGCAACGCAGCATAACCAGGCATTTGGTTGCCGTTTGTTTTGGCAATTTAGTGGAAGGGCTAGTAGTTTCATCAATAGGGATGAAATTGTGGATTTATAGAGGTTCCCATTTGAATTTCCCCGATATATTCGATGTAATTGTGGTTGGCGGCGGCCATGCCGGTACGGAAGCCGCCTTGTCCGGCGCGCGCGCGGGCTGCAAGACCTTGCTGCTCAGCCACAATATCGAAACACTCGGGCAGATGTCCTGCAATCCTTCCATCGGCGGGATCGGCAAGGGGCACCTGGTCAAGGAGGTGGATGCGCTTGGCGGCGCGATGGCGGCGGCAACCGACGAGAGCGGCATCCAGTTCCGTGTTCTGAATTCCAGCAAAGGCCCAGCGGTGCGCGCGACGCGCGCACAGGCCGACCGCATCCTTTACAAGCAGGCAATCAGGACACGGCTGGAGAATCAGCCCAACCTCTGGTTGTTCCAGCAGGCAGTGGACGACTTGCTGATTGAGCAGGATCGTGTGTGCGGCGTGGTCACGCAACTGGGTTTGCGCTTCGCCGCAAAAACCGTGGTGCTGACAACGGGTACCTTCCTGTCCGGGCTGATCCATGTCGGACAGGCCAGCTACCCTGCAGGTCGCGCCGGCGATCCTCCCTCCGTCAGTCTGGCGCGCCGGTTGCGCGAGCTGAACCTTCCGGTAGGGCGGCTGAAGACCGGCACGCCGCCGCGCATCGACGGGCGGAGCATCGATTATTCGGTGATGCAGGAGCAGTCGGGCGACGATCCGGTGCCGGTATTCTCGTTCATGGGGAATGCCGCGCAGCACCCGCAGCAGTTGCCGTGCTGGATCACCGAGACCAACCAACGCACCCACGACATCATCCGCGGCGGGCTGGATCGCTCACCGTTGTTCACCGGGGTGATCGAGGGGGTCGGCCCGCGCTATTGCCCGTCCATTGAGGACAAAATCACACGTTTTGCCGACAAGGCATCGCACCAGATTTTTCTCGAACCTGAAGGATTGACCACAAACGAGGTTTACCCAAACGGCATTTCCACCAGTCTGCCTTTCGATGTGCAACTGGCTCTGGTGCGCTCCATTAAAGGATTGGAAAACGCGCATATCCTGCGTCCCGGCTATGCGATTGAATACGATTATTTTGATCCGCGCGGGTTGAAAAGCTCGCTGGAAACCAAGGCGATCCATGGACTATTCTTTGCCGGGCAAATCAACGGCACGACCGGTTATGAGGAGGCGGCAGCGCAAGGCCTGCTGGCCGGATTGAACGCGGCGCTGCAAGCCGGCGGACAAGAAGCCTGGTGCCCGCGCCGTGACGAGGCCTATTTGGGCGTGATGGTGGACGATCTGGTTACGCGCGGCGCTTCCGAGCCGTATCGCATGTTCACCAGTCGCGCGGAATACCGGTTGCAATTGCGCGAGGACAACGCGGATCTGAGATTGACGGAGATCGGGCGCAAACTGGGTATCGTGGACGATGCGCGTTGGCAGGTATTTGAACTAAAGCGTGAGTCCGTCGCGCGCGAGCAGGAACGGTTGCGTAACACCTGGGTGAATCCGCGCAACCTGTCCGCCGAGGACGCTATACGCGTGCTGGGCAAAACCATAGAACGCGAATACTCGCTGCATGAGCTGTTGCGCCGTCCCGACGTAAATTATGCCAGCCTGTTGACCTTGCCCGGCGCCGGCGCCGGGGTGGACGATGAAAAGGTCGCCGAGCAGGTTGAAACGCAGGCGAAATACCACGGCTATATTGAGCGGCAACGCGACGAGATCGGGCGTAACGAACAATATGAAACGCTGGGATTACCGGAAGACCTTGATTATCGCGGGGTACGCGGGTTATCAATTGAGGTGCAGCAAAAGCTCAATCAGCACAAACCCGAAACTGTCGGGCAGGCGGCACGCATTTCCGGGATTACCCCGGCGGCGATTTCCCTGCTGCTGGTGCATATCAAGCGCGGCTTTCGCGACGATACGCGGCAGTCTAAAAAGAGTGCTTGAGCTTGGCATGAGTTTGGCCGAAGAATTACAGCACGGAATCGCACAATTGGGAATTACACTGGGCGCGGACGCACAGAACAAGCTGCTGGATTATTTGGCGTTGCTGCACAAATGGAACAAGGTTTATAACCTGACGGCGATTCGCGATCCACAGCAGATGGTAAGCTATCACTTACTCGACAGCCTTGCTACTATGCCGCATCTATGGGCAGGAAGGTGGCTGGATGTGGGATGTGGCGCGGGTTTGCCGGGGCTGGTGCTGGCGGTCGCGCAGCCGGACTGGCAATTCACTTTGCTGGACAGCAACAGCAAGAAAACCAGCTTTGTGCAACAGGCGATTATCGAGCTGGGCTTGCGCAATGTGAGCGTTTACTGCGCGCGTGTGGAGGAGTGGCAACCGGCGGAGCACTTTGACGGGATCATTTCACGGGCATTCAGCGAATTGGGCGAATTTTTGCGCAGCACCCGCCGCCTGATGGCGCCGCATGGGCGCTGGGTGGCGATGAAGGGTGCGCCGCAGCAGGAATTGTCGGGTGTGCCGGAGGGATGCCGGGTGGAGCGGGTCATACCGTTACAAGTGCCGGGGTTGCATGCGGCTCGGAGTCTGGTAATTGTATCCAGCCAATCCGGTTTCCAATAGAAAATGAAAAAGCAGGGAAAACGGCAAAAAAGTACAGCAAGTTGCAAAAAATGAAATCGAAGCGGTTAGAAATATTATTCGAAACCGGAAATAACAGGGGGCAAAGCAACATGACTAAAATATTAGCTGTTACCAACCAGAAAGGCGGGGTAGGCAAGACTACAACCAGCGTGAATCTGGCAGCCAGCCTCGCCGTTGCCAAACAGCGCGTTTTGCTGATCGACCTTGACCCGCAGGGTAATGCCACGATGGGCAGCGGCGTGGACAAGCGCGATTTGCAATCCAGCGTTTATGAAGTATTGTTGGGCAGCAAAACGATAGCTGAGGCGCGGATACATGCAGATGCGGGTAAATACGATTTACTGCCGGCCAACCGGGACCTGGCAGGCGCAGAAATTGAATTGGTCGACATGGATCGCAGGGAAACACGGTTGCGTGATGCGCTGCAACTGGTCGACTCAGAATATGACTATGTTTTGATTGATTGCCCACCGGCACTTAATTTGCTGACGCTGAATGGATTGTGTGCTGCCAAATCAGTAATGATCCCGATGCAATGTGAATACTATGCGCTTGAAGGGTTAAGCGACCTGGTTAATACCATTCGCAAAGTGCGCGCCAACCTGAATCCAGAACTTGAAATTGAAGGGTTGCTACGCACCATGTTTGATCCGCGCAACGCCCTGGCTCAACAAGTTTCGGATCAATTGCTGGAACATTTTGGCGACAAGGTTTATCGCACGGTAATTCCACGCAACGTGCGCTTGGCGGAAGCGCCCAGCTATGGTGTGCCGGTGCTGTATCACGACAAATTATCCAAAGGAACCCAGGCATATCTGGCTTTGGCAGGGGAATTTTTGCATAACACAGCACAACCTGCTGCACTGGAATAAAGGAAGCAATCATGGCGAAGTTACACAAAGGTTTGGGGCGTGGACTGGACGCTTTGTTGTCCGGTGGGAATAGTGAAAAAGACGAGGTGATGCGTGAGTTGAATGTGTCGCTGCTCAAGCCTGGCAAATATCAGCCGCGGTCACACATGGATGAAGCCTCCTTGAACGACTTGGCGTCATCGATCAAAGCGCAGGGGATCATGCAACCGATTCTGGTGCGCCAGCTTGCCGATAGCAGCTATGAAATTATTGCCGGTGAAAGACGTTGGCGCGCCGCGCAGTTGGCGGGGTTGACCCATGTGCCAGTGCTGGTGCGCAGCGTTCCGGACAATGCGGCGCTGGCGATGGCGTTGATTGAAAATATCCAGCGGGAAAATCTGAATCCATTGGAAGAAGCGGTCGGCATCCAGCGTTTGATCGACGAATTCAAAATGACCCATCAAGTCGCCGCAGATGCGGTGGGCCGATCGCGCAGTGCGGCCAGCAACTTGTTGAGATTGCTCAAGTTGCCGCAGGCCGTGCAGGGCATGCTGATGGAAAACAAGCTGGATATGGGGCACGCGCGCGCCTTGTTGTCGCTGGAGAGCGCACAGCAGATATTTCTGGCCAATAAAATTGTTCTGGAAGGGCTTTCAGTGCGCGAAGCGGAAAAACTGGCGCAGATGCAAACGCAAGAACCGGAAAAGGACAAGCCAAAGAAAGTGCACCAGATCAACCGCGACACTCAAAGGCTGCAGGAAGAAATGAGTTCATGCCTTGGAACACGTGTGGAAATCAAGCCGGGCAACAAAGGGGGTGGCAAACTGGTCATCGAATATAGTAATCATGACCAGCTTGATGAATTTATAAACAGGCTCAAAAAAGGCAAATACGTTGAGTGAAGAGGCTGGTGGGCTGCTCTCTTTGAGCAGGTTCAAAATTGATGTTTGCTTCACTTCTTTTTGACTCATGGATTGGTTCATTAAAAAATCCGCCGTTGTTTTTAACAGGCGTGAGTTTAATCACCAGCGGACATTTCTATTTGGGAGAAACCGGACATTACTACTCGGGGCTAACAATATTTTTTAGTGGTTCCCTTGACTTGCCGCAAAGGAATAGTAGAGAATGCGCGGGCTTTTTGATGCCCTAGGCCAACAAGTAACGCCCAAGGGCATATGATGGACAAAGTAACAAACATAAAAATAAGCCAGACACTCAGCAAGGCGGCGCGCTGGCAAATCATCATAACGGTACTCATCTCGGGCATTTCCCTGCTGGTTTCGGGTATGAATGCAGCGATTTCCGCTATTGCAGGGGGGGCGATCGTTATTGTCGGCGGGTATGCCGGAATGATCGGCGTGTTTGCCGGAATGTCGATGGCGCGGAGACTGAACGGCTTAACGCCGGGTGTCATCCTGATTTCAATGTTGAAAGCTGAAGCGATCAAGGTGTTAGTAATCGCATTGCTGTTGCTGGTGACCTTCAAGTATTACCGGGGGCTGGTTCCTTTGTCCCTGATAGGTGGGTTGGCGGGTTCTGCGCTGGCATCTGGCGCAGGCTTGCGGGCCGTGAATAACAAGTATAACGAGAATAACGAGCAGGGTTTGTGATGTCCACTGAACAAGTACTGACACCATCCAGTTACATCGAGCATCATTTAAGCTTTAACGTCAAGCAGGTAGCCGAAGGCGGATTCTGGTCCGTGAACTTCGATACGCTGGCCGTTTCCGGCCTGCTCGGCCTGATCATCTTCGGATTTCTTTGGTGGGTTGTGCGTGGCGCGACAGCGGGCGTTCCCGGCAAGCGCCAGGCTTTTGTCGAACTGCTGGTCGAGTTCGTCGATGACCAGGTCAAAGGCATCTTCCACGGCGAACGCCATAAATTTGTAGCCCCGGCAGCGCTGACTGTTTTTGTTTGGGTGTTCGCCATGAATTCGATGGACTTCCTGCCTATCGACATCATGGCATGGGTCTATCACCACATATTCGGCCAGGAGCGTTTCCGCGCAGTGCCTACTTCCGACATCAATGCAACGTTCGCACTTGCGCTATCGGTGTGGTTATTGATGATCTTCTTTAACATCAAGGTCAAAGGGCTGCGCGGCTGGACACATGAATTGTTCTGCTCCCCGTTCGGTGCCCACCCGCTGCTTTGGCCGGCGAACTTTCTGCTCAATCTGGTCGAGTATGTCTCCAAGCCGCTGTCCCACTCGCTGCGTTTGTTCGGCAACATGTACGCAGGGGAAATTATCTTTCTGTTGCTCGGGATGTGGGCTGCAACCGGTTTGGCTGGAACAATTTTTGGTGCGTTGCTCAGCGGGGGCTGGGCGATATTCCATATCCTGATCGTGGGGCTACAAGCATACATTTTCATGATGCTGACGGTTGTTTACATCGCGATGGCGCACGAAAGCCACTAACCTTTTTTATCACTATCAACTTTAATCAATCTTGTAAATCGAAAGGAAGCAAAAATGGAAAACACAGTACAATATTTGGCGATGATTCAAGCTTACACCGGCATTGCTATCGGCCTGATTATCGGTTTGGGCGCTTTTGGCGCTTGTATCGGTATCGGTATTATGTGCAGCAGCTTTCTGGATGGTGCGGCACGCCAACCCGAGCTGATCCCCACACTGCAAGGCAAGGTGTTCCTGTTGTTGGGTCTGATCGACGCGTCCTTCATTATCAGCGTTGGTCTGGCAATGATGTTTGCGTTCGCAAACCCTCTGCTCGCCGTAATCAAATAATTGACCGTTGCGTGTAGCGCAATCCAGCGTAAGGAATCGAAATGAACATTAACCTGACAATGTTTTCGCAGGCACTGTCGTTTGCCATCTTGATATGGTTTACCGTGAAGTTCGTCTGGCCGCCATTGCTGGCGGCAATCGAGTCGCGTCAAAAGACTATTGCAGATGGCTTGGCGTATGCCGAGCGGGCGAAGCTCGACCTGGAACTGGCCGGCAAGCGTTCTGCGGAAATTTTGCGGGAAGCAAAAGAAAAGGCCGGCGAGATAGTAAGCCATGGCGAAAAACGCGCCAGTGAAATTGTCGAAGCAGCCAAGGCGCAGGCCAAGATAGAAGGCGATCGCATCATCTTGGGCGCCAAGGCTGAAATTGATCAGGAAGTGTTTCGTGCCAGGGAGCAATTGCGGACCCATGTGTCGGCAATTGCGCTTGCCGGCGCGGGCAAAATTCTCGGTCGTGAAATTGATGCCAAGGCGCACAATGATTTGCTCGACAAATTGGTTGCGGAAATCTGAACGCCATGTCTGAAGCCATCACCATAGCCCGGCCTTACGCACAGGCGGCATTTGAAGAAGCGCAAAAGCTGTCGGACTTGAAAGGCTGGGCGGAGTCATTGCAGTCTCTCGCCGAGGCAGTTTGCTATCCGGAAGTTCGCGCAGTAGTCACCAGCCAACGGGTAGCCAAGCAGCAACTCGAAAGCCTGATGGAGGGTTTGCTGGGTAGCCAGGCAAAAGCCCAGCAGCGCAATTTCATTCGCTTGCTGGTGGACAATCAACGCCTGCTGATATTGCCGGAAATTGTCGCAATCTTTGAAAATCTGCGTGCGGAAGCGGAAAAAACCGTGAATGTGGTAGTGGACTCCGCGTTTGAACTGTCAGCCACGCAACAAGAAAAAATCGTCAGTTCGCTGAAAGCGCGCATGGGCCGGGAAATCAAGCTGGTCTGTAAAGTCAATAAAGAATTACTCGGCGGCATAGTGATCCGTGCCGGAGACAAGGTGATCGATGGCTCAGCGCGCACCCGCCTTGGCGAAATGGCAAAAGCTCTTGCCTGAAAATAGATTTATCAAGATAAGGAAATCCAGATGAAGCTCAACCCTTCTGAAATCAGCAGTTTGATTCGCAGCCGCATTGATAATTTTGAGGCGCTGACGCAAGCGCGCACCGAAGGTACGGTAGTCAGCGTGACCGACGGTATCGTTCGTGTGCACGGTCTTTCCGATGTAATGCAGGGTGAAATGCTGGAATTCCCCGGCAATACCTTTGGTTTGGCGCTTAATTTGGAGCGTGATTCTGTCGGTGTGGTGGTGCTGGGTGAATACGAGCACATCACCGAAGGCGACACGGTCAAGTGTACCGGCCGAATTCTGGAAGTACCGGTTGGTCCGGAATTGTGCGGTCGTGTTGTGGATGCGCTGGGCCAGCCAATCGACGGCAAGGGCCCGATCAACGCCAAGTTGACCGACAAGATCGAAAAAGTAGCGCCGGGGGTGATCGCTCGTAAGTCGGTTGATCAACCGGTACAAACCGGCTTGAAATCGATCGACTCGATGGTTCCGGTCGGTCGCGGTCAGCGTGAACTGATCATCGGCGACCGCCAGACCGGCAAGACAGCCGTGGCGGTGGATGCCATCATCAACCAGAAGGGTCAGAACATGACCTGCGTTTATGTGGCGATTGGTCAAAAAGCTTCAACCATCGCCAACGTGGTGCGCAAGCTGGAAGAACACGGTGCGCTGGGTTACACCATCGTGGTCGCAGCAACCGCTTCGGATTCCGCCGCGATGCAGTTTCTGGCGCCCTATGCAGGTTGCACCATGGGCGAATATTTCCGCGATCGCGGACAGGACGCGCTGATTGTCTATGACGATCTGACCAAGCAAGCCTGGGCATACCGACAAATCTCCCTGTTGCTGCGTCGTCCGCCGGGCCGTGAAGCCTATCCCGGCGACGTATTCTATCTGCACTCCCGTTTGCTGGAACGTGCGGCGCGCGTCAATGCCGACTATGTGGAAGCCTTCACCAAGGGCGAAGTCAAGGGCAAGACCGGCTCGCTGACCGCATTGCCGATCATCGAAACGCAAGCGGGCGACGTGTCCGCCTTCGTGCCGACCAACGTGATTTCCATTACCGACGGCCAGATATTCCTGGAAACCGACTTGTTCAACGCCGGTATCCGTCCTGCGATCAACGCCGGTGTTTCGGTGTCCCGCGTAGGCGGCGCGGCGCAAACCAAGGTGATCAAGAAGCTTGGCGGCGGCGTGCGGCTGGCGCTGGCGCAGTACCGTGAATTGGCAGCCTTCGCGCAGTTCGCTTCTGATCTGGACGAGGCAACCCGCAAGCAGTTGGAGCGCGGCCGCATGGTGACCGAATTGATGAAGCAGTTGCAATACTGCCCGCTGTCGGTTGCAGAAATGGCCGTCACGCTGTTCTCCGTCAACAAGGGCTACTTCGATGACGTGGCAGTACCCAAGGCGCTGGCGTTTGAGTTGGCACTGCACACTTACCTGAAATCCAATAACAAGAGCCTGATGGATGGGATTGAGTCCAGCAAGGATCTGAATGCCGACAACGAAAAACTGTTGTCTGCGGCGATTGAGGCCTTCAAGGCAACAGCTGTTTATTAAGGCGGGGTGAGAAATGGCTGGCAGTAAAGAGATCCGCGCGAAAATCAAAAGTGTAGAAAATACACGCAAGATCACGCGCGCCATGGAAATGGTCGCCGCAGCCAAGATGCGCAAAGCGCAGGAGCGTATGCGTGCGGCACGCCCCTATGCGGAAAAGATTCGCAATGTCGCGGCGCACCTGTCGCGCGCCAACCCGGAATACAAACACCCATTCCTGGCTAAACGCGAAGATATCAAAAACGTCGGCATGATCATTGTGACTTCCGACAAGGGTTTGTGCGGCGGCTTGAATACCAACGTCCTGCGTCTCGCGGTTAGCCGCATGAAGGATTGGGAAGGCGAGGGCAAAGGCATCATGGTTTGCCCGATCGGCAACAAGGGTCTGGGTTTCATGTCGCGTATCGGCGCCAAGGTCAAATCCAACCTGACTGGGTTGGGTGATACGCCGCACATCGAAAAGCTGATCGGTGCCGTGAAGGTGATGCTGGATGCCTATGCGGCAGGGGAAATTGATGCCCTCTATCTGAGCTACAACCACTTCGTCAATACCATGAAGCAGGAGCCGTGCGTCGAGCAATTGCTGCCGCTGACCGGTGAGCAGATGGGGACCGCCAAGGGCAGCTGGGACTATATCTACGAACCGGATGCCAAGCAGGTGATTGATGAACTGCTGGTGCGCTACATTGAGTCGCTGGTTTACCAGTCTATCGTGGAGAATATGGCTTCCGAACAGAGCGCGCGGATGGTAGCGATGAAGGCCGCATCGGATAACGCAAAGAGCGTGATCGGCGAGCTCAAGCTGGTATACAACAAGGCACGCCAGGCGGCCATTACCCGAGAAATCTCGGAAATCGTCAGCGGCGCGGCAGCAGTTGGATGATGCCGGACGCGCAAGATTGGGCGAGGCTAATATGAGCCCTTCGACAAGCTCAGGACAGGCGAAGTGAACGTTATGACGAGACCAAATCTTCAAGGCGCGGCAGCAGTTGGATGATGCCGGACGCGCAAGATTGGGCGAGGCTAATGTGAGCCCTTCGACAAGCTCAGGACAGGCGGAGTGAACGTTATGACGAGACCAAATCTTCAAGCGCGGCAGCAGTTGGTTAATTGATTACAGCGGCAAATTACAAAATTAATTTAGACGGGGAATCTTAAAAATGAGTCAAGGAAAGATTGTTCAGTGTATCGGAGCGGTGGTTGACATCGAGTTTCCGCGCGATCAAATGCCGAGAATATATGAAGCTTTGCAATTGGCAGACGTGGGTTCTTCGACTGCCGAGGCTGGTTTGACTTTTGAAGTGGAGCAGCAACTCGGTGATGGCGTAGTGCGCACCATCGCGATGGGTTCTTCCGACGGTTTGCGTCGCGGCATGATTGTAAACGCCACAGGCAGCGGTATTAAAGTGCCGGTCGGCAGCGGCACGCTGGGCCGTATTATGGATGTGCTGGGTCGGCCGATCGATGATGCCGGTGACATCCCTTGCGAAGAACGTCGCGAGATTCACCAGAATGCGCCGAAATTTGACGAGTTGTCTCCATCAATTGATTTGCTGGAAACCGGCATCAAGGTGATCGACCTGGTGTGCCCGTTCGCCAAGGGCGGCAAGGTCGGCCTGTTCGGCGGCGCAGGTGTGGGCAAGACCGTGAACATGCTGGAGCTGATCAACAACATCGCCAAACAACACGCCGGCCTGTCGGTGTTCGCCGGTGTGGGTGAGCGTACCCGTGAAGGCAATGACTTCTACCACGAAATGTCGGAAGCGGGCGTTATCCAGCTGGACAATCTGCCCGAGTCCAAAGTGGCCATGGTGTTCGGCCAGATGAACGAACCGCCCGGCAACCGTCTGCGCGTGGCATTGTCAGGCCTGACCATGGCCGAGTACTTCCGCGATGAAGGCCGCGACATCCTGTTCTTCGTGGACAACATTTATCGCTTCACGCTGGCCGGCACCGAAGTGTCCGCGCTGTTGGGCCGTATGCCTTCCGCGGTGGGTTACCAGCCTACGCTGGCTGAAGAAATGGGACGCCTGCAAGAGCGTATTACCTCGACCAAGACCGGCTCAATCACCTCGATTCAGGCTGTATATGTGCCGGCGGATGACTTGACCGACCCGTCTCCGGCGACCACTTTCCTGCACCTCGATTCAACCGTCGTGCTGTCGCGTGATATTGCCTCGCTGGGCATATACCCTGCGGTCGATCCGCTGGACTCCACTTCGCGTCAGCTCGACCCGCTGGTGGTGGGTGAAGAGCATTACAACGTGGCGCGGGGCGTACAGCAAACCCTGCAACGCTACAAGGAATTGCGCGACATCATCGCGATCCTGGGTATGGACGAACTGGCGCCAGAAGACAAGCTTGCGGTGGCACGCGCCCGCAAGATACAACGCTTCCTGTCGCAGCCGTTTCACGTGGCCGAAGTATTCACCGGCAGCCCGGGCAAATACGTCACACTGAAAGACACCATCAAGGGCTTCAAGGGCATTATTAACGGTGAATACGACCACTTGCCGGAGCAGGCATTTTATATGGTGGGCGGCATTGAAGAAGCGGTCGAAAAAGCCAAAACACTGTAGTCATTATTTGGAGCAACCATGGCAATGACCATACATGTTGATGTAGTTAGCGCGGAAGAGTCCCTCTTCTCCGGTCTGGCAGAAGTGGTGGTGGTTCCCGGTGAAATGGGCGAACTGGGCATCTATCCGCGCCATTCCGCATTGATGACGCGCATCAAACCGGGCTCGGTCAGAATCAAGCGTCCGGACCAGGAGCAGGAAGAGCTCATCTATGTTTCAGGCGGTATGCTTGAAGTGCAGCCCGGCGTGGTGACCATCCTGGCTGACACCGCGATACGCGGCGGTGACCTGGATGAGGCGCGAGCATTGGATGCGAAAAGGGCGGCGGAAGACGCGATCAAGAACCGCGCTTCCGACATCGACTACGCTCAGGCACAAGCCGAACTGGTGGAAGCCATCGCTCAGTTGCGCGCGATCCAGCAACTGCGCAAACAAGTCGGGCATTAAACCCGTGCAACAAACACAAAAAAGCAGCTTCGGCTGCTTTTTTGTTGGTTATTTGCGCCTTTCAACGCGTTCATAACCGCCATGATCTCCGGATGGTTAACGGACGCCGCAGGCGGTTATCGTGCGCCAAGAATATTTATAAGCCGGGCGAAGATGTACCAGATTAAAAGAAATACCAGCCATATCAAAACGCCAACGATAGAACCAAACACAACGCTTTCAAATGTCAGGTTAAAAGAGGGTGTATATATTTCCCATGCCGCTCGTGCAATGTGCGGATCCAATCCGCCGGTAAGCAGATAACTCAGCTGATGGAACAAGTCGGTATTGAGAGCCTGGAGGGCACGCCTTAATTGTTCGGCAGCACTTACCATGGCATGCAATGCCGCGCCCTCATCGCGAAAGGTGGTATCAGAACTGTTAAGGTGATGTTGAATCAGTTCCTTAAGGCTGCCATGGTGATATTGATTGGCAATTTGCTGGAAGGGCTCAAGATCCTGAAGAACCTGATCGAGCCGACCGCCAACGCGTTGCCGATACTGTGAAATGAAGCTTGGAATACAGCCTGCCGTGACGATACCCACCACTAACACGATACGATCAAAAATTCCGCGTATGAAAGCCATGATTGCCCGATAAAGAAGTACAGAAATTGGTAGCGAGCCAAAAGTCTAGCACAACCAGGGGGAATGATACGCTTGCAGGATTCAGTGAGATTAGTTATTACCCGAATTGAAATGCATAAACCTGAAGCTTCAAGCTGTTATGCCAGGCCAGCATCAGAACTTTTGCAGCACAATGTTGCGAAACCAGCCACCGGGCTTGAGCACACGAGCAGCTTCTGTGCGGGTTGCGGCACGACGGCGACGATCAGATGCTGCACCACATGATCGAACTGGGCATCGGCGAACGGCGCTTGCTATCTCCCAGCACCCGGTCAACCTTCAAACCTGCGCGGCTTAACAACACTCTTGCCGTCAGATCGGCGGGCAAGGATTGCAGCGACCGGGTGCGCGCTTTCAGCAGCAGTAGCGAAATAGCCAGGTCATAGAGCGGTGCGATCAGGCTGTAGCTCAATCTGAGCAACGGATTATCGCGGTAAGGCCGCGTGTGACTGTTCATGCTAATAGATAATCGATGCCGATGCCGGCAAACACCGCTGCGCCAAACCAGTTGTTATGCAGGAACGCTGCGAAACAGGCTTCACGACCGCGGTGTCTGATCAGCGTGTAGTGGTAAAGCGCAATGCCCGCCGCTGCCAGCAATCCCGCATAATAAATCCAGCCACGCCCCGCCATCTGCCCTGACACCGCGAGCAGTATCAGGGCGATGCCGTAGCAAGCCATCACCGCAGCCACATCGTATTTGCCAAAAAATATTGCGGAGGAGTGGATGCCGAGATGGACGTCATCATCCCTGTCCACCATCGCGTATTCGGTATCATAGGCAATCGCCCAAAACACATTGGCAATGAGCAATAGCCACGCCACCGGCGGTACGCTGCCTAGTTGCGCGGCGAACGCCATCGGTATGCCAAAGCCGAATGCGATGCCGAGATGGGCTTGGGGAATTGCGAAAAAGCGTTTGGTGAACGGATAGCTGGCGGCGAGCAGCACCGCAGGAACGGAAAGCAGCAGCGTCAGCGTATTGAGCGGAAGAATAAGCAGAAAAGCGGCCAGCGCAAGCGCGGCTGCCAACCATAGCGCCTCACCGGGTGCGATGCTTCCGCTGGTGATGGGACGTTCCCGGGTGCGTTTGACGTGTTTGTCGATGTGACGGTCAGCGTAATCATTGATGACGCATCCGGCAGAGCGCATTAGCGCAGTGCCGAGCAGGAAGATGAGCACGATATGCCACGACGGATACCCGTTACCCGCAATCCACACTCCCCACAGCGTCGGCCATAGCAGCAGCAGAATACCAATGGGGCGATTAAGCCGGGTGAGCTGAATGTAAAGCGTTAAGCGTTCGAGAAGAGTCATTGCATTTATCGAATATAGAATCTACTTGCATCCTGTCATATCCGCCATGAGACATGCCAGGATCGAAACCCTGATAATTATAGAATGATACTGGACGCCGGCCACTGCGGGTGTGGCAGAATCAAAAAGAGCACTAATGATCAGGAGCCAAGTGCGGCTGCGGATGCATTATCGGATTTTGCGGCCAGCAGCGGAAAATCAGGCATAACAGCATTGCCCAGTAAAATCCGCTGATTCAAATCAAACACGCTGATTGCCTCGGAAGCTCATTTTCTGGACGAAAAAAACGGGGCAGTTTCCTGCCCCGGTAAGCCCAGGCGTTGCGCCTAGGGAGGGGTTAAATCACGTAACAGATAAATTTCGTGTGCTGCAATCTTTCTTCGCGGTTACAGATGCATTGGCCAAAAACCTGAAGCATTAATTTCAAAGACGCGATCATGTTATTGCCTTGCATGTAAATGGCGCTATCGGTGTTTGCCTGATTTTGGTGTAAGGAGATGGTAAATTTCACTATCAGTGTTTGTCTGACAGCGGGAGGAAGATGTGACATATCGCCATTGTCCGCAAGGGCCAGAAGCAATCAACCTATGCCACAGCCATATGGAATCTCTCTGATGACACGAATATAGCCTGTCGATTTGTTCAAGCAAATCCCATGAGGATCTGATTAGCCGCAATATGTCAGGCAATAAACTTCAGTCTTCGGCAGCGTTGCTTGATATGCCGAGCCGGAAAGCAATGATCATGCAGCCTTGCTATCTGATTTCAGAATTTATCAGACGTGCAGGTAATCATGTTTACCTGACATCCAGCGGCGCAAGTGTGCCCGAGCCGCCTCGGGGAAATCCCGCAGTAATTCGTCGGCGACATGCCGTGCCTGATCCAGCAAATCTTCATCTGCGCTGATGTCGGCAAAGCGCAGCATCGCAACACCGCTTTGGCGCGCGCCCAGCAATTCGCCGGGACCGCGCAACTGCAGATCCTGCTGGGCGATAGCGAAGCCATCGCCGCTTTCAAAAATAATCTTTAATCGCGCACGTGCCAGTTCGGAAAGCGGCTGCTGGTATAACAGGATGCACAGGCTCTGCGCCTTGCCGCGCCCCACCCTGCCGCGCAGTTGGTGCAGTTGCGCCAGCCCCATACGCTCGGCGTGGTCGATTACCATCAGGCTGGCGTTCGGCACATCCACGCCGACTTCGATTACCGTGGTGGCGACCAGCAATTGTAACTCGCCGGCCTTGAACAGCTCCATCACGCGCATTTTCTCGGTACTGTCGAGCCTGCCATGCACCAGGCCGATACGCAGATCGGGAAAGGTATCCGTGAGCAATTGATATGTCTCCAGCGCGGTTTGCAATTGCAGCGCCTCGGATTCGTCGATCAGCGGACATACCCAATATGCCTGCTGTCCTTCCATACAGGCGGCGCGCACCCGGTCTATCACCTCGGTGCGGCGTGCATCGCTGACCAGCTTGGTGACCACCGGCGTGCGCCCGGGCGGCAACTCATCGATCACCGACACATCCAGGTCGGCGTAGTAGCTCATAGCCAAAGTTCTGGGAATAGGGGTGGCGCTCATCATCAACTGGTGAGGCTCGTTTCCCTTGTTTCGCAGTGCGAGGCGTTGCTGCACGCCAAACTTGTGCTGCTCATCCACGATTGCCAGGCCCAGCTTGAGAAAACTGATCCTGTCCTGAAACAGCGCGTGGGTGCCGATGGCTAGCAGCGCCTCTCCAGACTCGATGCGTTCGGCGGCGAGCTGTTTTTCCTTCTTCCTCAGGCTGCCTGACAGCCACACCGGCATGATACCGAGCGGCTTCAGCCAATCGCGCAATTTGAGAAAATGCTGTTCGGCGAGAATCTCGGTGGGCGACAACAGTGCAACCTGATAGCCGTTTTCGATGGCCTGCAACGCGGCGAGCGCCGCGACGATGGTCTTGCCGCTGCCGACATCGCCGAGCAACAGTCTTTGCATAGGATGCGGCTGGGCAAGGTCGCGGCTGATCTCGGTGAATGTGCGGTGCTGCGCCCTGGTTAATGTAAAGGGCAAATCATTTAGCAGGCGAGCGGTCAGTTGCCGGTGCGGCGCAAGCGCGGGGGCGGCGCGCTTGCTGCGTTCGCGGTGATGCAGGCGCATCGAAAGTTGCTGCGCCAGCAATTCATCAAACTTGATGCGCCGCCAGGCGGCGTGGCTGCGCTGTTCCAGTGAACGGGCAGCAATGTCCGGGGGAGGGTTGTGCAGCAGCTGGATGCTTTCGGCGAAGCCTGCCAGATGCAGCTTGTGCAATAGTGCATCCGGCAAGGTGTCAGTCAGCGGCATCGCCTCCAGCGCATTGGTAATCAGCTTGCGCAACACGGCTTGCGATAGCCCAGCCGTGGTCGGGTAGACCGGCGTGAGACTGGATTGCAGTGGCGTGTCGTCATCCACCGCGCGGCATTTCGGATGTACCATTTCCAGCCCAAAATAGCCCATGCGCACCTCGCCGATTGCGCGTATCTGCCTGCCTTCCGCAAGCTGTTTTTGCTGGCTGGGATAAAAATTCAGGAAGCGCAGATACAATTCGCCGCTGTTGTCTTTCAGGCGGCAAACCAGCGTGCGGCGCGGTCGAAAAGCGATTTCGCTGTGGTTGACGGTGCCCTGTACTTGCACGGCTTCGCCCGGTTGCGCGGTGGCTATCGGCGAGAGATGGGTTTCATCCTCGTAACGTAGCGGCAGATGCAACAGCAATTCGGCGCGATGATGGATGCCGAGCCTGGCGAGTTTCACCAGGTTAGCAGGGGAAATTTTAGTGGTTTGCACAGGCGATCGCAGTGATATTTCAACGCCCTTTTAATCCTGAACGACCAGCACTCCATCCATTTCCACCAGCGCGCCGCGCGGCAGTGAGGACACGCCGACCGCAGCGCGTGCCGGGTAAGGCTGGCGGAAATAACTCGCCATGATTTCGTTCACCTTGGCGAAGTGCGCGAGGTCGGTGAGATACACATTCAGCTTCACCAGTTCGTCAAAGCTGCTGTCTGCGGCGCTGGCGACCGCGCGCAGATTCTGGAACACGCGATGGATTTGCGCCTCGATGCCTTCCACCATCTGCATCGTGGAAGGGTCGAGACCAATCTGGCCGGACAGGTATACGGTGCCGTTGACGCGCACTGCCTGAGAGTAGGTACCGATTGCCGCGGGTGCATCGGGGGTCTGGATCACTTGCTTGTTTGTCATGGTGTGCTCCTTTAAATGAATCCGCGCCTGAACGGCGCGGGCGGTTATATCTGCGCTGATTATAGCCGCTCAGGTAATCACCGTCGGCTGTTCGCGCCCGGTGTGTTTGCGCAATTCGGAAATCTGCAATGCAATGCCGATCAGCGTGGCCAGCGCTTCCTGCGCGTCCAGGTGATGCCTGGAGACGTCCGGTTCAAAGCTTTCCAGATAGATGCGCAGCGTCGCGCCCTCAGTCCCGGTGCCGGAAAGGCGAAACACGATGCGCGAGCCGTCGGTGAAAATGATGCGCACACCCTGACCCGTGCTGACGCTGCCATCCACCGGATCGGTGTAGCTGAAATCGTCGCACTGTTTGACCCGTAAATCCCCGAATTGCGCACCTTGCAGTTGCGCAAAGCTTGCACGCAGCAGTTGCATCACGCTGTTGGCTTGATCGCCCGGAATGTCCTCGTAATCGTGGCGCGAATAGACGTTGCGCCCGAAGCGCGCCCAGTGTTCGCGCACGATGGTTTCCACAGATTGATTGTGTACCGCGATGATGTTGAGCCAGAACAGCACCGCCCACAAGCCGTCCTTCTCGCGGATGTGATCCGAGCCGGTGCCGAAGCTCTCTTCACCGCACAGCGTCACCTTGCCCGCGTCCATCAGGTTGCCGAAGAATTTCCAGCCGGTCGGCGTTTCGTAACAGGGAATGCCGAGCGCCTTGGCCACGCGATCCGCTGCAGCGCTGGTCGGCATCGAGCGAGCGATGCCCGCCAGGCCGTGCCGGTAGCCCGGTACCAGATGCGCATTGGCGGCAAGGATGGCGAGACTGTCGGAAGGCGTGACAAAAAAATGCTTGCCCAGAATCATGTTGCGGTCGCCGTCGCCGTCCGAGGCCGCCCCGAAATCAGGCGCGCTATCGCCATACAGTATTGCCACCAGTTCATGCGCGTAGGTAAGATTGGGGTCGGGATGTCCGCCGCCGAAATCCGGCAACGGTTCGGCGTTCATCATGCTGCCCGCCGGTGCACCCAGGCGATTCACGAAAATCTCGCGCGCATACGGTCCGGTCACGGCGTGCATCGCGTCGAATTGAATACGAAATCCGCTCGTCACCAGTGCGCGAATTGCATCGAAGTCGAACAGCGATTCCATCAGCTCGGCGTAATCGGCGACCGGGTCGATCACCGACACCGTCATGTCGCCGATTTTGTAATTTCCCAACGTGTCCAGCGCCACCTCAGCGGTGTCGACAATGCGGTACTGTGAGATTTTTCTGCTCGCCGCGAAGATTGCATCGGTAATCTTCTCCGGCGCCGGGCCGCCATTGGCAATGTTGTACTTGATGCCGAAATCGCCGTCCGGGCCGCCGGGGTTATGGCTGGCGGAAAGTATGATGCCGCCGCAGGCGCTGTATTTGCGGATGATGCAGGATGCAGCCGGAGTGGAAAGTATCCCGCCCCTGCCGACCAGCACGCGCCCGAAGCCGTTGGCGGCCGCCATTTCGATAATAATCCGGATCGCTTCACGGTTGTAATAGCGGCCATCGCCACCCAGCACCAGGGTCGCGCCTTGCGGTGCGGAGATGGTATCGAAGACAGACTGAACGAAGTTTTCCAGATAGTGCGGCTGGCGGAAGACCTGTACACGCTTGCGCAGCCCCGAAGTGCCGGGTTTTTGATCATCGTATGGAGTGGTGGCGACGGTACGGGTTTGCATGCTTTATCCTGCGTATTGATAGGATATCTTGAAGTATATTACCACTTGTCGGGTTGAAAATATTTATCCGCAAACTGCGAAACATATTCTGTAAAATGGCAACAGTAGTCACCCTCCGACACATTCTTGTTTATGCTATAACACTGCACAGTTTATTGGTGTGATTATTGCAGCATCTTTATTTAATTGAGCCGTCCAAAATTAGGAGAAATCATGGTGCAAAAACCCTGGAAAATTTTCGTTACTACGGCGTTGCTGGCAAGCAGCAGCGCGGCGCTGTCCTTGCCGTTCAACTCGTTTGACCCGCGTTCGATGGCGATGGGCGGTGCGGGTGTAGCGGTGGGTGATGCCGGCATGGCGCCTTTCTTCAATCCCGCGCTGCTGACCGTCACCCGCGAAGAAGATGATTTCTCGCTGGACTTGCCGATTATAGGTGTACGTGCTTACGACCCGTCGGATTTCGCGAACAGCCTCGATAATTTCCAGAATGGGAATTACGTCGATACGCTGCAAACCTCGATCGACACATTCAACTCGGCGCAAACCACCGCTAATCTGACTGTAGTCGCAAACAATACTTCCACGCTTTCCACCCAGTTCGCCACCCTGAGTGACAAACCTATCCAGGCTGAATTGGGCGCCGGGTTGGTGGTGGGTATTCCGGGCAAATCCTTCGGCGGGGCATTCTATGCCAATGGCTGGGCCGCAGTGGGCGGCGTTATCAAGTACCGCGACAACCAGACACTGCAGGATTTCGCGACTGCATCCAGTACAATAGCTACTGCGGTGAATACCGATTGCGGGGGTACCGTTAACAATAGCCCGGCATGCGTGAGCGCACTCAATACCCTCACCACCGATCCCTTGGTACAACAGTATTTTGTTGTCAACACAGCGGGCACTCCCACAGTGACATCGAACTTCAACACCAACACCAGTCTCCAGTCCACCGTGAATATCCGCGGGGTCGGATTGGCGGAGGCTGGCCTCGCGCTTTCCCATGAATTCGGCACCGGCGATGCTGCCTGGGGGTTGGGCATCACGCCGAAAATAGTGAAGGTCAATCTGTACGATTACACCGCCAGCGTTAACAGCAGCGATACGGGTAACGCTACCGGTAGCGACTACACCGCCAAGTACAGCCACGTCAATTTCGATCTGGGATTGGCAAAAAAATATGCCAATGGCTGGCGCGCCGGCTTCGTCGTAAAGAACATCATCCCGCATACCTACGACTTTAAAAGCATTGCACCAGGCGCTGCTTCGGGCTCAGCCCAAGTTACCACCGGTGAAATCAAGCTCAAACCGCAGGCGCGCATCGGCGCTTCCCACTCCACCAGTTGGTCGACCGTGGCGATGGATCTTGACCTGACCACAAATGATCCCGCCGGACTGGAAAACCAAAGCCAGTATCTGGCGCTCGGCGCTGAGTTGAATGCGTGGGATTGGGCGCAACTGCGCCTTGGCTATCGCGCGAACCTGAAAGACAGCACACGCAATGTGCCATCCATAGGGCTTGGGCTTGCTCCGTTCGGAGTACTGCATCTGGATGTGGGTGTGGCAAAAAGCGCCAATGAAATCGGTGCTTCTGCAAGGCTGGCGTTTACTTTCTAGCCCTGAGTTAGCCATTTGGTCAGCGCATGCGGGCACGGCAGGGGGGCGCACTGCAAACGACGATGCATGTCAGTTTGAAGGGCGAGGAGAGTACCGCAATGCTGCGGGCAAGAAGGTCGCAGCATAGCCACAGGTAAACTGCCGGTCTGTCCCATGCCGGCGGACCAGTGCAGCAAGTGGATACCCGTAAATTCCCATCATACTGAAAGCAGGCAGGCAAAATGACAGGTCAAGACGATTTGAAACGCGCAGTCGCCAAGGCAGCGATCGGATATATACCGGGAGATTGCATCGTCGGCGTGGGCACGGGTTCCACAGCCAATTTTTTCATAGATGAGCTGGCCGGGATCAGGCATAAAATACGCGGAGCGGTAGCCAGTTCGGAGGCATCGGCAAAGCGATTGCAGGGGCACGGCATCGAGGTATTGTCGCTGAATGAGGCGGGCGACCTGCCGGTGTATGTGGATGGCGCGGACGAGATCACGCGCCATATGCACATGATCAAGGGCGGCGGCGGCGCGCTGACGCGCGAAAAGATCGTGGCCGCGGCAAGCAAGAAGTTTATCTGTGTGTGCGATTCCAGCAAGCTGGTGAATGTGCTGGGCAAGTTCCCGCTGCCGGTTGAAGTGATTCCGATGGCGCGCAGTTACGTGGCGCGGCAGCTGGTTGCGCTGGGCGGGCAACCCATGTTGCGCGAGGGCTTTACCACCGACAATGGCAACGTGATTCTCGACGTGCACGGGCTGAAGATCATGAATCCGGTGGAACTGGAAGCTACGCTGGACCACATCGCCGGTGTGGTAACCAACGGCCTGTTTGCGCGCCGTGCTGCCGATGTGCTGTTGCTTGGCACACCGGAGGGTGTAAAAACCATGACAGCCTGATCGCTGTCATCTGCCCTTAACATTTGCCGCTTATGCTGCGGCGATGCATTATTTGAAAGGTATACAACATGCCCAGCAGTGACCATATTTCCCGCCAGTTCGATGCCGATCTCGAAGCCATCCGCGCCAACGTGTTGCAGATGGGAGGCCTGGTGGAAAGCCAGATCAAGAGCGCCGTCGAATCGCTCGTCAGCGGCGACGTGAACCTGATGACCAGGGTGATTGACGACGACCATCGCGTCAACGCCCTCGAGGTCAAGATAGATGAGGCATGCAGCCAGGTGATTGCGCGCCGCCAGCCTGCGGCGGGTGATTTGCGATTGGTGATGGCGGTGATCAAGACCATTACCGACCTGGAACGCATCGGCGACGAGGCCGAGAAAATCGCGCGCATGGCCAAGCTGCTGTCGCAAAAACAGGGGCTTGCCATCCCGCGCTATCACGAGATCAAGCACGCTGCAGAAATAGCCCTGGACATGCTGCGCAAATCGCTGGATGCTTTTGCGCGGCTGGATGTGATGATGGCTGCGCAAGTGGTTCGGCAGGACGATCAGGTGGACGAAGAGTTTCGCGCCATCATGCGTTATCTCATTACATTCATGATGGAAGATCCGCGCACCATCTCCACCTCCCTGGAAATCCTGTTTGTGGCCAAGGCAATCGAACGTATCGGCGATCATGCCAAAAACATGTCTGAATACGTCATCTACATGGTCAAGGGTCGCGACGTGCGCCACATCAACGCGGACGAAATCGACCGCGAAATTCAGCAGTAGTGCAGCAGCAACCTACCCTGGCCGCTGTTGATCTTGGGTCGAACAGTTTTCGGCTGCAGGTCGCGCGGGTGGAGGGCGACCAGCTTTACATGCTGGACGGCCTGCGCGAACCGGTACGGCTTGCCGCAGGGCTCACTGCCGACAAATACCTGGATGCCGCAGCACAGCAGCGCGCGCTTGACGCGCTGGGGCGATTTGCCGAGCGCTTGCGCGGCTTGCCCCGTGCGGCAGTGCGCGTGGTCGGCACCAACTCGTTTCGCGTGGCGAAGAATGCCGGCGATTTCATTCCTCAAGCCGAGCATACCCTGGGATTTCCAATAGAGGTGATCGCAGGACGCGAGGAAGCACGCCTGATTTATCTCGGTGTGGCGCACGGATTGCCGCCATCAAAAGACCATCTGCTGGTGATAGATATCGGCGGCGGATCGACCGAGTTTATCATCGGCAACGGGCTCACGCCTCTCAAGCTGGAAAGCCTGTACATGGGCTGCGTCAGCTTCAGCAACCGTTTTTTCCCGGATGGAAAAATCACCAAACAAAACCTCAAACAGGCTGAACTCGCAGCGCGCGTCGAGTTGCAGACCATCGTCGCTGGCTACAAAGGCCAGTGGCAGCAGGCGCTCGGTTCGTCGGGTACCGCAAAAGCCATCGCCGATATACTGGAGCTGAACGGCTACTGCGAGAACGGTATCACCCGCAATGGACTCGAGAAACTGCGTGCCCATCTGCTCAAGGTGGGTGATGTGCAACAGCTGGACCTTGAAGGTTTGCGCCCCGATCGCATACCTGCACTGGCGGGCGGCTTCGCAATCCTGTACGCGGCGTTCTGCGAACTGGACATCGCAACCATGAGCCCTGCCTTGGGCGCGTTGCGCGAGGGCGTGCTGTACGATTTGTGGGGGCGGTTTCACAACAACGACATGCGCGATGTCACGGTGCGGCAATTCATGCAGCGTTACCATGTTGATACCAGTCAGGCCGCGCGTGTGGCCAAGCTGGCAAATCTGTTCGCGCAGCAATTTCTTGGCATGGAAGCCGCCGATTCAGCGCTGCAGATGCTTCACTGGATGTCCAGTCTCCACGAGATCGGCATCAGCGTTGCGCATAGCGGATATCACAAACACACTGCCTATATCCTTGCCAATGCCGACATGCCGGGTTTCTCCAGGAAGGAACAGGCGCGCCTGAGTCTGCTGGCGCTCGCGCAGCGCGGCAGCCTGGACAAGCTGCAAGGACAATTGAAAAATACCGAAGACTGCGTGCTGGCGACGAGCCTGCGCCTTGCCGTGCTTTTCTATCGCAATCGCGGTGATATCCCGCTGCCCGAATTGCACGGCCATTTCAGCGGCACCAAGTTTCACCTCACAATAGATGCAGACTGGCTGTCACGAAACCTGCTCACCGAAACCGCGCTGCATGAAGAAGTGAGGCAGTGGAAAACGCTGGGTGTGAGCATGCAGATCGTGGCGGCGTGAACCCTATTTGCTCAGAACCACCGATAGTTTTGGGTGCGTGAAACGCACCGTTTTTTATCGTTCATCGCTTCATTGCGGCACGCCACCATTTGCAACGCGGGGCTAGTGTAGGGCGGGTCACACCCGCCATTGAATTTTGTGATTGATGCTAAACGGCGGGTTTGACCCGCCCTACTTTTTCTCCAGCAATTCGCTCAGCATGCGCGCCACACCGGTTTGCCACAACGGCAGGTTCAGGTCGAAAGTGTGTTGCAGTTTCGCGGTGTCCATACGCGAGTTGTGCGGGCGTCTGGCAGGCGTGGGGAAGGCACTGGTGGGCACCGGCCGGATAGCCTCCGGTGCGGCCTTCAGCGTGATGCCTGCGCGCCTGGCAAAGTCGAGGACGAAGCTGGCGTAGCCATGCCACGAGGTCTCTCCTCCTGCAACCAGATGATACAGGCCGGACACTTCCGGCCGCAGCCGGGCGGCGCGGATCGCATGTGCCGTTATATCGGCCAACAGATCAGCACCGGTGGGCGCGCCGATCTGGTCATCGATGACATTGAGACGGTCGCGCTCCTGAGCCAAACGCAGCATGGTTTTGGCAAAGTTGCCGCCGCGTGTGCCATATACCCAGCTGGTTCGAAAAATCAGGTGCCGGCAACCTGCCTGCCGGATGAACTGCTCGCCTTCCAGCTTGGTTGCGCCGTACACGCTGAGCGGAGCAGTCGCATCGGTTTCCAGCCATGGCTTGTCGCCGCTGCCGTCGAACACATAGTCGGTAGAGTAATGAACCAGCCAGGCATTGGCGCGCTCTGCTTCTAGCGCCAGCACACCGGGCGCGAGTGCGTTGATAGCGCGCACCAGCTCCGGTTCGCTTTCGGCCTTGTCCACGGCGGTGTGTGCGGCGGCATTGACGATCACATCCGCTGCAACGGCACGAACCGTCTGGGCGATGCCCTCCAGATCGGTAAAGTCACCGCACAATTCCGCGCTGTCGGAATCCAGCACTACGAGTTCGCCCAGCGGCGCCAGGCTGCGTTGCAGCTCCCAGCCGACCTGGCCGTTTTTGCCGAACAGCAGGATTTTCACCGGGCGCGTCCCGCGTAGTTTTTTTCGACCCATAGCCGATAAGAACCGGATTGCACATTGCTCACCCAGGCCTGATTATCCAGATACCATTGCACGGTCTTGCGTATGCCCGTCTCGAAAGTCTCGACCGGCTTCCAGCCAAGCTCGCGCTCGATTTTGCGCGCGTCGATCGCATAACGGCGGTCATGGCCCGGTCGGTCAGTGACAAAGGTAATCCGTTCGCGGTAAGACTTGCCGTCCATGCGCGGGCGCAGTTCGTCGAGCAGCGCGCAAACGGTATGCACGATATCGAGGTTGGCCTTCTCGTTCCAGCCGCCGACGTTGTACACCTCGCCCAGCCTGCCTTTTTCCAGTACCCGGCGAATGGCACTACAGTGATCCCTGACGTACAGCCAGTCGCGTATCTGCTGGCCATCGCCATACACCGGCAGGGCTTTGCCGGCGAGCGCGTTGACGATCATCAGCGGGATGAGTTTTTCCGGGAAGTGGTACGGGCCGTAGTTGTTCGAACAATTGGTGGTCAACACCGGCAGGCCGTAGGTGTGATGATAGGCGCGCACCAGATGGTCGCTGGCGGCCTTGCTGGCGGAATAAGGGCTGTTCGGCTCGTAGCGGTGCGTCTCGCTGAAAGCGGGTTCGTTCTTCGCGAGCGAGCCATACACTTCGTCGGTGGAAACATGCAGAAAGCGGAAAGCGGTCTTTTCAGTATCGGTTAATCCAGACCAGTAGGTGCGCACCGCCTCCAGCAAATGGAAGGTGCCGACGATGTTGGTCTGGATGAAATCCTCGGGGCCGTGGATCGAGCGATCCACGTGGCTTTCCGCCGCGAAGTTGACGACGGCGCGCGGCCGGTGTTCCGCGAGCAACCTGCCCACCAGTTGCGCATCGCCGATGTCGCCATGTACGAAAATGTGGCGAGGATCATTTTTGAGGGACGCGAGGTTTTCCAGATTGCCCGCGTAGGTCAGCTTGTCCAGGCTGATTATGCTTTCTCCGCTTTGCGCAAACCAATCGAGGACAAAATTCGAGCCGATAAAGCCCGCACTGCCGGTCACTAAAATCATAATTTATGCCACTAAGAGGCGTCTTGGGTACTATAAAGTGGCGCGATTATATCCAACGGCAGCGCGCTGTGCGAGATACCAATCCGCCGTTGCGCGTAAACCTTGCTCAAGGGAATACGGGGGCGACCAACCCAACTCGTTGCGGATTTTCCTGTCGCTAAGCAGCAAAGAGCCAAACAGCTTATCAACTTGGTCGGACCGGCCTGACAATGCAGCAACAGCGCGCAACAGTCCAGGCGGAAAATAAAAAGAACGGTTGGGACGCTCAAGGGAATGGGCAATTTTCTCGATTAGAACCGATGTAGAAACAGCCTCACCGTCGCTGACGATATAAGTCTGCCCGGCGGCAGACGGATGAGTTGCACAGACTATCAAAGCATCTACCAGATTACCTACATAGATCAGGCTACGCACATTGTGCGTGCCAGCCAACGGAAGAGGTATCCCCTTTTCAATTGCCTTTAACAAGCTAACAAAGTTTCCCTTCACTCTGGGGCCATATACCAGCGGGGGGCGTACGATTACAATTCCCAGACCGGTTTTCTGGGCAACACGCTGCAAGGCCAGTTCTGCCTGCCATTTTGATATGGCATAAGGGTCATGTGGATTGGGTTTGACTGATTCAGTAAATACACCCAGTTCGCCGCTTTCGTTTGTCGAAGAGACGCCGGTTGAGGAAGTGCTTTCGCCATTAACCTTGATAGAGCTGACGTAAACAAATCGCTTAATTCCGGCGTGCGCAGCTTGTTGTGCCAGATTTTCAGTACCATGCAGGTTTGTCTGGAGAAATTCAGGCAGCGGATTGGCGGCAGTATCCCTTACCTTGTGAACTCGTGCAGCGAGATGAATTACCACATCAGAACCGCAAAGCGCTTCAGTCCAATCTGTCTCACCATCAATAGCGCCGACAACAATCGAATCAGCACCAGCTGGTAAATTGCAGGGCAAACGTGTTGCGCCCCTGATGTGCAAACCGCGCCGAATGGCCTCGGTGCAAAAAGCCTGGCCAACGAAGCCATTGGCACCGGTAACCATTACACGCAAAGATTCTAAGGTGTTTGCTTGCCTAATGCCGGAAACGCTCTCAATCACAGATTTCCTGATGCCTCCAAGTATAAGTCGGCATAGGCTTTTCCCAGTGCAGCTCCGGAGAACAGGCGCTCGTAACGTGCACGAGCTGCCAGCCCCAGCTTTTCTGCCAATGCAGAATCATTTAACAGTTGGATCATAGCCTGAGCAAGCATATCAGGCTTCTCCGGGGGCACAACAATTCCGCTTTCCTCATGTGCATTCACAAATGAAGTGCCAGTGCCAATTTCACATGTGACCATAGGCCTGCCAAACATGGATGCTTCCACCAAAACCATCCCGAAGGCCTCGGAACGTAGATGCGATGGCAATACCAGTGCACGGCATGATTGCAATAAAGCAACTTTTTCTGCATCGGATATTTGCCCTGCAAAAATCACGTTGCGTGCATCTGCTTGATGGGCCAACTGCTTTAATTTGCTTTCCTCTGGGCCAGAGCCCGCAATAACAATTTTGGCTCCTACGCGGCGTGCTGCCTGAACGAGAGTATGCAAACCCTTGTAATAGCGCAATACGCCGATGAATAAAAAAAACGGTTCTGCATGATTTATTTTGATGCGATCAAATATCCCTATATCCGATTTGTTTGAGTAAGAATCCTCGGCTATCCCGAAAGGAATCACACGAACTTTATCGCGGATAGATGGATGTGAAAGCACAGGGCTGGTGCGTGCGTATGCCGGTGATGATGCAACAATAAAGCGCATCGATTTTAATGTGCGCCACATTAACGGTGCATATATCGCCCCGAGCAATTTTTGTCTAACCACATCTGAATGATAAGTCATTATCGCTGGAATTCGTGGCTGTACAATCGCATGGAGCACGTCTTCGAAAGGCCACGGAAAATTATAATGAACTACATCGGATTCTTCACATGCCCTGGCAAACTGCCTGAACGCTGCAATTCCTCCCAAGTCGCAGGACGCAGGTGCAGCCCAGGATCGTGCTCTAATCACCTCAGCTTCCGGTCTGGAAAGCACATTTGGATATGGATTGGGCGACAGGGTAAATATCGTTGATCGAACACCAAAATTGGATGTTGAATAAGCAATCTGACGAATGGCTTCCTGCAATCCTCCCGGTGGATCAGGAAAGTAAGTGCGGTAAACTTGGAGGGCCTGAAGTGTCTTTATCACTTTGATACCAGCTTTGCGTTGCGAACACAAATCGCTTCACGGAAAATTTCCATGGCTGCCTGGGCTGACTTTTCCCAACTGAATCGCGAAGCATTCAGCTCGGCACGAGCCGAGAGCCGGCTTCGTAATGCATTATCTTTCAGCATCTGTAACAATCCAGACGCAATCGAATTCACATTAAACGGGTCGACAAGAATGCCTGCGTTGCCAGCAACTTCCGGCAAAGAAGAGCACGATGAGGTTAGCACAGGAACGCCAAATGACATTGCCTCAACCAAGGGCAGGCCGAACCCTTCATACAAGGAGGGCATAGCCAGAAAGCGGGCATGCGCATACAAGGTGGATAGTTGCTCATTGCTCACATAGCCAGTTAACCGCACAGAATCACTCAAACCTAATAATTGAATCTGTGATACTAAATCTACATTTCCCCATCCTTTGCCGCCTGCAATAACTAATAGCGACTGTTTTCTAATAACGTCATCGAGTGATGCAAAAGCCTCAAGAAGTCGACGCAAATTCTTTCTGGGCTCTAACGTACCTACAAACAAGAAATAGGGTTGGTCAATTCCCAAATCATTGAGTGCGTCAATACCCTTAGGATCGGGTAATGAGGTGGCTCCCAAATGTACTACGCGGATGCGTTCTTTTACCCAGGGGAATTCACTGGCGATTGCGTTTGCAGTGCTGTGCGAATCAGCCATAACCCTGTCTGCCAAGCGGATCGCATCCGGCATCAACACACGCTCTGCCAAGCGATTTATCCGAGGCATGGTTTCGCCAGCATGTTTCCAGACCAAATCATGAATTGTTACGACTCTGGCAACCTTATTTGAAAGAAATCTGGGTAGCCGGTGCGTTGGCCCCCAGAATACGTCCAGGTTATCTTTGTTTGCCCAATAAGGCAGTTGGGTCTGCAGCCATACCATTTTTCCTGTCCGAGATCCAAAATTGGATGAACGCACGCAAATATTTTCTGCAATCCATTCTTCAGTTGGCGCTGCATTAGGGAAATAAAGAAAAAAATCTGAGTCTGAATTAACTATTCTTCTTGTGATTTCATATGTGTAACGGCCGATACCGGTCACCGCTTCACAAAGCATATGCGCATCAATGCCGATTCTCATTATTCAGCGATCACGATAATAAATAGCCCCCTGTCATATTAAAAAAACAACATCACAATCTAACAATGCCGAGCAGTTAAGTATATTCGATATGCGAAAAAATTTAGACTATCTCAATTTCTGGAAACGGAAAAATCATCCTCCCACCATTCGCTAAATATTCTTTCTCGCGCCGCAGTATCCCATCTTTAAAATGCCATGGCAGCACCAGAAAATAATCCGGTTTCATTTTGCGCGCATCTTCTTCCGAAACTATTGGAATATGTGTGCCCGGTGTAACGCAGCCAAATTTATCTGGATTCACTTCGGCTATCACGGAAATATCCTTGTTTGTCAAACCACAAAACTGTAGCACCACATTTCCCTTGGTAGATGCACCATAACCCAGCACCGTTTTGCCATCAGCATTCAATCCCCTGATGAGCCTGGTCAGATCGTCACGGTGGCGAAATACGCGCTCTTCAAAATCGCGGTAGGGGCGCGGTGTATTCAATCCCATGCGATCTTCCTGTTCAAGCAACCAGTTGATTACGGTATTGTTAATACGAATAGATTTATTCGACCGTTTCGCAGCAGTCACAGCAAAGCTGCCGCCATTGATGGAATTCATTACAACGTCGACCAGTTTGAGATCAGCCGCATCAAGAATTTTTTTCACTACTGCGAGAGAGTAGTATTCAAGATGCTCATGACAAATCGTGTCATATGAATTCATGCGCAGCATAGAAGGCATATAACTTTGTTCAAAATGCCAAACCCCATCATCTGCCAAAATTGCCGCTATTTCCTTGGCAAATGCCACCGGACTGTCCAAATCGTAAAACATCGCGATTGAGCTAACAATTTTCGCCGGTTGGCTTTCGATCATGCGGTAAGCTGCCGATGAAAAGAAATCCGGCACCAGTCTGATGTCAGTGGGGTAATACTGAAAAAACTTATTGCCCGTGGGATCAATCCCTATTCGCTTGATACCTATGGTTGAATACGCCTTAAGTGTCGTCCCATCATTGCTGCCGATATCCAGCACTACATCACCCGCCTTGAGGGGAACAAGCCGTTCCAGGTAACGTACCTTATCGGTCAAATGGCTCACCATAGACTGGTTCAAACCTGATCGATACCCATAGTTCTCGCCATACATCTCAGCAGCATCATAAGAATGCCTCAGTTGCAGCAAACCGCTAACAGGGCACCACACCAACTCCAATGGCCCGCATGTGACATGTTGAGATATTGATTTTGGAAAAACCCCTGTCAGTTCTTGATAGCCAAGATTAAGGACAGACACAAGGTTATTACTGCCACTGACTCGACAACTTTGAATTTCGCGATATGCGCTCATTTGCTCATCACCTTATATGTAATCATTTTCCAGCCTGCTCGTTTAATTATCATTGTGAGACACCGTACTGTGCAAGCAATTTTGCCGGTTCTTCCAAAGCCATGCTATGTCCCTGATTGAAGGCTTTTTCATATATCTTAATGAAATTGCGCAGGTTTGACCTGAATTCTTTCAAATGCTTGTGCCGCGCTATGAATCGCCCGATCGAAAAATATTGAATATTGTTTTCAGTATCCGCAAAGTAGATTTGCTCCAGGTAATGTAGCGCACCCGGCAAATTGTTTGCTCTCCAGCGGTCAACCTCGCTCGGATTCGCTCCTCTCAGTTCAGCCAGGTCATATAGCTCAGGTATTCTTTCAAGAACCCATAACGCGGCATATTTACCCCAAGAAACATTCATGTTCACAACTAGGCCAGGTTCACCTATCCAATAACCCGCTTCGCTCATCATATGTTGGCATACATAATGCGAAGTGGGGATGCATGTCAGCATGCTTGAAAACGGTCGTCCATCAGTATTTTGTGAATAGGCAAGTAGTGCGTGGTCGCGCCTGTAAACAAGGCAGTAAATTGCGGTGAAAAAATTCTCCGATAACGTTGCAAGTTTGGAAATCGGTGCAAATAGATCGGGTCCAGGCGGGCTAATAGGAACGCCGGAACGCAGGAATTGTTCTATATCGCCTACCTTCTCAGCATCAGCGATAGTGGTGTAAGCGTAATTCAGGTAAACAAGGCTTACATCCGGGTGCTCCAGGATCGCCTTCATTACCCTTTCGACGGCCCCATGAAGCAGCAGATCGTCATCGCCTAAAATCCAGATATATTGACCTTGCGCGCGCTGTGCGGTAACCCTGAGGTTGCCGAGCATGCCTACATTTTCCGGGTTACGGAAATAACAAAAACCTTGTTCATTAAGATATGGCTCAATAACCTTTGGCGTCTCATCGGTGGATGCGTTATCACAAACAACCACTTCTATGACATCCCGATATGAGGCAGTTTGTTTGAGCAACAATGGCAAGCTGAGCGCCAGCCATGGGGCTCGATTGTAGGTAGAAATACAAATAGACAGAAATGGCGCATGGAACGCCGACCGTGCAGGAGCCACATTTTTGGGTGGATAAGCCCTGGCGCGCCATACTGAACCGCTGGCAAGCTCCCGTAACACATCCTGCCCGTACTCCTGCCAGGTTTTAAACTTGCGTTGCGTAGCCTCCTCGCTGAGTTTGTGAAGCAGTTGTGGATCATTCCCCAGGTTCATAATTGCTTTAGCAAGCGCTTCAGGGTCAGCTGTTTCTACTAAAATGCACCCACCACCTTCACCCACTTCACGCATGGAACTTGCATTCCGGCAAATACATGGGCGCGCGTACCACAAGCTTTCCAGAATGGGCAGACCGAAACCCTCTTCCAGCGACGGATAAACCGTAAAATCGCAATCGCGATATAGTTCGCCCAAAGTTTTGTCATCTGGCTGGTCAATCCAATTGGTATCAGCGTCCTTTGCGCAATATGCCTTAACTGTTTCGGCAATATCAGGAAAGGGCGCCAGTCCGGCGAGCACCAGCTTCATCGGTCTGCTGGTGAGGGTTTTCGCGCGCTCAAATGCCTCAAGCAATGTGACATGATTCTTGCGCGGCTCTAACGTGCCGACAGAAAGTATCGTAATGGGTGAGCTTTCTGCACCACGATTAAGCACTGGCTGCCGCTCAATCCCGGAAAATTCGGCTGGCAGCAATACTGCTTTGATTCGCTGTTCAACATTGACCAAGCGATCAAGATGCGCGCGGAGATAACTCAATAAATCAGATTTGCTCTGTTCTGAAATGCATAGCACCTGATCAAAAAGCGAAAGTAAGCGCATATATTCAGCATGAGCATGCTGCGCTTCGACCGGATAGATTTCCGTCATCTTGTATGGAATGGCATCAAAAAAAACTATGCACGCGCGCATGTTTCTTTTTCTGGCGTAACTGACAATTGCTGGGATGCATCTGCTAATTGATGGGATATCCGGCGTCTGCTGATAGGTTAGAAGTTCAGGTACCAGAAGCCACGCCCCGTTTTCATCTTCGCTTGGCAAGTTTCGTTCCCATTTGTCTGCGGCTGGCCCATTCCATTTTTCCAGATGGATCAAATCTGATTCATCTGGGATCACAAATTCTTTACGTTCAGCATCCCAACCGACAGGGACGAACGGAATATCGGTTTTTTGCAGGGAGGATGCAAGACCGCGGGCCACCCGCTGAATCCCGGAATTAGCTGGGTATGCACGGGTGTGATCAACCCAGTAGTAGATCTTGCTTATCTGCGCTGATGGTGCATCTTCCTTCTCAATCAATCGCTTGACATTAAACCCGTAGTCACTCCATGTTGTGAATTTTCTTTCCTTGATTTCATCTTTCAGGGTGCGTAGCAAAACTGGCTGGAGCAGCAAACTGGAAAGTGCCGAGTAAATTGCTTCTGGAGACTTTGTATCAACTGTCAAACAGCCTCCGCCTTCAGCAACCTCTGCCATGGAGCCGAAATTTGCGCAAATACATGGCTTGCCAAACCACAAACTTTCAACAATAGGTAAACCATATCCCTCCTCGACAGAAGGAAAAACCGTAAAGTCGCATTGTGAATAATAGTCATTGAGAAACTTATCATCGGCAAATTCTATAAATTTTACCTTCGGGTTTTTCCATACGGCTTTCAAGACATCTCTGGCGCCGGATGGATGAAGGCGGCCAATTAATATTAGTTGTGCATTGTGTTCAGGGTGTTCATCGCAAAAACGCTGGAAGGCATGTAAAAGCCCCAACTGGTTTTTCCTTGGCTCAATTGTCCCTACTGCCAGAAACAGGTTTGGCGGTTGTGAGCCTGGAGCCGGCATATGCCTTTCTCGGTCCAGCACCTCGGCGGGTAACATGAGTGGAGCGATTTCAGGCAAGGTTTCCGTCTGAAAATATAGCCTGTTCAGATAGAAAGAAACCAGATCGTCCGCTGCATATCTGGATATGGGTATGATCAAATCAGCCAGGGCAAGTTGCTGCATATACTCCGAATGCATAGCCTCAGCGTCAGTGTAGTCTGGGTGTTTAAGCGGTATCGCGTCGTAAAAAATGAATGCCGTTTTTAAACCATGTTGCGCGGAATACTTAATGATGTCTTGCGTCGGCGGGGCGGCTTGAAAAGTAATATATGGAATCTCTGGAACCAGCAGCCATCCAGGTTTCAATGGGGCAAATTCACCTTCGTGGAGAGGAATTGCGCTACTGACATTTACAGGATATTTGCCTGCCTGGTTATCTGTTAATGCGGGCCCCTGAAACTTCGCCAGATTGTTGAGCATGGCTCTGTCAACCGGGATCAGCGCTTTTTGCTGGGGGCACCAAGCAACAAATATAAGTTCACAATCTTCTTGCAATAATGAGCGTGCCAACCCCCGTACAACTCGCTGCACACCGGAATTGCCAGTGTATCGGCTAGTGTGGTCAACAAAATAATAAAATTTCATTTAAGGTGGCTCTTTTGAAAAACGAATGGATTAAGCGGCATGAGGGTTGAATCTTTGAAAATTGAGCTTGCCAGCGATGAGAAATATCACCGTGCGCATGGTGTGGATGCTGGTATAGCCCC